>Ga0209985_10001802_pt1 | contig 20227 bp, 15 predicted proteins | sample NOAtaG_FD_187305 | JGI IMG/M metagenome (GOLD analysis project Ga0209985, IMG submission 187305) | Freshwater lake microbial communities from Lake Erie, under a cyanobacterial bloom - NOAA_Erie_Diel6S_1000h metaG (SPAdes) (version 2) | ecosystem: Environmental > Aquatic > Freshwater > Lake ...
ACCATGCCCTTGGCGTGCTCCTCGAACTTCTTGGCAAGCTCGAAAATGGGCGGGAAGTTCTTCAAGACATTCTTGCCCGCCTCCTTGGCGGTGGCATAGAAGCGCCCGCTCATCAGCCGCGCCAGGTAGCGGTTCAGCGATCCCACTGCCGGCGAGATCGACATGTCGTTGTCGTTGAGGATGACCAGCAGCTTGATGTTGTCGGTCACGCCGACGTTGTTCATGGCCTCGAAGGCCATGCCGCCGGTCATGGCCGAGTCGCCGATCACGGCGATGGCGTGTCGGTCCGAGCGCTGCGTCCGCGCGGCCACCGCCATGCCGAGCGCGGCCGAAATGCTGGTCGACGAATGGGCGGTACCGAAGGTGTCGTAAGGGCTTTCCACCCGGCGCGGAAAACCGGACATGCCGCCGAACTGCCGCAGCGTCGACATGCCCTCGCGCCGACCGGTCAGGATCTTGTGCGGATAGCACTGGTGGCCAACGTCCCAGACCAGCCGGTCGGTCGGCGTGTTGAAGACGTAGTGCAGGGCGATGGTGAGTTCGACGGTGCCCAGGTTGGACGACAAGTGCCCGCCGGTCCGGCTCACGCAGTCCAGCAGATAGGTGCGCAACTCCTCGGCCAGCTGCTTGAGCTGCACGCGGTCGAGGCGGCGCAGGTCGGCGGGGTCGTTGATGCTCTTGAGCAGCTCGGTCATGGTGTGGGGCTGCGCGCGGCGGCCGTCGAGCGGCCGGCGCCTCAGCTCTTTCGCAGCACGATGAAGTCGGCCAATTGTCGCAGACGCACTGCGCGCGCGGCGGCCGCCGCCGGCAGCGTATCGAGCGCGCCGTGCGCGTCCTGCCGCAGCCGCTCGGCCCACTGCCGGGCGGCGCTCAGGCCCAGCATCGAGACATAGGTCGGTTTGCCCTGCTGCGCGTCCTTGCCCGCAGTCTTGCCAAGGTCTTGCGAGGTGGCTTCAACGTCGAGCACGTCGTCGACCACCTGGAACGCCAGCCCGACGGCATGGGCGTAGCGGTCCAAAGGTGCCAGCACGGCCGGGTCGGCCGCACCCGCCAGCGCGCCCATGCGCACGGCTGCCCGCAGCAGCGCGCCGGTCTTCATGCCGTGCATCTGCTCGAGTTCGGCACGGCTCATGCTGGACCCGACCGCCGCCAGGTCGATTGCCTGGCCGCCGCACATGCCGCGCGTGCCGGCGGCCGCGGCGAGCTCCGCCATCAGCGCGGCGCGGGTGCCAGCCTCGATCGGCGCCTCGGCGATGGCCTGGAAGGCCTCGGCTTGCAGCGCATCGCCGGCGAGCATGGCCGTAGCCTCGTCGAAGGCGATGTGCACGGTGGGCTTGCCCCGCCGCAGCACGTCGTTGTCCATGCACGGCAGGTCATCGTGGATCAGCGAGTACGCATGCACGTACTCGACGGCCAGGGCCGCCGCCCGCAGCGCCGGCTCGGGGGCGCCGACGACCTCGCCCGCGGCATCGACCAGCAGCGGGCGCACGCGCTTGCCGCCGTCGAGCACCGCATAGCGCATCGCCTGGTGCAGCCGCTGCGGTGCGCGATCGGCTGCTGGCAGTTGCGCGGTGGCGGCCACCTCGAAGGCGGCCAGGCGCGCAGCCATCCACTGCGCCAGCGTCGGTTCGGAAACGAACGGGCCGCCCATGGTCCCGCTGCTCAGGCGTTGCCGCGCAGCTCGCCGGGGTCGAGCGGCTTGAGTACCTCGCCGTCGAGCTTGGCGATTTCCTGCTCGGCGGCGGCGAGCCGACCCTGGCAGTGCTGCGCCAGCTCGGCACCGCGTCGATACGCGGCGATCGAGTCGTCGAGGCTCAACTCGCCGGACTCCATCTGGCGCACCAGCTGGTCGAGCTCTTGGAGTGCCTGCTCGAAGCTCAGATCCGCCACCGGCACCGCGTCGTTATCGCTCATCGGCTTATTGTAGGGCGGGCGGCGGCGGACCCGATAGACTGCCTTCATGCAATCGCTCTGGATGCTGGTGGCCGCGCTGCTGTTCGCGGTCATGGGCGCATGCGTCAAGCTGGTTGCCCTGCCCGCCTGGGGCGGCTACAGCATCGCCGAGATCGTCTTCTACCGTTCCCTGCTCGGCGCCCTGGCGTTGGCCGCCTTCGTTCGCAGCCGGGGCCTGAGCCTGGCCACGCCGGTGGTCGGCATGCACCTGCGGCGCAGCACCGTCGGCACGGTGGCGCTGTCGCTCTGGTTCTTCTCGTCCACGGTGCTGCCGCTGGGCACCGCGATGACGCTCAATTACTCGTCCTCGCTGTTTCTCGCCGCCTTCGTGGTCGCCGCCGCGCTACTGGCCCGTCGCCGGGTCTGCTGGTCGCTTGCGCTCACGGTGCTGTTCGGCTTCGTCGGCGTGGTGCTGGTGCTGCAACCGAGCTTCTCGGCCGACCAGTCGGAGGGAGCCCTCGCAGGGCTGGCCTCGGGGATCCTGTCGGCCGCCGCCTACTGGCACGTGAAGGAACTGGGCCGGCTCGGCGAGCCCGAGTGGCGCACGGTGTTCTACTTCTCGCTGACCGGAGCTGTCCTCGGTCTGGTGGGGTCGACGCTGACCGGGTTCACTGCGCACAGCGCGGTCGGCGTGGCGCTGCTTGTCGCCATCGGCGTGACGGCCACGCTGGCGCAGCTGGCGATGACCCGGGCCTACGGCGCAGGACGCACGCTGCTCACGGCCAATCTGCAGTACTCGGCGATCGTGTTCGCCTCGATCCTCGGCGTGATCGTGTTCGCCGACCGCATTCCGCTGGTGGGCTGGCTCGGCATCGTCATCATCGTCGGCAGCGGCGTGCTGGCGACCTGGATCACCTCGCGCGCGGCGCGGCCGGCAGCCGAGCCGATCGAACCGATGGCCGAGAAATAGACTTCCATCCGACCGCGCGGAAGGCATCCGCAAGAGGAGACTCAACATGTACCGCACGCTCGTGAACGTCGAGGCGCTGGAAGACAACCTGTTCAATGCGCAGTGGTGCGTGGTCGATTGCCGCCACGACCTGATGGACTTCGCCGCCGGCTTCGCGGCCTACCAGGCCGGACACATTCCGAACGCCACGTTCGCCCACATCGAGGAAGACCTGTCCGGGGAAAAGACGCCTGCGGCAGGTCGCCATCCGCTGCCGCGCCGCGAGGACCTGGCGGCGATCTTCGAGGAATGGGGCATCGGCAACGATACGCAGATCGTCGCCTACGACGCGCAGGGCGGGCAGTTCGCCAGCCGCCTGTGGTGGCTGGCGCGCTGGCTGGGCCATGAAGCCGTGGCCGTGCTCGATGGCGGCTGGCAGGCCTGGCTGGCCAGGACGCAGTGGTCGAGCACCGAGGACGCCGACCGCGTGCCGGGCTCCTTCCGCGCCGGCACACCGCTGGCGCAGACCGTGGATACGCCGACCGTGCTGGCGTGCAGCGGCGCGGCCGACACGGTCCTGGTGGACGCGCGGGCAGCCGAGCGCTTCGAGGGCCGGAACGAGCCGATCGACCCGGTGGCCGGTCATGTGCCGGGCGCCTGTAACCGCTTCTGGCAGTCCAATCTCGTCGAGCCCAACGGCCGGTTCAAGCCCGCTGCGCAGTTGCGCGCCGAGTACGAGGCGCTGCTGGCGGGTCGCGCGCCGCCGCAGATGATCCAGATGTGCGGATCGGGCATCAGCGCTGCGCACAACCTACTGGCCATGGAACACGCGGGTCTGGTCGGTGCTCGTCTTTATGCCGGCTCGTGGAGCGAGTGGATCCGTGACCCGGCCCGTCCGGTGGCCACCGGTCCCTGATCCCTCGCGGGCCACGGGCGGCCGTACGCGCAGCACACCGGGCCGCCCGAAGGACGAATCCCCGAGGCGGACCGCGTGCAGGCTAGGGCGCCAGTCCGCCCGCACCGGCGGTGACCTCAACCGCGGCAACGGTTGAGCCCGCCATCGATTCGTCGAGGACGCCGCCGCGCCGGCAAAGGCGCAGCGGCGGCGCCGGCGACCTCTTGCTCTTCAATGCGTGTGCAGCGCGCTCATGATCACCCCCGCCAGTGCCACGCCGACCAGGATGAGGCCGACTTCGGGCAGGGACTGCGCCAGCGAACGGCGCCGCATCATCTCGGGCAGCAGGTCACTGAGGGCGATGTAGATGAAGCTGGCGGCCGCCACCACCAGCGCGTAGGGCAACAGCGTGCTGGCCGCATCGAGCACGAAGTAGCCCACCACGCCGCCCAGCACGGCCGAGGCGCCCGAGATCAACTGAAACACGAAGGCCTTGCGCTGCGTGAAGCCGGCATTCAGCAGGATCATGAAGTCGCCGACCTCGTGCGGGATTTCGTGTGCCATGACGGCGAGGGTGGCCAGCACGCCCGCCTTCCAGTCGAGCAGGAAGGCGGCCGCGATGACCATGCCGTCGGCAAAGTTGTGGAAGGCATCGCCGATCAGGATCGGCCAGCCGCCACGACCGGCTTCGCGGGCATCGTGGCCGGGGTGGTGGTGATGGGCATCGCCCTCGTGGTGGTGCGTGTGATGGATCAGCGCCGACTTTTCCAGCAGGAACAGGCCGAGGATCGCCACCAGCAGCACCCAGCCGAGCACGAACGGATCGGCCTGACTGTGGAAGGACTCGGGCAGCAGGTGCGTCAGCGCGACCGTCAGCAGCACGCCGGCGGCCACACACACCAGCTTGTCGACCAGACCCGCCAGGGCGCGGAAGCTCAGCAGGGCTGCCAGACTGATCGACACCAGCGTGGACAGCAGGTTGGCCAGGACGATCAGCGACAGCGTGGTCATGGAGGGGTGCAGGCGGCAGGCGGTCAACGGGCGCGGCCAGCGTACCCGGCTGGGCGCCCGCACACCGGCCACAAGTGCAACTGAGATGCAAATAGTCTAGCGCAGCCGTCCCCGGCTGCGCTTGCCGGCGCCTACAGGTGCCGGCGGAACCACTCGACCGCACGGCGGAAGCCGTCCTCGGCGGCTTCCTTGCGGTAGCTCGGCCGGTAGTCGGCATGGAAGGCGTGCGGCGCGTCCGGATAGAGCACCAGTTCCGAGCGCGTGTTGCCGGCCGCCTTCAGCGCGGCCAACATGCGCTCGATCGTCTCGTTCGGGATGCCGGAGTCGGCGCCGCCGTAGAGCGCAAGCACCGGCTGCCGGATTTGGCCGGCGACGTCGAGCGGGTGCCGCGGCTGGTTCTCGGTGGCTTGGCCGACGACGCGGCCATACCAGGCGACGCCGGCCCTGACGCGCGGGTTGTGGGCGGCGTACAGCCAGACGATGCGGCCGCCCCAACAGAAGCCGGTGACGCCGAGTCTGGCCGTGTCGCCGCCATTGGCAGCGGCCCAGGCGGCCGTGGCGTCCAGATCGTCCATGACCTGCGCATCGGGCACCTTGGACACGATCTCGCGCAGCAGCGTCTGGACATCAGCCACTTTGGCGGCATCGCCCTGCCGCGCAAACAGCTCCGGCGCGATCGCCAGGAAACCCAGCTTGGCAAAGCGGCGGCACACGTCCTTGATGTGTTCGTGCACGCCGAAGATCTCCTGCACCACCAGGATGGTCGCGAGCCGGGTCGCGCCGGCAGGCATGGCCCGGTAGGCGACCATGGCGCCGTCCCGGGTGGGTATCTTCACTTCGCCGGCGGTCAAGCCTTGGGTGTCGGTGGTGATCGTGGTCTGGGCGGATACGGGCAGCACGGCGGCAGCGAAGCCGGCCCCCAGCGAGGTCTTCACGAAGCCGCGGCGCGTCAGCGCAAGCGGTGGCAGCAGGCTGTCGAACTGCTGCGAGGCATAGTCGGCCGCGCGGACGGCATCGTTCATGGGACGGACCTCCTGGAGGTGGTTGCGAGGGCGGATCAGGGCGCGGAGCAAGCGACCGCAAGCGCTGGCTCGGGTCCAGTTTAGGGGCTGCGCCAGCGGGACTTGCCGTACGGCCGAGCCGCCGCTACGGCGGAACTCAATTTGGCTCGCCGCCAGGCCACACTTGGTCCAGCTAGTTTTGCGCTTTGCCGTTAAGCTTCAGGCCGGTTTTCCCCGATGTTTCGTACTCTACGAAGAGAAAAATGAACGCAGCTTCCAAAGCCATCCAGATCGAGATCGACAAGCGCGAGCGCGAGCTTGCCGCACTGCGGGCCGCCCTGGCCACGCTTTCGGGCTCCACAGCGGGCGGCCGCGCCAAGGCGCCCGCCGGCACGCGCCGCAAGCGCAAGCCGCTGACCGCAGCACAAAAGAAAGCCATCAGCCAGGCGATGAAAGCGGCCTGGAAGAAACGCAAGGCCAGCGACAAGAAGACGGCCGAATAGCGTCCTCGCCGGGAGCGGGCAGCAGCAGCGCCTGCTCCCGGGCAAGGCTCAGTGCGCCTCGTCCCAGTTGGCGCCTGCGCCCACCTCGGCCACGAGCGCGACCTTCAGCTCCGCCACGCCGCTCATCAGCCGCGGCACCTCGGCGCGCAGCGGCGACAATTCCGCTTCCGGCACCTCGAGCACCAGCTCATCGTGTACCTGCATGATGAGCCGGGCCTGCAATTGCTCGCGCTTGAGCCAGCCCTGCACGGCGATCATGGCGAGCTTGATCAGGTCGGCTGCGGTGCCCTGCATCGGGGCATTGATGGCGGCGCGCTCGGCGCCGGCGCGACGTGGACCATTCGGTGAGTTGATCTCGGGCAGCCAAAGCCGCCGCCCGAACACGGTCTCCACGTAGCCCAGCCGCCGGGCCTCGCGCCGGGTGCGCTCCATATAGTCGGCCACCTTGGGATAGCGCGTGAAATAGCGGTCGATGTAAAGCTTGGCCGCGTCGCGCTCGATGCCGAGGTTGCTGGCGAGCCCGAAGGCGCTCATGCCGTAGATCAGCCCGAAGTTGATCACCTTGGCAGTGCGCCGCTGCTCCGGCGTCACTTCGGCCACCGGCACGCCGAACACTTCGCTCGCGGTGGCGCGATGCACGTCCTGGCCGGCATTGAAGGCCTGCAGCAGACCCTCGTCGCCGCTGATGTGCGCCATGATGCGCAGCTCGATCTGCGAGTAGTCGGCGCTCAGGATGCGGCTGCCGGGCGGCGCGATGAACGCCTCGCGGATGCGTCGGCCCTCGGGCGTGCGGATCGGGATGTTCTGCAGGTTCGGTTCGCTGGACGACAGGCGTCCGGTCACCGCGACCGCCTGACCGTAGCTGGTGTGCACGCGGCCGGTTTGCGGATTGATGCTGGCCGGCAGCTTGTCGCAATAGGTGCTCTTAAGCTTGGACAGCGCACGGTGCTCGAGCAGCGCCTTGGGCAGCGGGTAGTCGAGCGCCAGCTTGTCGAGTACCTCCTCGTCGGTGCTCGGCGCGCCGCTGGCCGTCTTCTTGACCACCGGCAGTCCCAGCTTGCCGAACAGGATCTCGCCGACCTGCTTGGGGGAGCCGAGGTTGAAGGGCTGGCCCGCCAGTTCGTGCGCACGGGCCTCGAGCTCGGCCATGCGCCGGCCCAGCTCCGCGCTCTGCGCCACGAGCCGGTCCCGGTCGACCAGCACCCCGGTGCGTTCCATCTCGAACAGCACCTGGGACACCGGCAGCTCGAGCGACTCGTAGACGTGGCGCAGGCGCGGGTTGTCCTCGATGCGCGGCCACAGCGCCCGGTGCAGCGCGTAGGTAACCTCGGCGTCCTCGGCCGCGTAGTCAGTGGCGCGGCCGAGCTCCACCTGGTCGAAGCCGATCTGCCCGGCGCCCTTGCCGCAGACCTCGGCATAGGTCAGCGTCCGGCGACCCAGATGGCGCTCGGCCAGCGAGTCCATGTCGTGGCTGCGGTGCGCTTCGAGTACGTAGCTTTGCAGCAGCGTGTCATGGGCGATGCCGGCCAGCCGGATACCGTGATTGGCGAACACATGCTGGTCGTACTTCAGGTGCTGGCCGACCTTGTGGTGGCGCTCGCTCTCCAGCCAGGGCTTCAGCCGCTGCAGCGTCGCATCCAGCGGCAGTTGCTCGGGCGCCCCGGGATAGCGGTGTGCCAGCGGGATGTAGCAGCCCTCGTGGTCGTGGACCGACAGCGAAACGCCCACCAGCCGCGCCTGCAGCGGGTCGAGCGAGGTGGTCTCGGTGTCGACGGCGGTCAGCGGCGCCACGTTGATCTTGTGCAGCCAGGCGTCGAGCTGGCCGGCGGTGAGAACGGTCTCGTAGCGCAGGCCGACCGGCGGCGGCGGTGCGGACCCGTGCATGGCGACTGCCGCGGCCGGCGCCGGCACCGGCGCCGCCGCGTCGGCGCCGAACTCCTTCAGAAGACCCTTGAACTCGAAGCGCTCGGCCAGTTGCCGCATCGCCTCGCCGTCGGGTTCCTGCGCGCGCAGCGACTCGAAGTCGGGCACGTGCGCCGAAACGTCGCCGTCGGTCTGCACAGTCACCAGGACGCGGGCGGTCGGCAGCCAAGGCAGCGCCTTGCGCAGGTTTTCGCCCACCACGCCCTTGACCTCAGCCGCATGCACGATCAGGTTGTCGAGCGAGCCGTACTGCGCCAGCAGCCGCGCCGCCGTCTTCGGCCCGACCTTCTCCACGCCGGGCACGTTATCCACGCTGTCGCCCACCAGCGTAAGGTAGTCGACGATGCGCTCCGGCGGCACGCCGAACTTCTCGCTGACGCCGGCCACGTCGAGCCGCTCGCCGCTCATCGTATTGACGAGCGTGACGCGGTCGTTGACCAGTTGCGCCAGGTCCTTGTCGCCGGTGGAGACCACCGTGCGCACGCCGTGCGACTGGGCGTGGCGCGCCAGCGTGCCGATCACGTCATCGGCCTCGATGCCCTCGATCTCGATCACCGGCCAACCCAGCGCGCGCACGGCATCGTGGATGGGCGCGATCTGGCGTACCAGGTCCTCGGGCATGGCGCTGCGATTGGCCTTGTACTGCGGGTACAGGTCGTCACGGAACGTGCGGCCGGGCGCATCGAAGACGCAGGCGCAGTAGTCGAAGACCAGGTCCTTGCGCAGCGCACGCAGCATGTTGATGTAGCCGCGCAGGGCCCCGACGGGCTCGCCCTGCGAGGTCCGCAGGTCGGGCATGGCGTGGAAGGCGCGGTATAAGTAGCTTGAGCCGTCGACGAGCAGCAGCGTCTTCATCGCGCCTGCCAGGAGTAAGTCATGTTGGATCGCAAGAAGAACATTCCGGGACTGCGCGCGGTCACTATGCCCGAGCGCGCCACCTCGCAGAAGGCGCGCGAGAGCTGGCACCTGTGGGGGATTATCTCGGAGTTCGTGGAGTCGGCCGAACGGCTGTCGGAGATCCGCCCGGCGGTTTCGATCTTCGGATCGGCGCGCATCCGGCCCGGCTCTCCGGTCTACGCGCAGGCCGAGCAGATCGCGCGCAAGCTGTCGGACGCCGGCTTCGCCGTGATCAGCGGCGGCGGCCCCGGCATCATGGAAGCCGCCAACAAGGGCGCGTTTGCCGGCCGCTCCCCTTCGGTGGGCCTGAACATCGAGCTGCCGTTCGAGCAGCACGGCAACCCCTACCAGGATGTCTCGCTGCGCTTTCGCCACTTTTTCGCGCGCAAGGTGGCCTTCGTCAAGTACGCCGCCGCCTACGTGGTCATGCCGGGCGGCTTCGGCACGCTGGACGAGCTGTCCGAGGCGCTCACGCTGATGCAGACCGGCACCGGCCGGCGCATGCCGGTGGTTCTGGTGGGCCGCCAGTTCTGGCAGGGCCTGCTCGACTGGATGACCGGCACGCTGGTGGCCGAAGGCATGATCGCGGCGTCCGACCTGAAGCTGCTGACCGTGCTGGACGAAAGCGACGCCGTGGTCGACGCGATTTTCGACTTCTACGAGTCCAAGGGCTTCGAGGCGACTGCCGCCGAGCGCGAGAAGTTGCTCTATCTGTGATGCGGCCGGTCATTGCAGCGCACTACAATTGCGTCACCATGGACGGCGTTTCCCGGATGGCTTGGCTGCGGGCCCTTGGGCTCGGCGCGCTGCTGGCGGCAACCGCGGGGGGCGGCACGGCAGCCGCCCAGCCGCTCGACCGTCCGCCGCCGCTGCAGGGCGATCCGGCCGCACGCCCGGCCGAATCGACTGCCGCCCCGGCACCTGCGACGCCATGGCCGGCCGTCGATCCCGATTTCGTGCTCGAGGACCTCGCACCCGTCCGACCGACCCGCAGTGAGACCCGTATCGAGCAGCGGCGCGCCGGCAACCGCATCGTCGAACTCACCGTCACCCCGGCCGGCAGCACGCGCAGCTACACCATGGTCAACCGCGAAGGCCAGCGCCCCACCAACCCGCAGGACCTGTCTTCCGGCTTGTCGACGCCGCGCTTCCTGAAGTTCGATTTCTGAGAGGCGGGCTGCGCGCCTGCCGCCGCTTCCGATTTCATGGCCGTATTCACGTCGCTCTGCCGGGAAGATGTCGTTCGCCTGCTGGCGCACTACTCGCTGGGGGAGCTCGACCACTTCGAAGGCATTGCCGCGGGCATCGAGAACAGCAACTTCTTCGTCGATACCGACGGCGGCCGCTGGGTGCTCACGATTTTCGAGCGGCTGACCTTCAAGCAGCTGCCCTTTTACCTGGAGCTGATGCGCCACCTGGCGCGCGCCGGGCTGCCGATCCCCGCGCCGCAGGAGAATCGGGCCGGCGGCCTGCTGTCGGAGCTGCGCGGCAAGCCCGCCGCCATCGTCACGCGGCTGGCCGGCCAGTGGGAGCGCGCGCCGACCCCGGCGCACTGCGCGCAGTTCGGCACGCTGATCGCGCAGATGCATCTGGCTGCCCGCGACTTCGCCGCCTTCCAGCCCAACCTGCGCGGCATCGGCTGGTGGAAGAGCACCCTGCCCAAGCTCGAGCCGCACCTGCCCGACGAGCAGTTCCAGAGGCTGGCCGAGGAGGTCATCCACCAGGACAGTTTCTTCCGCAACCCGACGTTCGAGAAGCTGCCTGCCGGTCCGGTGCACGCCGACCTGTTTCGCGACAACGTGCTGTGGGTCGAGCAGGATGGCCAGCCGCAGGTGGGCGGCGTGATCGACTTCTACTTCGCGGGCTGCACGCTGTGGCTGTTCGACTTGGCCGTGGCGCTGAACGACTGGTGCGTGGATCTGTCGAGCGGCCAGATCGATGCGCCGCGCGCGCAGGCCCTGCTCGATGCGTACCATGCAGTGCGCCCGCTGACCGAACTGGAGCACCGCGCCTGGCCCACGGTGCTGCGGGGCGCGGCGCTGCGCTTCTGGATTTCCCGCTTGTACGACCTGCACCTGCCGCGACCGGCGCAAGTCCTGACGCCGCACGACCCGACGCGCTTCGAGCAATTGCTGGCGGTGCGCGCGTCCGCCGGCACGCTGCCCTGGGTGAACTGATGCAAGTCAACCGCGTCACGGCAGGCCAGGGCCTGCGCTGGCTGATCGAGGGCTTCGGCCTGCTCCGGCGCCAGCCGCTCGGGCTGCCGGCCATGGTGGTGATCTACCTGATGATGCTGCTGGTGCCGGCGCTGATCCCGCTGGTGGGCATCGTTTTCGCCGGCGTGCTGAGCCCGTTCGCGACGGTCGGGCTGATGCACTGCATGCGCGATGCCGCGGCCGGCCGCGCGCCCGTGCCGGCTGCCTTTGCGCTGCCGTTCCGCGACGAGACCGCGCGCACGCACCTGTTCCGGCTCGGCCTGGTGAACGCCGCGCTGGTGTCGATCGTCGCGGTGCTGGCTCTGCTGCTGGTCCCTGAGTCCCCGAGCAGCGGTCCGCCGCGCACCCTGGACGAACTGCCGCTCGACGGCCTGCTGCTGCAAATGGTGCTGTACCTGCCGGTGCTGGCGCTGATGTGGTTCTCGCCGCTGCTGGCCGGCTGGCATCGCGTCAGCCCGGCCAAGGCGATGTTCGGCAGCGTGATCGCCTGCCTGCGCAACCTCGGCGCGATGCTCGTCTACGCATTCAGCACCGCGCTGGCGCTGGTGTCGATCAGCGTCGTGATCATCTCCCTGCTGACCGTCTTCATCAGCTCGCGCGAGCTGCTGTCGTTCTTCGTCGCGCCGGTAGCGCTGGCCCTGATGACGGTGGTGCAGGCAAGCTTCTATCCGATGTACAGAGACCTCTTTGCCGACTCGGCCGCGAGCACGGCTTCGGCCAGCTTGGCGCGGTGAAGCTCGCCCCGAGGGCGCGCTGCGCGCAAGCCCTCGGAAACTTCCAGGCCGGAGAACGCGGCTGGACTGTCGGCGCGCAAGACCCTCGGAGCACGCGCCTGCGAGGCCGGCGTGCCGACGAGCGAGGCAGCGATCGGTTGCCCTGTGCCCGCCTGACGGGAACTTGAGCGGAAGTCAGGCCGCTTCCAGTTTGGCGATCCCCAGCGCCAGTTCCTTCAACCCCTGCGGACCGAAGTTGATCTTGGCGCGGGCGTCCGACCCGGAGCCTTCGAGCCTGACGATCACGCCTTCGCCGAAGCGCGCATGGCGCACGCTCTGGCCGACGCGGAAGCCATGCAGGCCCAGCGTGGTGGGCGCTGCCGCTGCGCCGAGGCCGGCCAGTCCCAGCATGCGGTCCTCGTCGTGCCAGGCGCCCTGGCGCAGGGCCTGGCCCTCGCGCAGGCGCGGCGTGAGCCACTTGAGCTGCGCCTCGGGAATCTCCGCCAGGAACCGGCTGCGGATACCGTAGCGGGTCTGTCCATGCAGCATGCGGCTCTGCGCAAAGCTCAGGTACAGCCGCTTGCGCGCACGCGTGATGGCCACGTACATCAGCCGCCGCTCCTCCTCCAGCCCGTCGTTCTCGCTGAGGCTGTTCTCGTGCGGGAACAGGCCCTCCTCCAGGCCGGTGATGAACACCGCGTTGAACTCCAGCCCCTTGGCCGCGTGCACGGTCATCATCTGCAGCGCATCCTGCCCCTCGGCCGCCTGGTTTTCGCCCGCCTCCAGCGAGGCGTGCGACAGGAAGGCGGCCAGCGGCGCGGGGATCGCCGCACCCGCCTCGGCCTGGCTGGACCGCGTGGCGGGCGCATCCTGCGTGTAGCCCTCCTCGGCCACGAAGGCGCTGGCGGCGTTGATCAGCTCCTCCAGGTTCTCGACGCGCTCCTGGCCTTCCTTCTCGCCGCGGTAGTGCTCGATGAGCGTGCTGCGCTCGATGACGGCCTGCACGATTTCCTTCAGCGGCAGGCTGTCGGTCTCGAAGCGCAGGCTGTCGATCAGCTTGACGAAGGCGCCGAGCTTGGCCGCCGGCGCACCGCCGATGCGAGCGACTGCGGCATACAGGCTCAGCCCCTGGGCACGCGCGGCATCGGCCAGTTGCTCCAGCGTCCGGGCGCCGATGCCGCGCGGCGGAAAGTTGACGACCCGCAGGAAGGCCGTGTCGTCGGCCGGGTTCTCGATGAGCCGCAGGTAGGCCAGCGCATGCTTGACCTCGGCGCGCTCGAAGAAGCGCAGCCCGCCGTAGACGCGATAGGCGATGCCGGCGTTGAACAGGCCGTGCTCGATCACGCGCGACTGCGCGTTGGACCGGTACAGGACGGCGATCTCGCTGCGCCGGTAGCCCTCGGCGATCAGGTTGCGCACCTCGTCGACCAGCCAGGCTGCCTCCAGGCCGTCGCTGCCGGCCTCGAACACGCGCAGCTTCTCGCCCTGGCCGGCATCGGTCCACAGCTCCTTGCCCAGCCGCTTGGCGTTGTTGCGGATCAGCGCATTGGCCGCATCGAGGATGTTGCCCTGCGAACGGTAGTTCTGCTCGAGTTTGATGACGTTGACTACGCGGAACTCGCGCTCGAAGTCGGCCATGTTGCCGACATTGGCGCCGCGGAAGGCGTAAATCGAGTTGTGCGTCAAGATGCCGTTGGCGGCAAAGTTGTGGCAGGCCTCGACGTTCAGGTCATGCACCGTGACGAACTCGGGCTCGTTCAGCTGCACGCGGCTGACGATGTCGAACTCGCCGTTCTCGTCGAACACTGCCATGCCCGGCCGCACGTACTGCGCCGGCAGCATCGGCAGGTAGCCCTGCCCCAGACGCGCCCGCTGCAGCACGCGCCCGCCGAGCGCGGCGCGCAGCCGGGTGGCGTCCTTCATGGCGGTGCCGTAGTCGCGGCGCCAGAACTTGACGAACCAGCCGCCGGGTCCGACCAGCTTCTTCTGCACCTGAAAGCCCGCCTGCTCGGCGCGCTGCACGCCTTCGGGCAGGACGATGCTGGCGTAGACGCGATGATCGGGCTTGCCGCGGCGCGAGTCGCTGCACAGGCTGATCAGCACGTCGCCCGGCGTGCCGAAGGTCGGCCGGCGCCGCTCGGCCGGATGGTCCGGCGCCAGGTTCAGGTCCTTCAGCAGCCAGTGCGCGGCCCGCTCGGTATTGACCTCCGAGAACTCGGCGGGCACCTTGTCCGAGCCCTTGACCAGGGTGAACTTGCGCGTCGGCAGGCCGTACTTGAGCGATAGCACGATCATGCGCTCGCGCGCGGCCGCCTCGTCATCGAAGGCGTCGATCACCCAACACTGCTCGCTGCCCTCCTGGCGTGCGCGCTGACGGAAGCCGGGCACGGTCTTGCCGTCGCGCCGCTCGTCCCGATGGCCGCTGACGGCGAGGCGATAACCGACGCCCGGCTTGCTCATCAGGTGCAGGAAGTACTTGGCGGGCAGGTGGCCGACGGAGTAGCCGGCAAAGTGAGTGTGCTCCAGCGTGGAGCGCAACTCCTTGCCGCTCTGCGTGTACAGCGTCACCGTGGGCAGCCGCTCGGTGCGCTGGTGAACGAAAGTGACCCGGGCCGAACCGATCTTGCCGCCGCCCACCGCCGAGCGGACCTCGTCGCCCACCTGCACCTGCTCGATCGGCCGTCTGCTGCCGTCGGCCATGGTCACAAGGGTGCCCGACACCAGGCACTGGTCGTCATCGCCGACTGCGAAGATGGCGCCGCCGGCGCCCGGCGCGCCGCCGACCTTGCCGGCGAGCAGCTTCAGCCAGCCGTACTGCAGCCGGTTGGTGTCCTGAAACTCGTCGACCAGGATATGGGCAAAGCGCGCGTTGTAGTGGGCGCGCAGCGCCTCGTTGCGTGCCAGCAGCTCGTGGCAGCGCAGCAGCAATTCCGGAAAGTCGACCACGCCCTCGCGCTGGCACTGCGCGTCATACAGGGCGTACAGCTCGACGAACTTGCGGTTGTAGTCGTCATTGACCTCGACGTCCTTCGCGCGCAGGCCCGCTTCCTTGCAGTCGTTGATGAAGAAGGCGAGGTTGCGCGGCGGGTACCTCTCGTCGTCCACGCCATGGGCCTTGAGCAGCCGCTTGATGGCCGACAGCTGGTCCGAACTGTCGAGGATCTGAAAGGTCTGCGGCAGGTTGGCGTCGCGGTGGTGCGCGCGCAGCATGCGGTTGCACAGGCCGTGGAAGGTGCCGATCCACATGCCGCGCGTGTTGATGGGCAGCATGGCGGCCAGGCGCGTGGTCATCTCGCGCGCCGCCTTGTTGGTGAAGGTCACCGCCAGGACGCCTTGCGGGCTCACCTGGCCGGTCTGGATCAGCCAGGCGATGCGCGTGGTCAGCACGCGCGTCTTGCCCGAGCCGGCGCCCGCCAGGATCAGTGCCGACTGGTTGGGCAGGGTTACCGCGGCAAGTTGCGGCGGGTTGAGCGCGTCGAGCAGGGACATGCACCCGATTCTACGGTCGGCGGCCGAGCCACCCCGCAGGCGGGCCGGGGGCTGGAGGCAGACCGCAGGAATGTCGTAACCGTCCGCCGCCTTGCAGTCCTTGCGCTGGGTGGCCGACTGCTGGCACAGTCCGCGGTAGCGTGCCGGATTGAACACCATTCCATGACTGAGCGCGCCGCAGCGTAGGTCTCATGAACGACAGCGTACTGGCGTCCCGACGCGGGCCGCTCGCGGATCCCGATTCCGAATCCGGTCACGGCCGCACCTGCGTTGCCGACGCAGCGGCGGCAGATCGGGCGAACGCGCTGCTGCCGGGTACAGGCGCTCTGGCAACCGCCGCGCTGGCCGCTTGCGGCGGCGGCGGAGCAGCATCGCCCGCCCCTGCCCCGCCTGCCCCGCCACCGGTGCCGGCAACCAGCGCCGCAGAGGCCGTCCGGCTGCTGAACCAGGCGAGCTTTGGTGCAAATGAGGCCAGTGTCGCCGCAGTTGTCGCAGTTGGGCCGTCGAGCTGGATCGACGACCAGTTCAGCCGCCCGCAGACGCTGCACCGGCCCTACATCGAGGCCGCCATTGCTGCCGGCCAGCCCGGCGCCCCGGAACTGACCTATCGCGACTTCGTGATGGATACGTTCTGGCGCCAGGCTCTGACCGGCGCCGACCAGTTACGCCAGCGCGTGGTGTTTGCGCTGACCGAGATCTTCGTGGTCTCGCAGACCAATGGCGACGTCAACAACCGCCCGCGCGGGCTCGCCAGCTACCTCGACCTGCTCGGCCAGCACGCTTTCGGCAACTTCCGCGACCTGCTGGAGGCCGTGAGCCTGCACCCGATCATGGGGCTGTACCTGTCGTCGCTGCGCAACCAGGCCGAGGATCTGGCCACAGGCCGCGTGCCGGACGAGAACTTCGCGCGCGAAGTGATGCAGTTGTTCACCATCGGGCTGTACCGGCTGAACCCGGACGGCACTCAAGTCCTGTCCAACGGCCAGCCCGTCTCCACCTACGGCAACGCCGACGTGCAGGGCCTGGCACGCGTGTTCACGGGCTGGTCATGGGCCGGGCCCGACACCAGCAACACGCGCTTCCGCGGCGGTACGCCGGACCCCGACCGCGACATCCGGCCCATGCAGCCCTATCCGCAGTTCCACTCCACCGCCGCCAAGGGCTTCCTCGGGGCGACGATCCCGGCCGGCACCGCCGCCACGGGGTCGCTGCGCATCGCGCTGGACGTGCTGTTCAATCACCCCAACACCGGCCCGTTCATCGGCCGGCAACTGATCCAGCGGCTGGTCACCAGCAACCCGTCGCCGGCCTATGTCGCGCGCGTGGCCGCTGCGTTTGCCAACAACGGCAGCGGCGTGCGTGGCGACATGAAGGCGGTGCTGCGGGCCGCTCTACTCGACACCGAGGCGCGCGGCGGCGGGCTCGCCGACCCCGCCTGGGGCAAGCTGCGCGAGCCGGCGCTGCGCCTTTCGGCCTGGGCGCGCGCTTGCGAGGCTACCTCGGTCAGCGGCAACTTTCCGATCCGCAACATTGCCGACCCCTCCACCGCGCTGGCGCAGAATCCGCTGCGCTCGCCCTCGGTGTTCAACTTCTTCCGTCCGGGCTACGTGCCCCCCTCCACCGGCATCGCCAGTGCCGGCCTGGTGGCTCCGGAGTTCCAGATCACCGGCGAGAGCTCGGTGGCCGGGTACCTGAACTACATGCGTAATGCCGTCAACACCGGGGTCGGCACCGGGAACGACGTGCGGTCGAGCTACGCCAAGGAAGTGGCCCTGGCCGCCGATGCGCAGGCCCTGGTCGATCGCTGCAAGCTGCTGTTCACCGCCAATCAGATGACCGATGCCACGCGCAACGCGATCCGCGACGCCGTGGCGAGCATCCCCATGAGCGCGGCCAACGCTGCGCTGAACCGCGCCAAGCTCGCCGTCTACCTGACGCTGGCGGCCCCCGAGTTCATCGTGCAGAGATAGCGACCATGACGAAGGCTGTCTCCCGCCGCGCCTTCCTGCGCACCGCCTCGCAGATGTCGGTGCTCGGCAGCGCCACGCCGCTGGCCCTGAACCTGGCCGCCATGGGATCGACGGCGGCGGAGTCGGCCAGCGCCGAGGACTACAAGGCCCTGGTGTGCGTCTTTCTGTTTGGCGGCAACGACCAGACCAATACGGTGGTGCCCTATGACACCGCCGCGTTCAATGCCTACACCAGTGTGCGCGCCGGCATCGCGCGGCCGCTGGCCGAGCTGAGGCCGCTGGGACCGGTTGCCTCGCAAGAGGGGCGCAATTTCGCTCTGCCGGTGGAGCTCGATCCGCTGGCGCAGCTGTACAAGGACGGTCGGCTGGCGATCGTCGCCAACGTCGGCCCGCTGTTCACGCCAACCACGCGCACCCAGTTCCAGAATGCCAGCGTGCCGCTGCCACCAAAGCTGTTCTCGCATAACGACCAGCAGTCGGTGTGGCAGTCGACCGGCGCGGAGGGCACCACCGCCGGCTGGGGCGGTCGTCTCGCCGATGCGCTGTTCGGCGGCAATGCCAAGCAGAGTTTCACCGCGGTGTCGGCGGCCGGCACCGCGGTGTTCCTTTCCGGACAGACCACGCTGCAGTATCAGGTGGGCGTCAACGGCCCGGTGGCCATCAGCGGCCTGACGGGCTCGCTGTTCGGCGCCAGCCCGCTGGCCAACCAGACCCTGCAGCAGCTCATCACCGCGGCGCGGCCGACGCTGCTGGAGCACGAGTACAACCGCGTGACCGCGCGCTCGATCGCCGCGCAGGGCGAGCTGTCGACCGCGCTCGCCGCGGCACCGGCGCTGACCACATCGTTTCCGACCGGCAACCCGCTGGCCGACCAGTTGCGCATGGTGGCGCGCCTGATCGGCGTGCGCCATGCGCTCGGCATGAAGCGGCAGGTGTTCTTCGTCAGCCAGGGCGGCTACGACACGCACGACTTCCAGCTACGCGACCAGCCCGCGCTGCACGCCGCACTGGCCGGCGCGCTGGCCGCGTTCCACCAGGCGACCGTCGAACTCGGCGTAGCCGACCGCGTGACCGCCTTCACCGCCAGCGACTTCGGCCGCACGCTCACCAGCAACGGCGACGGTTCGGACCACGGCTGGGGGTCGCATCACTTCGTGCTCGGCGGCGCGGTGCGCGGCGGCACCGTATACGGCCGCTTTCCAACCGTGGCGCTCAACACCCCCGAGGACCTGGGCTCCGGCCGGCTGCTGCCCACCACCTCGGTAGACCAGTACGCCGCCACGCTCGGCAAGTGGCTCGGCGTCAGCGACAGCGACCTGGGCACGATCGCGCCGAACCTCGCCAACTTCAGCGTGCGGGATCTGGGGTTCCTGGGATAGCGGCCTTCCAGCCGGAGGCGGGCCGCTGCGGGCGGGCATCGGCGCTCCTGGCGCAGCGCGCGAACGGGAGCGCCACAAGAGGGCGCACGAAAACGAGCACACGACGGCGCGCAAGAGGGCGCAGCAGGGGGCGTCGATATACTCCATGGCTGGTTCTTCCGCAGCACGCAAGCGCCCCGTCATGCAAGACAAGTACGAACCCCAGGCCATCGAAGCCGCGGCCCAGGCGCACTGGAATGCGTCCCAGGCGTATCGCGCGGTCGAGCACGCCCAGGATGCCCAGGGCACGGCCAAGCCCAAGTTCTACGTCTGCTCGATGCTGCCCTACCCCAGCGGCAAGCTGCACATGGGGCATGTGCGCAATTACACGCTCAACGACGTGATGTATCGCATCCTGCGGATGCGCGGGTACAACGTCATGACGCCGATGGGCTGGGACGCCTTCGGCCTGCCGGCCGAGAACGCGGCCATCGACCGCAAGGTCGCCCCCAGCGAGTGGACGCGCGCCAACATCGCCGACATGAAGGCGCAGATGCAGCCGCTCGGGCTGGCCTTCGATTGGAGCCGCGAGGTGGCCACCTGCGACCCGGGCTACTACAAGTGGAACCAGTGGTTGTTCCTGCGGATGCTCGAGCAGGGGATCGCGTACCGCAAGACCCAGATCGTCAACTGGGACCCGGTCGACCAGACCGTACTGGCCAACGAGCAGGTGGTCGACGGGCGCGGCTGGCGCTCCGGCGCGGTCGTCGAGAAGCGCGAGATCCCCGGCTACTACCTCGCCATCACGCGCTATGCAGAGCAGTTGCTCGCTGACCTGAAGACGGTCGACTGGCCGCCGCAGGTGGTGGCGATGCAGGAGAACTGGATCGGCAAGAGCGTCGGCGTCAACTTCGGTTTCCCCTACACGCTCGACGGCGCGGAGCAGTTGCTGCGCGTGTTCACCACGCGCGCCGACACCATCATGGGGGTGACCTTCGTCGCGATCGCGGCCGAGCACCCGCTCGCCTCGCGCCTGGCGCGGGGTAACCCGGAGACCGCGGCCTTCATCGACGAGTGCAAGCGGGGCGGGGTGGCCGAGGCCGACCTCGCGACGATGGACAAGAAGGGCATGCCGACCGGGTTTGCCGTGAGGCATCCGCTCACCGGCGAAGCAGTGCCGCTGTGGATCGGCAATTACGTGCTCATGGGCTACGGCGAAGGCGCCGTGATGGGCGTGCCGGGCCACGACGAGCGCGACTTCGCATTCGCCCGCAAGTACGGGTTGCCGATCCGGCAGGTGATCGACGTGCGCGGCCAGCCGTACTCGACCGAGGCCTGGCAGGACTGGTACGCCGACAAGGCCGATGCGCACTGCGTGCACTCGGGCAAGTACGACGGCCTCGGCTACG
>Ga0209985_10001803_pt1 | contig 20226 bp, 18 predicted proteins | sample NOAtaG_FD_187305 | JGI IMG/M metagenome (GOLD analysis project Ga0209985, IMG submission 187305) | Freshwater lake microbial communities from Lake Erie, under a cyanobacterial bloom - NOAA_Erie_Diel6S_1000h metaG (SPAdes) (version 2) | ecosystem: Environmental > Aquatic > Freshwater > Lake ...
ATCTGCAGCTGCGGCCAGACCTCGGCCAGCCGGGCCCGCAGTTGCTCTCGCATCAAGCGCTCGTCATCGGCAATGACAGCGCGCACCATGGAAGTCGTCATGCAGCAATCCTAAGCGCTGCGGCGGCGGATTTCCGCTCAGGCCGGCTGCGGCCGCGCCGGATCGGCCGACGTTGCCGCGACTCCCGATACCGCGCCGCCCTCGACGACATACGGCACCTCGATCGTGGCCAGGGTGCCACCTGGCGTGTTGGCCTGCAGCGACAGGCGCGCGCTGCTGCCGTACAGCGCAGCCAGCCGCTCGCGCACGTTGGTCAGGCCGAGGCCGGTGCCGGCCGTGTCGGCCGCGCCGAAGCCCAGGCCCGTATCGGCAACCGTGACGCGCAGCTTGCCGTCGGCAATATCCGCGGAAAGGGTCAGCGTGCCGCCCTCCGACTTCGGCTCGAGCCCATGCTTGATCGCGTTCTCGACCAGCGACTGCAGCATCATCGGCGGAAACTGCGCCGAGGCGAGCCCCTGCGGCACGGCGATGGCGAACTGCAACCGGTCCTCCATGCGCACCTTGAGGATCTCCAGGTACGAGCGGCAGAGTGCCAGCTCCTTGCCGAGCGAGCTGGACCCTTCGCGCATCTGCGGCAGCGCGGCGCGCAGGTACTGGATCAGGTGCTTCTGCATGCTCGAGGCGCGCGCCGGATCGGTCTCGATCAGGTAGTCGACCGAGGCCAGCGTGTTGAACAGGAAGTGCGGCTCGACCTGCGCCTGCATCGTCTTGAGCTGGGCCTCGGCCAGTTGCCGCTTCAGGCCTTCTTCGGCGGCCGTGGCGCTGGCCGCCTGTGCGCGCACCTCGGCCTTCTTCTTCGAGCCCAGCACCACCTTGACGATGATGGCGCTGACGATCAGCAGCAGCAGCAGGGCCATGGGGCTGCCGCCCGACTGCTCGCGCACCACGCGCGACTGGCGGGCTTGCTCGCGGTCGATCTGCTCAGCGACGATCTCCTCGACGCGGTCGCGCACCGACTCCAGCGCCTGCGCCAGTTGCTGCGGATCGGCGGCCGCGTCCGGCGCGATCACGATGCCGCCGTCGGCCGCCGCACCGCGCGCGGCCTCCTCGGTCACCCGCACGCCGCTGCGGTCGATCAGCACCGCAACGGGCTTGCCGTCGCGCTGGGTCAGGATTCGCACACCGCGCTCGTCGATGCCGACTTCGGGGCCCTGGCCCGGCGGCTCGGGCGGCGAGGTGGCGCCGCCCGAGCGCGGCGCCGCTGGCGTCGGCGGCGGCACCGGGCCAGGAGCCACGCGAATGCCCTGCGGGGACACCGACACCGAGACGCTGATCCGCTCGCGCCCGCCGGGCGGCTCGATGACGAGGGCATCGCGCTGGTCCAGCACCACCGAGCTGAAGATGGCGCCGAAGACCAGCAGCAGCAGAGCGAGCAGGAAAAACTTGCCCCAGCCGACGTTCGCCAGCCAGTCGCCCGTGCGGGCCCCCGCGCGCTTGATGACCCGTAAGGTCGCCACCACGCCGTCGCCGAATCGGCCGGCGGCATGGCCAAGATGCGGTGCGCTGCGATTGGCGCCATTGGCCACATTGCCGGCCACGCTGCGCCAGGCGCCGGGGCGGCCATCGGGCGCAGCGGCCGGCGGCGGAACGGATGAATGATCGGCAGTCATGGCGGAGAAGGCATCCAGCGTCCCGCGGCAACGCGGGCGATGGCGGCACTTTACGCAGCCTTGCGGCGCCGGGGCGAGCCGGCTGCGATGAACTGCAGATCGGCCGGCGTGGAGTGCAGCCCGGGCGGCGGTCGGGTGCGGCCGACCCGGCCGCTACTCAACGGATCAGGGGAAAGCCGAGCAGCACGTCAGGCCAGCCCGACCGCGCGCAGCGCCAAAGAGCTCAGAAGCAGCGTCCAGCCAGCGCGGCTGAAGCGATCCGACCACGGATTCTGGGCGCGAAAGCGCTCCGCCTCGGCCATCAGCCGCTCGCGCGCCTCGGGCGTGGCGTCCTGCCGCGTCACGGCGCGCAGGAACGGAAACTGCGACATCAGCGACAGCAGCAGGCAGGCCACGCCAGCGTCGCCCATGGCATGCGCCAGGCGACCGGCATCCAGGTCGACCATCGCCAGCGCGCCCATGAAGGCACTGAAGTAGAAAAAGCCGTTGCGCCACATGGCCTCGCCGGGCGTCGGTGCGCTGATAGGGGGCTTGCGGAAGGGAGCGCTCATAAGGCTCATTAGATGCGGTGGACCGCCGCGGGTTCAAGCCGGGCGGCGGCTGCCCGCCACGGCGGCCGGCGCCAGGTGGCGCAGCGGCAGCGCGGTGGTGTCCTTGATGCGGTCGAGCGCAAAGCTGCTCTTCACGTCGACCACGCCGGGCTGCTTGAGCAACTGCTCCATGACGAACCGGGAAAAGTGCTCCAGGTCCTCGACGTGAACGCGCAGCAGGTAGTCCATGTCCCCGGTCATCGCGTAGCAGGCAGCCACCTCGGGCCAAGTCTGCACCCGGGCCCGGAATTCCTCCATCGGCATCTTGCCGCGCTTCTCCAGCTTGACCGTCACGTAGGCCAGCAGGCCCAGGCCGATGCGCGCCGGGTCGATCAGCGCCACGTACTGGCGGATGACACCCAGCTGCTCCAGCCGCCGAATGCGGCGCAGGCAGGGCGAGGGCGACAGCGCCACCCGCTCGGCGACCTCCTGGTTGGACAGGCGGCCATCCTGCTGCAGCAGCTCGATGATGCGCAGATCGGTGCGGTCCAGTTCAGTTCGCGCCATTGAATGCCCCTAAGTAGCCTGTCTGTGGCAATTTTATGCTTCTGAAGCGATTGGAGACGCTGCATCTCGCAATTTTCTGCCGCGTGACGCTGACCATACTTCCGCCCTTGGCACACCACCCGTTACACGCACCTGCCGCGAGGACCAGCATGCGCTTTTCTCCCTGGGACAACCCGATGGGCACCGACGGCTTCGAGTTCATCGAGTACGCCGCGCCCGATCCGGCCGCGCTCGGGCGGCTGTTCGAGAGCATGGGCTTCGCCGCCGTGGCTCGCCACCGGACCAAGAATGTGACGCTGTACCGGCAGGGCGAGATCAACTTCATCATCAACGCCGAGCCCGACTCGTTTGCGCAGCGCTTCGCGCGTCTGCACGGCCCTTCCATCTGCGCGATCGCCTTCCGCGTGCAGGACGCCGCCAAGGCCTACCGCCGGGCCCTCGAGCTGGGCGCCTGGGGCTTCGATTCCAAGAGCGGCCCGATGGAGTTGAACATCCCCGCCATCAAGGGCATCGGCGACTCGCTGATCTATTTCGTCGACCGCTGGCGCGGCAAGGACGGGGCTGCCGCCGGCGGCATCGGCGACATTGGCATCTACGACGTCGACTTCGTGGCGTTGCCGGGCGCGCAGGTCGCGCCCCGCGGCTTCGGTCTCACTTACATCGACCACCTGACGCACAATGTGCACCGGGGGCGCATGAAGGAGTGGGCGGAGTTCTACGAGCGCCTGTTCAACTTCCGCGAGATCCGCTACTTCGACATCGAGGGCAAGCTCACCGGGCTCAAGTCGAAGGCCATGACCAGCCCCTGCGGCAAGATCCGCATACCGATCAACGAGAGCTCGGACGACAAGAGCCAGATCGCCGAGTACCTCGACCTGTACCACGGCGAGGGCATCCAGCACGTGGCGCTGGGCGCCGACGACATCTACACCACCGTGGCGGCGATGCGGGCCAACGGCGTAGCGTTCCAGGACACGATCGAGACCTACTACGACCTGGTCGACCAGCGGCTGCCCGACCACGGCGAGCGCCTGCAGGACCTGAAGCGGCTGCGCATCCTGATCGACGGCACCACCCATCAGGGCGCTCCCAACGAACTCTTGCTGCAGATCTTCACGCAGACCGTGATCGGCCCGATCTTCTTCGAGCTGATCCAGCGCAAGGGCGACGAGGGCTTCGGCGAGGGCAACTTCCGCGCCCTGTTCGAGTCGATCGAGCTCGACCAGATCCGGCGCGGCGTGCTGGCGCCGGCCGGCGCACAGGCCACCGTCTAGGCGCTGCACGATGGCCGTGGCTCCCGTCACCTACGGCGCCAGCGAGCGGCCGCCGCGCGGCGACTACGCACGGGCGCGCAGCGACTACACCTGCGAGCAGGACTGGGACGCCTACACGGCAGCCGAGCATGCACTGTACGCGCGGCTGTTCCAGCGGCAACTGCGCCAGTTGCCGGGGCAGGCCTGCGACGAGTTTGTCCACGCGCTCGGTCGGATGGACATGGAGCGCGCGATCCCGCGCTTCGAGGACATCAGCGATGCGCTGCGGCGCTCCACCCGCTGGGAGATCGTTGCCGTGCCGGGGCTGATTCCCGAGCATGCGTTCTTCTCGCTGCTGGCGGCGCGGCGCTTTCCGGTCACGGTCTGGCTGCGGCGGCCGGAGGAGTTCGACTACATCGTCGAGCCCGACGTCTTCCACGACCTGTTCGGTCACGTGCCGCTGCTGTTCAACCCGGTGTTTGCCGACTACATGCAGGCCTTCGGTGCCGGCGGACTAAAGGCCGAGGGGCTGCACGCGCTGGAGTACCTGGCGCGGCTGTACTGGTACACGGTGGAGTTCGGCCTGATCAGCACCCCGGGCGGGCTGCGCGCCTACGGCGCGGGCATCCTGTCGTCGGCGGGCGAAACCGTCTATTCGCTCACCAGCCACAAGCCGCAGCGGCTGTCGTTCTCGCTCGAGCGCGTGCTGCGCACGCCGTACAAGATCGACGACTACCAGGACAGCTACTTCGTGATCGACAGCTTCGCCCAGCTTTTCGACGCCACCGCGCCCGACTTCACGCCGATCTACCGGCGTGTCGGCAGCGCGCCGCCGCTGCCGGTCAACGGGCGCTTGCCGGGCGAGCGCCTGTACGCCCCCAACGCGCCGGCGGCGGCTGTCCCGTCGGCACCATGACGTCGCGCCAGCCTGGATGCCTCACCGGGGACGCGGGATTGGCGCGAATGCCCGCGCGAACCGGGTGGCGCGAGTGCGGCGCAGCCGATAGCCGCAGACATCGGCGAGCACATCCGCGCCAGTTGGCCGCGTCGGCGCCGCTCAAACCCGGGTTGCCCCAGCGGATCCAGGCAGCTTTGGCCGACGGCGAGTTGTCGCTGAGGCTTCCAGGCAGATCGTAGGTACGCCGGGCGACCCGGTGAAACAGCCGGATCAGGGCTGCCGCGGCGACTCCTGCTGCACCGGCGGCGGCGGCGGGCTTCCGCCCTGCTGCTGCGGCACGGCCGCGGCCGCAGGCGGGTCGAGCCGGGGGGCGGTCAGATTGGGCAATAACGGCCGGCTGGGTGCCGCCGTCGGGGCCGCGCCGGCGGGCGCCGCACGGCTGCTGCCGCCCGCGGCGCCGAGCACGTTGCCCTGAAGCGCGTAGACCGGCGCCGGCGCGGCGTCCCCGATCAGCGGCGCCGGCGCCGGGCGGACCGGCATGCGTACCTCCTGGCGCGCCCCGCCGGACTCCACGAACACCACATCCCGTTGCACCTCGGCCAGTCGGGTACCCGGAACAATCTCCTGGCCGACGCGGTAGGCACGCGCCGGCCGGCCGTCCACAACGAGCACAGCCGAGGAGTGCTTGCCGGCGGCGAACACACCCATGACCTGGATGTTGGAAGCCGCGGCGGCCTGCTGCGGCGCCTGCACCAGGCCAAACAGGCGCGCCGTGAACACCGGGTCCGGCTCACGAACGGGCGCCGCCGCCAGCGGCGGCGGCGCGACAGTCGGCGGCGGCGTGATGATCTTGACGGCCCAGTACGCCGCGAGTGCGCAAACGACGGCCAGCCCCGTGCCGTGCAGCGCCGCCTTGCCCACCTTGTCGAGCATCGCCATCCTGATTCCTGATCGAGCACCGCTGCCGGGCCGCTGCCCGGCGCATGGGTCGCGGCAGCCTGCCCGACGGCCCGTTTTGCCCCGGCACGGCGCGCACCCGGCACCCCGAGAACGCGCCTGCTGTCATGCCCCGCCGGTAACGGCGTGGCAGGCGTCCGGGATATTATCCCTCTCGATCCTCTGGCTGCTGCCTGGCAAGCGTGGGCATATCAAGGCGTTCCGGATTAAACCCGGGACGGTCTGCCCAGCAAGGATCGCCGCACCGACTCGGGACCCTCGCATGCAGACTGACCTTCGACGCCACGCCCGTGCACGCGGCTTCACGCTGATCGAGATCATGGTTGTGATCACGATCCTCGGCATCCTCGCCGCGTTGATCGTGCCGCGCGTCGTGGGCCGCACCGACGACGCGCGCATCGGCGCAGCCAAGCAGGACATCGCTTCGATCATGCAGGCGCTCAAGCTCTACCGGCTCGACAATGGCCGCTATCCGACCACTGAGCAGGGGCTGCGGGCACTGATCGAACGGCCCGGCACCGAGCCGCAGCCGGCCAACTGGAAGCAGGGCGGGTACCTGGAGCGCAGCAGCGTACCTAAGGACCCGTGGGGCAAGGAGTACCAGTACCTGAGCCCCGGCCTGCGCGGCGAGATCGACGTCTTCAGCTTCGGTCGCGATGGCCAGTCGGGCGGCGAAGGCGTCGATGCGGACATCGGCTCTTGGCAGCTTTGACCGGCCGCAGGCGGCACGTCGGGGCCGACCTGCGGATCGACAGTGGATCGGCATCCCCGCCGCCCGCTGATCCGCAGGCAGGCGCAACGAGGAAGGCGGCAGCGGCCATGAGCAGGTTCACGGCGACCCCACGCGATGCGCGCGGCTTCACCCTGCTGGAGCTGCTGGTGGTGATCGTGCTGGCCGGCATCCTCCTGTCGATCGTCACCGTGACCGTCACGCCGGACCCGCGACAACAGTTGCAGCGCGAGGCCGAGCGCATCGGCCAGTTGTTTGCGCTGGCCGCCGACGAGGCCCGCATCCGCCAGGCGCCCATCGTGTGGGAGGCCGACCTGACGGGCTACCGGTTCGTGACCGTGGCCGGTGGCGAACGACAACTGATCGCCGGCGATGACCTGCTGCGCGAGCGTCAGTGGGAGCGACCGCTGTCGCGTCTGGCGGTGTACGAGGTGGCGGGCCAGCCGCCGACCCAGGTGCTGCTCGGGCCGGGAGCACCGCCGGCGCGCATCGCCGTGGCGCGCGAATGGGTGCAGCCGCGCTGGCGGCTGGAGCTCACCAGCGACACGGCAGCCGTCAGTGTCAGCTTCGACGAGAACGGACGTGGCGATGTCGCATTGGCCCGACCGTAACGCCGGCGCCCGCACCTGCGGGCGCCGCCATGGCGGCGGTTTCACGCTGCTCGAGGTGCTGGTGGCGCTGGTGATCATCGGCGTGGCGCTGGCAGCGGCCATGCGCGGGGCGCTGGCCCTGACGGGCGCCGCCGAGGACACGCGCCTGAAGATGCTCGGCACGCTCGCGGCCGAGAACCGGCTGCTGGAGCTGCGGCTGCTGCGCCAGCGCCTGGAGCTGGGCCAGGCGACCGGCGACTGCGAGGAGGGCGGCGTCCCGTTCGTCTGCGAGCAGACCATCCGCGGCACGCCCAATCCGTTTTTCCGCCGGGTCGAGGTGCGCGTGTCGCGCGGCACCGACGCCGGCCGGCGCGTGTATGCCGAGCTGATGACGGTGTTGCCGACCCAATGACGCCGAGCGCCCGTCCCGTCGACCTGCGCCCCCGCCGAGGCGGCTTCACCCTGCTCGAACTGCTGGTGGCCATTAGCGTGCTGTCGATCGTCTCGATCATCGCCTGGCGCGGCCTGGAGTCGCTGTTGGCCACGCGCGAGCGGCTGGAGCCCGAGCGCGACGACGTGCGTGCGCTGCTGTCGGCCTTCGGACAACTGGAGCGCGACCTCACCCACACCGCGCAGCCGGGCCTGTTCGCGCTGACCGCCAGTCCGGTCGCGGTGCGCCCCGGCACCGCCGGGCCGGTGCTGGAGATCGTGCGCGTGGCCCCAGCCGACGAGGCCGCCGCCAGCGCGCTGCAGACGGTCTACTGGCGCGTAGTCGACGGCGTGCTGCTGCGGCAGGCCACGCCGCCGTTGCGCGAACTTGCCAGCGTGCCTTCGGAGCAACTGTCCAGCGCCCGGGTGCTGGGCGCGGTCAAGTCGCTGCGGGTGCGTGTGTGGAGCGACAGCGGCTGGATCGAGCCCGCGCCGGATGGCACCCTGCCGGCGACTGCTGCACCGCCGCCGGACCCGAATGCACCGCCGGCCGTCGCCGGCGATGCCCTGCGCGCGCCGGCCGGCATCGAGCTGACCGTCGAGCGCAGCAACGGCACGCGGTATCGGCGCGTGCTGCTGGTGGGCTGAGCATGGCGACCGCCCCGACCCCTGCCCGCGCCCAGCACGCCGTCGCCGGGCGGCCATCGCCCCGCCCAAGGCGGGGCGGTCGGCGGCTCAACGGACTGCAGGCGCCACGGCACCACGAGCGCGGCGCAGCCGTGCTGATGGCGCTGTTCGTCGCCACCCTGGCCACCGTGCTCGTGTCCGGCCTGTTCTGGAGTCAGTTCGTGCTCCTGCGCACCATCGAGAACCAGCAACTGGTCTCCCAGAGCCGCCTGCTTCTGCGCGGAGCACTCGACTGGTCGCGCGCCATCCTGCGCGAGGATCAGCGCACGACCGCCCAGGACACCCTGAGCGAGCCCTGGGCGCAGGGCCTGGAGGAGACCCGCCTGGACCAGCTCGGGGAAACCTCGGCACTGGCCTCGCTGGCCTCGCTGGCCGGCAGCATCGAGGATGCGCAGAGCCGCTTCAACCTGCGTAACCTGCTGTCGGCCGAAGCGCGGATCGACGAGTACGAACTGGACGCGCTGCGCCGCCTGGCCTCGCTGCTGCAGGTGCCCGAGGCGGCCGCCGATCTGATCGCGCTGCGCATGCAGCAGGCCTGGCAGCCGCGCAGCAAGGCGAGCGACGAGCGCGCCGGCGGCGGCGGCCGCGGCGCCCCGGCGCCGGACGACGGACCGCGGCCGATCCCGCTGGTGCATCCGCACGACCTGTACGCCGTCGCCGGACTGGACCCGAAGGACGCCACCAAGCTCGCGCCCTACGTCGTAGTGCTCGACGTGCCGACGCCGGTGAACCTGAACACGGCCGCACCCGAAGTCATGGCCGCGCGCTTCGAGCGGATGACCCTGGCCGAGGCGCGCGCCCTGGCGCGCGATCGCGACCGCACCTACTTCGTCAACGTGGGCGACCCGCGCATCGACCGCTTTCGCAGCGCCGGCCTGCCAAACGAGCGCCACATTTCCACCGGCTCGCGGTACTTTCTGGTGCGCGGACAGGTGCGGCTCGATCGCGCCAACACCCGCATGGAAGCCCTGATCCGCCGCGGCGACCGCTGGGAACAGCCGCCGCGCGTGCTGTGGCAACGGGAAATGTGATGCCCAAGCAAAGAACCGTCCAACGTCTGCTCGTGTTCCTGCCCTCGCACCGCCAGCTGGCCCGGCACACGCTGTCCACCGGCACGGTGGTCGACTACGTGGTCATCCACGGCGGCGCGCCGGCCGAGGCCGGCGACTCGCCGGTGGCGCTGCTGCCCAAGGCCAGCGTCGTCGACGTGGTGTTCGACACAGCCGACGTCTTCGTCGCCGGAATCGATGCGCCCCGGCTGTCGGATGCCAAGCTGCGCCAGGCGCTGCCCAACCTGCTCGAGGACCGGTTGCTGACCAATCCGGCCGACTGCCACTTCGCGTTCGAGCGGCCGGCCAGCGGCAGCGACGGCGCGGACGCGGCGCAGCTGGCGGTGTCGGTGATCGACCGCGGCGTACTCACACGCGCGCTCGATGCACTCACCGCGGCCGGCTTGCGGCCACAGCGCGCCTTCTGCGAGGTCTACACGGTGCCCGCACCGCGCGCCGGTGTCCTGTCCGTGCGCGTGGCGCGCAGTCGCGGCATCGCGCGCAGCGGCCGGCACGACGGCTTTGCCTTCGACCTCGAGGGCGACGAGCCGCCGGCCGCGCTGCTGCTCGCGGTGCGACGCCTGGGCATCCGGCGTGTGCAGGCCTACGGGCCCGAGGTCGACCGTCTGCTGGCCCTGGCGCCGGCCCTGGGCGCCGAGGTCGAAGTCGCCGGCCGCGAGCTCGACCTCGAAGCGGTCGACCGCGGCGTCAACCTGCTGCAGGGAACGTTTGACGCCGGCGGCCTGCTGTGGCGCGCCGGCCTGCCCAAGTTGAGCGCCCGCGCCGTGCGCGCGCCGCTCGGCTGGGCCGCCGCCGCCCTGCTCGTCTTCATCGCCGGGATGAACGCCTACTGGCTGAAGCTCGAATCCGAGTCGCGCGCGCTGCGCAGCGGCATGGAGACCGCCTTCCGCAGCGCGTTTCCGGAAGCCACCGCGGTGGTGGACCCGGTGCTGCAGACCAAGCGCCAACTGGATGCGTTGCGCGCGCGCGCCGGCATCCCCTCGGCCGGCGGCTTTTCGGTGCTCAACGCGCAGGCGGCGCAACTGTTTGCGGGCGCGCCGATCGGCGTCATCGGCGGGGTCGAGTACCGCGACGGCAGCCTGCGCATCAAGCTCAAGCCCGGCCAGACCCTCGACGCCGGCCAGCAGAACACGCTGCGCGCGCAGGCCATCCAGCAGGGGCTGGCCCTGCGCTTCGACGCCGACGGCGCGGCGCGGCTGGCGCCGGCGGGGCAGTGAAGATGCAGCCGCTGCCCAACACCCCGACGCGGCTTGCCGGCTGCGGGAGCGCGCGCAGACCCGTGCGGCGCGCCGGCTCCTACTGCCTGCTGCGGCGCCCGGGCAGCACCGGCGGCCCGCGGCAGCCTCTTTGTCTTCTGCCGGCGCGACCGCAAGCGTCGGCTCCCTGGACGGCGGCGACCGAGGCGGTCGCCGCGGAGCCCTGATGGACACGTTCCTGAGCTTTTGGCGCGAGCGCGCACCGCGCGAGAAGCTGGTGCTATCGCTGCTGGCCGTGGTGGTCGGCGGCGCGACCCTGTTCCTGCTGGCGGTCGAGCCGGCCTACAGCGGCATCCAGCGCCTGGAGCGCGGGCTGCCGCAGACGCGCTCGCAGGCGGCGCAGCTCGATGCGCTGCTGGGCGAGGTCAAGACGCTGCAGGGCCGCCCGCAGGTGGCCACCGTCGCGCCCGCCGAGGCGCGCGCGGCCCTCGACAAGTCGCTCGCCGCAGCAGGCCTGAAGGCCGCCCGCATCGTGCCGCTGGCCGACGGCGACCTGCAGCTCACGTTCCAGAACGTGCCGTTCGCGGCCTGGTCCACTTGGCTGGCGGGCATCGAGCGGGAGCTGGGTGCGCGCGCCATCAGCGTGGCAGCCACCGCGGCCGCCACGCCCGGCAGCGCCGACATCGAACTCGCCCTCAGGCTGGCCCGGCGGGGTTCCTGATGCGGATCGCCGGCTTCGTGCTCGTGGCGCTGCTCGCCGTGGTGGGCACCGTGGCCGCGCTCGCGCCGGCCCAATGGGCCGCCGCGGCGGTGCGCGACGTCACGGCCGGCCGCATCGACCTCGCCGAGACCACCGGCTCGCTGTGGCAGGGCGAGGCCACCGTCGTGCTGGCGGCGGGAACGGGACCGGGGGCGGCGCGCGCCAGCCTGCCCGAGCGGCTGAGCTGGCGCCTTTCGCCCTGGCAATTGCTGCTCGGCACGGTGGACCTGACCGTGGCACATCCTTCGGCGCTGGCGCAGCCGCTTACGGTGCGCGTGCCGCTGGGCGGCACCACCGTGATCGGCGCCACCACGCTGCGCCTGCCGGCCTCGCTGCTGGTCGGGCTCGGTGCGCCGTTCAATACGCTGCGGCCCGGCGGCCAGCTCTCCATCAACTGGAACCGCCTGCAGGTGGAGCCGGGCAAGCTCACCGGCACCATCAACGCCGAGTGGCAGTTCGCCTCCAGTGCCCTGACCCCCGTGACTCCGTTCGGGCACTACCGGCTGACCACCGATGGCCCCTATCCGGGCATACGACTGCTGCTTTCGACCCTTACCGGGCCGCTGGAGCTCACGGGCAATGGCACAATCGGTGCGGGTGGTCGCCTACGCTTCGAGGGCATCGCGCGCCCCGCCCCCGGTACCGATCCCGCGGTCAAGAACCAACTGGCCGGGTTGATCTCGCTGCTCGGCCCGCGTCGTGACAGCGAGTCCGCCACCCTGAAATTCGGATCCGAAAGATGAAAAGTTTGCGCGCAGACGCAGGCGCCGGGGCGGCCCGTCCCCTGCGGGTTCCCACCAAGCATCCGTCGGACCGGTCGGCGCGGACGCCGGCGCGCCTCGTCCTGCGCCCGCTGGTGCTGGCGCTGGCCTTGGCGCTGGCGGTTCCACCGGCGCCGCTGCGAGCGCAGACCGGCAGCAGCCGCGCGGCGACGCAGGCCACCGCGCCCGCGACCGACGAGTCCGTCTACCTGAACTTCGTCAATGTCGAGATCGAGCAGGCGGTGCGCGCGATCGGCCAGTTCACCGGCCGCCAGTTCGTGATCGACCCGCGCGTCAAGGGCACCCTGACCCTCGTGACCGAGCGGCCGGTGAGCCGGCAGCAGGCCTACGAGCAACTGCTGTCGGCGCTGCGGCTGCAAGGCTTCACCATCGTCGAGGGCCCGCCGGGCGGCGTCTCGCGCGTTCTGCCGGAACCCGATGCCAAGCTACAGGGCAGTCGCGTCATTGCCCCCGAGCAGAGCCCGCCGCGCGGCGACCAGATCGTCACCCAGGTGTTCGAGCTGCAGTACGAGTCGGCCACCAACATGGTGCCGGTGCTGCGGCCGCTGATTGCGCCCAACAACACGATCGCCGCCTTCGCCTCCAACAACTCGCTGGTGATCACCGACTACGCCGACAACCTGCGGCGCCTGCGCGACATCATCGCCTCGCTCGACCGGCCGGGCTCGGCCGAGGCCGAGATGATCCAGCTGCGCCACGGCCTGGCGCTCGAAATCGCCACCATCGTCAACCGCGTGCTCGACGAAGGCGCGCGCGCCGCCGGGCAGGCGGTCGACGGCGGCCAGCGCGTGCAGGTGCTGGCCGAGCCGCGCACCAACTCGCTGATCATCCGTTCGGCCAGCCGCGCCCGCACCATGACCGCGCGCCAGCTGATCGAGCGGCTCGACCAGCCCAGCCTGACCCCCGGCAACATCAACGTCGTGTACCTGCGCAACGCGCAGGCGGTGCGGCTGGCGCAGACCCTGCGCGCCGTGATCAGCAGCGACCCGACTTTCATGCCGCAGGCCGGCGGCACCGCCAGCCTGTCGCAGGGCAGCGCCTTCGGCGGCAGCGGCGGCATCCTGGCCAACGTGCCCGGCCAGCCGGCGCAGCCGCAGTCGCCGCAGCAGCCGCCGCCGCAGTCGGCCGGCGGGCAGGCCGGCGGCGGCGGCCCGCTGGCGGGCCTGATCCAGGCCGACCCAGCCACCAATTCCATCATCATCACCGCACCCCAACCGCTGTACCGGAACATCCGCGCCATCATCGACAAGCTCGATGCGCGGCCGGCGCAGGTGATCATCGAGTCGCTGATCGCCGAGGTCAGCGCCGACAAGGCCGCCGAGTTCGGCATCCAGTGGCAGGCGCTCGGCGGTCTGCGCTCGTCCAACGGGAACGACACCAGCGTGATCGGCGGCACCAACTTCGGCGGCACCGGCACCAACATCATCGGCGCGGCGCAGAACCTCGGCACGCTCGGGCCGGGCCTGAATCTGGGCATCATCCAGGGACGCCTCACCATCCCCGGCATCGGCGAGGTCACCAACCTGGGCTTTCTGGCGCGCGCACTGGAAACGCAGGCCAACGCCAATATCCTGTCGCAGCCCAACATCCAGACGCTCGACAACGAGGAAGCCAAGTTCCTGGTCGGCCAGAACGTGCCGTTCATCACCGGCTCGTTCGCCAACACCGGCGTCGGCCAGACCCCCTCGGGCGCGGTCAATCCCTTCCAGACCTTCGAGCGGCGCGACATCGGCCTGCAGTTGCGCGTGAAGCCGCAGATCTCCGAGGGCGGCAACGTGCGCATGACCATCTACCTGGAGGTCTCGTCGCTCGCGCCGGGCACCACCCAGGGCGGGATCATCACCAACAAGCGCAGCTTCGAGTCCAACGTGGTGGTCGAGGACGGCAACTTCGTCGTGCTGTCGGGCCTGATCGAGGACCGCACCAACAATCAGGAGCAGCGCGTGCCGCTGCTCGGCAGCATCCCCGGCCTGGGCGCCCTGTTCCGCTACGAGAACCGCAGCCGCACCAAGACCAACACGATGGTGTTCCTGCGGCCGGTGGTGGTGCGCGACGAGGCAACCTCAGCCAACATCGCGGCCGACCGCTACGAGTACATGCGCACGCAGGTGCAGCGCGGCACCAAGCCGGACACCGCCATCCTGCGCGGCTATGAGCCGGAGGCATTGCCGGTGCGGCCGCAGCGGACAACGCCGCCGGTGAGCGGCGGCGCTGCCAGCCCCGCGGCGCCGGCCGGCGCCCAGGAGCCACTGCGGCGCAATGCGCCCGTGCTGACGGCGCCTTCGGCGGCAGCGTCGACGCCCACCTCAACCCCAAATCCTGAGCCAATACCCGCGTTGCCCCCGCCCGCGCCCGTGCAGCCGGCGGCGTCGGCGGCCCCGCCCCCTGCGGGGCCGCCGACTGCAGTCGCGATTGAACCTGCGCCGGCCGCAGCGCCCCCGGCTCCGGCCACCGGCAGCAATGGCGCCTCGCCCGCGAAACCGCAGCCGACCTCTGGCACACAGCTGATCCAGGTGGCGGCCGTCAGCTCGATCGCTCGCGGCCGCGACCTGCAGCGACAACTGCGCGCCGCCGGATTCGATGCCTACTGGGAGAGGGTGAGCAGTAAGAAGGGTGACGTGGTTCGCGTGCGCGTGGCGGTGAACCGCGCTACGCAGGACGTCGGCCGGACGCTGGCAGCGCTGCGCGCGCGTGGGCTCGAGCCCGTGCTGGTCAACCCCTGAGTCTGGGTGCGCAGCGCAGTAAGGATCCCATCATGAACGCCCAGAAGTACCTGCCCTACGCTTTCGCCCGCGACAACGCGATCCTGCTGAAGCCGGCGAGCGAACAGGACGCCGAGGCCTGGATCTCGGAGTCCACGCCGCTGGCCGCGCTCAACGAAGTGATGCGTGCCTTTCCGGGCAAGGTCCGGCCGATCCTCGTGGCCGCCGACCAGCTCAACGAGGCGATCGCGCAAAGCTATGCGAAATCCGAGGGCAGCGCGCAGCAGATCGTCGGCGACATCGAGGGTGAGTTCGACATCACGCGGATGATGCAGGAGGTCCCCGACATCGAGGACCTGCTGGAGACCGAGGACGACGCGCCGATCATTCGCATGATCAACGCGCTGCTCACGCAGGCGGCGCGCGACGGCGCCAGCGACATCCACATCGAGGCCTTCGAGACCTACTCGCTGGTGCGTTTTCGCGTCGACGGCACGCTGCGCGACGTGGTGCGGCCCAAGCGCGCGCTGCACGCCGCGCTGGTCAGCCGCATCAAGATCATGGCCCAGCTCGACATCGCCGAAAAACGGCTGCCGCAGGACGGCCGTATCACGCTGCGCGTGGGCGGCAAGGCCGTGGACGTGCGCGTGTCCACCCTGCCCACCGGCCACGGCGAGCGCGTGGTGCTGCGCCTGCTGGAAAAGGACCTCTCGCGCCTGACGCTCGAGTCGCTCGGCATGAGCGAGCGCACGCTCAAGACCTTCGACGCGCTGATCCACCAGCCCCACGGGATCATCCTGGTGACCGGCCCCACCGGTTCGGGCAAGAGCACGACGCTGTACGGCGCGATCCGGCGGCTCGACCATGCCACCACCAACGTCATGACGGTGGAGGACCCGGTCGAGTACGACATTGAAGGCATCGGCCAGACGCAGGTCAACCCGAAGATCGACATGAGTTTCGCGCGCGCGCTGCGCGCCATCTTGCGCCAGGACCCGGACGTGGTGATGATCGGCGAGATCCGCGACCTGGAGACCGCGCAGATCGCGGTCCAGGCCTCGCTCACCGGCCACCTGGTGCTGGCCACGCTGCACACCAACGACTCGGCCAGCGCGGTCACGCGCCTGGTTGACATGGGCGTGGAGCCGTTCCTGCTGTCGTCGTCGCTGCTCGGCGTGCTGGCGCAGCGCCTGGTGCGCAAGCTGTGCCCGCACTGCAAGCAGCCCGACCCCAACGGGCAGGGTTGGCGCCCGATCGGCTGCCCGGCCTGCGCGCACACCGGCTATCTTGGCCGCACCGGCATCTACGAGATGCTCATCGTCGACGACGCCTTGCGCGAGCTGGTGCACCGAGGCGCCAACGACGGCGACATCCGCCGCGCGGCCGAGCGCGTCGGCATGCTGCCGATGCGCACCGACGGCATGCGCTGGGTGGCAGCCGGCGTCACCTCGCCAGAGGAAGTTCTCCGCGTCACGCGAGATTGACGCACATGACGAACGATGCCCGCTTCGCCCGCTTGTGAAGGCGTTGGCGCGCCCATGACCCTCGGCGCGACCGGCTGCGCTCGTTGCCGGCGCCAGTCGATCTCATAGGCGGCAAAGCCGCCCTCATTGCCCAGCCATGGCCGCCTTCCGCTACGCCGCCGCCGACGCCGACGGCAAGGAGTCCTCCGGGGTCCTCGAAGCCGACTCGGCCCGCGCAGCGCGGCAGCTCCTGCGCGGCCGCGGGCTGGTGCCGCTGTCGGTCGAGCCGGTGCTGTCGGAGCAGCAGAACGCCGGGCTGTCGCTGTCGCTCGGCCGGCGCCTGTCCAGCACCGAGCTGGCCGTGGTCACGCGCCAGCTCGCCTCGCTGCTGGGTGCCGCGCTGCCGGTGGCCGACGCCCTGACCGTCATGGTCGAGCAGAGCGAGAAGCAGCACCTGCGCGAGCTCATGGCCAGCATCCGCACCGACGTGCTGAGCGGCTCGCCGCTGTCGAGCGCGTTGGCGCGCCACCCGCGCCAGTTCCCGGACATCTACCGCGCGCTGATCGCCGCCGGCGAGGAATCGGGCAAGCTCGCCGCGGTGCTGCAGAGCCTGGCCGACTACATCGAGGACCGCGCCCGGCTGCAGCAGAAGATCACGCTGGCCTTCGTGTATCCGATCATCGTCACCCTGGTAGCGCTGGCGGTGGTGGTCGGCCTGCTGACCTACGTGGTGCCGCAGGTGGTGCAGGTGTTCACCAACACCAAGCAGCAGCTGCCGCTGCTGACGGTGGCAATGATCGCGCTGTCGGACTTTGTGCGGCACTACGGCTGGATCGTGGCGCTCGCGCTGGCGACGGCCGGCTTCCTGCTGCAACGGGCGCTGCGGATCGACGCCATCAAGCTGCGCTGGCACCAGCGCCTCCTCGGGCTGCCGGTGCTGGGCGTGCTCAGCCGCTCGCTCAATACCGCGCGCTTTGCCTCGACGCTGTCGATCCTGGTCGGCTCGGGCGTGCCGATCCTGCGCTCGCTGCAGGCCGCCGGCGAGACGCTGACCAACGTGGCCATGCGGCTGGCCGTGCTCGACGCCACGCAGCGGGTGCGCGAGGGCTTCTCGCTGGCGCGTGCGCTGCGCGCCGACGCCGACGAGGTGAAGAAGTCCGGCCACCAGAAGCTGTTTCCGCCGGTGCTGATCCACCTGATCGCCTCGGGCGAGGCCACCGGCAAGCTGCCCGAGATGCTGGCGCGTGCCGCCGACATCCACGCCCGCGAAGCCGAACGCCGCGCACTGTTCTTCACCTCGCTGCTGGAGCCGGCGCTGATCCTGGCGATGGGCGTGGTGGTCATGCTGATCGTGCTGGCCGTACTGCTGCCGATCATCGAGATCAATCAGCTGGCGCGCTGAAGCCGGCCGCCGCTCCGCCCGCCGCCGCCGCATCGCCGCGCCGGCCCTGTCACAGACCGTCACACCAGCGCCACCGAACGTCGACTGACGGCGGCACCCGCCCTACCCATAATGCCCCCTGTCGAAACACAACGCATCGTCCACCTCGATGGACAAGGGATCCCGTCGAACCCGCTCACCCCCGTCCGGAGCGTCGAGGTCGCCCGGAACTGCACCGAGCAGCCCACGACGCCCCGCAAGGCGGCGCAGAGGAGCCAGCCGGTCAGCGCCGTGTGCAACGAACAAGGTGGTGATCCCCCGCGAACGGCCAAACATCGCGCCGACCATCGGAGGTAAGCCTCGGACCGGGCAAGGACGACGCGCTGTTCGAGGGCGGGTCAGAGTCGCGCCTCTGCCCGTCCTGCTGCTACTGCTTTGAGTTCGACAAACGCTCCGAGGAGTACGCCGTCCATGCCGTCGCCAAACTCGGGACCAGGAGGCGCTTCAAACTCAACTACGACTGCTTCTGGCCGCGCCGATGCGCGATGACCCGGCTGCGCGACTCGTTTCGAGGCCGAGACCATCGGGCCGACTCGAAGCGCGCCGGCAGCGGGCTCTCAACAACCGATTGCGCATCTGGGTATAGCTGGCGTTGTCAGGCGCATTCCGGAGACTGCCGCAAAGCGACCCACTTCCGACTCCGAAGGGGTGCCTTGCGCGATCCGATCGGGCGCGCCTTGCGACGTACCAGCGGGGTAGCTCTACGTCAGGGGCCTAGGCTTAGCGCCGACGTTCACGCAGATCTCCCGCAGCGCTCTGACTGCCCGCCCGGCTGCGACGGACGAGCAAGGCCGACATGCATCTAGCGAACAGCGACCCATGGCGCATGGATTGAGTCGCACGCCGTGCTGTTGGCGCGATCATGGCACCGGACGGTAGACGTTGGCGACGACGTGATTGGACACCTGTTTGCCCTGCGCGATCCCGGCCGTCTTGTCAAACGACCAATGGATGCCGAGGTAGATCCGGCTCTGTCCGTTCTCTTCCTCCGCCTGCGACAGTGTTGCGAAGCTGCGCGGCCGCAAGGGTCTCGGATTACCCTTGTTGTCGCGCGTGACGCCGTTGAGCTCATCGGAGACGAAGGTGAAAGGCACGTTGTCTGTGCCAAGCACATGGCGCAGCACCTGGAACATCGCGGCGCCGAAGCCGGCATGTCCCGACGGATACGCCGGAAACGGCGGCGTGAAGTTCGTGGCGCTGAGGTTGCTGGCCGGCGCTCCTAGCGGGGTGAAGTTGACATCGCCAATGGTCAGCGCATTGCCGTCGCCCGCCCCGGTCGGACCAGTCCCCGCATCGGCCTCGCGAATGCCGCCGACTGGGCGCCAGAAGTTGTAGAAGAACTTCGATTCCCAGTTGGCAATGCCGGCATCGGCCATGCTGATGTTGACAAGAGCCATCAGCCGCGCCAACTCGATGCCATTTAGCCCGCGCTCCTTGCCGATTTGCAAAGCGATCTGGTTGTACAGACGTGGAGGCGCACCCAGACCCGGCACACCGTCGTAGGCCCAGTAGATGCCGATTTGCCGCTGATCCTCCGTGCGAATGGACTGCGTCGTGACACCATCGCCGCCGAAGGACCTTACCTCAGTGAACGCTACGACGTACTCGAGGCTGTTCAAAGGCGGCGGCGGCGGCACACGGAACTGTTCGGAACGGTCGATGACGAACGGCTTGACCTTATGCCAGCTCGACCCCAGCGCAATTTGGCCGGGGTTAATCGGGTCGGAACGCCACTTGCCTGGCTCCAAGCCGGGAGAGTAGGGCTCGGAAAGACCGGAGCCGTCACCTGCGCGCAGTGCGAGGATCGCCGAAGCGGCTCGCTGGCCCAACCGTACCCCATTGGCTCGCGCGTCGGTGTCGGCAACTCGTTGTAGGTCCTCTGCCAAGCTTCTCGCAAACGTCTGGGAATGCGACGGGTAGAGTGCAACCAGCGTGTCGTGCGCCGCCTGCGCGATGGCTGCCTGCATCGACGTGCCCGCCGGCGCGGGGGTCAGGCCGGTGTAGCTTCGATAGCCCCCGCTGATCGCGACGACGGCGTCAAACATGGCGATATGCACCACGGCCAGCGCACGGCTGGTGCGGCCCGGGCCGAGCTGGTGGCCAAACGTACGTGTCTCGCCTTGCTGCACCGGCGTGTGATCGAGTGCGCCCGCATCAATGGCAACCTGATTCCAGCGCGTGACCCAGGTTGAGGCGTCCTCGCCGCTGGACGATGAAAGGCAACCCCCGAGGAGCAAAGAACCGCACAGCACAACGAGACTGCGGCATACCCGACCACTCAGGGCGACTGGGAACCACATAGGACCTCCATCCAAACGACGACGTCAGGTTGAAGCAGCGCCTGACTGCGATAGGCACGCAGGGGCTGGCACATCTGGGAGGTTGCCAAAGTACTGCGAGCGCTTCAATCCTTCGTCCATAGCACCTCAACCGAATGGGCGTTTCTTCTTACCCTGAAGTTGGTATCTTGACTCTGTTGATTTCGACGAGAGCCGTCTCCG
>Ga0209985_10001805_pt1 | contig 20217 bp, 16 predicted proteins | sample NOAtaG_FD_187305 | JGI IMG/M metagenome (GOLD analysis project Ga0209985, IMG submission 187305) | Freshwater lake microbial communities from Lake Erie, under a cyanobacterial bloom - NOAA_Erie_Diel6S_1000h metaG (SPAdes) (version 2) | ecosystem: Environmental > Aquatic > Freshwater > Lake ...
GGGGCCGACCTAGGCATCGAGGCAGAATCAATCCAAGGTGACGTTATGAAGTTCTATTTTGTGATCAAAGTGCCTGTCGAAGCTCCATCGGAGGCCAAGGCTGTCGGCTAGAATTACCGGGATACCCCTACAGGTCGCCGAATAGAGGGTAGAAGGGCTTCGCTTCCTGGGCAGCAATCAAGGTTGCTGGGTTGCTGCGAGCAATTGGCCCCTGAGATTGAGTAGGGCCTGAGCGTGGGATCGCTATCAACGGAGACAACTCCTACTCAAGAGTGGTGTGGTTCTTTTGGCGTACATGAGCTTACGATTGTCATTTGCCGTGATCTTAATTACTGTGCGGTTCCAGGCGGGTTCTTACCAAGTGTGTTTGCTGCAGAGAGAGTCTCTCTGTTTTCTCATATCCATGCGCCCTCAACCTGGGAGTGTCCATGATAACCCCGTTCATGATCGCAGTCTCCGGTGGTTCTGGTTCAGGCAAAACCACTTTCGTCAACAGATTGAGAAGTCGTTTAGAAATAGAGCAGCCGCTCGTGATCAGTATCGATCACTACTACCGCGATCTTTCCCATCTGACCCCAGAAGAGCGCCGCAAGTGCAACTTCGACGACCCAGATTCGATCGAGCGGGATCTCTTACATGAGCAGGTCAGTCTCTTGCGTAATGGGGTTGCGGTCGATCGCCCTTGTTATAGTTTCTCGACCCACACGCGGACCAGGGAGGTCGAGCGCCTGGAGCCAAGCAGTATCATCTTAGTCGATGGTATCTTTGCACTGTGCTTCCCTGAACTCTTAAGGCTTTTTGATCTCAAGCTTTTCATCGACGTCGATCATGATGTCCGTCTTGTTCGTCGTATTCGTCGGGATATGGCTGAAAGAGGGCGGAGTTTTGAGGATTGTGCTGATCAGTACCTGGGGACTGTCAAGGCTATGCATGAGAAGTTTATCGAACCTACGAAGAGAAGTGCAGATTTTGTCGTGCCTTGGCAGAGCATCAACGAGCGTGCTATCGCTTACATGGCTCGCCTGGTGACTGGGGAAGTCGCAGAGAAGCGACAGTTCAAAGATTGATCTTGTTGAAATGATTTTCTTATTTAGGAAGCCTTGAGCATAGGCGACAAACATCCAAGGCCTTTCTGAGGCTGTGGGCAAACGAAACAAAAATGCGCGTTTTTTTACGAGCACACCGGTTCCACTCAAACCAGCAATCTCTTCCTTTTTGGAAAGACTTAAACCCTCCTTATAAAACGTAGGAGTTTTGGTGTCTTATCGGGGTGGGGTAAAAGCCCTGCTTCACCGGCCGTTCTCATAAGACTGTTAGAGAGTGGCTGGGGGTGACCGATCCTCCCGGCAGCAGAAAGTGGAAGGCAGGTTTTTAGAGGAGGAATCATGAGTCCTTTACGCCCGGTAAAGGGGCCGACGTTTCTGTCTGGCTCCCTGATCATTGGTGTTCTTCAGGTCATGGCCGGTTGCGATTCGCAACCTCCCGCCTTCCTTGAAAGGTCGAATCCTTACGGCCAGTCCAGCGATGTTTACGAGGGTGGAGTAGGGGATGCCGGGGAGCAGCCCGACGAGCCTCGCGATGACGAGACACCTGAAGATCGTGGCGAGTCATCGGGCGGACCCTTGGCGGCTGCAGCCAGATGGACCTTCCAATCTACGACTCTTGCCGCCGGACGAATTAATCTGGATATCGCCTCGGGGCGCATGGAGCAGCGGTTTGTCCTGGATAGCAACCAGGTTGATACCCAGCTTGACTTCACACAGGTGAACCGGCCCGTGACCACAGAGACCTTTCTGCAGGGTTCGGAACAGGAATTTCGGAGCGAGAATTTCCAGCAATCGGCGAGTGCTTCAGGACTTTTGGATGTGCTCGTCGTGGTGGATAACTCGGGCTCGATGAGCGAGGAACAGAACAATCTCTCCAATAAGCTCATGCCGCTCCTGTCTTATGTCAGCAACAGCGACTGGCGCGTCGGTGTAGTCACGACGGACCCCAACAACGGCTGTCTTCGCGGACTAGTTAAGAAAAGTGACGCCAATGCCACGCAGCTCTTTTCCCAGGCGGTGACAGCGGGCATTCAGGGAAGTGGGGTGGAGCGGGGTATCCTGCAGGCTGTCAACGGTCTGAAGGGACAGTGCAATGCCTCCGGCTCGTGGCTGAGGAGTCACTCAACTCTCGCCGTGCTCATCGTCAGTGACGAAGACAACTGCTCCGACGGCCTCGGTTGCGACAACGATCCCTGGGCGAGCTCGAATTATCTCGTCGATTACATGGCTTCGATTCGCCAGATCGGCGTCAATGCTCGCGTGTACGGTCTGGTATGGCATCCAAGCCAAGCGCAGAGCTCGTGTAAAACGGCTGTGAACAAGGCTACGACCTATGCTGATGCTATCAGCCGCACAGGAGGGCGGGCAGGATCTATCTGTGACAGCGATTACTCCTCGACCCTGCAGGCGATCAGCCTCGATATCAGCCAAATCCTCAGGAAACAGTTCGCGCTGCAATATCTGCCCTTTCCTGGATCCGTGAAGGTTTTTGTGAACAATGTCCAGCGAACCCAGGGATTCCAGATCAAAGGCAATGTCGTAGAATTTGCTGAGGCACCTGCTTCAGGCTCGAGTATCCGTATCGACTACGAGTTCTCGAATCAACCACCAAAACGTGACTTTAAGCTTGCGCAAGCTGCCGATGCTAGCACCTTGCAGGTGTACATCGACGGTGCCGAGACGAAAGCATTTACCTACGAGTCATCGACCCGAACCGTTCGTTTCACTGATGCGCCTCTGGCTTACGAGATCCGTACGATCTATAGACAGAGCGGAGGATTGAAGACCGATTTTGCGATCGGTAAAGGCGCAAAGACAGGAACAGTTAAGGTAAAAGTTGATGGTCAAAATTTGAACAGTCCAGCTTTCACTTATTTCAGTAACACGGGTATCGTCCGCCTCGCTTCAGCACCGAAGGATCAGGCGAAGATACACATTCAGTTTACCCAGGAGCAAGAACCAAAATTGCGTTACCCCATTTATGCTGCTGCAGGTGCTAGGTCCCAGATAAGAGTTTTCGATGCCTCAAGTTATCAGGAACTTGCTGTGACGATCGACGGAGATGAAATTGTCTTCCCGCCGAATGTCTACCGTCCCCTGCGCCCCGTGGTGGCTCGATATCCGATCCAGGGTCAAGACGCTTGGAAGGTGCAGCTGGGGTCCAATATCCTAGTGGATAGCATCCGAGTCTCAGGCTCTCAATCGGGAGCATGCGAGACCTTCAGTCTGATTGAGACCACGGTCGATCTAAAAACCTGTCGGTTTGCGGCCAGCGAGGCTGTGAGCATCGCGTATACTTATGCCAGGGAGCATCGCAGTGCTTTCGATCTCGGGTCCCTGGATTTTGATCCAAAAGATTATCGGTGGAAGGTCTCTGTCGACGGACAGGAGGCTTTCAACTATATCTTAGAGAAAAATTGGTTGAGCTTCGCTGATCTTCCCCTCAACTCCCAGGTCGAGGTGCAAGTGTTCAGGAAGTAAATCGCAGTCGGACAGGGCCGGATTGAACTCTGGCCCTGCCCATGATCAGCCTAGCTTCACTATCCTGCGCACGATCTGCAGGACTTCCTCGCCTTTGAAGGGCTTGATCATCCACCCGTTCACTCCCAAATCCTTAGCCTGCTTGATGAGCGCGTTATCACCCTCCTGCGTGAGGATGATAATCGGTTTCTTAAAGCCCTTTTCTTGGCGTAGAACTCGCACTAGCTCCATTCCGCCCATCTCTGGCATGTGCAGATCGGATAGGACCATGGCAATGCGCTCCCCGTGCTGATCGATCTGCTCGATGGCGAGTTTGCCGTTTTCTACCGCGATCAGCTCGATCTCAGGCAGGCGTAAGAAAAACAAGAGGTGGTCTCGAATTGTGCGAGAATCGTCTGCGATTAAGATGACAGGTTTGCTTGACATAAGTTCTACTCCGTTCAGAAACAACTAGAAGGATTAAGACAGTTTTGTACCAACTCACAGTTTGTCACGGAGCCGTCAGTCGGCAGGCTGGCCTTACCTTCGGCTGTCAAAGCCTGGTAGACGCAACCAAGTCCGAGAGCTTGGCAGGCTGCGCCTGATCCACAGGCTGGAGTGGGGGAACAGCCTCGATCGGCTTGCTGATTAAACTTCGCGAGCTGCTGCTCGATGGCATTCAAATTCCCACCCGTTCCTTTGAAGTCGACGAGTTTGCAACCATCCGTAGCTGCAAATATCAATGCGAAATTGGCCTGCACCTGACTGATCGTAGCTAGGTTTGCATTGAGCGAGCTGAGATCGGGACAAATAGGGTTTGAACTTGATGCATCAACGGTCGCAGCTAGGGCGCTCAGACTGCTGCTCGTGCCTTGGATCGCGGCCGTCGCATCAGCGACGTTCGGGAGCGCAAGGATTCCTGCGAGGAAGCAGCTCAGGTTTTTCACACGAGGCGCTTTCTGGTCAGGGGCAGCGATCAGATCTTCGATGCTTGAAGTCAAAGCCTCAAGTCGAACTGGGCGAGTGTCTCCATCGCCGACCACACCTGCAGACAGCAGGTCAAAGAAGTTATCGATCCCTGAACCATTCGAGTCGTCGAAGCCGTCACCATCGACAATATCTTTCAAAATGCTCCACATGCTGAGCCCTGACGCACCGAGGCGGGCCGAGACGCGGAGCAGGCGCAACTCGTTTGAGTCCCTTTCGACTTCGCCTAAGGTCTCAAGTGCAGAATCGTATTCCTGCTCGTCGAGCTGGACCCTGGCTTTTTCCATGCGAGCTTGGTCACTGTCATCTGGCACGAAGCTTGAATAGATGTTAGTATCGCAAGCCACAAGGTTAAACCAGACAAACAAGAGCCTGAACCATAGCGCTGTCTTTTCTAGCATGCGAGTCATCCCTCAGAAGCTAATGTTGGACTGCAGACTCACAGCCCAGCGACGATCGATCCGTTGGCCGGGAAGCTCGCCTAGTTCGACTGCATAATGACTCACATCGAAACGCATCACCCAGGCGTCGATAAAGGCTCCGGCTGAGAGGTAACCTTCGTTAAGACCTGCGGTCAGGCCGAAGTCATGGTCTTTGCTTCCGCCATAGAGCGTCCGACCGAATTCGGCCCCCAAGCGGGTGAGTCGCGTTAGATTTTGGCCCTCGCGATTCATGAGATCAACGAAATCGCCCATGAGGTCGAGATCCCAGGCGCCAAACTTCCAGCGATAGAAGGTCCCGAGTTTGATGCTTTGCTTGAGAGCTGGGGGATTTTTATTCGGGTCACTCCCTTCGAACGCTGTGTCGCCGATGTTCTGGACCGTGAGACCTAAGCGCAACAGCGGAGTCGGGCGCCAGATCATCCCGAGGTCAGCGCCATATCCCTGACCCTTTTCAAGCGGCGCATAATCGTCGAATGTCATAGTCGATGGCGGCACGAATTCGAAAATGTCGGTAAAGCCCATGGTTCCAGCGATCGAAATGCGGGAAATAGAGCGGAGAGTTGCGCCGACGAGCAGCTGGGGCACGAGTGGAAATCCAAATGACAGCTGGGCGCCAGCGAAGGTATCGGAAGCGAAGCTCGCCTCCGGGGTGGTCGGGTTGCGGAGTTCAAGCCAGGAGGCGTTGCTGCCGAAGGGCTGGAACTCAAACCACCGCCAGCGGAAACCGAGGGTCGTCAATTGCCCACGCAGGTACTGACGCTTGCCAAACTTGTCGTCGAAGGCTCGAAGGAAGCCCAGGCTATCGTCGACGTTGGTAATCTTGACAAGATCGGCGATCGTATCGAGAGAGTTCTCGCCGACCATGGCATCGATCTGCAAGGGCCTCAGTTGCATGCTGCTCCTGCTTTCAGCCAAGGCCGCTGGGTTGATCCGCCCGCTCTCGGGAGTTTCGAACCCCGCAAGGCCAGCAGAGCCTCGTCCTAGGCTGCGAGTCGATTCCAAAACCTCGAGGCGCTCTTGGGAGAGCGCCGAGGACGCGATGCAGCTGAGACCGGCTAGCAACCATCTCTTCATGTTTGGTGAATCCTGTAAAGAGCGACGATAGTAATATTCTGGCAGGGGGCCTGTCATCCGTCAATGAGGAAGTCAGAATGGGGGCGTGAAGAGGCTTTGAGAGGGAGGCTTATGCGACAGCTCCTCGGTCGACGTGCGCGCACGACAGCTTTGGGATCAACCTTGGATCACAGCCGGAGGCTATCGCTGTTTGGCCCGTCAAGGCATGGAGCTCTCGCTTAAAAAAAACTTTTTCGCTGCAAACTAAGGTTTTTTTAGCTATCATGCCGGATACTTCATCATGTTGCCTGAGGCAACCTGCGGTAGAGGTCTAACGATGCGGCTTGTGCATACGACGGTTTTGGTTCTGCTCTGTGTCCTGTCCTCTCAATGCTCGATTCGGACGATGGCGATCCGCGAAGTGACCGACCTGGTGACGGATGGAGTGCCCGCCTTCGAGCGTGACGATGACCTTGAACTGGTAGGGAACGCGCTGCCGGCGAATATCAAATTGCTCGAGGCGATGCTGGAAAGTGATCCCAGAAATGCCAAGCTTCTGGCTTTGCTGTCTCAGATGTATGCGAGTTATTCGTTCGGCTTCGTCGAGCCGGCGCTTGATCAGGCAAACATACCGAATGAAGATGCCGTTAAGACTCGCGTCAATCGGCTTTATCTTCGGGGTATTGCCTACGGAGAAAGGGCTTTGATTCTTGCAGCTGGGGCCTGCGAGAAGACCATCAAGGTTGCGACGCAAGTCGATGCTTGTTTCGAAGCGATCGATCGGGATAGCGTACCAGCCCTGTTCTGGTACGGTTTCAATCTGGCTGCCTACATCAACCGAAACCTGGACAACGTCGGCGCTCTCGGACAGGGTGTGTTCATCGAAAAAGCGATGCAGCGAGTGATCGCATTGGACGAGAAGTATATGTTCGGCAGTGCCCACCTTTTGCTCATGGCCTACTTTGGGTCTCGTCCTCCCATGATGGGGGGGAGTGCCGAGAAAGCTAAGGATCACTACGATCGGATCAAGGAGTTGAGCAAGGGCGCCTTTAAACTGGCCGATGTCTACTACGCCCGCTACGTCATGGTCCAGCAGAATAACCGAGCGAGCTTCGAGAAGCTTCTCAAGCCCTTGGTGAATGACAAGGCCGAGTCTGCTGGCGAAGCAGCTGGGCTTCGGTTGTACAACGCTATGGCCAAATCCAGGGCTGAATTGTATCTTAAATCCATAGACGAGTACTTCTGAGCCGACACTCGGTGTCATCATATCCATTAAGGAGACTTTAGCCCATGGTATGTCCACGCTCCTTTCGGTCGATCTTCTGCCTTGTGGCCACTTTGGTTTTTAGCAGCCATGCCTTCGCCTCTCGTATCGATTTCGGAATCATCACTCCCGAAGGAAGTGCCTGGACCAAGGTTGTTCATGAGATGCGGAAAGAACTAGAGACCCAATCCAACGGTAAGATCAAGCTCAAGGTCTTCGCAGGAGGCCAGCGAGGGGACGATCCCCAAATGCTGCAAGCGATGGCTCTTGGTACTCTCGATGCCGCTGCTCTGAGTGGCGTAGGTCTACAGGGTGCCGTTAGCTCGATCCGTATCCTTGAAACTCCGCTTCTCTACCGCAGCAACGAGGAAGTGGATCTCGTCAAAGAGGAGCTCTTCGATTACTTTGCCAAAGAGTTTGCGAAGCCCATTAAGATAGGGGGCAAAGACGTATCGTTCGAACTCCTGGGTTTCGCCGAGGCTGGTCTGGTCAATGTATTCTCGAAGCAGAAGATAGATACCCTCGAAGCACTTCGCAAAACCCGTATGTGGGTATGGAAAGGTGATACCTTTGCCGAAATGTTTATGAAGGAATTTGGGATTCCGGCCGAGCCTAAGACGATTGACGAAGTTCCATCTCAGCTTGCAGGGTCGAATGGTATCGATAGTTTCTATGCCCCTCCTCTGGCTGCCGTCGCCTTTCAGTGGTCTAATAAGGTGAAATACATGATGGACTTCCCCTTCGTGAACTCCAGTGGCGCCTTCATCATGCGCAAGGACAAGTTCGAGAAACTGTCTCCTGAACATCAAAAGCTGATGCGAGACACCGTTAAGAAATACTCCCGAATGATTGTGGAGAAAAGCCGTGAAGATAATGTTAATGCGATGAATATTCTGAAGAACGAGCAGAAGATCGAGTTCCTGAAGCCGAGTCCCGCTGACATCAAGCAGTTCGAAGAATCTGCTCGAAAAGTGTATACGCGGGCCATCGGTCAAGTGTATCCCAAAGATTTATTTGATCGCGTCCAAGCGATACTCGAAAAAGCTCGCAAGGCCAAATCGTAATCTTCGAATAGGGCGGATGGGACATGTTGCGCAGATGTGATGGGATACTGGAGACTGTAGAAAAAGTGATCGTCGTAGCAGCGTTTTCTGTCTTGATCTTGCTGACGGGAGTCGGGTTTCTGGCCCGCTATTTCTTCGGTTACACATCCATGGATTTACTCTCACTCCAGCCAGCCTTACTGATGTGGCTGTCTTTGGTGGGAGGCTCCATTGCCATCCGCCAGGGCAAACATATCCGTCTCGAACTTTTGCTGCGTTTCATGCCAGACCATCTTAAGACAGCAGCGCACCGCGCTGGAGGGGTCTTCGGTTGTGCCGTGATGGTGGTGCTCTTGTATCTTTCGAAAGACTTTGTCGAAAGCTCCATCGCTCTTTCGGGGTGGTCGGGGTATTTGACCTTGATCCTTCCCGTGTTCTTTGTCGTGGCGACCTTTCGCTTTCTGATGCAGATCGTCTATCCTCACCCCTGATGTCAGGAGCTTCCGATGTCCCTTCTGACCCTTTTTGTCCTCGTCGTACTCATCTTCGCACTCTTGGAAGTTCCGCTCTTTACTGTTTTTGCCGGTTTAGCTCTGGGTCTTCTGTATCTCATCGATATGGACTTGACCGACATGCAGACAGTACTGCTTGAATTCAATCGACTTTCATCGGCTTCGATCCTGGTCGCATTACCATTGTTTACCTTCACGGGTTGTATTCTGACAGAAACCAAAGCTCCCCGTCGGATCATGGAGTTGATGGAAGCAATGTTTGGATGGATGCCCGGTGGTGTCGCTATCGCCGGACTCTTTGCCTGTGCGGTGCTCACGACTTTAACAGGAGCAAGCGGCGTCACGATCGTTGCATTGGGAAGCGTCTTGTATCCTATCCTCATAGAAAAAGGTTATGGCGAGCGTTTTGCCCTCGGGCTGCTGGTGACGGGAGGCAGTCTAGGACTTTTGTTTCCTCCTAGCTTGCCCATCATTCTCTACGGTGTTGTGACCCAAACAGAAATCGAAAAGATTTTCAACGCGGCCTTTGTACCGGGGATATTCCTGCTGCTCACTCTCAGTCTTTACGCCTTTTTCTATGATTTGCGTATGCGACGCTCAGGCCAGCATAAACATGCTGAGATGACATTTTCATTCGCTGAGTTGTGGCGCACGACCAAGGCTGCTGCCTGGGAGATACCAGCTTTGGTTCTTATCTTTGGTGGTGTCTACGGGGGATATGGGTCGATTTCTGAGATTGCTGGTCTAACAGCTCTTTATGTCATCATTGTGGAATGCTTCATTCTTAGGGAAGTCAAGTTCTTGGGAGACATGCCCAAAATCATGGTCGATGCTGGTGTTCTCACAGGCTCGATCATACTGATACTTGGCTTTGCGATGGGCTTCACGGGGTATCTGTTGGATGAAGGTATTCCGACACTTCTCCTGGAAAAACTCAAAAGCATCTCAGAAAACAAGTATGTGTTCCTGTTCGCTCTCAACATCTTTCTGCTCGGTGTTGGGTGTGTGATGGATATTTTTTCGGCCATAGTCGTGATCGTGCCCATCATGGTACCGATTGCATTGTCGGTCGGAGTCGATCCGATTCATTTGTGTATTATCTTCCTCGTTAATCTCGAGATGGGATATGCGACGCCACCGGTCGGGATCAATCTGTTTATCGCGAGTTTGAAATTTCAACGACCTATCACTCTGCTTTACATGGCTGCTGTTCCTTTTCTCTTGATCCTGGGAATCGCTCTCCTCATTATCACTTACGTTCCTCAGCTTTCACTTCTCTTTCAATAGTGTGAATCCAAGAAGTAACAAGAAGGCTAAGTCCCAAGAGGACTTGGCCTCTTTTGTCTGTCGCTTTATCTAGAGGTTTGACAGGAGCAACCACTGTTCTGTCTCTTCCTAGCCTGACTCCCTTGCGATTCAAAAATGATAAGAATCCAATGATTCAAGCATTTTGCATGAGGATCTTAAGCGCCGTGGATAATATTCCGAACTGCTACAAAAGGGGGTGGTATGCACGGTGACAAACAAAATGGCTCTTCCCTGATCGGGGTTTTGATGGCGGCCGGACTGATGGGCGTTGTATCCCTCGCCGTGCTGAACACACAGAATTTCTCATTTAAGGCCGGTAAGACCAGCGAACTGCGTGACGAAAACCTTGGGAACAAACGAATCCTGCGGAGCAAGCTGGATTGTTCCAAGACCTTGACTTCAATCACCTGTGGATCGGGTTTCTTTCCTTTGCGGGATAAGAATGATGCGATCATCGGTACGGCTGACCTAGGAGCGTGGAAACTCGGGAATTTTCATATTCGTGGTCAGTGCAACGGATCGACTCTTTCGATTCAAACAGCGCGGCTGGCCACTGATGGCACCTTTGCAAAGGATCCCTTAACGGGAAAGGCTGGAGGGTGGACCGATCTCTTCTCACCGGGTGATCTCGATTGCGCAAGCTTTTTTAATCCGAGTGCTGGGATCGACTGTCCTGCAGGTCAGTTGGTTTCGGGTTTGAATGCTGACGGAACACCCCGCTGCAAAAACCTTTTGGCCTCGGTCGGGCAGTGCTCTTCAGGGACTTATATGGCAGGTTTCGACGGTTCAGGCAATAAGGTGTGTGCGACTCTCCCGACACCCTCGTCCCCTGCGCCTTCGCCTTCGCCAGTCGAGACCCCATCTACTCCGACTCCTAGTAATCCCGACAAAACTATCTCGGGTGTGATGTGCTCCGGAGGAACGGGCGCCTTGGCTGTTTATCTTTCTCACTTCGTTAGCACGACGACTATATGTGCTGATAGCGCTGCGCAGCTGTACTGGTCGGGGACTTATATTGATTGCTTCGTCAACAAAAAGGCTCCAGGTAACGGAGGTTCGGTTCCGGCTGTAACCTCCTACACAAGCAGCAACTGCAGTACATATGTAAAAAACTGGATCACCCAGTGGTACACCAGCTCTCAGTATGCGGCTCAGGCAGGAAACTACAAAAAAGCCTTCAGTGATTCCTACTGTAAGCCCTTCGGAGCTGGCTACTATTATGTCAAGCAGACATCGACTTGCCGATACTGTCCATCGGCTTACAACTCGAGCACAGGACAGTGCAACTAAAACCATCTCAACGGTGGATCGACGGTGGGAGTACTAACAACACACTCAAGGTCGCCGTCCGTGGCCAAGTCTCCTGCTCCGCCTGCGCGGGCAGGAGACAAGGATGGAGTATGGTGAGGTGCTGCGTGCTGTGAAGCTCTTCAAGTATCGCCTGTCCACCCTTTGATTCTTCGCGAATAACATCTCTATACGCTGTCAACTCAGTATGTTTGGTTCTGCACTGGATTTGCATCACCTCAAGTCTTCAAGCAATCGGTCGAAACCCCTAGGGCCACGAGATCTGTGACTTCGTTTCAGCTCGAGACGATAGTGATCATCGGATAGGCATGACTCACAAGCTTGGAGGCGGTCGTGAAAGCAAAACTCCTCGAAGTCCCTGGTCCCCCAAGGGCTCCCCTGGTCGGTAACGTGCCTCAGGTCTATAAGCGCAAAGTCTTCGATACGTTCAATCAGCTAGCGAAGCAGTACGATGGGATCTACCAAATGATCTTCCCCGGTGCCCAGCTCTACATCGTTTACAAGCATGCCTACGTCCAGGAGCTACTCGATGAGAATCGCTTCGGTAAAGCGGTCACAGGCTCGCTGGCAGAAATCAGTCGGCTATCGGGCAACGGTCTATTCACGGCCGAGAATGACGATCCTGTCTGGCTCACCGCTCACCGCATCCTTATGCCCTCATTTTCCATGAAAAACATGCGGGATTATGTTGCGATCATGAACGTGGTAGCGCGCGAACTGGTTGATAAGTGGAGCCAGAGAATAGGTCAGGACCTCGATATAAGCGCTGATATGACGCGTTACACTCTCGAGACCATCGGTCGATGTGGATTCAATTTCAGTTTCAATTCCTTCCAGAGTGAAGATCTTCATCCTTTCATTGACGCGATGAATCGAAGTCTCGATTATGCGTTGCGGCGCACCCACCTCCTGCCAATTCAAAAGAAGCTGGCCTTTCAATCCAATCGAATCTTCGCTCAGGACTGCGCCTTGATGAACGAGACTGTTGATCTGATTATCAAGGATCGTGAGCGAGAAATCGCTAAGGGGACAGCTCCCGAACGCCCTGACCTTTTGGATCGAATGCTGCGAGGCAGTGACCCCACTTCTGGCGAAAAGCTGGATGCAATCAATATTCGTTATCAGCTCATCACCTTCCTGATCGCAGGGCATGAGACGACCTCGGGCTTGCTCTCTTTCACTTTGTATTTCCTTGCGAAGCATCCCGATGTCTTCGAAAAAGCCAGGGAGGAGATCGACAGTCTGATGTCGGGAACGGACGATTCGAGCGTTGGTATTGGCGAAATCAGTCGGATGCGTTATCTCACGCAGATTCTCAAGGAAGCCTTGCGTCTATACCCTACGGCCCCTGGATTTTTGGTTCGATCCAGCAAGGAAGAGGCGCTTGGAGGGACTTATCGTCTGAATGCGAATCAGACCTGTTTTGTTCTGCTCCACGAGCTGCATCGCGATCCTGAGGTTTGGGGTCCCGACGCTGAGGAGTTTCGACCCGAACGCTTTGCTCCCGATCGCATGAGCCACATACCGAGCACTGCCTTTCGCCCTTTCGGAAATGGCGCGCGGAGTTGTATCGGACAAAACTTTGCTGTCCTGGAGGCTACCGTAGTCTTAGCTTTTATCATACAGAATTTCGATATAGTCGATCGGCACAACTACACTCTGAGTATCGGGGAAACCCTCACCATCAAGCCAGAAAACTTCTATCTACAGGTTCGCGCGCGGGAGCGGCCCGGACAGAGACGATCGGTATCGTAGATCCGGGGCTTTATGGAACCATGCCTGCCAATGATTCCCAAAATCATTTGAAGCTTGCCCATTAGCATAACAAGCGAAAGGCGCTTGGAGAACCCAAGCGCAGGGTGGACATGCGTTCCATGAGGAGTCAAGATTTTCAAGTCACGATGCCTTTGGGCTATTTCTGGATACGCATTATTTATCGAGATCGAAACGATCAAAAGTGACGACATCGTCCTGAGGTGTCGGTGTATCTTTCCCACTGAGGATACGAAGTCCGAGTGGGACGGCCATGTAGCGGAGAACATCCGCCTTACGTGTGCTAGCTGACAGTCCGACTTGGGGGACCGGCGTGTCCGGTGTAAAGTCACCTATCATCACCGGGAGCGGAGGATAAGCGATGGATGCGAGATAGTGAAAGACTGCATAGCTATGCTTAGTAGCCTGATCGAGTCGATCGATAAACTCCTGCGAGGCTATCTCCGAAAAAGCCGCAAGGCGATTGAGACCCTGGTTGCGATCGGCGACCAGTGGTGCATATGATAAGACAGAGCTGCGATAGACCTCAAGCGAGAGTCCTGCCGCTGTGATGTCCTGAGCGTAGGCCCTGACCCGCTCACCTGTCCATTGCCCCTCTAGGTAATTCTTCGGCTGGGATGTGAAAAATGGATCGAGGAGAATGAGGCGCTCTGGAAGAGCGACTCGTGGAAGGAGCTGAGCTCCCACAGCATCGACCACTCTTTTGCTGAGTGCGCTCGCCATCTGAGCACCGAGCGAATGGCCTACGATACGGATCTCGCCAGATTGATGTTGTTTCATCGCTAAACTGTAGGCATCAAAAAAAAGCTCGGCTGCACTTTTACCGGGGAGGGAATTTCGCTGCCCCTGCTGATCCAGCCAGTTCACAGCCCCAGCATCCCAGATTTTCTGCTCAGTGACGAAGAGGTCGTCGTCAGCGATTTGAGTCCAATAGAAGACCGCGACATTCCATCCCTGGTCGATCCAACCTTTGGCGAGATCCCTTTGGTCACCCGAGATGGTGCGCACCATACTCTCCGGACGCGCCGCTGCCACGGAGCCTGGTTGCCAACCGTGAACATAGATGAGCGTCGGCTTTTTAGGGTCGTAGAAGCGACTCCGCTCCTGAGCCTTGAGCTTTTGCATCTGGTTATTTGGACCGATCCAATAAAGACCGACTTCGAGCTCACGGAAGGAAAACTGGGACAGTCCCTCCTGCACTGGCATCTCCGCGACGGGGCGATCGTTGCGAATTGGATCGTCGCTGGTCAGAGGAGGAACGGTGGAATCTGCACTTTGCTCCGCTCCAGCACCCCGTGCAGGAGGAGGAAATACGTTCTCCCCTTGTGGACCTTCTCGACCGCAAGCGTTGAGTAAGAGTGAAACAAGAAGATAAGGACCGACCGCGTGAACCAACCTCGATAGCATGATCTGATACCCCCAAAAGGGAGCGACAGGAGTTTCTCTAAAGACTCCGCCGGTATTGTTTTGCGGCGATTGTGTCGCTTCCTAAGAGCGATATCGGCAAACTTTTAGAAAATCTCAAGAAGAGAGAAAAGAATGTTAAAAAACGGGGAATTAAGACGATTGTTTCTTGGGGCGTCGAACCCTGGGGATGAAAAAAAGACCTTTTGGAGGCCAGTGGGGCCAACCGCTCACCGAGAGGCATCATATGCTTGACTCATCAAAGAAACGGCGGCTGAAAGGGCAAAAGAGTCGGTGAGATCACGAGGGGACAGGCGGGTACCCGTTTCTTTCCGTTGATTTCTGCCTCGATACACCAACGAATCCTGAGCTCTTGGCCCTCGTAGCTAAAGGGTTCGTGTGGGGCGATGAAGGTAAAGCGACACACGCGTGACGCTTGAGCAAAAGTCGGATCGGGCTCGAGGCAGTCAGCAATATCGCTTTCTTGCACCCGGCCTTCGACCGCAAAGCCGAGGGTTATCTTCAGAGTGCGGATCGGAGTCGATGGATCAAGGCGCAGTTCGCCCTCGATCCGTTCACCAGGGCGATAAGCTGGATTGGAACGATCGAGTACCAGGTTCATCGGGTCACTCCTACGTCGGTCTCCGTCATGGCAAACACAGTCAGGGGATGCTGGTCGGTTCGGATCGCTTGCCCTTCTCCTTCGACCTTGGTCACGATCAACCACTCAAATCGAGCGTTGGTCCCCCTGAAGCTCGGCATGGCCGTCTTGGGTATCGTAATGGTCAGTTGCCCCGAAAGCGAACCCGTCGCCGCACCCCTATGGTCCAGTAGCACCGCTACGACCCGTTCAGAGACGCTATCACCATCGTCCGTCCATTCCTGTCCAAGCGCCTGAATCTGAAAAGATCGCAGTGGGGACAGCTCACCGACCAGACGGTATCCAAGCTCAAAGCTGGATCCCCGCGGCATACCGAGTGGGATACCCGTAAGTTGAACCTGAGGTAAAGCTTGGTTGGCCACAAGGCGTCGCTCGAAGCGAAACAGGGACCGAGCCATCATTCCCAAGAACACCGCCGCAGCTAAAGAACCAAGCTCTGGAAAACGCCCAGTCACTAGATCCCAGATACAGCGAATGACGAAAAGACATGAAAGACCTAGAGTTCCCCGTGCGAGCAGACGCATGATTTTTGTGGCTTGCGCCTCTGATTTGGTTTTTGGAAGCGGAGCTTTACTGGTTCTGGATGGGAGGGGAAGAGGCTTGGAAGCCTGAGGGCCACGCACGAGACCCTGAGAGCCACCGATCAGCATCAGTCCACTCGTCAAAGTGAGAATCAAGGTCATGAAGACCGCTGCTCCGCTCCAATTTGAGATTCCACCCTTAAGGACGGCTTCCTCAGGTGCATCCGGATTCACATAGCAGGGGATTGAGTCCCCGATCCGTCGACCTAAGCGCCGTACGATGCCTGAACGTTGCCGGGGTGTCAAACGATAGGTGTACTGATAGCGAGACGAAGCATAACTCCGACCACCCCAGTTGTACTGATAGTGAAGGTCTAGGATGTCAATGGCCGATTTGCGATTGCGATGGCGATTGATCGTCACTTCCTCCGCTCTCAGTAAGAGGCAGTCGTGCGGTTGCCAATGCTTGGTGCTTTCGGCTTTGATCAGTGGAAAATAAACTGCTGACTCACCCAGTTTAAAACTGCCATAGGCGACTGCAAACCCCAGGGCGAGAAGCCAGAGTGAAGTCAATCGGCGAGGTCCTGTACGTTGGGGACGCTTGACTTGAGCGAGTGGACTTTCCCTTCGTATACGAGGTAATGGAAGGTTAAGGGCGATAGCTCCTGCGACATAAAGCGAGACCAGAGTTAAACTGCAAAAGACCAGGAACAATGTGAGCAGCATGGCAAGCGCACCCCAAGATGGTCCGTGGAGCCAGGCGTTGGTGGGCTGCTCTCGATCGACCCAAACCAGAGTAGGACCCAAAGAAGGAAGGGCGCTGGCAGCAGCGTCCCAACTCGCATACACGTCGTCGGTAAAATAGCTGTCGAGCCGCAAGCCGGTTGCTTGATAGGATTGTCCAGAGTAGACGTAGGAAAAGCGAACCTGATGTTTATAGGGCAGTCGACCATCAAGGATCCGATCGACCTTGGTCTCTATCAGCGTACCGGGAACTGCTTCATGAAGCATTTGCGCTTCGATCCGCTCCCAGACGGGCATGCGTAGTACATAAGCCGCAAGACCCATAAGGGAAGCGAAAAGAAACACAAGGATTGTAGGCCCGGTACGCTGCAAGTCCTACCTCTATCGTTAGGCGTGACATCTTAAGCTTGAGGAACAGCCTAACGTATGTCAATGCTTAAGGACCAAGAGGCAGTGCCCCACGACTTTGGCACAGGCTGATTCACGTGGATCCTCAGTTCGTCGCATGAGGGGCTGATCGGAGTCGGTCGTAGGGCTGCGAACCATCGATCCCAAGCATGCGACGGATGTCGTTATATGGCATCCACCTGCCGGTCGGCATCCTCGTCAGGAGTCAGGTCAAAAAACGAATCCAGCTGACCATCGCGAGTTTGTGTCCGATTATTCGGAATCATATCGCCATAAACGTACTCCCCACGAGCTGTGGTCATCACACCCTTGATCCCGAAGGGAGATAGTCCCTGACCAATCAGATCCCAGGGCAGAAACACCTCCAGTTGTCCAGCCTTGGTGACTGCTTCTATGCCGGCTTCGGCAAGCTTCATCGGTAGAACTGGGTCGCATGTCCCCGTCGCAGCCGGACGTGCAGCCCGCACCAAACCACTGCCTGTTAGGCTCAAAAACAAGGCAAAACGGGACTCAGCGTTGGTCGATAGTCGATGAGGCCTGCTGAGGATAGGTCCCAGTTCAGCACAACTCGGACGGGACGCCGCTGGTAAAGTCAGGGCTATGACATAGTCGTTATTGAAGAGAGATGCCTCCACACCGAGATAAACGCCACGCCTGTCCCAGTGAACCCGCAAGGTATCGAAGTCACCATGACGACCCCACGGATTGTCATTGGTATCGTTGAGCAGATAGGCGTAGGCATCAGTCCGACGGATACTGCCATCAACCAGAGGGTGCGAGCCCTCAGCCGTGTTGCGGGTTGCAAACTGTAACGGTTCACTGGCAATGGCAATATCCAATCCCTGTATTGCAAATGCTGTGGCCAAAGGGAGACGACGGGCTGGCGTGAACACCCAGCGCTCCGACTGCCCGTTATTCGCTTCCGCCTCTCGTGTCCAGTTTCCAGCAATCACTTCCTGCGGCGCGTCGGCTTTGACGAGGACAGGCTTGATCTCAGCCTGCCGACTGAGAACGAGTTCAATGCGAGATGCAGGCGATGCATCCAGGCTGTTGGGAATGGGGTTCATGCTCAGCAAGCGGACGGTGGCAGGGTTTTTCTGTATAAACTGCCCCTGCCCTTCTACAAGGGGTGACACAGAAGCCTCACCGTCCTCGACGAGCACTTGGTAAATCAGATCCTCGCATGAGCTTGTGGGCAGCGCGTAGGTGGAATACTTGTCGTCCTGCCGGGTAAGATCCGCTGCTGTCAGCTCAGTAGCCGTGCTGGTCGGTCCACACCACTGCCGCAGAAGGATGCGGGTGCTATCATTGCGAAGCAGGCGCAACGTCGGCGGAGAAACCGTTGTGTCAAGTTTCATCTCCCCCGCCTCGAGGCGCCCGTCCGCTGCCGCATCGCTGAAATAGGCATTTGGCCGAAGGCTGTCGCGGTAGATGAATACCTCAGGTTCGGCTGTGGTGAAGACGGGGCTTTCGTAAGGGGGCTGGCGGGCACCGCGATCCACGAGGGCTTGATTATCAACACGGAAGCTGACGCTTGTCTCCGGACGCATGATTTTCTGCGTGTACCAGCAGGCCCCCAGAGCCGGATTGCGATGCATCGGCACACGCACGGATTCTGTGCTGTCACGGTTCCAACTGAGATTGAGGTTCTGCTGCTCCTTGGCACACACATGCACGGTAGTCAGCTGCGGCACACTCACTTGCTTGCTTGCGAGTGGGTAAGAGAAGCTGTAGAGGGCCTTTCCCTTGGAGTCATTCAGGCGATAGTGAAGTGAAGTCGCACCGAAGGTGAGATCGAGAAATCCATAGGTGGACATGTAGAACTCTGGGCTGAAGTTCTTCTGTGAGAAATCAGCGCCTTCTTTGAAGCTCTTGAAGCTAGGGTTATAGGAGTTGCGTAGGACCCCACCGCCGCTGGGTGTCGTCAAGAATAGTGTCCCATCCAGCACAGTCGCTTGGGCGACATGCTGATGCCCACTCAGCACCACATCGACACCAAACTGCTTGAAGAGCTGGGCGAAGCGAGGACGAAAACCGACCATGTTGCTGTCCTCACGTTTGTCACCGGCGGTCACGATCGGCTGATGCAGGGCCACGACACTCCAGTCAATCGTTCCTTTGGCCTTAAGGTCGGCAGCTTTCGCGAGTTCGTTCTCCAAGAAGCGCCACTGCGCATCGCTGAGATCGGGGCGCAAGTTACCAGTATCCAGAAACACCAGGTGGACATTGCGTAAGCTTGCAGCATAATCGTACTGAAAACCGGGAATCTTTTGTTCTAGAATGCTGCCCTGGCCCGCCTGACCTGGCTTATCCTGAGGATAATCGTGGTTGCCTGAAATGATCTCAAACCGCCCTGCCTGCATCAAAGGTGCGAACAGCTGAGCGAAGATCTGCCACTCGCTTTCGCTATTCCCGTTGGTGACATCGCCTAGAAATAGAGTGCCCCAGAGGTCCGCAGCGTCACGGTGTAAAGCAAGCATCGATTGGGCGATGCGCGCGGTCTCGTCGCTTTGCCCCGGGTGAATGTCACTCACGACGGTCACGCGCAGCTCTTTTGGCTCTGTAGAGGCAAGGCTTGCGAGATCAGGCGCCGAGCGACTGTTGGGCGGAGTTGACTCACGACGCGAGTCCTGGCTACACGACGCGAGTCCGGTGGTAAGAGAGAACAGCAGCGAAAGCAAAACCAGAACATGCCGCATGATTGTGGACCTCGTCCGATGACATCTGTTTGTAGAACGCGAAATATTTTGTGCTCCTGAAGGCACACGGGAGTCAAGAAGAACTTACATACCCTACAGGACGCAAAGCCCCAGGGCCCACACGATGGTATCTTGCTGGGACCTTGACCTGCAGCTCGGCCACATATCGGTGCTAGCTGCCGTGGCTACGCGCAGCTGCATGTGGTTTGGAGGAACTTGCATCAGTGGGTTGGATGAAAGTTGGAGGGCCTATGGGTGTCCCAGCGGACCGATCCCCCACTGTTGCGAGAGACCAGCAGGGTGAGTCAAACGAAAAGAATCGGAGGTTCTGCTTGACACTCAGGTTTGTTGATTGCCCTGAATCAGATCGTTAATCTGATCGATGAGCTGATCGAGAGCAGCAAGCTGATCTTGGATTTTTTCGATCTCAGTCTGCACACCGGTGAGGAGGTCCTGCAGCCCCTGGATGACGCCAGCGATGTCTCCCGCTTGCACAGCCTGTACGACCCGCTGGAAGTCCTGAGCGATATCGAGGAGCCCCTGAGCAAGGCGGCGAGCCATGTTCTGCGCTGCGTTATTGTTC
>Ga0209985_10001808_pt1 | contig 20193 bp, 15 predicted proteins | sample NOAtaG_FD_187305 | JGI IMG/M metagenome (GOLD analysis project Ga0209985, IMG submission 187305) | Freshwater lake microbial communities from Lake Erie, under a cyanobacterial bloom - NOAA_Erie_Diel6S_1000h metaG (SPAdes) (version 2) | ecosystem: Environmental > Aquatic > Freshwater > Lake ...
CTCGCCCACTGGCCCGCATACCGAAGGTACCTGGCCGCCCAGCATGTCCAGGATGGCGGGCTGTGTGCCGCGGTACGGGATGTGCCGCAGCGGCACGCCACCCGCGCGGCCATAGAGTTCGCCCAGGAAGTGCGGGCCAGAGCCTGCAGCCGGTGAGCCAAAGGCCTGGCCCGCCGGGTTGGCCTTGGCCCAGGCGACAAACTCGGCAGGGGTCTTCACCGATTCGGGCACCGCAGGGCCCACGGCCACGGCGTAGTCGAACTGCACCGCTTGCGACACGGGCTGGAAGTCAGCCACCGGGTCGTAGGGCAGCTTCTTGTAGGTGTGCGGGTAGATGCCCAGCATCGACATCGGGGTGACGATCAGCGTGCTGCCGTCGGCCGGTGCGGTCTTCAGGGCAGTGAGCGCGATCTGACCACCTGCGCCGGTGCGGTTTTCCACCTGCACGGACTTTGCGTAAGTGCCTTGCAGCTTTTCGCCAATGCGTCGGGCCGTCACATCGGTGGTGCCGCCGGGCGCAAAGCCGGCGTAGATGACCGCGCGTTCCAGCTGCGCAGCGGCCTGCGCCTGCGCGAAGGCGCGGCCAGACAGAAAGGCCGAAACAGGCGCGGCAGCAGCCAGGCCCAGCAGGTGACGACGGTGTTTAAGCATGCGAGTCTCCATTGGAAAGTGGTGTCGTGGGGTGCGGCGGTTGCGGTCTCTGCCCGTTGCCCGTCTGAGTTTGGCTGCCCGTTGGCCAGTCAGCCGCCAGCAGTCGCAACGACGCTGCACGCCGCCGCGTCGATCAAGCGCCGCTCACCATACAGGGCTTGGACAGTTGCGTCGCCATTCGCCCCGGCGCCTATACGGGCAGATGAACGAACTGAACTCTAGCCCTTGAGCACAACGTTGAGTACCCGGGTTGAAGCGAATCGAGGGGAGGCGCGATCACGCGGCCGCCGTGGGCGACGCTTCGTGGCCGGGACTTGCAGCTCGCGGTCGACGCCGAGAGCAGCCGTCCGGTTCGATGCGGTGGGAAGGACCGGTCTTCGAGACGCCGACCTCAGCAGCTCGACCCGTTGCGGTCCTGGCTCGCGAGCATGAGCGGCCACTCCAATCCGTGGCGGGATCCGTTGTCTGGCTTCGATCTCATCCTTGTGCAGCGCTCCACGCCTGGCCGATCCATCGCGCTGCTGAGCCGCCGTGCGATCGGTCAACGGCTACCAAGACCCGGTCTGGCCCTGCGCGCATGACCACCCCGCGGATGTCCATGAACCGGGCCCGCACGCCCTGACCGGGCTGCCGGGGAATCGCGCTGTCATCGAGCAGACGTGGTAGCAGCGCATCCACGCCCTGGCCGAGCAGGTCGAACACGAGCCAGGCGGCTGACTGTTCCAGCACACAGGTCAGCGGGTGGCAACCCGGGCTGAGTGCCGCCAACACGCGGACGGCCAGTTCGTCATTCGTCGTCAGCAGCAAGCTCTCCCCGGGGCCGAGCCACACCTGCCACGGGTCGCTGCCAACGCATGTGCCTGGTGCAGGCAGCGCAGGCAGACGGTTGGCAGCAAGGGCTTCATCGGCAGCCGCCACGCCGCCCGGCAGATGACGGAACACCAGCAAACGAAAGCCATCGACCACGGACACCTGCAATGCGGGCGTGGGAGCTGGCAACGTGGCCTGCCACAGGTCGTCAATCGGGTTTGTTGCAGCCAGAAGTTCAAGCATGCAGTCGCTCCCCGACGGCGTCGAAGAAGGGTGTCTTCACGACTTCGGCCGCGAATGCGCGCCCCAGGTGGTAGGCCATCACCCGCTCGCCGACACGCTGGCCGCCGCGCCTGAGCATCGCCATCGCGATGGGCTGACCCAGCACCGGGCTGAAGACGCTGGAGGTGACGTAGCCCTCGACCGGGGCCGGCGGCGCATGCCGCGTGATGTGGGCGCCCACGGGTAGCCGGCTCCGGCGATCCTGCGGCAGCAGGCCGACAAGCTGCATGCGATCGGTGTCTGTTGCCACCGGCCGCAGCAGCGAGCGCCGGCCGACGAAATTGGCCGACTTCCGGGCGATGCCGCGGTCCAGGCCCACATCGGCCGGGAAAGTGGTGCCGTCGGTGTCGGCGCCCAGGTGCAGGTAGCCTTTTTCCGTGCGCAAGATCATCAGCGCCTCGACGCCGTAGGGCCTGACGCCCAGGGGCTGACCGGCCTGCCACAGGTGCTGCAGCAGCGCCTGCGTGTGCCGCGCCGGCACGTTGATCTCGTAGCCGAGTTCACCGCTGAAGCTGGCGCGCAGCACGCGCATCACCACGCCCCCGAGGGTGAGCTCGCGGCAGGTCATGTGCCGCATGGCCGTGGGCGCCAGGGCGGCATCGAAACCGGCGGCCTGCAGCAGCGCCCAGGCCCGCGGCCCGGCGACGGTGACGTTGCCCCAGGCCGAAGTGACGGGCGTCACCAGCACGCGGTGCTGTACGTACTCGCACTGCAGCCATTCCTCGAAGGCCAGCGCCACGCGCTCGGCGCCGCCCGAGGTGGTGTTGACCCAGTAGTGCTGATCGCCCAGCCGCACCACGATGCCGTCGTCGAAGATCACGCCGTCTTCGCGCAGCAGCAGGCCGTAGCGCGCCTGGCCCACCGCCAGCGTGGACATCGTGCCGACGTACATCAGGTCGAGGAAGCTCGCCGCATCGGGCCCGTACAGCTCGATCTTGCCCAGCGGCGAGGCCTCGAACAGGCCGACGTGGCTGCGCACGTGCAGCGCCTCGCGCTCGGCCGCGTCGTTGAGCGACTCGCCCGCTTGCCGGTAGGCCGCGGGCCGCTGCCAGCCGCCGAACTCTTCCCACACCGGCGCATGCGCCTCGTGCCAGGCGTGCCCCGGCATGCGCTTGAGCGGCTTGCACAGGGCGCCCGTGCGCCCCGCCGCCAGCGCGCCCAGTGTCACGGGCTTGAATGGTGGGCGGAACCGTGTCGTGCCGACCTGGCCGGGGCTGCGTGCAGTCTGCTGGCCCATCAGTACCAGCGCGTTGACGTTGCTGGTCTTGCCCTGGTCGGTGGCCATGCCCAGGGTCGTGTAGCGCTTGAGGTGTTCGACCGAGCGGTAGTTCTCGCGCGCGGCCAGGGCCACGTCATCGGCCGTGACGTCGTTCTGCAGGTCGACGAAGACCTTGCCCGGCTTGCGCCCCGTTACCGACAGGGCTGCGAGTGCAGCGGCCGATGGGCTGCTGTTGGCGGCCACTGCGCCGAGTCCGCCGACCGGAGCCCGCAGCGCATCGCCGCAGCCCAACGCCGCCGCGTGTTCCAGCGCCAGCGCCTCGTCGAACACGCCGGCACAGGCGCCGACCGAGTCGATGTCGGGCGCAGCGCGGTCGGGCACGAACATCGCGGCGTCGTCCACCCAGCACAGCGTGCCACTGGCCATCGAGTGCAGGTGGACGGCAGGCGTCCAGCCTCCGGCGCAGGCGACGCAGTCGGCCTCCAGGTGCTGCAGCGCGCCGCCGCCGTGCGCGGCCACGACCACGCCCTGCACCGCGCGCCGGCCCTCAACGGCCACGATGGCACTGCCGCGAAGCACCGGCACGCCAGCGGGTGCTTCGCAGCCCGCGGCACTGCGGTGGTCGACGATGGCCACCACGTGCACGCCAGCGGCCACCAGCCCGCGCGCGGTTTCGTAGCCGCTGTCGCAGGCCGCGGCCACCACCACGCGTCGGCCGCAGGCCACACCGTAGTGGGTGGCGTAGCGCAGCACGGCACTGGCCAGCATCACACCGGGCCGGTCGTTGTCGGGAAAGAGCATCGGCCGCTCGAAGGCGCCCGTGGCCAGGATGATGCGGCCGGCGCGGATCTGCCACAGCCGTTCGCGCACGGCGCCCGACACGGCCTGCACCGCCGCCGCCAGGAGGTGGTCGTACAGGCCGAACACGGTGCAGGCCGTGACCACCTCGACACCCGCCTGTGCCAGCTCGGGCAGGCGTGCAGCCGTGGCCGGCTCCAGCTGCGCGGCGCCTTCCACCAGCAGCACCTGGCGGCCACTCTGAGCGGCGGCCAGCGCGGCCTGCACACCCGCCGCACCGGCACCCACCACCAGCACCTCCACCTGGCGCGAGACCTGGTCGTAGCGGTCGGGGTCGGGTCCATCGGCCGCCACGCCCAGACCCGCCATGCGCCGAATCACGGGCTCGAACAGGTGCCAATGCGGCCACATGAAGGTCTTGTAATAGAAGCCTGCCGGCAGCAGCGCCGCAAAGCGCGATGTCATCGCTGCGAGGTCAAAGCCCAGGCTGGGCCAGGCGTTGCCCGTGACCGCCTTCAGGCCCTCGACAGCGGCGATGTCGGTGGCGCGGGTGTTGGGCGTGCGCGCGGCCCCCTGGCCGACATCGACCAGACCGGTGGGCTCTTCGATGCCAAAGCTGAAGATGCCGCGCGGCCGGTGCAGCTTGAAGCTGCGGCCCACGTGCACGACGCCTTGGGCCAGCAGTGCCGAGGCCACCGTGTCGCCCACGAAACCTTGCACCTCTCGGCCGTTGAACCGAAAGCCAAGCGGCCGGGTTCGGTCGACCCAAGCGCCATGGGGTAGGGCCAGTCGGAAGCCGCTCATGACGACCCTTCTGGGCGCGTGGCCGTGATCCCGTAGACGGCCTTCACCTCGTGCGTGCCGGTGTCGCGCAACAGGTTGAACCACAGGCCACAGCCGTAGGTGTGGCGCCAGCGCTCGGCATGGTCGCCCTTGGGGTTGTCGCGGAAGTAGAGATAGGCGCCCCAGGCCTCGTCGCTGCAGTCCAGCGGCGGCCGCACGATGCCGGTGGTGCCGCCGCAATGGAACTCGTTCTCGGCGCGCGGGCCGCACAGGGGGCAGGTCAATCGCATCATCGTGCCAGGCCCTCAATGCGCGATGCCGGCGGCGGCGGCTTCGTCGATCAACCGGCCGGTGTGGAAGCGCTGCAGCTGGAAGGGTTCGGCCAGTTCGTGGTTGCGCCCCGTGGCCAGCAGGTGTGCCAGCGTCCAGCCGCCCACCGGGATGGCCTTGAAGCCCCCCGTGCCCCAGCCGCAGTTGATGAAGAGGCCCGGCACCGGCGTGGCGCCGATGATGGGGCTGCTGTCCTGCACCACGTCCACGATACCGGCCCACTGGCGAAGCAGTCGCAGGCGGCCGAGGCTCGGAAACATCTCAACCGTGGCAGCCACCACGTGCTGCATCACGTCGAAGCTGCCACGCTGGGCGTAGGACGGAAAGTGGTCCAGCGCACCACCCATCACCAGCTCGCCCTTGTCGCTCTGGCTCCAGTAGGCGCCCAGCGAAGGCGACAGGGTCACCGTGTTGAGCACCGGCTTGACGGGCTCGCTGACCATGGCCTGCAGCGCATAGCTGGTGACGGGCAGTTGGAAACCCGCCAAGCCGGCCAGCACCGACGAGTGCCCGGCCACCGCCAGGGCCACCTTGTCGGCGTGGATTTCACCCCGTACATCGCCGCGCTTCGTGACCACGCCCACCACCGTGTCGCCTTGCTTGAGGAAGCCGGTGACGGCGCAGCTCTGCACGATGTCCACCCCCAGGGCCGAGGCTCCACGCGCATAGCCCCAGGCCACCGCGTCATGGCGCGCCGACCCGGCGCGGCGCTGGATGAAGCCGCCCAGGATCGGGAAGCGTGCATCGGCGCCGACGTTCAGCCGGGGCTCCAGCGCCTGCACCTCGTGCGCGTCGAGCAGTTCGGCATCGATGCCGTTGCACAGCATGGCGTTGGCCCAGCGCGACTGCGCGTCCAGGTCGTGCCGCGAATGCGCCAGCGTGAGTACGCCGCGCTGGCTGAACATGATGTTGAAGTTGAGCGTCTTCGACAGCTGCTCGTACTGGCGCAGCGAGAAGTCGTACAGGCGCGCGCTCTCGGGGTACAGGTAGTTCGAACGCACGATGGTGGTGTTGCGTCCGGTGTTGCCGCCGCCGATCCAGCCGGCCTCCAGTACCGCGACGTTCTTGACACCGTGGTTCGCGGCCAGGTAGTAGGCCGTGGCCAGGCCATGCCCGCCGCCGCCGATGACGATGACGTCGTAGCGCGGCTTGGGCTCGGCCTCGCGCCAGGCCGGCGCCCAGTCGCTGTGGCCCTGGCGGGCCGCCGCGAGCAGGTTCCAGGCCGAGTAGCGGGTGCGCATCGGCGTCACAGCCACGCTGCGATCTGGTCAAGTGGCTTCTTGATGCCGCCATGCACCGGCACCTGGCAGCCCGTCTTGGGGTAGCCCACCACGAGCAGGATCACCGGCTTCTCCGAAGGCGGCCGCCCGCAGAGCCTGTTGAGAAAGCTCATCGGGTTGGGCGTGTGCGTCAGCGTGGCCAGCCCCGCGTGGTGCAGCGCGGCGATCAGGAAGCCCGAGGCGATGCCCACCGACTCGGGCACGTAGTAGTGGCTGAACTTCTCGCCCTGCATCGGGCCATCGGCATGCACGCCGTACTTCTGCGCAAAGATGGCGATCAGCACTGGCGCCTCTTCCAGGAAAGGCTTGTTCCAGTCGGTGCCCAGCGGCGCCAGCGCGTCCAGCCACTCCTGCGGCGCGCGTTCGTTGTAGAAGCTGCGCTCCTCCGCTTCGGCCGCCTCGCGCACGCGCTGCTTGTGGGTGGGATCGGTGATGACGCTGAAGAACCAGGGCTGCTGGTTGGCGCCCGATGGCGCCGTGCCGGCGGCCAGCAGGCAGCTTTCGATGACCTCGCGCGGCACCGGCCGACTGTCGAAGTCGCGCACCGTGCGGCGGCGCACCAGTTCGGCATGGAACGCTCGGGCGCGTTCGATCATCTCGGGCTGCGGGACCTCGCGGTAGGCGGGCAACGGTTCCAGGGCGAAGGCGGCGTGCGGTCGGATCATGGTGAATCAGGTCGGCGTCTCAGCTCGAAGTGCGGCGGCGTAGAGCTGCCGATAGTGGGTCAGTGCTGCGTCCATGTGCAGCGGCAGCATCCGACGGTCTGGCGCACGCTGCAGGTTGCGCCATTGCGCGGCAATCATCGCGCGGTCTTCGTCGAAGGCGGCCAAGAGGCCTTGGTACAGGGCCTCGGCGACGTTTGCATCGCCGCGGTCGGCGCGGTGTGCTTCCATGAAAAAGTAGTGGGTGCTCGTGGCCGTCTCGGGGGTGAGGGCCTGGCAGCTGTGGAAGCGAACGCCGGTGCCTTGGCGTTCGGCGTCTTCCGCGGCCATGCCGGCGGGCTGTGCGCCGGAGTGCATCAGCAGCGTGCCGGGCAGCAGGAGTTCATAGTGCAGCCAGCGGTCGACCGGGTCGTCATAAGCCCAGAGCGGGCGGTGGTACGCGGGCGGCGGCACACAGTAGATGTCTCGCCGCACTCGAACACCGCGCGACAGGCGCTCGACCCGTGGCTGCACGCGCGCAAGCGTGTCGTCTGCCCCGCCGCCGAACGTGGCGGCATGCACATAGCTCAGATGCGAGAAGTCGAGCAGGTTGTCGGCGATGAGTTCGACGGGGGTCTCGTAATGCACGTAGCCCGGGGTGTAGGCCCACTCGGGCGATTCGCAGGAGAAGTTGTCGGGCAGCAGGCCCGTGTCGGCGCGCGCCACGTCATCGCCCATCCACACCATCACCCAGCGCCTGTGCTCGACAACGGCAAAGCGCCGCACGCAGGCCGCCGGCGGCGGCGAGTCCATGCCGGGCACCTCGATGCAGCGGCCGTCGGGCGCGAACTTCAAGCCGTGATACCCGCAGCGCAGGGCATCGCCTTCGAGCCGACCGCGCGACAGCGGCGCGTGGCGGTGCACACAGCGGTCCTCCAGTGCGGCGATCGCGCCGCCGGCCGTGCGCCACAGCACCAGTGGTTCGCCGAGGATCTTGCGGGCAAGCAGCTTGCCCGTCTGCAGTTCGTGCGACCAGCCGGCAACGTACCAGGCGTTGCGCAGGAAGGCGTTCACGGCTCAGGCTCTCAGGCCAATCCGAAACGCCGGTGCAGCGGCGTTGGGTCCGGATCGTGTCCGGCGAAGCTGCGGAACGCCTCGTCAGCAGCCACCCGATGGCCCACGCTCAGCACCTTGTCGATCCAGGCCTTGGCGGTGGCCACGTCGTAGAGGCCACCGGGCGCGCGCTCGAAGGCCTGCACCGCATCGGCGGCCATCACGTCGGCCCACAGGTACGAGTACAGCCCGGCCGCGTAGGCGCCGATGAAGCAGTGGAAGTTGTGCGTCACCCGCATGATCAGGTCCCAGGCCTCGGGCATGCCCAGTTCGGCCAACGTGTCGTTCTCCACCTGCACCGGGTCGATCGGCCGGCCGCTGCCGTCGGCCCGCAGATGCATCCGCATGTCGACGATGGCCGGCAGCAAAAAATCGGGGTTCAGGCTGAAGATGCGGTCGTATTGCAGGCCCTGTTCGATGCGGTCGACCAGGGCCGGCGAGATCGGCTCGCCGGTGACGTGGTGGCGCGCAAAGCGGGCCAGCAGTTCGCGGTCGCGCAGCCAGCGTTCGTTGATCAGCGCTGGCAGTTCGACGAAGTCCCAGGCCACATGCTGGCTGCCCAGCGAACGGTAGGCGGACGTGCAATGCAGCATGTGCAGCGCATGGCCGAACTCGTGAAAGAAGACGTTGGCGTACTCCCAGGGCAGCAGCACCGGCTGGCCTTTGTCCATGTCCGGCGGCGCCGGGAACGTGGAGTACACGCCGGAGATCGGCAGCACCCGGCCGCGGAAGTGTTCAGCCTCACGGTACTGGGTCTGGTAAGAGCCGTGGGCCTTGCCAGGGCGGTTGAACAGGTCGAAGTAGATGACGCCGACGACCTCGTCGCCGCGGCTGACCTCAAAGACCCGCACCGTGGGGTGAATCAGCGGTGCGCCGGCGACAGCCTTGAAGGCAAGACCGTGCACGCGGCCCGCGGCCCAGAACATGGCCTGCAGCACGGCGTCCAGCGGGAAGTGCGCCTTGACGGCGTCGCCGTCGAGGCCGAAGCGTTCGCGGCGCAGCTTTTCGGCGTAGAACTGCCGGTCCCAGGGGGCCAGACGGATGCCCGCCCCTTCGCGGTCGGCCAGGGCCTGGTAGTCGGCAATCTGCGCCAGCGCACGCGGCTTCACACCGGCCCACGTGCGCTCCAGCAGGGCCAGCGCCGTTTCTGGCGTCCGAGCCATCCGATCGGCCAGCGCGAAGTGGGCAAAGCTCGGATACCCCATCAGCCTTGCCAGTTCGCCACGCAGCTGCAGGATCTCGGCGGCGACGGGCCTGTTGTCGAGCGGGCCGGTGTTGTCACCACGGTTCGTCCACATGCGCCAGACCTGTTCGCGCAGATCACGACGGGTGGCCAGCGTGAGGAAGGGCCACACCGCGCCACGCGCATTGGGAATGGCCCACTGGCCGGGCCGGCCCTTCTCGGCCGCCGCTGCTGCAGCGGCTGCGCGCAGCGCATCCGGCAAGCCGTCCAGCCCTGACGCTTCTTCGATGAAGACAGCTTGTTCGCCGGCTTCTTCGATCAGGTTCTGGTTGTAGCGCGATGACAAGGTGGCCAAGCGACCGTTGATGGCCGCCAGCCGCGCCTTGGCCGCCGGCGGCAGGCCGGCACCGCGGCGCTGCATGCGCGTGCGCAACACGTCCACCAGACGCTGCTGCTCCTGTGACAGGCCGGCCTGCACACGGCCGTTCCAGACCGCCGTGAGGCGCGCAAACAGCCGCTCGTCGTGCGCGATCTCGTCGTCCAATGCCGCCAGCATTGGCGCCATGCGCTGCGCTACCGCCGGCATGTCGCCCAGGCTCATGCTGGCCGCGTAGACCGAGTGGACGCAGGACACCCTTCGCAGTTCGGCGCCGCTGGCTTCCAGGGCTGCGGCCGTGTTCTCGAAGGTGGGAGGCGCGGGGTTCGATGCGATGGCCTGCACGTCGTTGCGCTTGATGGCCAGCGCGCAGCGCATGGCTTCTTCAAGGGCTGCCGGGTCGACGTCGGATAGCGGTGGCAAACCACCATAAGGCCCGGACCAGGGCGCCAGCAGGGCCTGGCCGGCGGCGGACGGGGTTGCGCTCATGAGAAGACTTTGTCCAGGAAGGCCCGCACTGGCGGCACGACAAGATCGGGCGCCATGCAAACGCCGTGGCCCTGGCCGGCTATCTCTTGCACCGTCCAGCCCTGCCCCAGCAGTTCGTCGCGGTGCTCGAGGATGATCGAGGCGATGCGGATCGGGATGCCGGCCTCGACCAGGTCACCCTCGCCACCAAAGTAGACCATCTTCGGGCAGGCGATGCGCTGCACCGAGGCGGCCTCGGGCCAGCCCTGCATGCTGGTGTACCAGGTCTCCCACTGGCGGTACTGGTCTTTCGTGCGAAGCACTTTCATCGACGAAGGCTCGGGGTTGGTCTGCTTCAGCCGCGTGGCCTGCAGGATGCCCGCATAGGGCGCACCCAGCGGCGGCCAGCCGCCCATCACCAGGGCCGTGAGCCGGTCGGTGCGCGCGGCCAGTTGCAGCCCGACGGCGGCGCCCCAGGAATAGCCCCAGTAGGCAAAGCGGTCGAAGCCGGCCGCGCTGGCCACCGCCAGCAGATCGGCGCACACGCGATCGGCCGTGAGGTCTTCCGGCGCGATGTCGCGGCTGCCGCCGATGCTGGGGTAGTCCACGCGCAGCACACGGTAGCGGTCGGTCAGCCGGTTCAGATAGCCGTCCAGCACCGGCTGCATCTCGCTGCCGAACAGCTCGGTGAACGAGGCCATCAGCGGCAGGCCGATGAGAAGGGGTTGACCTTGGCCCTGCACCGCGTAGTGCACGCCGCTGGCCGGGTCAAGCGGCATGGGGCACCGTGGGTGTCTGCTGGCGCTGCAGCCAGTCGCTGACCAAGTCGTCCAGCACAGGCAGCGTCACCGCGCCGGCGCTCATCACGGCGGCGTGAAAGTCGCGGTGCTTGAAGCGTGCACCCAACTGTGCCTCGGCACGTTGGCGCAGTTCGCCGAACTTCAGGCCGCCGATCTGGTAGCCCAGCGCCTGCGCAGGCAGCGCTGCGTATCGGTCCACTTCGCCTTCGATGGTCTCGCGCGACAGGCTCAGCCGCTCGGCCATGTAGGCCACCGCCTGCTCGCGACTCCAGCCGTGCCAGTGCATGCCGGTGTCCACCACCAGGCGCACGGCGCGCCACATCTGCATCTCCAGCCGGCCGTAGTGTTCGTGCGGCGTGGTGTACACGCCCAACTCGACGCCCAACACCTCGCAATACAGCGCCCAGCCTTCGACGCAGGCGGTGTACTTCACCGCGCCATAGCGGCGGAAGGCCGGCAGCTCGGATTGTTCGTTCAGCAGCGCCAGGTGCATCAGGTGGCCCGGCCAGGCTTCGTGCACGACGAGGGCCGGGTGCAGATAGCTCGGCGCCTTGGACGGCAGCCCGCTGATCCAGAAGATGCCCGCCGCGCTGCCATCGGCCGGACTGGGCTGCGCATAGGCCGGCGGCATGCGCGCCGACACCGCGTCGGGAATGCTCTGCACGCCGTAGGTGATGCGTGGGATCAGGCCGAAGAATTCCGGGATGCGCCGGTCCACGCGCTTGCACAGGGCCTCGATGCTTTCGCGCAGGGCGTCGCGCGACGGGGCGACGAACTGCGCGTCCGACGCCAGGAACGCGCGGTAACCCGGCACGTTGCCGCCGTAGCCGGCGTCACGGGCCACGGATTCGATCTCTCGCTCCAGCCGCGCCACTTCGGCCAGGCCCAGTGCATGCACGGCTTCAGGATCGTCGGTCGTGCTGGTGAAGTGCCGTACCCATGCGCGGTAGTAGGCGGCGCCGGCAGGTCCGTCCACGCAGCTCAGCGACTCGCGCGCACCGCGTCCCACCAGGGACTCCAGGAAGCCGGCCCAGGCCTGGAGTGCGGGCAGCAAGGTTTTGCGAACCAGGCCCAGGGCACGCTCGGCCTGGGCCTGAACGGCGGGTTGTGCCGCAGCCGGCGAGCGCTTGAAGGGCGACAGCCAGGCCGAGGTTTCGGGCACCGCGCCCAGAATGCCGCGCGTGTTGCCAGCCGCGCTCTGCAGCACCACCCGGGGATAGCGGTAGCCGCGCGCGTGGCCGGCCTCGATGTTGGCCTGTACGTCGCGCAGGTAGCCCGGCAGGCCGGCGAGCCGGTCGACGTACAGCGCCGCAGCGGCGGCGTCACCGACGCTGGTGGAGTTGGCCCAGAACATGGCGGTGAAGTCGGGCCCGGCCGGAAACAGCCAGGGCCGTTGCCACGAGTCGACCGCGTGCTGCGCGCGCAGCCCGGCCAGTTCGCGCCGGATCAGCGCCAGCGTGGCGCGCTCCTGGGCGCCCAAGGGGCCGGCGTCGATCTGCTCGGCCTGTCGCAGCAGCTGCGCGGCGTCGTGGTCGCGGCGCTGGTGGTCGGCGGCCGATTCGCGGAACAGCACGGCATCGGCCAGCGGCTGGCCGGCGAGCACGGCGGCCAAGGGCAGAGCGTGGCATTCGAAGGCCCAGTACTGCTCAGCCAGTGCGGCCAGGGCCTGCGCTGCGGTGGGCGGGGTCTGTTCGGTCATGGGTTCGGCTCTGCCGGTGCACCGCAGATGGCTTCGCGCATCACGGCGATGGTCCAGTCGGGAATCTCGTAGACGAAGTTGTGGCCGGAGCCCTTGGGCGCCACCACGCGTCGCGAGCGCGTGGACGTGGCCAGGTAGCGTTCGCGCGTGGCCGCGAAGAAGCCGAACATGCGGCGCGCGTTGGCGTCGCCACCGGCCTGGGCTTCGGGCAGCAGGGCGATGTCGCCGTCCTCGTCGTCCCTGGGGCCGACCAGCCAAACCGGCAGGTCGCCCAGGTCGCGGTCATAGACCACCGTGTCCCAGGCCACGGCTGCGACGCCTTCGGGGCTGAGTTCGCTGTAGATGGACGCCTGCGCGAAGAAGTGCCCAGCGTTCGCCTCGATCGGCGCTGCGGCAGCCACCTCGGGGCCCAGCACGGCCTCGGTGGCCTCCATCGCCTGCTTGTAGGCCGCAACCTGGGCCATGCGGGCCCTGTGCCGGGCCACCAGGTTCACGCCGAAGAGTTGCGCCAGGCCTCCGAGCCAGGCGCCGCGCCGCATGTCCGACAGCGCTGAGAGTCGCGGGCCAAAGACGATGGTCTCCAGCGGCGTGGGGTCGAGCAGCACCAGCGTGTGCACCAGATCCGGCCGGCGGCGCGCGATGTTGGCTGCCAGCAGCCCGCCGAAGGAGTGCCCCGCCCAGATGAACGGGCCTTTCTCACCGGCGCGCTCCAGTGCCAGCACCATCTCGTCCGCCTCGCGCGAGGTGGTACGCGGGAAGGGGCCGGTGTCGCTCCAGCCGGTGCCCGGACGGTCGATCAGGATCGAGCGAGTCTCGCCCCGGAACGCCCGGTGCAGGTGGTGCATGGCGTAGCCGCTGGCATGACCGCCGGCGAACCAGACCACGGGCGCGCGCCCCGGCGGCACGCTGCCTTCAGCCAGCAGGTGCACGCGGTAGCCGTCCAAGTCGACCCGCCGGCCGGGCGGTGGCGTGGCCCGGCGCGCGCGCGACAGGGTCCACAGGTGGCGCACCGCGGCCACGCCGAGCAGCAGGCCGAGCGCCGCGCCCACCACGACCAGCGGCCCTCGCAGTGCCGCAGGCGCCACCAGCGCCATGCCGAAGAAGAGCAGTCCCACCAGCGCGGCCAGCAGCAGCCCCGCCGCGTCACGGCTGAGCACGGCCAGCAGGGCATTGCGCCAGCGGTGCACGGCTCAGGCCCCAGCGGTCAAGGAGTCTTCGCGGTGTGCGGGGGCCACGCGGCTCTCAGGCAGCCACCAGGCCGCCACGGCCGCGGCGCCCATGCAGGCCGCGGCCATGATCAGGGCCAGGTCGTAGCTGCCCGTGCGGTCGTGCACCAGGCCAGCCAGCCAGGGCGAGATGCCGCCGCCCGCGGCCGTGGCCACCATCTGAGTGGCGCTGGCGCGGCCGAAGGTGTCGGCGCTGAAGTAACGGCGCGCCAGCAGCAGGCTGACGCTGTTGTCACCGCCCGAGCACAGGCCCAGCAAGCCGCCTGCCGCGATGCTGACCCACAGCCCGCCGCCGGCATAGATGACGAGCGTGGCCAGCATGGGCACGGCCATCACGATCACCGCCAGTCGCGAGGCGGGCATGCGGTCGGCCAGCCAGCCCGCGAGCAGGTTGCCGGTGAGGCCGCCCAGGCCGACGAGACTCATCGCCAGCGCGGCCTGCCCGGGTGTCGCACCGCGGTCCTGCAGTAGCGCAGCGAAGTGCATGAAGATGGCCCCCACGCCCAGGGCGAACAGCATGTTGAACAGGGCCAGTTTCCACCAGATCGCGTCGCGCAGGAAGGCGGCCATCGAGCCGGGGCCGTTGTTGTCGGGTACCGCTGCCGGAGCGGCGGCTGGGCGCGCATCCGGCACCGCTGCCACAGCCCGGCGCGCCGCCGGGTCGCGTTCGCGCACGAACAGGAGGGCCGCCACCCCGCATGTCAGCAGACTCAGACCCGCCATGACCATGAAGGCCTGTCGCCAACCGAATTGGCTGATGACCGCCTGCGTCCACAGCGGATGCAGGATGCCCCCAACGGCGCCGCACGCGAACAGAAGACCCAGGGCTCGGCCCAGGGAACGGTCGAACCAGCCTTGCACGAGCTTCGCCAGGCTCAACAGCGAAGCGCCCGCGGCCGTGACCATCAGCGACAGGCACAGGCCGTAGTACACCCACACGCTGCCTTCCATCAGCGAGAAAGCGGCGAAGTTCAGCGACTGCAGCACCACGCCCGCCAGGATCAGCGGGCGCAACGGCACCTTGTCGACCACCCAGCCGGTCAGCGGCGCGACCAGCGGCGTGAACAGGGTGGCCAGGGTGAGCGCGAAGGCGATCTCGCCGCGGCTCCAGCCCAGGCCTTGCTGCAAGGGCAGCAGGAACAGTCCGAAGGTGCTGCCATACAGCGCGGACACGCCGAACATGGCCAGTACGCCGCTGCCAGCCAGCGCGCGCCAGCTGCCAGCGGAGTCGGGGGGCGCGACCTGGGGTGAAGGCTGTGGGGCGGTCGCGTTCATCCGGCCTCAGAAGTTGTAGCGCACCGAGACGTCCAACGTGCGGGGGCGCTGCAGGTAGTACTGCTGGAACGCCTGGTTGCCGTCGGGTGTACCCTGGATGTTCATGATGCCCCGCTTGTCGGCCACGTTGCTCAGGCCTGCCGCCAGCGTCCAGCTGGCCTTGTTGAAGCTCACGCCCAGGTCCACCGTGTCGTAGGCCGGTGCCTTGTAGAAAGCGGTCAAATCGATCACCCGTTCGCCGACATGCGTGTGCGTGATGTTGAATCGCCCCGCCGAGTCCAAAGGCCCAGCGAAGCGATAGTTGCCCTGCAATGCGGACTGCAGCTTGGCCGTGCCGGGCAGGCGTGCGCCGGAAGCGATCGTCACTGGGGTGCGGCCAGCCAGCGTTCGTACGTCCTTGCTCGTCTTGGCGTCGATGCTTGCCACTGAGGCTGCCAAGTCGAAGGACGTGTTGATGCGCCAGCGCAGCGCGGCTTCCAGGCCCGTGCTGCGAGCCTTGCCGACGTTGCCGATGCCCGAGAAGGCCAGCGCGCCGCGTTGCTCGAAGTAGGTGAACTGCGCGTCGGTCCAGTCCAGCAAGAAGGCGGTCAGGTCGAGTTGCACGCCCGCTGCCGGTGACAGGCGCACGCCGGTCTCGTAGTTCCACAGGCTGTCGGACTTGAAGGTCGTCTGCGGCGGCCCTTCGTTCACGCCACCATAGCGGTAGCCCTTGGACGCGAGGGCGTACCACATGTTGTCGCCGAAGCGGTACTTGACGCTGACCTTGGGCGTGTTGCCGTCGTCGCCGCCGGCCAGCAAGGGCCCGTTGCTCGGGGCGCCGAACACCGACCCGGTCTGCTGGAACGCGGTGCTGGTCTTGTAGAAGCGGGCGCCGAGCCCAGCGGTCCACCCGCCGCCCAGGCTGTACTCACCGTCGAAGAAGACCGCCTTCTCGGTGCCTTCGGAGGTCGTCTTCAGGTCCACCAAGTCGACGACGCCGAACGCGGCCGAGGGGTCGCTCTGCTTGGCCGCACCGCTGCCCTCGTTGGTCTGATAGAAGAGGCCTGCCACCCAACTGAGCGCTCCGCCGGGCTTGCTGCTGATGCGCAGTTCCTGTGACTTCGCATCGCTGCTGCCGGCGGCCACGCGCGACACGATCGGCAGCGCCAGCCCCAGGGTGGCGAACAGCTTCGTATCGTCGCCGGCGGAGTTGGTCTTGGTCTTCCAGTAGCCGGTGACGGAGGTCAGGATTGCACCACCCAGGTCGTAGTCCACCGTCAGGCTGGAGAAGTCGAACTGCGAGGTGCCCCGGCCGAGCGACGGATTGTCGTGCTCGAGCTTCTTCGGGTCGCCGAAGACGTAGCTGAAGTCATCCTGCTTCGTCTTCTGCGTGCTGGCCACGAAGGTGGCGGTCAATTCGCGCATGGGCTTGACGGTGACCAGGACCCGACCGCCGGTCTGGCGCACTTCGTTGGCGTCCTTTGTGTTGGTGCCCTTGTTGTCGATGTAGCCGGGCGACGTGCGGTCGAAGGCCACCACGCGCAGCGCCGCCGTGTCGCCGATGGGTGCGTTGACCATGCCGTAGAGCGAGCCCGCGGTCTTGCCTTGCGACACGCTGGTGGCTCCCACCTGCACCGCTCCACCGAAGGCCTTCAGTTCGGGCTTGGCCAGCAGGTAGCGCACGGCCCCGCCGAGCGAGCCCGAACCGAACAGCGCACCTTGGGGCCCACGCAGCACCTCGATGCGGTCCAGGTCGAAGGGCAGGATGTCGGCCACCAGCCCCTTGCCGATGGGCGACGCCAGCGGCACATCTTCCAGGTACGAGCCGCTCGCGTTCTGCTGCCCACCGCCGCTCTCGGGTGAGGCCTGGCTGCTGAGGCCGCGGATCGTGATGCCGCTGCCGTTGGGATCGCCGCGGTTGAGTTGCACGCCCGGCGTCAGCTTCAGGAAGTCCTCCTGGTCGCGGGCGCCGCGGCGTTCAAGGTCGCCGCCTTGCAAGACCGACACTGCGCCGGCGACCTCGCGCTGCTTCTCGAGACGCTTGTTGGCCGAGACGACGACGGTCTGGGTAGTGTCCTCTTCAGCCTTGCTGGCTGCTGATGACTGCGCTGCGGCTGGCAGCGAGTTCACCAAGCCAGCCGCTGCGAGCGCGGCCCCCAGAAGGGTCAGGCGATAGGGTGAGTGTTGCAGGCGGGTCATCGTGCGGGTCCTTCTGTGGGCGGTTGGACGGAAGACTCCGCGGCACGATAGGGGCCGGCTTCGCCAGCCGCGTTTGAACTTGCACCAAAGATTTAGGCGATCGGCACGGCCCGTGGGTCGCCGCGGCCTGCCCGCCCGGGTGAACCCTAGGCGCGGGCCGAGTCAGCCTCGTCGCCGGCGTTCAGCGACAGGTTGAAGGGTGCGCGGTGCTGCCGGTACTCGCGAGGCGACATGCCCACGTGGCTGCTGAAGGCCGCCGCGAAGCTGCTCTGGTGCTCGTAGCCGACCCGCTCGGCCACCTGGGCGATCGTGAGGTTGGCCGCCAGCAGCAGTTGTTGCGCCTCGCGCATGCGGCGCTCGAGGCAGTACTCCGCCATCGTCACGCCGAAGGCCTCCTTGAAGACGGCCTTGAGCTTGTTCTGGTTGGTGCCGATCTCGCGCGCCAGGTCGGCGAACAGCGGCGGTTTGCGGAAGCTGTGCTCCAGCCGGGCCATTGCGGCATGTGCCAGTTCCACGTCGCGCTGCCGGTTCAGCACGGTGCCGCGCAGCAGCGGCACGTGCTGCATGGCGTCCAGGGTGTACGCCACCAGCTCGGCCAGCCGGCCGGCGTACTGCAGCACCCGCATCTCGCCTTCCAGGCGCGTGTCGATGGTGTCTGCCAGCAGCGCCGCGAGACGATGGTCCAGCGGAAACGACGCGATGCGGCCGACCTCAGCCGTACCCGTGACCGCGTCTCGCACCAAGGGCGGCAGATCGCCCAGTTGCAGCCCATAGCGTGCCGCAAACGCCGACGCCCGGTAAATGGCCACCAAGCCCTGCTGGCGTGCACCGCCGGCGATGTCGACCGCTTGCGGCCGCCCCTTGGGCAGGCACACCAGCGTCACTTCAGGGCGGTTGAAGACCAGTTGCGCCGAGCTGCCGACCTCGAACGCGACGTCGCAGCACAGCGAGGCGCGCAGCATGATCAGGGACTCGTCGGTGTCGTAGCGCCACCGCATGGTGCTGGGCAGCACGCAGTTGATCACCGTCAGCAGCAGGTCCTGGTCGAGGCGCACGGTGTCCGACGTGCCGCTGCCACCGGTGTGGGCATGCAGGGTGCGCACACCTTGGCGTGCAAAGCGCTTGAAGCTCTGCTCGCTTGCACCGGCGCGGTAGGCCTCCTGGTCGAAGTCCAGCGGTGACCAGGCATCCTCTGCAGATTGGGCGACACGGCCGGGCATACGTTCGATGCTCCTAAATTTCCGTTTTTCAAGCCTAACCCATCCGGGGCCGCGTTGGCCTATGGTTCGCCAGGAATGAACCCGATGACCGCGACCACTCGAGAGCAGGCGACCGACTTGCTGCGCCGAAGCATCGTTTGGGACAACCACGGCTGCATGCCGGTGGCGCGCCCGCACGACACCTCATTCCTGCCGCAACTGCAGCGCTACCGTGCCGCCGGCGTGTGCGCGGTGATGCTCAATGTGGGCTTCGGCGACATGGGGATCGAGGATCATGTCCGCACCCTGGCCAGCCTGCGCCATTGGATCCGGTCTCGGCCCGACGAGTACATCCTGATCAGCACTGCAGAGGACATCGAGCGGGCGCATGCCACGGGGCGGCTGGCAGTCGGGTTCGACATCGAGGGCGCCAATGCCGTGGCTGACCAGCCCAGTCTGGTGTCGCTGTACCACGACCTGGGCGTGCGCTGGATGCTGCTGGCCTACAACAACAGCAACCGTGTCGGCGGCGGCTGCCAGGACGACGATGGCGGCCTCACCGCCTTCGGCCGCGAAGTGATCTCCGAGATGGAGCGGGTGGGCATGCAGGTGTGCTGCAGCCACACCGGGCACCGCACCGTCAGGGATGTCTTCGAGGTGGCGACCCGGCCGGTGATCTTTTCGCACAGCAACCCGAGTGCCTTGCACCCGCACCCGCGCAACATCCCCGACGATCTCATCCGCGCCTGCGCCGCCACCGGCGGCGTGGTGGGCATCAACGGCATCGGCACCTTCCTGGGCCAGAACGACAACCGCAGCGAGACCTTTGCCCGCCACATCGACCACGTCGTGCAGCTGGTTGGCCCACTGCATGTGGCGCTGGGCCTGGACTACGTGTTCGACACCCAGGAACTGGAAGACTACCTGGCCAAGATGGGCCACACCTTTCCTGCCGAACTGGGTTACGCGAAGGGTGTGCGGATGGTGGCACCGGAGCAGTTGCCGGCCATCGTCGAGACCCTGCTGGGCTGGGGCTACGGTGCTGCGGATCTGGAGGCCGTGCTTGGCGGCAATCTGATGCGCTTGGCCCGCACCGTTTGGGGTCCCCCGCGCTAGTCTGGATTGAATCTGGCGGCAAGGGTCAACTGCCGCGTTGGCGGACGGCTGGATTCGCCTCACGGTCGGTTTGGCTTCTCCATTCCGGGCATTGCCAATGACATCCGATGGCGGCTTTGTGAGTCTGACCTGAGTGTCGGTCTCTGTTCAGGGTTGTGGGACACCTGCCCGCGGCACGGCGTCCGTTGGTCAGTGCCTGCGTCGGCCTGAGCACGCGGGCCTCGTCCGAGTCACTGTCGTTGTCTGCCCTGCAGGGCGAGCCCTCCTCTTCGATCAACACCCCCTGACGTGTGAGCAGCTTCATCAGTCGGTTGATGAGCTGGTGCAACACCGCCTGCAACGCTTCGTCGATCGGCTCAGGAACTTCGACGAACTCCGGCGCCCCGTCAATGCCGCGCAGGTACATGCCGTCCAGGTCTCTCATCGGCCGACTCTGGGCCCTGCACGGCGCCGGGCGCGGCGGTCGTGGCGGATGCACCTGAGGATGCACTTGCCGGTACAGTGAACGGCCTATGCCCCGGGCCGACCCAGTGGCGCGACCAGCCCTCCCCGACACCCCACCCCACCTGCAGGCCAAGTTCCTGCCGCCGCGCCCCCGACAGGCGCTCTCCCGGCCACGGCTGCACGAACTGCTGTCTGACGCGGCCCCGGCGCGCGCGTTGTGGCTGCAGGGCCAGGCGGGCGCCGGCAAGTCGACTTTGGCGGCGGCCTGGGCGGCCGACAGCGGCCGGCCGCAGGCCTGGTTTCGGGTTGACGCCACCGACCT
>Ga0209985_10001809_pt1 | contig 20187 bp, 18 predicted proteins | sample NOAtaG_FD_187305 | JGI IMG/M metagenome (GOLD analysis project Ga0209985, IMG submission 187305) | Freshwater lake microbial communities from Lake Erie, under a cyanobacterial bloom - NOAA_Erie_Diel6S_1000h metaG (SPAdes) (version 2) | ecosystem: Environmental > Aquatic > Freshwater > Lake ...
TCGGCGCGCCCACCGGCGCCGAGCTGCTGGCCGATGTGGTGGCCCACTGCCTGCCGCGGGTGCAGGCCGATGCCACGCTGGCCGGCACCTACCACTGCGTGGCCGGCGGCGAGACGAACTGGCACGGCTACGCCGCGCTGGCGATCGAGACGGCGCGCGCCAAGGGGCTGACGGTGCGCGTCGCCCCGGATCGGCTGCTGGCCATTGCCAGCTCCGACTACCCGACGCCCGCACCAAGGCCCTTGAACTCCCGCCTCGCCACACAGAAACTGCAACGCAACTTCGGCCTGCGCCTGCCGCACTGGCAGTCCGGCGTGCTGCGCATGCTCGACGAAGTGCTGGCCTGATCCGCAACCCCCAGGGAACCCGCCATGAATCGCAAGGGCATCATCCTCGCCGGCGGCGCCGGCACGCGGCTGCATCCGGCCACGCTGGCGGTCAGCAAGCAGTTGCTGCCGGTGTACGACAAGCCGATGATCTACTACCCGCTGTCGGCCTTGATGCTGGCCGGCATCCGCGACGTGCTCGTGATCAGCACGCCGCAGGACACGCCACGGTTCGAGGCCCTGCTGGGCGACGGCAGTGCCTGGGGCATGAACTTCAGCTACTGCGTGCAGCCCAGCCCCGATGGTCTGGCCCAGGCCTTCATCCTCGGCCGCGATTTCATCGGCGGCGCTCCCAGTGCCTTGGTGCTGGGCGACAACATCTTCCACGGCCACGAGCTGCAGGGCATGGTCCGCGACGCCAACGCCCGCACTTCGGGGGCCACGGTCTTCGCCTACCACGTGCATGACCCCGAACGCTATGGCGTGGTCGAGTTCGACGCCCAGAAGCGCGCTCTGAGCATCGAGGAGAAGCCCAAGGCGCCCAAGAGCAGCTACGCCGTCACCGGCCTGTACTTCTACGACGATCAGGTCTGCGACATCGCCAGGTCGATCCGGCCCAGCGCCCGCGGCGAGCTCGAGATCACCGCCGTCAATGTGCAGTACCTGGTGCAGCAGCAGCTCGAGGTCGCCATCATGGGCCGTGGCTATGCCTGGCTCGACACCGGCACCCACGACAGCCTGCTCGAGGCCGGCCAGTTCATCGCGACGCTCGAGAAGCGTCAGGGCCTGAAGGTGGCCTGTCCGGAGGAGATCGCCTTCCGGCAGGGGTGGATCGATGCCGAGCAGATCGCGCGGCTGGCCGCACCGATGCTGAAGAACGGCTATGGCCAGTACCTGATGCAACTGCTCGACGCCAAGGCGTTCTGACCGCATGAAGCTGCAACCCACCCCGCTGCCGGGCGTCTTTGTCGTCGAGCCGGCCGTGTTCGGCGACGACCGCGGCTGGTTCATGGAGAGCTTCAACGAAGCCAGGTTCGCCGCTGCGCTGGCCGATCAGGGCGCTCCGGCGCCGCGCCGCTTCGTTCAGGACAACCACTCGTGCAGCCGTGCGGGTGTCTTGCGGGGCCTGCACTACCAGTTGCCGCCACATCCCCAAGGCAAGCTGGTCCGTGTGGTGAAGGGTCGCGCCTTCGACGTGGCGGTCGACATCCGGCGCCACTCGCCGCATTTCGGCCGCTGGTGGGGCCTGGAGCTGAATGCCGAGAACCGGCAGCAGCTCTGGATCCCCGAAGGCTTCGCGCATGGCTTCCTGGCCCTCGAAGACGACACGCACTTCCTGTACAAGACCACCGATGTCTACGCCCGCGACTGCGAGCAGGCCATCCGCTGGGACGATCCGGCCATCGGCATCCGCTGGCCCGAAACCTGCGTGAGCCGGCAGCTGGCCCCCAAGGATGCCAGTGCGCCGCCGCTGGCAGACGCCCTCACCTTCGACTGAAACCCGAGCCCTTGCACCCATGACCAAGACCGCACTCGTTACCGGCGTTACCGGCCAGGACGGCGCCTACCTCACCGAATTGCTGCTGAAGAAGGGCTATCGGGTCCACGGCATCAAGCGCCGCGCCAGCCTGTTCAACACCGACCGCGTGGATCACCTGTACCAGGACCCGCACGTCGACAAGCAGAACTTCACGCTGCACTACGGCGACCTCACCGACAGCACCAACCTGATCCGGATCGTCCAGCAGGTCCAGCCCGACGAGATCTACAACCTGGGTGCGATGAGCCACGTGCAGGTGAGCTTCGAGCAGCCGGAGTACACGGCGGACGCCGATGGCATCGGCACGCTGAGGCTGCTCGAGGCGATCCGCATCCTGGGCCTCGAGAAGAAGACCCGCTTCTACCAGGCCAGCACCTCCGAGCTGTACGGCCTGGTCCAGGAAATTCCGCAGAAGGAAACGACGCCGTTCTACCCGCGCAGCCCGTATGCGGTGGCCAAGCTCTACGCCTACTGGATCACGGTCAACTACCGCGAGGCGTACGGCATGTACGCCTGCAACGGCATCCTGTTCAACCACGAGAGCCCGATCCGCGGCGAGACCTTCGTCACCCGAAAGATCACGCGGGCGATCGCCCGCATCGCGCTCGGTCTCCAGGACTGCCTGTACCTCGGCAACATGAGCGCGCTGCGTGACTGGGGCCATGCCCGCGACTACGTGCTGATGCAGTGGATGATGCTCCAGCAGGAGGTCGCCGAGGACTTCGTCATCGCGACCGGCGAGCAGCACAGCGTGCGCGACTTCGTCCGCCGCTCGGCCGCCGAACTGGGCGTGACGGTCGAGTTCCGCGGCGAGGGTGCCGAGGAGACCGGCGTCGTGACCCAGGTCGAGCCGGTGGGTGGCGAGCTCAAGGCCAAGTGCAAGCCGGGCGACACCATCGTGCGCGTCGACCCGCGCTACTTCCGCCCGACCGAGGTCGAGACCCTGCTCGGCGACCCGGCCAAGGCCAAGGCCAAGCTCGGCTGGGTGCCGACGACACCGTTCGCCGAACTCGTGCGCGAGATGGTCGAGAGCGACTACACGGCGGCCAAGCGCGACAACCTGGTCAAGCTTGCCGGCTTCCAGGCCTACGACTACCACGAGTGAGGACGGGCCACCGGCACGCGAGAATGTGCGCCATGCACCCGCTGATCGAGTCCCGCCGCGCCGAACTGGCCGAGTTGTGCCGCCGCTTCGGCGTGCGCCGATTGGAGGTCTTCGGCTCGGCGGCGCGGGGCGACGACTTTGACGAGGTGACCAGCGATGTGGACTTCCTGGTGCAACTCCCCGATCCGAAACTGGTGAATCCGCTGGATTCGTACTTCGGGCTCAAGGACGCGCTCGAGGCCGCGCTCGGTCGACCGGTGGACCTGGTGTCCGCCGGCTCAGTGCGAAATCCTTACGTGCTGGCGACCATCGAGCGCGATCGCCAGACGCTTTTCGCCGCCTGACCCATGGTGACCCGGCCGCCTGCCGCGTACCTGGCCGATGTCAGGGCATTTGCCGAGGACATCGACCGATTCCTCAGCGGGCGAACCCTGAACGACTTCGTCGAAGACTCCATGTTGCGCGCGGCCGTCGAACGCAAGCTTCAGAACATTGGCGAAGCCTTGGTGCAACTGAGCCGGGTCTCGGCCGCACTTGCGCAACAGGTACCTCGCCACCGAGAACTGATCGGCATGCGCAACGTCCTGGTGCACGGCTATTCAGGCCTGAATACCGAGGAGTTGTGGGAAGCGATCCGCCAGAACCTACCTTCGCTTCTGGAAGCCGCCCAGCGCATCGCACCCTCTGGTGACCACTCGAAAACATGAGCATGCAACCCGACTCCCGCATCTACGTCGCTGGCCACCGCGGCCTGGTCGGCAGTGCCATCGTGCGTCGGCTTGAAGCCGCCGGGCACACCGCGATCCTGAAGCGTACGCACGCCGAAGTCGACCTCACCGACGAGCGCGCCACCCGCGCCTTCTTCGAGGCCGAACAGCCGGAGTACGTGTTCCTGGCCGCGGCCAAGGTCGGTGGCATCGTCGCCAACAACAGCTACCCGGCCGAGTTCATCCGCGACAACCTCGCGATCCAGACGAACGTGATCCACGCGGCTCACCTGGCAGGCGTGAAGCGGCTGCTGTTCCTCGGCTCGAGCTGCATCTACCCCAAGCTCGCGCCGCAGCCGATGCGCGAGCGCGACCTGCTCACCGGGCCGCTGGAGCCGACCAACCGGCCTTATGCCCTGGCCAAGATCGCCGGCATCGAGATGTGCTGGTCGTACAACCGCCAGTACGGCACGCGCTACCTGGCCGCGATGCCGACCAACCTCTACGGCCCGGGCGACAACTACCACCCGACCAACAGCCACGTCATCCCGGCCCTGCTGCGCAAGTTCCATGAGGCCCGGCTGGCCGGCGACGCGCCCGTCAGCGTGTGGGGCAGCGGCACGCCTCGACGCGAGTTCCTGTACAGCGACGACATGGCCGATGCCTGCGTGCACCTGATGAACCTGCCCGACGACCGGTACGGTGCCCTGCTCGGCAGCGACGAGTCGGTCAGCGGACGATTCGAGCCGCCGCTGGTGAACATCGGCGTCGGCGACGACGTCACGATCGCCGAGTTGGCCCGCCTGGTCCAGCGCGTGGTCGGCCACCAGGGCGAAATCGGCTTCGATGCCAGCAAGCCCGACGGCACGCCGCGCAAGCTGATGGACGTGGGTCTGCTCGCCAGCGCAGGCTGGAAGGCCACGACGCCGCTGGAGCAGGGGTTGGCGCAGGCCTACGCCGACTTCCGGGCCCAGAATGGGGTGGCCTGAAGCAGCTGCAGAGGATGACGCCATGGGCACGATGACCTGGGCCGACGTAATGGCAAACCCCTTCTTGAAGGACCTGCCTTTCAAGATCGAACTCAACCGCTGGGGCCGCATCGAGATGAGCCCGGCGAGCAACCAGCATGGACGCATCCAGAGCGAGATCGCGGGCGAGTTGTCGCGCCGCCCGGGTGGCGTGGTCTACAGCGAGTGCAGCATCCAGACCACCGACGGCGTGCGCGTCGCCGACGTGGCCTGGATCTCCGACGAACGCCTGGCCGAGATGGGCGAGGTGACGCCGTTCCCGCGAGCGCCGGAGATCTGCGTCGAGATCATGTCGCCAAGCAACTCATGGGGCGAGATGCACATCAAGACCGGCCTCTACCTGGAAGCCGGCGCCCGCGAGGTCTGGGTCCAGGGTGTTGACGGTCAGCGCACCGTGATGGGGTCGCCTGTTGCGAGCTAAAGCGCGGGGCGCATGGCCTGGTTCTGACGGCCTGTAACCAGAGCCAAATCAAGCCAGCGCCGGAAGACCCGGCAGCCCCTTGACACCCTGGGCATCAACTTCGAATACCGCGCCGGCCAACGGCTGGGCAGCGGATTGCTCGTCGCTCAAGCCGGCCGTCGCCGAGGTCACGAACAGCCGGTCCAGCCCCGGGCCGGCAAAGCACACATTGGTGATGTGACTCGTCGGGAGTGCGACGCGCCGCAGCAGGTCACCGTTGGGCGCATAGCGGCTGATGCAGGCACCTCCCCAATGCGCCAGCCACAAGCCGCCTTCGGCATCGAAGTTCATGCCGTCGGGGTGGCCTTCGTCGCCGTGAAACTGCTTCCAGACCCGTTTGTTGTCGATCCGGCCTTCATCGGCGTCCAGGTCGAACGCGTAGATCGTGCGCGTCACGCTGTCGGTGTGCAACAGCAGCTGACCGTCCGGGTGGATGGCCGGCCCATTGGCGACCCTGTAGCCGGCATCGAGGACCTTCAACGTGGACGTTGCAGGGTCGATGTGCATCAGGCAGCCGTCGGGGCGTTGCTCGTCCCCGTGGTTGAGCGACCCGGCCCAGATCCGACCGCTCACATCGGCCTTGGCGTCGTTCAGCCGCAAAGGCGACCCTTCGGGCCACGGCCGGATCCAGCTCGCCGGATCGATCTTGCCGGTGCCGGGATCCCAACGCACGACACCCCCCTGCAAGCCCAGCAACATGGGCCCGAATTCAGCCTGCGGGTCGGTCGCCTCACCGTGGCGCCGCAGCGGTAGCACCCAACCGACGCGCTCGGGAACCCTCCAAGTCAGGGGGGGCTCCCCCAAGTGAAGGTTCCATGCATGCACCGTCCCGGCTTGAATATCGACCCACCACAGCCGAGCTCGCCCGGCTTCCCAGTGGAGGCCTTCGCCCAGGCGGTGTCGTTGCTCAACTGCAACCGACCACTCGTTCATGGCGCTGACACCACACTGTGACAAAACGCACGGTGCCGAGGGGAGCAGGAGTTCACGCGGCAGTGGCCACGGCGGAGGGGGGCATTCATGTTCCAGGCGTCTTGCTTCACGAGAATGTGAAGTGTGGCGCACCCCGACGCCGTCTCCTGCTCAACCATTGACTTGCCGGCCCCAGGCCCGAGGACCGAACCCGATGCGCTGCGACATGAAGACCCGACTGGCCTTGTTCCGTCCCGTGATGGCCGGGCTGCTGGCCGTAGCCGGTGCGTGCGGCGCGATGGCGCAGACCACGGGCACCCCAGTGAGCTCGGTGGTCAAGGGCCCAGGCTGGGTCATGCCCGGCTTGACCGATGTGTTGCCGGCCCGCGCGGCCTACGCGACGTCCCCGTACAGCGGCCGCGCGTACCACTTCGATGCCAGTACCGGCAACGACACGAATCCCGGCACGCTTGAAGCGCCGCTGCGCAGCTTTGCCCCGATCGCGGCGATGCGACTGGCGGCTGGCGATGCTCTGCTGTTGAAGTGCGGCGAGGTCTGGCGCTCGACGCTGGAGCTGACGACCACGCAAGCGCCCAACGGCGGGGTCCTGATCGGCGCCTATGGCGATTGCAGCGGCAACCGACGCCCGATCATCCGCGCCTCGGACTGGGTTTCCAACGTGGGGTGGACACTCCTGACCGCCGGTTCGCAGAACGTCACCTACACCCGCCCCTGGGCCAACCCGGTCGGCCGCCTCTTCCTCAACGGGATGCCGCTAACCCCGGCGCGCCACCCCAACTTCCGTGGCGTCGGTGCCGAGTACGCCCTGGTCGCCAGCGTCTCGGTGGCCGATTCCCGCGTCGCCTTCACGGTCGGCAGTGCGGAGCGCGCGTTCTTTGCCGACAAGGACCTCGTCGGCGCGACCATCCACCTGAAGAACATCCAGTGGGAGACCACACGCGCCACCGTCACCGCCTACGACCCGGCCAGCGGCAAGCTGACGATGGATCGCGTGATGGCCTTCTCGATCCAGCCCGGCAGCGGCTACATCCTCGAAGGCAAGTCCTGGATGCTGGACGGACCCGGTGAATGGCACCATGACGCGACAGCGGGCCAATTGCGGCTGTGGACACCGACCGGCGGCTCGCCTGCCGCACTGACCGGCCTGGAGGCGTCGTCGCGCAGCTTTGGCGTGCTCCTGAAGTGGGCGCGCGACATGCGCGTCGAGCGCCTGCAGCTCGAACAGCAGGAGGTCGACTCGCTGGAGTTGACCGAGACCCCTGGCGTCAGCGTCCGCGACGTGTTCGTGCGCCACGCCCGTGAGCTTGGAATCTCGGCGCTGACCGCCCCCGGCGCGAGCATCGTCGACAGCATCGTCGAAGGGGCCGGCGACACCGGCATCGTGACCCGCGAATCCAACGATGCGCGCATCCTGCGCAACCATGTGCGCGACACCGGTGGATTCGGTCGCGCCGGCCCGACGGACTCGGCCATCGCGGTGTTCGGCCAGGGGTCGATCGTCGAGGACAACCTCGTCGAACGCTCGGCCCACCACGGCATCCGTTTTGCCAACCGCGCCGGCACGGTCGTGCGCAACAACACGGTTGTCCGGATCTGCCTTCGGTTCACCGACTGCTCGGGCATCTACACCTACACCGGCGGAGCCTCTTCGGCCATGCCGGTCAGCTATGTCGCGGCGGGCCTGATCCAAGGCAACGTCGTCGTCAGCGCGCGCAGCATCACCGAGGGCTGCGGCTACAGCTGCGTCAACATGGCGCACGGCATCTACCTCGACGAGCTTTCCGCCGGGGTCACGGTCACCGGTAACACCATCTCCGATGTCGAGGCGGGCATCGGCGTCCTGAACGCGAGCCACAACCGGATCCTGAACAACACGGTCCGCAACGCGTCGGCAGCGGCCTTCCGCGGCAACCGGACCCGCTCGGAGACCGTGGTGATGCGCGGCAATCGGGTCGAGAACAACACCTTCTTCAGCCACACGCCAACGGCACTCAATGCCTCGCGGCTGCCCGCCGACACCACGCCGTGGTACGCCCAGTACTGGCGCAACACCGTGGATGCGGCGCTGCTGTTCGACCCTGCGGCCAACCAGAACGTGGTGACCGGCAACACCATCGTCTCGACGATGGCCTCAGGCGAGGTGACCTGGGGCCTGGCCACCGGAAGCAACCTGCGCGTGCTCAAGGTTGCCGATTGGCGCCGGTTTGCTCCGACCGATGTCGAGGTTCGCCCGATCGTCTATGCCCGCCACCTGCCGACACTGGAGCCGTCGCTGGTACCGAACAGCGGATTCGATCCCGCCCGCGCCGCCGAGTGGCGGCCGTACATCGCCCCCTCGGGCAGCGGAGGCTCGTTCTCGATGGGTTCGTTCTCAGCCTGCACGCTGGGCTGCGCGCGGTTCGTGGCCGGCAGCACCGCCGACTACCTCGAGAGCCTGCCGTTTTCGCTCGACTCGAACGTTGATCGAAACCTCTATCTGTTGCGCTACACCGCCATCGGTGGCCAGGGTGGCGGCATGCGCCGGGCCCTGGTACGGCGCAATGTGTCGCCCTGGGAGAACTTCGGTCTCAGCGTGCCCTCCCAGGCCCTCGCACCGGGTGAGACCGGGCGTGTCGAGGCCTACTTCCGCGCCTCGGCCACCAGCAGCGCAGCCGTGCTCGACATCCGCGGCGTGGTCGGTGGCGAGACCTTCCTGCGTGACCTCAGCCTCTCGCGGGTGGCGAACATGGAATACCTCAACCTGAACCGGGTGGTGTCCCACGTCGTGAACCCACGCAACCAGGTGATGACCTTCCCATGTGTCGTGCTCGAGTTGGCCAACTGCGACCTGATCGATGAAACCGGCGCTTCGGTGAGCTTCCCCATCGTGGTGGCGGCGCGCAGTTCGCGGCTGCTGTTCGCCCGCGACCGACGCTGGATGCCATGAGCTTGCGGATGCAGGCACGATTGCGGTGCCTGCGGTCGGTTTGCGTCATCGGGCTTGGCCTGCTGACGGGGGCCGCACAGGGCCAGTCCCATGGCGTGGCCGACCCGGCGCTGGCGGGGCTGCTGCCGGGCTATCCGGCCGTTGCCGCAGGGGTGCCCGCCGACAGCGACGTGCTGTTCTCGCCGCGTTTTGATCGCCCCGAGGCCCTGGCGGCGGCGCAAGCCTTTGCCGCGACGCGGCTGGTCTGGAGCTACGTGCCGCCAGGGCTGAACCAGGCGCGACTGCGGGCTCTGGTCGGCGGTCGCTTTGGCGGCACCCTCAACAACAACCAGGCCATCCCCGGCCATGCCGGTGCGGCGCTTGACTTCGAAGGCCAGCCCATCATCGCGCCCTGGATGAAGAGCTGGGGTGCGATCTGGAACTCCTGCGCCCGCCCGGCGACGATGCAGGCCCTGAAGACCAGCATCGACAGCCAGGCCGCCGCCGGCATCGCCCAGATGCAGTTCGACGATGCCGGCATGCAGTTCGACTCGGCGTTCTGGAACGTCGGCGATCTGTCCGACGACAGCCAGAAGGGTTTCGGGCGCTGGCTCCAGCAGCGCGCAGATCGCGGGGAGCGGCTGGCGCTGACACCCGCCCAGGGCAGCGACTACCGCCAGTACCTCGCCAGCACCCATGGCGTGCGCGACACCGACGACTACGTGCGCCGCAGCGCCCAGTTCCCGAGCACGCCGCTGTGGCGCGAGTACCTGCGCGAAACGGTCGACGCCTGCCTGGGCCAGGTCAGGCAGTGGCTGCGTGTCGCCGCAGGGCCTGAAGTCGCGCTGTCGGTCAACCTGTACACGCCCTACCCCTGGGCCCACAACCGCTTCCAGCTTCGCCACGCCGACTATGTGCTGGGCGAGGTGTCCCCCGAACGCGCACAGGCCCACCATCTGCTCTTGTTCGCGCAGTCGCTGCGCAGCGAGGGCAAGCGCTGGGCGGTGGTGTTCCAGGCCCGGGACCCGGCGTTCTTGCGCCGACGCGTGGCCCTGGCCTATGCCGCGGGCGCGGTGCCCGTGGTGCCCTGGGACAGCTTCGTGCCCGGCGACGGCAAGGCAGCACCCACCCGCCACTTCGGCCGGGTCGAAGACAGCGGTGACCTGTTCCGATTCGTGCGCGATCGGCCCGGGCTCTTTGAGGGTTGGGAGTTGCTGTCTCGGCTGACCGTTCTGCTGCCCACCGACCCGGCGCAGCCCAACCGCATCGACGAGCAGTTGCAACGCCTGGTCGACGCCCAGGTGCCTTTTGCCGTGTCGCTGCTGCCCGCGGCCAGCCCGCCGCGGCGGCTTTCGGCATCGCATCCGCACTGGCTGGCCGGCGCCGTCCGCGGCGGGACGCCAGCGGCGACGCCGCTGCTCGCCGCTCAGGGCCCGGCCGCCTTGGCCGAGCTCGCCACGACCAGCGCAGTTTCAGAAGGCTGGACCGTGTGGGTCAAGGGTCAGTCCCAACGCCCCGGCGTGCGTGTCGTGCACCTGATTCCGGACGACAAGGCCCGCGCGTCGCCCCAACTGACGCTCAAGACCTGGGTGTTGCCACCGGCGGCGCGCTACGAGGTTGTCGTCCATCAGCCGGGTGTCGAGACCTCGGCGCGCAGCCCGGTTGCCGTCCGGCCGGACGGCACGCTTTCACTGTCGCTGGAACTGGCCCGCCCCGGCACCTGGACGGTCCTGGAGATCAAGGCCCTGGCGGATTGAAGGCGGCCGGCGTCAGCGGTTCGACGCCAAGCCCTGCAGCTGGACTTCGAAGCCGGTGAGGATCGCCTCACGCCCGAGTTTCTGCTCAGCAAAGGCCCGGCCGCCCGCACCCAGCGCCAGGCGCCTGGCCGGGTCGTCGGCCAGCGCGCTGATCGCCGACGCCAAGGCAGACGCATTGCCGGGCTCGACCCGGCAGCCGGCCGCCTCCAGGGCCGAGCCGAGCTGGGTGTCCGCCGCCGCGGTCCCCACCGTGGCCCGGCCGCTGGCGAACATGCCGGTGAGCTTGGACGGCATCACCAGGTCGGCGGCATCGGCGCGCTGAGGCAAGACATGCAGATCGGCCGAGGCGAGCAGTTCCTCCAGATGCTCCAGCGGCTGCAGTGGCAACCAGGCGATGGCCTCCAGTCCTTCCGCCGCCTGCATCAGGCGCTGTTGCGCCGCGCCGTCTCCGACCAGCAGGAATCGGATGCGGGTCCGGCCACGCAAGGCACGGGCCGCGTCGATCACGAGTTCAAGGCCCTGCTTCTCGCCCATGTTGCCGGCATACAGCACCAGCACGTCGTCGCTGGACAGGCCCAATTGCTGGCGATAGCGGTTCGGCTCGCCCGGTGGCCGGGGGCGAACGCGGTCGAGATCGACCCAGTTCGGGAACTCGAAGCAGCGCTGCGGCGGCACACCCTTCTGGTGCAGCCGCGCCACCATGTTGGGCGTGATGCTGCCCACGCGATCAAAGCGCGCCAGCAGCCAGCGCTCCACGCCGTGTGCCAGGCGCCGCAGGCGGCCGCCACCTCCGGCCATGCCGAGCTGGAACATCGCATCGACCTCGAAGTCCTGCACATGCAGCCAGACCGGGACCCGCGCCAAAGCCCCGGCGAGCAAGGCCGCGGGGGCAATGGCCAGCGTGGGGGCCACGACGAGCAGCACGTCGGGCCGGCCAACGACCGTACGCCACAGCAGCGGCACCGCACTGCTGGCGGCAAAGCTGGCCAGGTGCACGAGCCGGGTCATCGTGCGCACGCGCGAGGGAACCCACAACGGGCAGCGCCAGACCCGTACGCGGTTGCCCGGGCCGTCACGCTCCTGGCGCCAGGCCCACGCCCGGTAGCCAGCAGGCACGCGCCATTCGGGGTAGTAGGGCGGCGCGGTCACGACCTCGACACCGTGGCCACGCCCGGCCAGCCAGTCGGCGAGCTCGCCGCTGTACTTGCCGACTCCGGTCAGTTCGGGACGGAAGTTGATGCCGTACAGCAGCAGCCGCATCGCTTGCGTTGACCGGGACAGCAGCGCGTCAGACGCGCTCGAACAGCGCGTCCATCTCGATGATGGCGCCGGTGACGTCCGAGGTGTGGAAGTTCAGCGGCTTGACGAAACGGAAGCCATGCTCGCGCATCAGGTCCAGCATCGAGGCGAAGTCGCGCTCGCCTTCGTACAGGCGGGCGAACGCGGTCTCGATCACCACCCACTTCACCTGCTGCAGGAAGCCCACCGCTCCGGCCACGACCCGGTCCTCGTAGCCCTGGACGTCGATCTTCAGCAGGATGGGTGAGGCCAGCCCGGCAGCCGCGAACAGGCCATCGAGCGTGGCCATCGGCACCTTCATCGTGCGTTGGACCGTGCTGCCCGGGAACGAGGCCTTGCGGTCCTCGCCCAGCGGCAACACCGAGCTGACCTGCGAATCCCGGTTGACCTGGAACTCGACCGAGCCCTCACGCTCGCCGATGGCGCTGACGATCACGCGCGCGGCCACCTCGGGCGGCAAGTTCGCGCGCAGCGTCGAGGCCGTTGCCGGGTCGGGTTCAATGGCATGCAGCGTCGCGTGTGGCATCAGGTTCGTCGCCGCGACCGCGAACTGACCGACGTTGGCGCCGACATCCACGATGCTGGCCGGAGCGACACCAGCCTCCTTCAGGCGCTGCACGATGCAGTACGAGGCCAACGAGAACTTCTTCCAGCGCAGCAACGCCGGCAACGCACCAGGCGTCGCCAGCAGTTCGATCGCGCGCATCAGGCCGGGCATTTGGGTGAGGCTCCTCGGTTTGCGTGTGGGGTCAACGTGACGCCAGATCGGCGTAGAGCGCCTGCCACTGCGGCAGGACGGCTGCCCAGCTGTAGCGCCGCTCGACGAGTCTGCGGCTGGCGGCACCGCGCTCGCGCTGCTCGCTGTCGCTCCAGCTGCTGGCCTGGCGAAGCGCGGATGCCAGCGCATCGACGGCGGGCTCGATCAGCAGCCCGCCGCCTTCGGGCCAGTCCCACAGTCCAGTGGGATGGGTCGTGATCGTGGGCAGGCCGTGAACAGCGGCCTCGAGGTTGACCAGCCCGACGACCTCGGAGTGCGACGGCGTGGCCATGACCCAGGCCGAGGCCAGCGCGGCCTCCTTGTCGGCACCGAACAGCGCGCCGCGAAAGCGCGTGCGCGCCTCGATGCCGCACTGCCGGACGAGGTCGTGCAGCTGCTGCAGGTAGCGCGGCGACCACGACGGGCCGACGATCTCGAGCCGCCAATCCGATCCCATGCTGGCAGCGGCAAAGGCGCGCACCAGAAGATCGACGCCCTTCTTGGGCTCGATTCGACCCAGAAAGAGCACCGTCTTCGTCCGCGATCCGGAGGGCAGGTTCGTGCGCTCGGGGGGCACCTCGATGGCGTTCGGAACGACCTCGATGCGGTTGCCCGGCAGCAGGGCGCGCAACTGGTCGCGCTCCATCGGGGTGATCGCGTGCAGCACCCGGCAAGTCGCCAGGCGAGGGGCGGCGATCATGCGCCAGAACAGGTGCTTCTTGGCCTTGACGAGCCAACCCTGGCGGTTCCAGAGCCAGGGTTCCAGCATGCCATGGGCCGTGAACAGCGCCGACACACCGAGCACCGAGGCCTGTTGCAGCGCCCGCATCTGTGGCGCCGACCAGACCCCGTGCACATGCAGGACCCCCGCGTCGGACACGAGCTCGCTCAGCATCGTCCGCAACTGCACCGGCAGTGCCGGACTGTCGGCCCAGGCCCGTCCCAGGCCCGCCGGCGGCACGGCAAGCACCCGCGCACAGTCGGCCAGATCCTGGGCATCACCGCGCGCGTGCAGCACTCCGATGCGGTGACCCGCCTGGGCCAGACGCCGGCTCAGCTGCCGAACGACGGCAGGCACGCCACCGGCGACCGGTGCCATCTCCTCGGCCACGTGCAGCACCGGCACGGCGGTCGAGGACGGTAGCGGCGACAAGGTCATCCAGCGTCCCCGCCGCGCAGGCCGCGGTGCTCTCGCATCCAGCCGACCGTGGCCCGCACGCCATCGGGCATCGTGTAGGGCAAGTCCCCGACGACGGCGCGCAGCGGCTCCAGGTCGTGCAGCATCGGCGTGATCAGGTTCGCCAGCCGGAAGCGCGTCAGCGGTGGCTCGCGCCAGCCGAGCGCCTTGGCGGCATCGCCGATCGTCGCCAGGCCCTGCAGCAGAGCCATCGGCACCTGGCGCACGGGCGCCGCAGCGGCCTCGGCCGCGATGCACGAGGCCATCTCGCCGACCTCGATCGCCGGGTAGTCGGCCAGGTAGAACATGCGTCCGGCGATCCGCTCTGGCTCGGCCTGGGCCAGCGTGCGCAGTGCGTGCACGGAGTTGCCGACAAAGCCGAACGACTTGGGGACCGCCAGGCCGCGGGGGTGCACATAGCGGCCCCGCGCCACGGCGTCGAAGAAGATCCGGTACGGCACGTCGAACCAGGGGCCCCAGATCGAGGTCGGTCGCACGATCGCCCACGTGTAGCGCGCATCGGCGCAGGCCGCGCGGACGATGCGTTCGCCCTCGACCTTGCTCGCGCCATAAGGCGTGGTCGGACAGTAGTCGGTGTCCGAGGTCGGCGCATAGCCGATGCGGCAGACCAGGCGCGACGACGCAAACAGCACCCGTTCGACGGAAGGCACATCGGCCAACGAGGCCACCAGGTTGCGCACCCCGGCCGTGTTGGCCTCGTAGTCACCCACCGTGGCGCCGTCGAGATCGGTCCGCGCGCCGAGGTGGTGCACCACGCTCGGCTCGAAGCGCGCAATCGCCTCGTGCAGCGCACGCGCATCGCGAAGGTCCACCCGCTGCCAAGACGAGGCGAGTGCCGGGTTGCGCGGCGCGACGATGTCCAGGTTCAGCACCTCGTGGCCACTGGCCTGCAGCCCGGCGACCAGGTTGCTGCCGATGAAGCCGGAGCCCCCGGTGACCAGCACACGCGCAGGCGACGTCGGGGATGCGCGAGTGGTGCTCATCGCCGGGCGAGCCGCGGCTGGGGCGTCGCGGTGGGCAGCGGGCCGGGCGCGGTCAACGCGGCGAGCAGGGGGGCCAGGCGTGCGGCCACGGCCGACTCGCCGTACTCGCCGGCGATGTGCCGGGCCAACGCGTCGATCTGCGATCGGTGTTCAGAGTCGAAGGCCCGCGCGGCGACGACGGCGTCGAGCAGGCCCTGCACCCGGCCATCGAAGAACAGCACAGCCCCGGCAAGCGGCGCGGCAATCGGCGGCAGCTCGGTGCTGATCAGCAGCGCACCCGCCGCCAGGGCCTCGCAGACCTTGAACGGGAACACGCCGTCGCCCATGTCGGCAATGGCGCGATGCGGGTTCACGATCGCGTCGCAGCTGGCCATCAACGGGGCCAGGCGCTCCGATGGCACGGCGCCGTGGTATTCGAGTCGGCTGCCCGGGGTCGCCGCGGCGGCAGCAAATGCCGGGCCGAGGTCACCCTGTCCCGTGACCACCAGGGTGCTGTCCGCCGGCCACCGCGCCAGCGCCTCCAGCAGCAGGCCGGCGCCCTTCTCGTGCGAGAGGCCGCCGAAGTAGCCGATGCGCGTCGTCTGCGCGTCGGCAAAGCGCCGGCGGCCGGCCAGGTCGTCGAACTCGCGCCGCAAGACCGAAGGCAGCAACAGAGACCGCCGAACCTCCGGCCGGTGCTCGTCGAGCAGGCGCTGGTTGACGAAGCTCACCAACCCCGCTTGCGGCAGAACGCGCTTGAACCACTGCTGGTCCCAGTGGGGCTTGGGGTTCAGGCCGCGCGGCCGGGCGAGCGGCAGGTCCTCGATCTCGAGGACAAACGGCACCCCCTGGGCGTGGAGGTGGTGTGCGACGGCGGCCTCAAAGGCGTACGCGTTGTAGATCCACGTGAAGGCCGGCCTCAGGCCTTGAAGCCGCCGCGCAAAGCCGGCCGCACCCAGGACGTTCAGCAGCTTGCCGAGCTTTCGATGCGGCACCATCGGCGGGCGCCAGAGCGTGACCGGGGTGCCCGCGACGCGACTCGGGCGGCCGTGCACGGCGCCCGCCCAGCGGGCCTGCCAGTGCGAGCTGTCGACGTAGTGCACCTCGTGACCCAGGCGGTCGAGAATGCGCACCAGAGCCGCGATCTTGGTCGCGGCACCCAGGTTGACCGGTTCCCGCTCGAAGTCCTCGGGCGCGATGAACAGTGCCCGTGGCCGCATGACCGAACCCGCGGCTGCGGCGGCAGCCGTTTCGGGGCGATCCGACACCTTCAGCCCCCGGGTGCCGTTGCCAGCAGCACAGGCCGCCTTGGTCGCGCCGGACGACGGGTCAGCTTCTGCACGATCAGGACCGCCACGCACATGTACAGGCCAACCGCAAAGCTCTCGAGCACGAACAGGCTGTGCGCGATGCTGAAGGCCAGCCAGAGCATCGCCAGCGGCGCCATCGCCATGAAGACCCCGCCATGGCTGCGTCCGGCCACGATCAGCAGCGCTTGGGAGGCCAGGCCGAAGAGCAGCATCAACGGCGGCACCGCATGCCAGCCGACGTCCAGCGCCAGGTCGCGTAATGCCGTGGGCCAGACGTTGTCGCCATAGCCGCGCAGGCGCAGGTCGCGCGTGACCTCGAAACGAATGTCCTGGAGCGTGCTCTGCTCGTCCCGGAAACCCGCCCGTCGCATCGCGAACGTCACCGGTCCGGTGAAGTTGTACTGCCCGAAGAACGGGCCCGGGAACCAACCGTGCCCGAGGTCGTAGTAGTAGCCGAAGGTCGTCAACGGCACCGGCAGGTAGCTCAGGTTCAGCGCCGCAAACTCCAGGCTCGGGATCCCGGCCGTCAGGTGCTCGAGCGTCGCGCTGGGCTTGGTGCGGTGGTACTGCTCCATCGCGGCGTAGGCACTGGCCGTTCCGATGCGCTTCTTGGTGAAGCCGGTCGAGAAGTACCACGCGAGCGCGACCCCCAGCAGCACCGTGACGGCGACCACCACGAACCGGCCCTTGACGACCCGACGCTTGAAGCCCTGGATCATGTGGCGCTCGCTGTCCAGCAGCGCGGCCAGGCCGATCGCCGACAGCAACAGCACCAGTTCCATCCGGCCGCCCCGGATGAAGACGCCGTTGAACGCGATCAGCAGCGCACAGCCGATGGCGATCCAGTACAGCATGCGCCGGGCGCCGGACTTGAGCTCGGCGCGCTGCAAGGCGCCACCGGCCACCATGCAGACGAAGACAAACGCCGCCGCGCCAAAGACCGCCAGACGGGTGTGGCCGGTGCCGTCGATGCCCATCGCCATCGCGGCGTTCTGCAGGCGCACCGAGTCAAGGCCCTCGCCGGACAGGCGATCCAGCAGCGAGACACCGCCCGCAGCCAAGGCACGACCGACGATCGCCGCCTGACTGACCAGCCCCAGCAGACCCACGGACCACAGCAATGCCGGCGAGTCACCGGGCACCTTGACCGGCGCCGCGGCGGTCGCCGCCCCACCACCGCGCAAAGTCTTGGGCGCCATCAGGAAACGCGCGATCAGGGCCCCCAGCATCAGGCACGCCAGCGACCCGCCAAGGTAAGCCGCGTGCCGCATCTCGATGCGCTCGCGGAACTCGAACAGCGGCAGCAGGTACAGCACGACGCCGGCGATCCAGGGCACGAGCGTCACGGCCACGACGTCGCGGTACCAGGGCAGCTTCAAGCCCAGCGCCGAGCCCAGCCGGGACGACAGCATCAGGGCGCACAACAGGATCAGCAGGATCCAGGCGGGGAGTGTGTTCATGGTCGGCCTACGAGGTACGTGCGGCGAGGAACTCCGCGAGCGATTGACGGCGGAACACCTCCAGCCGCCCGCCGTCGGTGGCATTGACGACCTCACCCCCGTGCTCGCGGAAGGTCTGCTCGGCCATGGTGTACGAGACCTCGGAGGTCAGCAGGTCGGGCAACTGCCACTTCACGCCGCCGGCGAAGTAGTTCGGATCGAAGTGCGAGTGGTCCACCGCGCCTGCGGTGACGGTGGCATTGGCCGGGCCCTTGGTCGCGAAGCTGTGGTCGCAACCGACCAGTGCGACACGCCTGAAGCCCATGTGGAACGCCAGTTGCAGCGCCACGAAGGTGACGGTTGCGCCCTGGCTGACGCTCAGCGAGCAGTCGCGAGCGAACTTCGCCTGGTGCGACGAATGCAGGAAGTGCACGTTGTCGCGGTGGCGGACCCGCGTGTGAGCGGCGCTGTCGAGGAACAGCGGGATCCCGGTGTCGTCGTAGAACGCCGCGTTCTGCTCGATGACGTGGCCATTGACGGCCACGATGCACGAGGGCCGGAAACTGCTGCGGGCAAACAGCAGGTTGATCTTGTTCAAGCCGAAGGTGAAGGCGCCCGCCTGTGCAATGGCGTCGAAGTCGACCCGGTTCAGGCTCGGCCCGTTGCACAGGACCACGGCCCGGTCGGCGGCACCGAAGCGGTCCCGCCAGGCCAGCAGCTTTTGCCGGCTCGGGCGCGACAGCGCGTTCAGGTCCCAGCGCAGCCGGTCCTTCACGTCGGGCCAGGCACCCACCATCGCGCCGAGCAGGTGGCGGTAGGGGCTGATCGTCGGACGTTGGTGCATCGGGACTCGGGAAAGGGAATCGGGTTCGTTGGCGTCTTGGCGGCCCCAGTGGCCATGCAATTTGCGGGCCTGCCGGGTCTCAGCCAGCGGTGCGACCGGGAGGCAGGGTCCAACTCTGGGAGGTATTGTCCCAGCGGATGACCTGGTCGTAGCCCACCGCTTCGCGCAGGCGTCGCGGTGAAAGCTTCTCGAAAACACGGCTGGCCAGCGCCAGCGTGCGATCCGTCACGCCCACCGGCTGGCCACAGATGGCCTGGACTTCGGCGGCGTAGCGGCCCGACTGTTCCGAGAGCTGTCCGGCGTGCAGCTTGAAGCCGCCAAGATAACTCTCGACGATGTAAAGCTCGTGTCGGGCCGCGAAGCGGTGCCAGAGGTAGAAGTCCCCGGCCAGCCGCCAACGCCGCAGCTCGGCCAGATCGACGTCCTTCAGCAAGGGCGTGCGCCAGAAGGTGCTCTCCTGCTGGATGTGCGCCCGGGCGCTGCCGTTGTACAGGCCGCGCCGGACCCAGGAGCGCACGATGCGCTGCGGCTGCTGCGCCAGCACGACCTGCGAACGTTCGTTGTAGATCACGTACATGCCGGTGAGCCACTGCACGGCAGGCTGCTCCTGCATCACGTCGGCCACGACATCGAATGCCGCCTTGTGGTGGTAGTCGCCGGCGTTGATGTAGCAGCAGACCTCGCCATCGACACGCTCGAAGCCCTTGGCCAGGGCGTCGTACATGCCGCGGTCGGGCTCGCTCAGCAGCTTGACCCCGTCGCGGGCATAGCGCTCGGCAATGGCGGCGGTGTCGTCGCGCGAGGCTCCGTCGATGACCCAGTAGTCGAGCTGCACGCGCCCGCTGCGCACGGCGGTCTGGGCGAGCACGCCTTCAATGGTCTCGGCCAGGTACTTGCCCGCGTTGAAGCAGGGGGTGACGACGCTCATGCGCATGGGCACTTCATCCTTGTTCGCTCAGCGGCCGCCGGTCCACGCGAGAGAGATCGCCATGCCGACACCCAGCGCCAGTGCCGGCAGCAGCGATGCCCGCCGTTCGAAGGTCAGCAGCGGCAGCGAGAAGGCCCGCCGGCTGCGGTGCATCGCGTAAGGCACATAGAAGCCGGCATAGCCGGCCAGCATGGCCAGCGGAAACGCCATCAACCCGAGTTCCGGGCCTAGCACCAAGGTCAGGCCGATCACGATCGCACCGGTGATGCCGTTGGCGATGTGCCACACGACATGGTTGGTCAGGCTGTAGAGCTGGATGTGCATGGCGCCCAGCCGCTCGGCAAAGAAGGCCAGCGCGAGCACGGCGAACACCGGTCCGGAGACGAAGGCGGTCTGGCTGTCCACCCAGGCCAGCAGCGGTGGCGCGGCGATGGCGGCGGCCAGTGCGCCCATCACGAACACGATGTGCGACAGCCGCATGCCGCGGCTGGCTGCGGCCAGCACCTCGTCTCGGCGACCCGCGGCGTGCTGTTCGGCCATCCAGGGCAGCTTGGTGTACAGCGGAGCCTGCGAGAACTGGCTCACCACCATCGCAAGGCGAAGCGCCAGCAGCCAGCTCGCGACCTGCGCCGCCGGCAGGATCTGGCTGTAGTAGACCCCGGAGAGCTGGATCACCCCGGTGCTGCACA
>Ga0209985_10001810_pt1 | contig 20183 bp, 20 predicted proteins | sample NOAtaG_FD_187305 | JGI IMG/M metagenome (GOLD analysis project Ga0209985, IMG submission 187305) | Freshwater lake microbial communities from Lake Erie, under a cyanobacterial bloom - NOAA_Erie_Diel6S_1000h metaG (SPAdes) (version 2) | ecosystem: Environmental > Aquatic > Freshwater > Lake ...
GTCTCGACCCCGCGCTGCTCACCGGAGCGTCCGTCGACCTCGCAGCCGCATGGCGGGCGTTCGCGCGACCGAGCGACCTGCTCGTCGCCTGGGGCACCCACTCGCTCGCAGCGCTGGACCGGGCCGGGCTGCCGCGCTGTGCAGCCGCGATCGACCTGCGCGAGGCCCTGCGGACGGTGCACCGACGCAAGCTCGGGGCGATCGAGGACCTCCACGCCCGCACGATCGGGGTCGAGGTACACGGCGCGCGGGGCCGAGCGGGACGGCGCGCGGCGATGATGGCGGATCTGCTGCAGGCGCTGCGCCGCAGGGATGCGGGCAGCACCCCCTGAGCCTCCGCGCAGCGTCTCCGGGCTCAGGCCGCCGCGACCGGCAGCGCCTAGTTCGGGCGGCGCGCGACGAGGATCACGTTGTCGAGGCCTGCCTCCGCCGTCATCTTCGGTCGCACGCGGGCGACCTCGACGAAGCCCTGCTCGGCGAGCAAACGCGTGATCGCCTCGAGCCGTCCTCCCCGCTCGTGGGCCTCGACGACGACCTGCTGGATCGCCGGCCAGAGCGCCCCGGCCCCGAGGAGCACGTCGAGCTCCGCCCCTTCGACGTCGACCTTCAGCAGATCGACGCGCGTCACCCCGGCGCGCCGGGCCCAGCGCTCGAGGCTCTCGGTGCGGCAGGGCAGCACCCGCAGGCCCGAGGCGCGGTCGGCGAGGCCGACGAACCATGGGTTGTCGGCACGGACCACGCGCCCGACGAACGCGTCCACGAGCCGCACGAGGACGCGCCCGAGCGCGGGAATGCGCGCGAGGCCCCGAGCGACTTCGGCAGCGCGGGCGTGGAAGTACGTGACGTACTCGGCGTGCTTGTCCTCGAGGTGGTAGGTGCTGTTCGTCGGGATGCGGGCGAAGAAGTAGAAGGGACGCTCGCGCCCGGCGTGCGCGGGGCTGGTCAGCGCGACGCGCGCGAGTCGGAGGCGAGCGCGACGCAGCCAGCGATGCGCTTGGCCGTTGCGCTCGAGCGCGGCGAAGGTATCCGGCGCCGGCTCGAAGCAGTGCAGCGTGACCTCGCCCGAAGTGCGCTCGGCCACGCGGGCCGCGAACGCGCCGACGTTCGCCCCCACGTCCACGACCACGTCGCCGCGCTGCACCCGCGCGCCGGCATCGAAGTACTCCTCGACCTCGGCCTGCAGCGCCGCGTCGATGGAGGCCCCGTACCACTCCACCCCACCGACATCACTCGCTTCCATGGGATCCACGCGTGACTCTCCTCTCGCCCTCTCCGGACGCTCTCGGCCGCCGAAGCACGTGCCCCCGCACGGCACGTGCGGATGCCGGCTCCTCGCGACGCGCGGCGGGCCGACAGGTCCTCGGCACCGCGTGTGCGATGTCCAGTCGAGACGTCGAGGGCGCCGCGCGGGGAGCCCCGCGCCCGGCGCGACCATGGGACCGAGCGCCGCGGCTCAGCGGGCTCCATCCGCCGTGCGGCGGGCCGGGATCGTGCCTCTCGCTGCGGCCACGAGCTCCGCGGCGCGCGCGTGGAGAAGACCGCAGAGCGCCTCGGGGGGCGACTCCCCCACGAGGCGCACCAGCGCGGAGCCCACGATCGCTCCGTCGGCCCCCGCGTCGAGGACACCGCGCACCTCGTCGGGACCGCGGATGCCGAAGCCCGCGAGCAGCGGCAGCTCGGTCATGCGCCGGAGCGAGCCGAGCAGCGGCGCGAGACGGGGGCTGACTCCGGAACGCTCGCCGGTCACACCGACCTGCGCGAGCACGTACAGGTAGCTCTCGGAGAGGGCGACCAGCTCTCGGAGCCGCGCCGGAGGCGTGAGCGGGGTCGCGACGAAGACCGGCGCGATGCCGTGGCGGCGCGCCGAGGCGACGAAGGGCCCGGCCTCCTCGAGGGGCACGTCGGCGACGAGCACCGCATCGACACCCACCTCGCGCGCGCGCCGGTAGAACGCGTCGGTGCCTACCGCGAGAATCGGGTTCGCGTACACGAGGAGCGAGATCGGGATGGCGGAACGCTCGCGGAGCCGCCCGAGCAGCGCGAAGGCCGACGCGGTCGTGACGCCGGCGGCGAGGGCCCGCTGATCGGCGGCCTGGATGATCGGGCCGTCCGCGGGGGGATCGGAGAAGGGCAGGCCGAGTTCGAGGAAGTCTGGCTCGGCGGCCGCGAGGGCCTCGAGCAGGGCCAGGCCCGTGTCGAGGTCGGGATCGCCGAGCACGAGGAAGGGCGCGAGCACGCCGCGCCGCTCCTGCCCCGCCCGCCGGAGCGCGGCGTCGAGGGCCCTCACGAGGCCCCGCCTTCCGCGAGGCGGGCGAGGTGGTCGAGGTCCTTGTCGCCGCGGCCGCTCACGTTGAGCACGACGAGCGCGCCCGGGGCAAAGCGCCCTTGCCGTCCCTCGCGGCGCAGCGCCGCGACGGCGTGCGCGGTCTCGAGCGCGCACAGAATCGCCTCGGTGCGGGCGAGCCAGCCCACCGCGTCGATGGCCTCGGCGTCGGTCGCGACCGTGTAGCGGGCGCGGCCGAGGTCGCGCAGGTGCGCGTGCTCGGGGCCGACCCCGGGGTAGTCGAGCCCGGCCGACACGCTGTGGGCCTCGAGGATCTGTCCGTCCCCATCCTGCAGCACGTACGAGTGCGCTCCGTGCAGCACGCCGGGTCGGCCGGCGTGCAGCGTCGCGCCGTGGCGGCGATCGAGCCCCTCCCCGCCTGCCTCGACGCCCACGAGCTCGACCTCCGGGTCGTCGAGGAAAGCCGCGAACGCGCCGATCGCGTTCGAGCCCCCGCCGACGCACGCGTACACGTGATCGGGGAGCCGGCCCTCGCGCGCGAGCAGCCCGGCGCGGATCTCGTCGCCGATGACCCGCTGCAGCCCGCGGACGATCCGCGGGAACGGATGCGGACCCGCCGCCGTGCCGAACACGTAGAAGGTGTCCTCGATGCTCGAGGACCACTCGCGGAGGGCCTCGTTGATGGCGTCCTTCAGGGTCGCGCCGCCGGCATGGACCGGGTGCACGCGGGCGCCGAAGAGCTGCATGCGCTGCACGTTGGGCCGCTGCCGCGCGACGTCGTGCGCGCCCATGAAGATGTCGACCTCGAGCCCGAGCTTGGCGCCGATCATCGCGGTCGCGACGCCGTGCTGGCCCGCGCCGGTCTCGGCGATGAGGCGCCGCTTGCCGAGGCGCCGTGCGAGCAGACCCTGGCCGAGCGTGTTCGTCGTCTTGTGCGCGCCGCCGTGCAGCAGGTCCTCGCGCTTGAGGAAAATCCGCGCGCCGAGCTCGCGCGACAGGTTCGCCGCGAAGGTGAGCGGCGTCGGGCGGCCGGCGAACTCCGCGAGCAAGGCGCCGAGCTCGGCGCGAAAAAGGGGATCGGCCTGCGCCTCGGCGAAGGCCTGCTCGATCTGCACGAGCCCGGGCACGAGCAGCTCCGAGACGTAGCGGCCGCCATGGGCCCCGAAGCGTGCCGGCAGACCGGGCGCCTGCCTGCGGGCCGCCCGGACGAAGGCCTCGGCGCGGCCCGGATCGAGGTCTCCGTCCTGCTCGATGCCGCTCGCGACGTCGACGAGGTCGGGCTCGAGCGCAGCGAGCGCCGTCTCGAGCTCCTCCGCGCGGAGCCCGCCGGCGAGCCCGAGCGGGCGGGGCAGGAGGGTCCGGGCGAGGTGGGAGACCTCGACGCGCCGCCCGGTCCCGCCGCCCGCGGCATCGAAGAGGATCCGGGCCCCTGCCTCGCGGTGCGCCTCCATCGTGCCGAGCCCGTCCGGCACTGCGACGGCCTTGAACACGACGAGCCCCGCCGCGACGAGGGCCCGCGTGAGCGCCGGCGGCTCGACGCCATGCAGCTGCACCGCGTCGACGCCGATGGCGCGCGCGTCCTCGAGGATCGCTGCCGCGTCGAGATCACGGTACACGCCGACCGCCCGCGGCCCCGCGAGGCGTGCCGCGATCGCGGCCGCGAGCGGCCGCTCGACCGCGCGGCGCGCACCCGGCACGCGGTTGATGCCGACCCACTCGACCCCGAGGCGCGAGGCGAGTTCGGCGTGCTCGAGCGAGCGCAGCCCGCAGAGCTTCACCTCGGGCCGCGACGGGCGCCGGGGAAAGCCGAGCGCGGCGAGCGCGGCCGCGACGTCCTCCGCAGCGAGCAGGCTGGTGCCGACGAGCACCGCGTCGGCCAGACCGCGCAGCGCGACGAGCTCCTCGCGCCGTGACAGCCCGCTCTCCGCGACGACCCGACGGCCGTCGCCCCGGATGCGCTCGGCGAGCCGATGCACCCGCCCGAGATCGATCCCGAGGCGGTCGAGGTCGCGGGCGTTGATGCCGACGATGCGCGCCGAGGTGCTGCCGAGCACGCGGTCGAGCTCGGCCTCGTCGTGCACCTCGACGAGCGCCTCCATCCCGAGCTCCCGGGCGGAGGTGATGCCCCGCTCGAGCGCGGCGTCGTCGAGCACCCGCGCCAGGAGCAGCACGGCGTCCGCACCCATCGCGCGCGCCTCGGGGATCTGGTAGTCGACGTCGACGATGAAGTCCTTCTCGAGGAGCGGCGCGCGGGTGACGCGGCGAACCCGCGCGAGGTCGCCGAGGCTGCCCCCGAAGTGCGGCCCCTCGGTGAGCACCGAGACCGCGTGGGCGCTCCCCTCGTAGGTCCGCGCGAGCTCGACCGGATCGTAGGCCGCGCGCAGCACGCCGCGGGAGGGGGAGCGCGCCTTCACCTCGGCGATGAGCGAGAGCCCCGGGCGTTCGATCGCGGCGAGGAAGCTGCGCTCGGCAGGCGCGAGGCGCGGCTCGAGGGAGGCGCGCGGGACGAGGGCCCGGCGGGCGGCGAGGGACCGGTGGCGCTCGGCGAGGATGCGCGCGAGCACGCCTTCGGATGCAGGGGTGTTCATGGGGCGATGGACTCCGGCGAGGACACGAGACGCGCCGCCTTCCGGTGACGCTCGAAGGCCTCCCGCGGCGCGCCGCGCTCGAGCGACGCGCGGGCCTGCGCTTCCCCCTCGGTGATCGAGGCGGCGAGGCCGGCGACGTAGAGGGCCGCCCCGGCGTTGCGGGCGACGAAGGCGAGGAGCTGCTCCGAGGCCTGCCCGGCGAGGACCTCGAGGAAGAGGCGCGCCGCCTCGGTCCTCGGGAGCGGCGCGTCGAGCTCGGCCGCGTGCGGCTCCGAGGTGGCCTCGAGGCGGCGGATCGCGACCTCGCCGTCCCGCAGTTCGCACACGAGTGCACCGCGATCGGGCCGGAGCTCGTCGAGGCCGCCGTCGGAGGCCACGACGAGCGCCCGCTCGACGCCGAGGCGGCCGAGCGCGCGGGCCATCACGGGCGCCAGCGCCGCGTCGCTCACGCCGACGAGCTGCCGGCGCACGCGGGCCGGGTTCACGAGCGGGCCGAGGACGTTGAACGTCGTGCGGATGCCGAGGGCGCGGCGGAGCGGCGCGAGCGTACCGAGGGCCGGGTGGTGGTGCGGCGCGAAGAGGAAGGCGAAGCGCGTGGTCTCGAGCAGGCGAGCGCTCGCGCTCGGCGCCTGCACGAGGGGCACGCCGTGGGCCTCGAGAACGTCGGCGCTGCCGAGGCCGCCACGGGCCGAGCGGTTGCCGTGCTTGGCGACCGGCACCCCGAGGGCCGCGAGCACGAAGGCCGACGCGGTCGAGACGTTGAGCTTCGAATGTCCGCTGCCGCCGGTACCGCAGGTGTCGACGGCGAGACTCGGCGCCGGGACCGCGAGCGCGCGCCGCTGCAGCGCCCCGGCGAAGCCCACGAGCTCCTCGACGTGCTCACGCCGGGCCGCGAGGGCACCGAGGAGCGCCGCGACGCGGAGCGGATCGATGCCCCCATCGAGGAGCTCGTCCATCAGCGCGTCGGCCTCCTCCGCGGCGAGCGTGCCGCCGCCGACGAGGCGCGTCAGGCCGCGATCGAAAGCGCTCATGCCTCGACCTCGAGGAAGTTCCGCATCATCGCGTCCCCGAGCGGGGTCCCGATGCTCTCGGGGTGGAACTGCACGCCGAAGAGCGGCCGGTCGCGGTGCTCGAAGGCCATCACGAGCCCGTGCGCCTCGGTCTCGGCCGTCACCCGGAGGGCCTCGGGCAGGCTCGCGCGCTCGGCGACGAGCGAGTGGTAGCGCATCACCTGCACCTGCTCGGGCAGCCCGCGAAAGAGCCGCGCGTCCTGCGCGACCCGGACCCGATCGGTCTTGCCGTGGTGGATCTCGGGTGCCCGCACGACCCGCCCGCCGAGGTGGTGCGCGATGCCCTGGTGGCCGAGGCAGACGCCGAGCACCGGCACCGCGGGATCGAGGCGCGCGAGCAGCTCCGCCGAGACGCCGAAATCGCGCGGCACCGCCGGGTGCCCCGGTCCGGGCGAGAGCACCACCCGCTCGGGCCGAAGCGCCGCGATGGCCTCGAAGCTCGTCGTGTTGGCGCGCACGACCCGCGGCGCCTCGCCCAGCAGCCCGCCGATCTGCTGGTAGAGGTTGTGCGTGAACGAGTCGAGGTGATCGACGATGACGACCCTCATCGCGCGGCGCTCCCTTCGGCAAGCGCGGCCGCGAGGGCGAGCAGCGGCGCCCGGGCCTTGTGCCGGCACTCGGCCTCCTCCGCCTCCGGATCGGAGTCGTGGACGACGCCCGCGCCCGCCTGCACGTGCACCCGCCGCGGCTCGACGAGCAGCGTCCGGATGGCGATGCAGGTGTCCATGTTCCCGGCGAAGTCGAAGTACCCGACCGCGCCGGCATAGAGGCCGCGCTCGGCAGGCTCGAGCGCGGCGATGAGCTCCATCGCCCGCACCCGCGGCGCTCCCGAGACGGTGCCCGCAGGAAAGCCCGCACGCAGCGCGTCGAACGCGGTCTTGCCCGGCGCGAGGCGCCCGACGACGTCGGAGACGAGGTGCATGACGTGCGAGTAGCGCTCCACGCTGAGGGGGCGCTCGACCCGCACGGTGCCGAGCTCGGCGATGCGCCCCACGTCGCTGCGGCCGAGGTCGAGGAGCATGCGGTGCTCGGCGAGCTCCTTCGGGTCGGCGCGGAGCTCGGCCTCGAGGCGCGCGTCCTCCTCCGCGCTCGCGCCGCGCCGCCGCGTGCCCGCGATGGGCCGCATGCGCACTTCGCCGCGCTCGACCCGCACCAGCACCTCGGGCGAGGCGCCGACCACCGCGATCTCGCCGAAGTGGAGCAGGAACATGTAGGGCGACGGATTCAGGCTCCGGAGGTGGCGGTAGAGCGCGAGGGGCGAGACCTCGGCCTCGGCGACGAAGCGCTGCGAGAGGACGACCTGGAAGATCTCACCGGCCGCGATGGCCTCCTTCGCCCGCCCGACCGCGGCCAGGTAGTCCTGCCGCGGAGCCCAGGGCGTGACGGCCGGCAGCTCGCGCGGGACCTCCACCGACGCGAGCCGGGGCGGCGCCGACTCCTCGAGCCGGCGGACGAGTGCGGCGAGGCGCCGGGCGCCTGCCTGCCACGCGGCCTCGCGATCGCCCCCGAGCGGCACCAGCGTGACGATGACGAGGTGCCCGCGGACGTGATCGAAGACGGCGAGCTCCTCGGCGAGGAGGAAGGCTGCGTCGGGCAGCGCGAGATCGCGCCGCGCCGCGAGCGGGACGTCCTCGACGAAGCGCACCGCCTCGTAGCCGAGGAAGCCCACCGCGCCGCCCGAGAGCGGCGGCAGATCGGGGCGCGGCGCGACGCGGTAGCCGAGCAGCTCCTGCTCGAGGGCCCGCAGCGGATCGCGGCTGCCGCGGCCGAAGGAGAGTTGCTTCTCCACGTCGAAGCCGATGAACGAATAGCGGCCCGAGCGCTCCTGCCCCTCCACGCTCTCGAGCAGAAAGGCGCGCGGCCGTCCGCCGGAGAGCTTGTGAAAGACGCCGATCGGCGTCTCGGTGTCGGCGGCGAGCGTCACCGAGAGGGCGGCGTGCGTCCAGGGCCCGTCGAGGGCGAGCAGCTCGGGCAAGCTCGGGCAGACGTTCACGGCCGCTTTCCCTTTCGTCCGGCGGGTCGCTTCGACGGAGCCGCGGCGAGGCGCTCGGCGCGGGCGAGCGCGCGCTCGAAGCCGCCCTCGCCCTTCTGCATCTGCAGGCTGCCCCGGGTGACGGTGGCGATGGAGACGTCGAGCCGATCACGGATCTCGCGCTGGGTGAGGCCCTGGGCGAGCAGCCGGACGATCGCCCAGCGCTCCTCGATGGCCTGACGCTCGGAGGGCGTGAGCAGATCGCGGAGGAAGAGCTCGACCTCCTCCGGCTCGCGCATCGAGGCGAGGAGCTCGGCGAGCACGGGGGATGGCGGCGCCTTCGCCATGTACCTGCGTACTAGTACATGAGTACAACGCGAGACGCAAGCGTTCGCGTACGAGGCGACCTCGGCGCGAGCGCCGCTGGCGATGCCGCGGCTCAGAAGCCGAGATCGAGGCCGCTCTCGGCGAGCTTCGCGCGGGCGGCCTCGGCGCGGCGGATCGGTCCGAGCGCGAAGGGCGCGGCGGCGAGCGTCGTCCACGTGAGCGCGAGCGCGCCGAGCTGCATGCACGAGAAGATCGTGAACGACACGTTCGCCACCACCCAGCCGGTCACGAGCCCGCAGCTGAAGAGGGATCCGAAGAGGCCTACCGAGCCCCACGGCCGGCGCATCCGGTAGACGCGGCCGGCGACCGCCACGTGCAGGACGCCTACGAGCACGAGCGCCCAGTTCAGCCACTGCATCACGGCGAGCGGGCCGAAGAAGGTCACGCTGACGAGGAGCTGAATCGCCGAGAGCGCGACGTAGATCCCCGAGACCCCGTGCAAGAGCGCCGCGGCCTTCACGGCGGGCGGCACGGCGAGGGCTGCGAGCGAGGCGTCGTCCGGGTGCATCGCGCCCGGCTACGCCCCCGCTCGCTTCCGCGCAAGGCCCGGGCAGCCAGCTGGACCGGCGCCCTGTCCGAGGGCGATCGGGCGCGCCGCGAACAAGGCACGCGGCGCGGGCGCATCGGCTCTCCGTGACGCGGAGCGCGCGCCGATCGACTTCGCCCGCGCACGCCCCTATCCTCGCCGGCCTGCGTGTCCGACTCCCCCGACGAGCTGCTCGAGCCGACCCTCGCGGTCCTCGCGGCGCGCGCCCCCGAGGTCGCCGCGGCGGTGCGGAGCGCGCCCCGGCTCGAGGACGTCGAGGCCGTCGAGGGCGTCCCGCGCCCGACGCTGCGCATCGCCGGCGTGCAGCTCGCCGGGGCCGTCGAGCCCGAGGCCGAGGCCGCGCTGCAGGCCGCGCGGATCCCCGCAGGCGCCCGCGCGGCCACCGTCTACGAGCCGGCGCAAGGGCACCTGCCGCGGGCGCTCCTCGCGCGCCCCGAGCTCGAGCGGCTCGACGTCGTGCTCCTCGATCCAGCGGTCTTCGGCCTCGTCGCGGCGGTGCTGGATCAACGGGACTGGCTCACCGACCCGCGGGTGCGGGTCCGCCTCGTCGAGCCCGACGAGCGGCCACGCGCGCCGTGGACGCTCTCTCCGGCCGGCCTCCGGCTCTGCGCGCGGTCGGGCTGGGCGCTCCGGGACCGGCTGGTCCTCGAGCTGTCGGCGGCGCACCAGTCGCGGGTGTTCGCCGGCCGTGCCGCGGGCCAGCTCGCGCAGGCCGAGGTGCTCGCAGACCGCTTCGGGCAGGACCGACCGGTGCGTGAGCTGTTCGGGAGCCGTCCCGGCGCGCACGCGGTGGTGGTGGGCTCGGGGCCCTCGCTCGATGACTCGATCGCGTGGCTCGCCGGCGCGCGGGCGGACCTCTTCGTCGCGGCGACGAACAGCGCGCTCAGGCCCCTCGTTCGCCGGGGCGTCGTGCCGGACGTCGTCGTCGCGATCGATCCGCTGCCGATCCTCGCGAGCCACCTGATGCCGCCCGAGGGCGCCGACGAGGACGCGTGGTGGCGGGCCCTGGCCGAGGTGCCGCTCGTCTACGCCTCGACGATCGCGTCCGAGACCCGGCAGGCGTGGCGCGGCCCCGCCTACGCCGCGCACCTCGCGCAGCCGCTCTACGACGCGCTCGAAGCGAAACGGCCGCTCGGGCGCTTGTTCTGCGGCGGCACCGTGCTGCACGCCGCGGCCGACCTCGCAGCGCGGGCGGGCGCCGGCCGCCTCACCCTGCTCGGCGCCGATTTCGGCTACCCCGGGGGCAAGAGCCACGCCGCCGCGGCGCCGGCCGAGCGCGCGGTCGGCAGCTCGCGGCTGCGGCTCGAGGTGCTCGACGGACACGGCGCGCCGATCGAGAGCGAGGTGAACCTCGTGGGCTACCTGCGGGATCTCGAGGACTGGATCGCCCGCCACCCGCGGCTCCGCGTCGGCAAGCGAGGCCGGTCCGGCGCGGCGGTGCGCGGCGCCCCTTTCGAGGACGAGCTCGCATGAGCGGTCCTCGGCACGAGCCCGCGCTCGCAGCGATCTGCGTGCGAACCGCCGAGGCCTTCCGGCTCGGCGAGGAAGCGACCGGATCGAGCCACCTCGCCGAGCTCGTCGATCGGCTCGCGGAGCTCGCCGCGCAGGGGGACGATCGCATCGCGCCGCTCGGCGCCGCCCTCGCCGAGATCGTGCAGGCACAGGGCCGCGGCGACTTCCTCCGGGTGGCCGACGTGCTCGAGTTCGTCCTCGGGCCCGCGCTCGGCGACTGAGCGCCCGCTCGGAAGACCGCTCGCGGCAGCTGCGAGGGCCGCGCGCGCCCCGGGCGGCATCGGATAGGATGCGCCGATGCGCGTTCAGAAGTTCTCGATCGTCCTGCCCCTTTTCGCCCTCCTGCTCCTCGCGTCGCCCGCCGCGGCCGACGTGCCCGCGCCGAACGACCACCTCTGCAGCGAGGAGCTGCAGGAGCGTGACGGATCGAGCTGCGAGACCTGCACGGTCGCCGTCACCGATCCGTCCAGCGCCGGTGCGTGCGACGCGCTCGTGGCCCGAGGCTGGTCGCTGCGGTGCGGGCGCGGCGGGACGGTGCGGAGGTCGATCTACTGCGATAGAGCCGCGGACTTCGTCGCGGTCGGCAGCGGCCCGAGCACCAGCGGCCCGAGCGCCAGCGGCGGGAGCAGCGCGTCCTCGGGCGGCTGCGCCGCTGGCCGGGGCGGTGCGCCCGCATGGACCGCGCTCGCGCTGGCCGGCCTGGTCGCGGTGGGCCGCCGCCGCGCGCGCCGCGGCTGAGCGCGGCGGCGGGCGCCCGCGCCACCGCCGCCGGTCGAACCGGTCGTGCGTCGTGCGGTTTGCCCCCGGACCCGCGCGGGCCGTCCACGTCACCCCTCCGGCCGGCGAAGTTGGCCCCCCAGCGACGTCCGCGCCGCGCGGGCTGCTATGCCTCGGCGATGAGCCACGCGGCATCGATGCGCGGTCGCAGGCTGCCGCTGGCGGACCCCGAGACGCAGCTCGCACGGCTCGATACGGCGCCCTCCTTCGCGGGTGCGCTGCAGGCGGCTGGCCTCACCCTGCGCGCGGGGCGCCCGCGGGTGCTGCAGCTCAACCTCGGCAAGCTCTGCAACCAAGCCTGCCGCCACTGCCACGTCGATGCAGGACCCGACCGCCGCGAGACGATGCAGGACCCGGTGCTCGAAGCCGCACTGCAGCTCGTCGAGCGGGAGCGGATCCCGATGGTCGATCTCACCGGCGGCGCACCCGAGCTGCATCCCCGCTTTCGCGAGCTCGTCACGCGGCTCACCGCGCTCGGCGTGCAGGTCCTCGACCGCTGCAACCTGACGATCCTCCGGGTGCCGCGCTTCCGCGAGCTGCCCGCGTTCCTCGCCGCGCACCGCGTGGAGGTCGTCGCCTCGCTGCCCTGGTACGCCGCCGCGCGCACCGATGCGCAGCGCGGCGAAGGCGTCTTCTCCGAGTCGCTCGAGGCCCTCCGCGTGCTCAATGCGCTGGGCTACGGGATGCCGGACTCGGGCCTGACGCTGACCCTCGTGACCAACCCGGTCGGCACCTACCTCTCTCCGCCCCAGGCCGCGCTCGAGCGCGACTGGCACCGCGAGCTGTGGCGCCTGCACGGGGTGCGCTTCACCCGGCTCTTCACGATCCAGAACATGCCCATCGCGCGCTTCCTCGAGCACCTCGAGGCGACGGGGCAGACCGCGGCCTACCTCGATCGTCTCGTGCGTGCGTTCAACCCCGCCGCGGCGGCTGGTCTGATGTGCCGGGACACGCTCTCGGTGGGCTGGGACGGGCGCCTCTACGACTGCGACTTCAACCAGATGCTCGCGCTGGAGATCGACGGTCCATCGCTGCCGGAGCGGTCCGGTCTCGACGCGCTCGAGGGCCGGGCGATCCGGACCGCGCCGCACTGCTTCGGGTGCACCGCGGGCGGCGGCTCGTCGTGCGGCGGCGCGACGGCCTGAGCGCTCACATGCCGAGCTTCGTCACGTGATCGCGCATCTGCACCGCATGCACGAGGCTCGCGCCGCCGCGGATCGCCGCGGCGACGTGCACGGCCTCGGTCATCTGATCGAGGTCCGCGCCCTTCTCGAGGCAATCGGAGGAGTAGGCGTCGATGCAGTAGGGGCACTGCACGGCGTGGGCGACGGCGAGCGCGATCAGCGACTTCTCGCGCGCGGTGAGCGCACCTTCGGCGAAGACCGCGCCGTACCACTCGAAGAATTTCGCCCCGAGGGCCGGGGCGCTCTTGGCGACCTCGCCGAAGCGGGGCAGGTGGCTCGGGACGTAGTAGCTCGCTTCGTGCTTCTCGCTCATGGCTCGGCTCCTCGGGTGGGAGGCGAGCGCTACCACGGCACGCGCCGGGCCGGCCGTCGATGAGGCGGTGTTTGCTCGCGAAGTGGCCCGTGCCCGGTCGGGTGAAGACCCGGCTCGTGCCGGCGCTCGGGCTCGACGGCGCGGCCTCGCTCGCCCGCGCGATGCTCGAGGATGCGGTCGACGCGCTCGCAGAGGGCGCACGCCCGCTCGTGGCGCTCGAGGGCGCGCCGGACGGCCTGCGCGCGACCCCGCCCTTCGACCGCGCCGAGGTCGTGGCGCAGGGCGGCGGCGATCTCGGCGCGCGCATGGTGCGGGTGCTCGCCCGGGGCTGCGCCTCCGCGCCGTCGGCGGTGGTCGTCGGCGGCGACGTCGTCGGACTGCCGCCCGCGACGCTCGAAGATGCGCGTGCCGCGCTCGAGACCGCGGACGCGGTGATCGGCCCGGCGTCCGACGGCGGCTACTACCTGCTCGGCGCGCGCGCACGCGCGCTGCCCGCGCTCGGCCGCGCGCTCGCAGGCGTGCGCTTCGGAACGGCCCTTGCCGGCGCCGACACGCTGCAGGGCCTGAGCCGCGAAGGGCTGCTCGTCGCCGAGCTCGCGCCCTTCTTCGACGTCGACGAACCGTCCGATCTCGAGCGGCTCGCGGCCCTGCTGAGCGCCCACCCGGAGCGCGCTCCCCGCACCCTGCGCTGGCTCGGCGCGCGGGCCGCGATCGCGCCTGGCGGCGCAGGAGCGTGAGCGCCAGGCGCCACGCGGGAGGGCATTCCCATCGGCCGCGACACGCGCTTGCACGGCGCGTGCGCTCGACGCGTCGGCGAAGGGTTGCGTGGCCCGACTCGATTGGTAGAGACGTCCGAGCAGCTGTCCTCGGAGGCGCGATGGGGCGAACGGTCGTCGTGGTGCTGGGTCTGTCGGTGCTGGGTCTGTCGGCGGAGGCGTGTGCGGTGACCGAGCCGTGCCCGGCCGGCACGATCGAGGCGGCGGGCGCATGCGTTCCTGCCGATGCGGGCCTCGACGCACCGGCGGAGTCGGACGCGCCCGGGCCGGACGGGCCGGACGTGGGCCCTCGCCCCGATGGGGCGCCCCTCGACGCCGACGGCTGCCGGCTCCTGCCCGACCTTCCCGACGACGCGTACACCGACAGCAACTGCGACGGCCTCGACGGCGACGCAGGCGACGGCGTGTTCGTGAGCAGCGCCGCGGCGCCAAGCGGCGACGGCAGCCGCGAGCGTCCGTTTCGTTCGCTGTCGGAGGGCCTCGCGGCGGCGAGCGCGCGCGGGCTCGGCGCCGTCTTCCTCTCGACTGCGCCGCAGGTCGGGCCGGTGGCGCTCGTGGACGGAGTCTCGATCGTCGGCGGCTACGACCCGACGAGCTGGGTGCGGAGCGCCGCGCGCAGCCCCATCACCGCGCCGGGGGTGGCGGTCTCGGGCGCCGATCTCACGGCCGACGCGGAGCTGCGCTCGCTGCTCATCACCGCCGAGACCCCCGCCGACGCGGGCGGCAGCGCCATCGCGCTGCGGCTCGTGCGGGCCTCGGGGCTGCGCCTGCGCGCGCTGACCCTCATCGCCGAGGACGGCGCCGCGGGCGCCGAGGGCGCGGCGGGCGCGGTGGCGGCGACGGGCAGCGCGGGCGGCCCCGGAGGTGTCGGAACCTCCTTCGGCTCGTCGTGTCCTGGCGGGGGCGGATCGCGCCCGAGCGCGGGCAGCTTCGGCACGAACGCCTGCAGCTGCGGGTTCGGCGGCAGCGGGGGGACGGCCGGGGCGCTCGGCGGCGCGGCGCAGCTCGGCAGCGAGTGCGGCACGACGCGCACGGGCGCCCTCGGCGGCGCCGCCGGCCGCATGAGCGCGCCGGTCGGGCTTGCTGGCGATCCGGGCGCGGTCGGCAGCGCGGGCAGCGGCGGCGCCGGCGGCGCGCCCGGCGCGTTCAGCGAGGCCGGCTTCGTCGCTGCGTCCGCCGGGGACGGCGGGGACGGCGGCGCCGGCGGAGGAGGCGGAGGAGGCGGCAGCGGCTACGCCTTCATGGTCTCGTCATGCACGAATTCCGGCGGCGCCGGCGGAGGCGGGGGAGCGGGCGGCTGCGGCGGCGGAGGCGGGCGCGGCGGAGGAGGCGGAGGCGCCTCGATCGGCCTCTACCTGTGGGCGAGCGACCTCGACGTCGAAGGCGTCTCGGTCGATCCCGGCACGGGCGGCGCAGGTGGCCGCGGCGGCGACGGGCGCGGCGGCGGCACGGGCGGCACGGGCGGCGCGGGCGGGGGTCCCCGCATGGCAGGCGGCTCGGATCTCGGCGGCGACGGAGGGCGCGGAGGGACCGGCGGCCCCGGCGCAGGCGGCGGAGGCGGACACGGCGGTCCGTCGATCGGCGTCGTGCTCGGCGGCGCCTCGAGCGTCGGCACGGGGGCCGGCCTTGCGCTCCTGCCCGGTGCGGGCGGCGAAGCCGGTGCGCCCGGCGCCGGAGGGCCGATGGGCGGGCAGCCGGGCGCAGCCGGCGCCGCAGGCCTCGCCGTGGACCGGTACACGCCTTGAGGCCCGCCGTCGCGCCCACGGATCAGCGGCTGCTCTTCGGGCTCGGGGCGGCCGCGGCGGTGCTCGTCGCGCTCGCGCTCGCGTGGCCCCGGGCGGCGCCCGCGCCGCTCGGCGAGACGGAATTCCACCCCGCGGAGCTGCCGCGCATCGACGTGCACGTGCACGTGCCACCGGAGCGCTACGGGTGGGCCGCCGAGGTCTTCGCGCGGTACGGGGTGCGCGTGGCGCTGAACGCCTCGGGAGGACACCCGGACGGCGGCGGCCTCGAGGAGACGGTCGCCGCGGGCCGCACCGTGAACGGCGCCATCCTCTCCTACTGCTCGCTCGACTTCCGCTACGTCGAGGCGCCCGACTTCTCCGCCTACGCGACGAGCACGCTCGATCGATGCCGCGCCCTCGGCGCCGTCGGGCTGAAGATCAGCAAGGCCCTCGGCCTCGGCTACGTGCTCTCCGATGGCACGCTGCTGCGCGTCGACGATCCACGCCTCGACGTGGTCTTCGAGCACGCGGGCGAGCTGGGCATGCCGGTGCTCATCCACAGCGGCGATCCCCAAGCCTTCTTCGAGCCGCCGAGCCCCGACAACGAGCGCTGGGCCGAGCTCGGCGAGCACCCCGCGTGGAGCTTCTGGGGTCCCGTGCCCGACGGCCCGCCGGGCTTGATGTGGCCGAGCTGGCAGGAGGTCTTCGACCAGTTCGAGGCCCGGGTCGCGCGGCACCCGCGCACGCGGATCCTCGGCGCGCACTTCGGCAACGCGCCCGAGGAGCCCGAGACCGTCGCGCGGATGCTCGCCCAGTACCCGAACCTCTACGTCGAGACCGCCGCGCGCGTCCCCGAGATCGGCCGCTTCGATGCGCGGCGCATGCGGGAGATCTTCGAGCGCTTCTCGGACCGGATCCTGTTCGGCACCGACTTCCAGACGGGGCGGAGCGGCTCCCTCGCGCTCGGCAGCGCAGGCGAGGGCTCCGACGCGGAGCAGGACATTCCCTTCTTCTTCGCCCAGCAGTTTCGCTACTTCGAGACCGAGGAGCGGGGTCTCCGGAGCCCGACGCCGATCCAGGGTGACTGGCCCATCGACGGCATCGGCCTGCCGCGCGAGGTGCTCGAGCGCTTCTACTACCGGAACGCGATGGCCCTCTTCGGGCTGCCCGATCCGAGCGCGCCCCACTGACGCAGCCGCTGCGGCCCGAGCTTGCTCGACGACGGACCGGGACCGTCACAGGGCGAGGCCGAGCGCCCGCGCGCGCGCTTCGCGGAGCGCGCTGAATGGGCGGGCCGCGTCGAGCCGAGGCGAGCGCTCCCACGCGGCGACCGGCACGCCCCCTTCCCGCGCGAGGGCCTCGAGGAGCAGCCGCTCGTCAGCCGGCTCGCGGCGAAACGGGAACGGGTTGCGGCTCCGCGCATGGCGCAGCGTCGGGTACTTCGCGTCGTCGGCGGCGATGAGCGCGAGCAGCTCGCGACCGCGCTCCTCGAGGTAACCGAGGAACGCGTCGTCGAAGGGCCCGACCTCGGCGCGCGCTGCAGGATCGCGCTGCCACCAGCGGGCCCAGTCGTAGCCGTAGAGGAAGTCGTGCGCGTAGCGAAACCGGATGCTGCTCGAGGCGCCGTAGAGCCGCTGCAGCCGGGCGATGCGTGCCGCGCTCGCCTCGATCGCTCGGGCGTCCGCGCGCCGGGCGAGGCTGCCCGCGAGGGCGTCGAGATCGCCGAAGACGTTGTCGGGGAAGTTCTCGCGGAGCGCGTCGGACACCTGCTCGATCGCCGCGCCGAGCGCTGCCGCCTCGGGGTGCGCGGCGAAGCCGCGGGCGAGCTCCGCCGCGGTCCGGGCCCGATCGCGATCCGGAGCGAGCGACGCCCACGCCGCGACCTGCGGGACGCGCGACATCACCAGCCGAAGGCGGGCGCCACCACGAGCCCCACCCCCCACGTGAGGCCGGCGCGCCAGGCAAGCCCGTGCAGGGCCGACTTGAAGTGGGTGATCGCGCCGAACGCGTCGGTCACCGCGGCCTCGCTCCTTCGGTGCAGGGTCGGCACGCCGTCGAAGGCAACGAGCGCGGCGACGATCGCGAGCGGGCGCGGCGGCCCCCCCTCGAGGAGGAACGTCGCTGCGAGCCACGCGAGCGGACCGACGACGGCGAGCGCCACGATCAGCCGGCGCGCCGCCAGGTTGCCGAGCATCGTCACGACCGTGCGCTTGCCTCCGGCCGCGTCGCTGCGCTCGTCGCTGAGGCCCGAGGCGACGGCGCTCGCGAGCGCCAGCATCGTCCAGCCGCCGAGCATCGTGGCGCTCGGTCCGAAGAGGCGCCCCGCGCCGAGATAGCAGCCGAGCGCCGGCAGGATCACCCCGACGCCGAGCGCCTCGAGCAGCTCTCCGCCGCCGCGGTAGTTCAGCCGGATCGGCGGCAGGGAATAGAGCCAGAAGGTCGCGAGCGCACCGAGCACGAGCGCGGGCAGGAGCGGACGCGCGAGCAGCAGGGACACCGGGACGCTGACGGCGAGCGCGAAGAGCCCCGCCCCGAGCCCGAGGCCGAGGAGCGCCCGCGCGCTCAGCACCCCATCGGGGATCGTCTTGGGCGAGGTCGCAGGGAACATGCGGCGCTTCAGCGCGTCGACCTCCCGATCGCCCCAGTCGTTGAGGCAGACGACGAAGATGAGGTCGAGCACCGTGAGGGCGAGCATCGCGAGCGCGCCCGGCACCGAGAGCGCGCCGCTCGTGTCCACCGCGAGCCCGACGCCGATCACCGCAGGCACGAGCAGCTTCGGCCAGCTCGCCGGCTTGAGCGCGAAGCGCAGGCGGCCGAGCGCGCTCGTCGGGAGCGGCTCGCTCACCCGGTGGTGCCCTGCTTCAGCAAGGCCTCGGCGCGGTGCGCGATGCGGCCGCGGCGGTGCCGCTCGGCGAGCGCGATGCCGAGCAGGGCCTGCTTGGCCTGCTCGAGGTCGTCGTTGACGATGAGGTAGTCGAAGAAGCCGTAGTGCTCGATCTCGACGTGGGCCTGCCGGAACCGGCGCTCGATCACCTCGGGGGCGTCGCTGGCGCGGCCAGTCAGGCGCTTCTTCAGCTCCGCCATCGAGGGCGGCAGGATGAACACCGACGCCGCGTCGGGGAGCTTCGCGCGGATCTGCCGTGCGCCCTGGTAGTCGACGTCGAAGAGGATCCCGCTCTTGCCTTGGGCCTCCGCGCGCTCGATCTCGGCGAGCGCGGTGCCGTAGAGGTTGCCGTGCACCTCGGCCCACTCGGCGAAGGCGCCCGCCTGCTCGAGGGCGACGAAGCGCTCCCGATCGACGAAGTGGTACTGCACGCCGTCGGTCTCTCCGGCGCGGGGCCGGCGGGTCGTGTGCGAGACCGAGAACGTGAAGTCCGGCAGGGTCCGGAGCAGGTGGTTCGTCAGCGTGGTCTTCCCCGCGCCCGAAGGGGACGAGAGGATGAGGAGAAGCGGAGCGGCCATCGGCGAAGGAGGGTAGCGCAAAGGGGCCCGCGCCGTGTCCTGCGCCGCTCCGTGGCCCAGCCCGGCGCGACGATGTACGCTCCCCGAGGCGTTCATGCCTGTCGTCCAACACGCCCGCCAAGAGCTTCACGTGAAGGTCGTGTATTACGGCCCGGGACTCGGCGGAAAGACGACGAACGTGGAGTGGATCCACGCGCACAGCCGCCCCGAGCGGCGGGGCAAGCTGGTCTCCCTCGCGGCCGAGAGCGAGAGGACGCTCTTCTTCGACCTGCTCCCCGTCGACCTCGGCGTGTTCCGCGGCTACCAGGTGCGCCTGCACCTCTGCACCGTGCCGGGACAGATCGCCTACGACCGCACCCGGCAGCTGGTGCTGCGCAACGTGGACGGGGTCGTGTTCGTGGTCGATAGCCAGCCCTCGCGCATGGAGGACAACCGGCAGTCGATCGTGAACCTCGACGCGAACCTGCGGCGGCAGGGAGACGAGCCGGAGCGGCTCCCGCTCGTCGTGCAGTACAACAAGCGTGACCTGCCTGGCGTGGCCTCGATCCGCGACCTGCGCAGCGAGCTCGGCGTGCCGCGCGGCGTGCCCGAGGTCGAGGCGATCGCGACGCGCGGCGTCGGCGTGCTCGAGACGATGAAGACCGTGCTCCGCGAGTGCCTGCAGCTCGTCGGCGACCCGCGCGCAGCCCGCGAGGGGCGCAGCCCCTCGCTCCTGCCCGGCAAGCGCGCCTCGATGTTCCCCGGGCGGGCGCCCGCGGTGCCGCCCGCGCTGCCCGCCGCGCCGCGCGTGCCGACCGGCTTCGGCGACGAGTGAGCGCGGCCGCGCTCGGGGCGGAGGCCACCGAGCTGCACCCTCGCGGCGGCCGGCGCCGGCAAGCGCCTCAGCGGGGGACGCTGGGCCAGCTGCGCACGACCGCGAGGAGCGCGAGCGCGGCCACGAGCGCGACGCAGGCGGAGGCACGGAACGCGGCGGCGAGCCCCGCCGCGTCGGCGATCGCCCCGAAGACCGCGCTCGCAGGCAGGAGCGCGAGGCCGAGGAGTCCGTGGAACCAGCCGAACGCTGCGCCTCGCTGCGCGCCGGGAGCGAGGTCTGCGACGAGCGCCCGCTCCGCCCCCTCGGTGAGCCCGTAGTAGCCGGTGTAGAGCACGAGGGTCAGCGCCCAGTGCAGGGGCTCCGAAGCGACGGAGAACGAGAAGTACGAGGCCGCGTAGAGCAGCCAGCCGAGGAGGAGGGTCGTGCGGCGGCCGATGCGATCGGAGAGCGCGCTGCCCGGCGCGATGGCGAGCGCGCGCAGGCCAGCGAACGCGATCCAGCCGCCGAGGACCTCGCTCTCGTCGAGGCCGACCTCCTGACCGAGCAGAAGGACGAAGGCGTCGCTCGCGTTCGAGAGGGCGAACACGAACGCGACGGCGAGGAAGGCCCGGAGCCGCACCGGCAGCGGTGCGGCCGGCGCGCGCTGCGGCGCCGGAGCCGCGGAGGGAGACGGCGCCGGCGTGCGCCAGAGGAGCAGCACCGCGAGGGCCCCCGGCACGACGGTCAGCGCGAAGACCGTCGGCAGCGTGAGGCCGAGGCCTCGGTGCAGGAGG
>Ga0209985_10001812_pt1 | contig 20162 bp, 17 predicted proteins | sample NOAtaG_FD_187305 | JGI IMG/M metagenome (GOLD analysis project Ga0209985, IMG submission 187305) | Freshwater lake microbial communities from Lake Erie, under a cyanobacterial bloom - NOAA_Erie_Diel6S_1000h metaG (SPAdes) (version 2) | ecosystem: Environmental > Aquatic > Freshwater > Lake ...
CGGAAAAACTCAAAATCTATATGGGCCTGCAGTTTTTCAAGCGGATCGTTTTGCCTGCTTATCTTTTCTAACCGAAACTGCTCATCAAATAATCCGCGCGTTGTGTGACCCATTTCTTTTTCTTTTTCCCAAAGATAGAACCGTTAACCGATTATTGTAGATTTAGCACCGGTTTTTAGAGATGCCCTTATACGAGTAGTTATTCCGAAAAAAACCTAGTAACCAGTCTGCGAATGGTTGTGGTTTTGAAGCACGTCCAGCGACATGGCCAAACTGATTTCGCTGGTGTTAAAATTCAATGCTGAACCTTTGGCGGGAAGTTCGAACACATAGCCCAACCGAAAGTTTTTGTAAACCCCCTGCAACAAAAGGCCGAACGTGTTCACGTTGCGCAGTAGAATTCCGGCCGTGTACAATTTGTTGAAGGTAAAATTCGCATTCACATCTACCGCAGGCGAGGAACCAGAAGTAAAACGCAGCAATGTCGATGGCTTGAACTCGATGCGCTCGCTGAGATTGAAGGCATACGAACCAAACAAGTAATAATTTTGGCTGTACACTTTTATTTCTTGCCCACCCAAGCTGGTGGAGTTGGCCAGTAATTGCGGAACAGACAGCCCAACCGAATAGCGATCTCCTCTTAACAACACACCGACACCTGTGTTGAATTTTGTTTCAGTGAAAGGAGCAAACAGTGGATCGGGATTCTGGATATTGAGACCGTCATTATTAGAAGCGTACTGCACCATGCCCATCTGCATACCAAACGAGAAGGTGAAATTATTTTTTAATTGGATGCGATACGAGGCAGTGCCACCATAGAAGGTGTTCTTGATATTGCCGATCTTATCTTGTAGCACTACCAAACCAGCGCCCACGCGATTGTCCGCCAAGGCAATGTGCCCATTGAAGTTGAAGGTGGAGGGGCCACCATCAATACCACTCCATTGCGAGCGATAGGCAAGGCCCAAATACATTCTGTCCATGCTTCCCGCAAAGGCCGGATTGATGAGCATGGGGTTGTTGAAGTATTGGGAATACAACGGGTCTTGCTGAGCACAGGCCGTGCCGGCACAACAGATAAGGAAGATGATGGACAATTTTTTCATGTGCTACCGTTTAAGAGAGATGAATCCCGTTTTTGTTTTTCTGCCACCGGCAAATTCGATTTTGTAGAAGTACGTTCCAGTAGGCAGGTCACTTCCATCATCGCTTATCCCTTTGAACACCACCGAAGAGTTGTTGTAGTTCTCTCCTTTCCACACCTCGTTCTGCCACCGGTCAAAAACGGTGACCAAATTGTTTTTCGTTTCGGGGATGATGTCGATGTATTGCAACACGAAAGTTGGGTTTGCGCCACCTGGCGAAAGCGCGTTGTAGATCACAATATCACCAAACACATCGATGCTGAATTCTTGTGTGGCACAGTTGCCATTGGCATCGCATGCACGGATCGTCAACTTGTCTGTTCCCGAAAAGGCAATGCCCGTATAATCGATTGTCAGAAAACCGTTCGCGATGGTAGCCTTCGCGCCACTGGCGGGAGGAATCGTTATGCTGATGGATGATATTGAACTATTGTTGAACGTGGTAATTAGCGGAATCAAGTTCAATGGTTTTGTGATACTGCCAATCGGGGTACTAAGCGGTTGAGTTGCAATAGTTGGCGGAGTGCCACACGCTTGAATGGTGGCAATCACCGCTGTCCGTGGGCTTTCGCATGTGCCATTGTCGATCGAAACATAATACGTGGTAGTCGCGGAAAGGCTTGGTGTAGTAAAACTAGAATTGGTTTGCCCCGCCATGGCCGTACCGCCTGTTGGCACTGTGTACCATCGATACTGACCTGCTGATCCGCCCGAAGCGGAAAGAGTTACCGAGGCACTCGGTGAACAGCCAATTGCGTTTGTACCAGTCGGTGCGTTGGGGGCGGTATTTATGGTGGCCACCACAGATACCCGATTGCTTTCGCAAGTGCCGTTATCAATCGAAACATAGTACATTGTTGTTGTAGAGATGCTTGGTGTTACAAAACTTGAATTGGTTTGCCCCGTAATGGGCGATCCGCCAGTGGCCACTGTGTACCATCTGTACTGGCCTGCCGAACCTCCCGATGCATTCAGTGTTAGTGAACCCGAACCGCAAGCAGCGGCACCTGTAACAGTGGGCGCTATGGGTAAGTTGTTAATGGTGGCTGTGACCGAGCTACGACTGCTCTCGCACGTAGCCGGATCAAAAATGGAAACAAAATAAGTAGTATTGGCATTTAGCAAGGGCGTGGTAAAGGAAGCTCCCGTAAACAAAATGGTGGTAGTCACATTATCCACATACCAACGGTACACTTGCGAACCGCTTGCGCCACTGGCTGTTAAGGTAATTGTTCCGTTTCCACATCTACTTCCGTTTGCAGCTGTTGGCGCAGAAGGTGGGGTACACGCAGCAATGGTGAAAGGCGCTGAAACACGACTACTCCAATACCCATTGCTATCTTTTGCCCGCACATTGAGTGTGTAGTTGCCGGGTGTGAGCACAGGCAAGTTTAAATTAAATAATTGATTGACAGTAGGTGCTTGTGCGATGGCAACTGATGTAGCCTGCCCAATACCCGGATCGGTATTGACATAGTATTCTAACTTCACCAAATTGGCTGGCAATGCACTGGCGGGCATCAGATAAAAAGTTCGTGTTGTAAAGAGCGACCATCTCCCTTGGTCATCGCGCACGCGCACATTTGCAGTGTGGAAGCCAGGCGTTAGTGCAGTGGTAGGTGTGTTGATGGTGAGGTTTTGAGTCGGGCTTGCTGTTACTGGAATGTTGGTAGCATTTCCAACTCCGGGGTCGGTATCATAAAAATATTCTGCTTTAGTAATATTGGTGCTGGGCGAAAGAATAAATGGATTAGGGATAATGTAAAAAGTTCGTGTGGTAAATAAACTCCACTTTCCGGTGTTGTCCTGAACGCGCGCATTGAAGGTATGAAAACCTGTTGCGAGCGAACTTGTACTTAAATTATACGTCTGGTTAATGGATGCACCTGGTGCAATCGATAACGAAGTAGCGTTGCCTACACCGGGATCATTGTCATAAAAGTATTCGGCACGGGCAATAGTTTGCGCGGTGGCGGATACCGAGACGAGGAAAAATAAAAAAGTCCATAGTCTATAGTCTATAGTCGATCGATCATCGGCTATCGGCCATCGACTATCAACCATCGTCTTCAAAATATTGTTAAAAGATCGCTTCATAACCATTGCTCCATGTCTTATTGAGAAAGATCAATTATTCACCGTTGCTTGAATCGTTACTTTCAACTGCGCGCCTGGTGCAAGTGTACCGTTTTGGATATTTAAACTTGTAACTTGAGGAATAGGCGGTAAAGCGCTCGTATCAAATCCACTGCCGGGTGCTCCACCACTTGGAAAGGGGTAGCTGCCTCCATAGATGCCTAAGTCAGTGCCATCGGTACTCGCATTTTTTACCGGGGAAGCGGACTGAAGGCGGTAGTTAGCTCTATCATCATAGAGTGAAAAATTGGTTACGCTTACGAACAATGGGTTGACACCCACAAAATTTCCCGCCTCGGTGTTCGGACCAATGGCAAAACTGTTAAATGGTGAAATATTACTCACGCTGTTGGTAAGCAGACACAGATTGTTATTAAAGTTATTGAACTTCGTTCCGCCATCAATGATATAAGCAGAAGCCGAGCCTTGCATAAAAATATTGTTGGTGATAGTGGTATTGTAAACGTTGTTCAATACTTGACCATTACCATCTAAAAATACATTATGATCGATTAGAACGCTTCCCGCTCCGTTGCTACTACTGCCACTTATAAATCCTCCGGAGAAGATGTTATTTTGAACGATGGCGTTGATGATTGGCGATGTGCTCATGCTTAAAGTACCCGATATAATATTGTTGTAAATCAACCAGTTGCTGCCATACACATATATGTTACCTATAAAGTTTCGGAAGATTTGCACATTGCTGATTGGTGAAGAACCGGCAGAGAAACTATCAATGTTGCTGACTTCAAACCCGCAAATGACTGTCCCCGATGGATTGTTACTTCCAAAAAAAGGCATTGAAATTCTGCTTACAGTCGTTTTATAGTTTAACTGGAGGGGAGATTTATAACCCCCACCAATGAGCACCAGTCGTTTGGTGACCGATACATTTTCTGAATAAGTAGTGGAAGACGCATTCACATAAATCGTATCACCCACTACGGCCGCGTTTACAGCAGCTTGTATAGTATTAAACTGAGCTGGGTTTTGCGGATCATTGCTTACCGTGCGGATGGTGGCAAATGCAGACAGCGAAACAATACAAAAAAGGATGAGTAGTGTTGTGAAAGTTTTCATACGAATTATTTTTTATCATTTCTAATTGTTTACCGTTGCTTGAATGGTCACCTTCAATTGTGCTCCCGGTATCAGCGAGGAATTTTGAATGTTTACATTAGTCACTTGCGGAATAGGTGGCACGGGTCGTGTATCAAACCCCGAACCAATGGCACCACCACTAGGGAAAGGGTAAGATCCGCCATATATTCCTATGTCCGTTCCATCTGTTCCTGCATTTTTTCCGGGAGAACCCGCCTGTAGCCGATAGTTGTCCAGCGTAGAATATGCATCGGGATTGGCATTTAACACAAACAATGGATTTTGGCCGATGATGTTGCCACTGCCTGTGTTGGAGCCTCCCACGGATGCCACAAAGTTTGCGAAATTATTACTTGGATTGTAAAAGCTCGGTGTCGCAATGGTAGTGAGGTTAGAAAGGTTGTTGTTGAAAGTGTTGTATACTACGCTGGCCGATGATACATTAAATACAAAGCCAGAAGACCTTGAAAATATATTATTGGAGACAACTACATTGTAAAGTGAGCCCCCCAGTACTCCACTAGCACCAGTTCCCAAAAAAAGATTATGATCGATGACTACCGTAGCACTGTTAAACCCATTGATTGATTGGCCAATAAAAATGTTATTAGCAAAAAGAATGTTAGTGGGAGAAGCAGAGCTGATGCTGGCTCCCCCGTCCACGCGGCCTTCGAAGATATTGTTAACGATTACCCATCCTTTGGAATAAGTACCTGATGAGCTGTTGTTCAGTGTGAGGGCAATGGTGGAATTAAAAAAACGATTTCTTAACAACGTTATATTGTCACATGCCAAAGACAACCCCTCCGGGCTTATTTGGCCACTGAGCAAACCCATAATCGTACTTCCACTCGCATTAGCGCCTCCGTTTCGAGACAATAGAATGTTGGCAACGTTGGTGGGTTGCGCTGATGAATTATTTGGAGCAAAGCCCGCCCCAACAATCACCAGCCGCTTAGTAACGGTTAAAGTGGTGTATTGAAAAGGGGATCCTTGGATATAAATCGTGTCACCATCCACCGAAGCTGACTGTGCTGCTGCAAAGGTGCTGAATTGGGCCGGCTGCGCAGGATCATTGCTTACAGTGCGAATGGTGGCCATGCTAGTGATGCAAATGGCGGTAATAAAAGCGAATAAAGACAAAAGCTTTTTCATAGGTACTTTTTGAAATTTGAAAATCCTTGGATGCTAAACACCTTTTTAAGGCGCACGGAACAACTGATTTACTTCTCAAAAGTAAGGCGGAGGTCGTTGGCATTGAATCCACCAAAAAGGGGATTTTTTTGTAGCATGCTTCAAAATCGCTGTTAGCGATGTAGTTTTGTTATGTGAATGTTATGCGCCTTCTCCTTACTGCGATAATGTTGTTGCCAATTCGATCGGCTGCACAAGAGGTGCTTGATAAAGACAGTTTGTGGCAACAGTTCAGGAAGTCATCACTAGATACTAACCGTGTCAATATACTAATCCAATTGGGCCAGCAATACGAAGGCAGTATGCCAGACTCTGCACTGTCATTGTATCAATTGGCATATGAATTGAGCCAAAATTTGCGCTACACCAAAGGCACGTTGCGTTTTTTCGCCAACGCAACCTATGTCTATAATATTCTCGGCAAGTACGATACTGCGTTACTATTAAATCTAAAGTCCGTTGAATTGGCAAAATCAGTTAACGATGATGAACGACTGGCCGCAGCATTGGGAAACGTGGGCAACTCATATCTCTATTTAAACGATTATGAAAAGTCAATTCAGTATTTGCTTGAAGCGCTGGAAATTGCAGAAACACGCCACGACATTCGCAAACTGAATGTACTGTACAGCAACTTGGCCAACGTCTATCGAAGCCTAAAGCAGTACGACCAGGCATTAACCTATGCAGAAAAAGCACTGGCGCTGTCTCGTGATGTGAAAAACCCATATAACATTTGTGCAGCTTTGGTAACACTAGCCACTGTAAAGAATTTTCAAATGAAAACAACTGAGGCGATTCGTCTATTAAATGAAGCTGCCTCAATCGCACGCAACTTGAACGATCAGTTTTCGTTGTTGTCTGCCCTTCTCAACTTAAGTGATGCGAACCTGAAGATGGGCAACTATCAGGCACTGGGTGAGATTTGCCGAGAGGCATTAGAAGTTGCCCAACAGATTGAAGATCCCCTTGGTGTGGCGATTAGTTACCGTGGGTTGGGCTATCATTACCTCTATGCAAGAAATCTGTCCGAGGCTGAACGATTTGCCAAAAAATCATTGGCCCAATCAATCCAACACAAATTACAGCTTGATGCCAGCAAGGCATATGTATTGTTGTCTGAATTGTCACTTCTTCGAAACGATAATCGGGCTTATCAGTATTACCAGATGGCCAGTGATTCCATTCAGGAGCTAGTGTTTGCACAGGAAAAGACAAGAAATATCCAGCGGTTGGAAGTACAATTTCAAGCCCGGGCGCGCGAGCGCCAATTGCAAGAGCTAAAATCGGAAGCCGAGTTGCGAGAAACGAGTTTGAGGCAAAGCAGGTGGTTGGCAATTTTGTTGGCGGCCTTGTTATTGTTGGCAGGCGTGGCTTCGTGGATATTGATCCGTTCCGCCCAGCAACGAAAAGAGTTGGCTGAGCGCGAGAGCGAATTGAATCGTGCCCGCGTGCTGCAGCTCGAAAACGAGAAGCAGCTGATGGCAAGTCAAGCAGTGATTAAAGGTCAAGAACAGGAACGTGGTCGTTTAGCTAAAGACCTGCACGATGGGTTGGGGGGTATTTTATCGGGAATCAAATTTTCACTTACTCATATGAAGTCTAACATGATATTAGATGCCAACAATGCGCTACAATTTGAACGATCCCTCGATATGCTCGATCATTCGATTGCAGAACTGAGGCGGGTAGCACATAATATGATGCCCGAAGTGCTGGTCAAGTTTGGCTTGCCCGAGGCGCTGAAAAGTTACTGCGAATCCATCCGACAATCAAAGGTGCTAGAGATTACCCTACAAGTATTAGGTGACGAAAGACGTGTCGATTCAAATGTAGAAATCATCTGTTTCAGAATCGTGCAAGAGCTGCTGAACAATGTAATTAAACATGCAGAGGCGACACATGTACTCGTGCAATTTTCTTTGCAAGCAAATGAAGTGAACCTAACCGTGGAGGACAATGGTGTGGGCTTTGACGTCCGTTCGGTGACGACCGCCAGGGGTGCTGGCTGGGCCAGTATTTACTCGCGCGTAGAGTATTTGAAAGGCAGGGTAGATCTGCAATCGTCAGCGAATGGCGGTACTTTTGTGCATATAGACATTCCATTATTGTGATTAGAGTATTCATCATAGATGATCACCCGTTGGTGATCGAGGGCATTAAATGTATGCTGCTCGCCCAACCGGAAATCGAAGTAATGGGTCATGCTTCATCTGGCACTTCTGCGCTGGGGTTCTTCATTTCAAATTCTGCAGATATTGTTTTGCTGGATATCAATTTGCCAGATTTGTCCGGATTGGAACTGTGCGCACTCTTGCTAAAAAAGAATGCAGACCTAAAAATCATTGCCTTGACCAACTTCGATCAACTTTCTTACCTAGAGGGGATGCGCAAAGCTGGGGCAAAGGGTTATGTTTTGAAAAATGCAAGTGCTACCGAAATTCTTAAGGCCATTCAAAAGGTAGTAAAGGGGCATGAGCATTGGCTGGGCAACGATAGCGCTCAAGATAGCATTCAACAGCACAACCAACTCATGCTCACCCGCAGGGAGTTGGAGGTTTTAAGACTGGTGGCTGAAGGTCTTACCAATCAAGAAATTGCCGATAAATTATTTGTGAGCGCCAGCACGGTAGATTCACACCGGAAAAATCTGATTTCAAAACTGAATGTAAAAAACACAGCCGCGCTTGTTCGCACGGCTGTAGAAAATAAAATTATATAAACGCGCTGTTATTCTTTGATTCCAGATAAGTCAAAGACAAACGCATACATCAAGGCATCTTCTTTCAACGATTCAAATCGACCGCTGGCACCACCGTGGCCTGCCTCCATATTGGTTTTCAACAACAAAAGATTTTTGTCGGTCTTCATCGCTCGCAATTTGGCCACCCATTTGGCGGGCTCCCAATACTGTACTTGACTATCGTGCAATCCAGTTGTTACCAACAAATTGGGGTAGGCTTTCTTTTCTACATTGTCATAGGGCGAATAAGAGAGCATGTAGTCGTATTCTTCTTTGATGTTGGGGTTACCCCATTCTTTCCATTCAAATGTAGTGAGTGGTATGCTCTCATCTTCCATCGTATTGATCACATCTACAAACGGAACATCTGCAATGATGCCTTTGTATAAATCGGGGCGCATGTTGGTGATGGCACCCATCAGCAAACCGCCTGCACTGCCACCGTTGGCAAAAAGCTTGTCTTTCGCAGCATATTTTTCTTTGATCAAGTATTCCGAAACATCAATGAAGTCGTTGAACGTGTTTTTCTTGTTCAGCATCTTACCATCTTCATACCACTTGCCGCCCATCTCTTGCCCACCACGTATGTGTGCCAGCGCATACACGAAACCGCGGTCGAGCAAACTCAAACGGCTGGAACTGAAAAAGGCAGGCATGGAAGCCCCATAAGATCCGTAGGCATACTGAAAGCAAGGATGTTCGCCATCTTTCTTGTATTTGTCTTTTCGATAAACAATGCTCACAGGAATTTTTACGCCATCACGCGCGGTGGCCCAAACCCGTTCGGTTTGGTAGTTATTGCGGTCAAAGCCACCTAAAACTTCCTGTTCTTTCAGCAACTTCTTCTCAGCATTTTCCATATTGTAGTCGTACTGCGAAGGAGGTGTAGTCATCGATTGATAATAATAACGCAGCGTAGTTGAATTTGGATCGGGGTTTGAACTGATACCAGCCACATACGCGGGTTCACCAAAGTCGATTGTCTTCTCTGAGTTGTCGGCCCACTTCACAAGTCTGATTTTGTCCAAACCTTCCTTTTTATCTTGAATAGCTAGGTAGTCTTTAAATAATTCAAATCCTTCTAAGAAAATATCTTCACGATTCGGAACGAGGTCTTTCCAATTTTCTTTCTTCGGATTGGCATCAGCCACTTCAGCAAGGCGGTAATTTTTTGCATTTTCGTTGGTGCGGATAAAAAACTTGCCGTTGATGTGGTCAACAGAGTATTGTACGTTGTCTTGTATCGCGGCAAATTCGGTAAGCTTAGCCTTCGGGTTGTCAATCTCCATAAATCTGACCATCGAGGCATCGGTGCGTCCGGATTGTACCATCAGGTATTTTTTGGATCTCGACTTACCGATGTAACAAGATAAAGTTTCGTCTTTTTCTTCATACACCAATACGTCACTGGCAGCATTGGCGCCCATTGTATGGCGATATACTTGATAGGACCGCAACGTGTTGGGGTCTTGCTTGCTATAATAAATGTATTTGTTGTCGTTGCTCCATTCCATATTTCCGGTGGTGCCCCCGATTTTGTCTGTCAGCAAGCTTCCGGTTTTCAAATCTTTCACTGTGATGGTGTAAAACCGTCTTCCCACCGTATCGCGAATAATGGCCGCGAGTTGATGGTCGGGGCTTGCACTCGTAAACATGCTAAAGTAGCCATGGCCTTTGCCCATTTCATTGCCGTTGGCAATCACTTCTTCGGTGGCTTCTAAAGAGCCTTTCTTACGACAGTAGATGGGATATTCGCCCCCTTCTTCAAAACGAGTGTAGTAGAAATAATCATCAATTTTGGAAGGCACCGATTCGTCTTTTTCTTTGATGCGGCCCTTCATCTCGTTAAATAGCTTTGCCTGTAAAGCCTTGGTGAGCGACATCATTGTATCAAGGTATTTGTTCTCGGCTGTCAGGTAATTTACTACAGCCGTGTCTTCCCGGTTTCTTAACCAGAAATAATTGTCCGCGCGCTTGTCACCATGCTTTGAGGTGATTTCGTGGGCTTTTACCAACGCAACGGGTGCCGCTACATTTGGATATTTTGTTTGATTATTGTTGCAGCTTGTTATAATGCTCAAGACAACAACAAATGGATAGAGTGTTTTCATGTTATTACTCATTGTATCATCAAAGAAATTTATTCTGAACGCTGATTACTGGATTTCTTAATAAGTGGGCATGCTCGTATCAATCTCTTTTGCCCACGCTAAAATACCGCCCTTTAGGTTGTATAGATTAGTGAATCCGTGATTAGCTTCCAGCCACTTCACCATGTTGCCACTGCGCGCCCCACTGCGGCAATGAATCACCACTTGTTTGTCTTTTGCAATTTTATCTACGTTGTGCGGAATCTCTGCCTGCGGGATCAATTCCCCATCTAGGTTGCAGATGTCGAATTCATGTGGTTCGCGCACATCAATGAGTTGAAAGTTGGCCTTTGAATCTTTCATGGCCTTTAGTTCTTGCACAGTTACTTCTTTCATGTGAATTGTTTTTTTTTGGAGCATTACAAAAGTCATCATAATCAATCAAACCCAAAATGTTTTTTCTTTGATTTTTATCAACGATTTGAATGATTTGGCTATCCATGGTAAAGGAGTCAAGAATGAGAAGTTTGTTCACCAACGGATCGCCAATACCAGCCAATACCTTGATTGCTTCGTTTGCTTGCATACTTCCGATTATTCCTGCCAAAGCCCCAAGCACGCCACCTTCTTCGCAATTAGGCACTGCTTCCGGGTGCGGAGGCAATGGGTATAAATCACGGTAGTTGGCAGAGCGTTGGTAATTAAAAACGGCAACTTGTCCTTCGTATCGAAAAATAGATGCATAAATTAACGGTACATCCAACAGCACGGATGCGTCATTCAGCAGATACCGGGTCGGGAAGTTATCCGTGCAATCGATAATCAACTGGAATCCCTTGAGCAAACCGAGTACATTTGAAGCATTCAACTGATTTGCAAATGGGTCAATCTGCACGTGTTGGTTGAGGGCTCGAAGTTTTTCTGCCGCGACTTGTGCTTTTGGTTGGTTGAGGTCTGCAGCAGTATAAAGTATTTGCCTTTGTAGGTTTGAAAGACTTACGTTGTCATGATCAAAAATGGCAATATGCCCAACGCCTGCGGCTACTAAATATTGCAATACAGGGCAGCCCAACCCGCCAGCGCCCAACAATGTATTTGCGTCAAGCGGGGTTGACGCGTAATCCAACGTTTTCGTATCTTTATTGCGTTCGGTGTCGGGGACAGGACGCGGTTTCACAAGCCCCGCTCGAACGCAAATACTCACGTTGGGTGCCAGGCGCTGAAAAGTCCCGCAGACGTGACGCCCCAGACGACAACGTTTGGTTCACGCGGACAACTTGGACGACTTTGACCCAACGACTTTTTAGACAACTCCACAACGCTCCCCGACCCAGTGCTGAAATAGAAATCGCGCGAAGCGCGAATTTTTTTTGCGGTTTGACAAAGGAAATTTAAGAAAATCGAAAACAAGAACTTTTTTTAGGTTACGCGGACAACTCGGTGCCGCTGGACAAGTTTTCGTTCCGCGGACAGCTTGGGCGACTTTGGCTGACTCACCAACGTGGACTCCTACCCTATTTCAAAATCAAAATTCATTTACGTGGACTCGAACGCGTCAACAAAACGCTACGGACGACTTGAGACAAGCCGTAAATTGATTATTCCGGGAAGTCTGACCCACCGATTCCGGTAATTGTTTGACCCACCTTTGAGCGATGGATTTGATGGGATAAAGCTAGCGTTTTTCTGGTGGATTTTTGATTGACTTTTTTCTTAAGGATTCGCCCTTTAATTCGAAGCGGTGTGCATTAGCCATTAATCGATCCATAATGGCGTCAGCAAGTGTTGGCTCTGCAATGTATTCATGCCATTTATTGATAGGTAATTGCGAGGCTATTACCACCGACTTTTTGTTGTATCTGTCTTCGAGGATTTGCAACAAAGCCAGGCGAGTGTTTTGATCCATCGGAGCAAGACCAAAGTCATCAAGAATGAGCAGGCTAACCTTATCCAGTTGGTTGAGAAGTTTTACGAATGAGCCATCCAGTTTTGCAACCATGATCTTCTCGGTAAATCGGTTAAGATTCAGGTATAGTGTTTTGTATCCCATGGCACAAGCCTGATGGCCGAGCGCACAAGCCAAAAAACTTTTGCCCGCACCGGTGGCCCCGCTGATGAGAATATTTTCCGACCTATCAATGTAGCTGCAATCGGCAAGTTGTAGGATTTGCTCTTTGGCCATATTGCGCGAAGGGCTATAAGAGATTTCTTCCAGTGATCCTGCATAGCGAAGCTTGCTTAACTTCAAGTACAACTGAGTTTTGTACTGTACACGACTTTGACGTTCGGCTTCCGATAGTTGCGCAATAAGGTAATGACCTTCCGGGTGTTGGTTAACCGGTAACTGTAAAACCGCCTCATAGCTTCGTGCCATTCCCTGTAGCTTGAGTTCTTTTAATTGTTCTAGTGTTGCTGTTGTGTTCATGGTTAAAAATTGGTTTATGATTATTGATATGATTGTGGTCCTCTGATTTGTGAGTGATCGGGTATTGCAGATGCCAGATTAGTAACGGGTAGTTGATCAAGACGATTTTTCAGAATGTTACTCACGATGCCGTAATTGATTTTTGGTGCGTCTTTCGCTCGTTCACAGGCAGCCTCCAGTCGGTCATTGCCATATTGTTTGGCCAATCGAAGAATACCAAGGCAACTGTTATAAGTCTGTTCGTAAAAGGTATTTGACTCGAGCATGCGTTTGATCACCCGCTGTACCGATTGGCCGATGGATGAAGCGTGTCGTAAAAAATCCTCATCACTCCAGGCACGTTGCTGGGCTACGTAACGATGTGCTGGCGGACGATGTTCAATGAGGGTTGTATATCCATTCTTACGATAACTACGCTTATGGACAGCTACACGTTTAAGTGCATCATAGATCTCGACCGTGTCAGTGGTATAAATGATTTTGAGTCGTTTACCGATGAGAGAATACGGTACGCTGTATTGGTGTCTGTCCTGTCCAACGATGACATGGTAGTTGCGTTGAACTTTACTTTCCGCTACCTGTTTGATCTGATAAGGCGATGAAGGGAGGTCTTTAAGTTTGCTGCGTTCATCATCCATAAAAACCTGCCTGCGACTACCTTCCCGAACTTTAAAAGGTCTGCTATTCAGTAGCTCTACCTGCCTGCGCATGGCCGCATTCAATTCTTCCATACTATAGAATGTCTGATGACGAAGGGGAGCGTAAATGTGCTTGTAGGAAAGATCTACGGCCTTTTCAACACTACCTTTATCGCGCGGTTTTCTTACGCGCGCTGCCAGGATAGTTGTCCCGTAATGAGCCGCCATATATTCCATGGCTTCCGTGAACTGTGGCTCATACCGGTTCGATCGAACCACGGCTGTGCGCATGTTGTCGCATTTAATACTTTGTGGGACACCACCGATATACTCAAGGGCATGTCTGAGTCCATTGATAAAATCTTCCTGCTTTTGAGAACGTAGCGCTTCCGCATAGATATAATGGCTGTAAGGCAGTGCACATACCAGTACTTCACAAGCGATCCATTCACCCGTAGAGCGATCAACGTAACCAAGTTTATCACCTGCAAAATCAACCTGTAGTTGTTCTGCGGGTCGATGCGTAAAATGCATGACTGCTTTGTCTGGTTCGGTGTATTTGGACAAATGCTCGCAAAACTGAGAGTACGAATAGCCACCCGGGTTTTCTTTCCGGTATTCTTCCCAAAGAAGTTGCCGCGTGACTCCGCGCTTACGGAGCTCTGAGGAAAAATAACCTGCGCGTTGCTCGAATAGCGCGTAGCGTTCATCTTTGATTCGCCCCGTGCGAAACAATTCAATATTGTCTGTGTAAACAAGGGCGGCAAGTGAATCCTGTTCAAGATCCAAGGCTTGGCGCACATTTAATCCCGCAGCGGCAATCCTGCGCAAATATTCTCTTATCGTGTTGCGAGATAGTCCTGTAAGCCTTTCCGTGTGGCGGATACTTTGGCCATTGGATTGTAATTCAAGTATTCTTCTGATCTGGTGCATACGTAATGGTTGTGACATAAAGCGCTAGGGTTTACTTTTTCAATGCGTAAACCAACGCCTATCGGCATCAAATCTCAAAGCTCAAAGGTGGGTCAGATCATTTCCGGAATCCTGACCATCAGGTGGGTCAAACAATTCCCGGAATACCCGGGTCAACCCATTTCCGGAATAGGTGGGTCAAGTCATTTCCGGAATTCCCCTCCAGTCAGACAATTCCCGCAATCGGTAAGGTGGGTCAAATGATTTCCGGAATATTCAATTGGAAACTATTACTAACTTTGCCTAGTTGACACAATACAGGTTAAATGAGATATTTTGACACCAGATTTTTAGACGAGGCAGACGAGTTTATAGCCTCTTTAAAACCTAAAACCATTAAGAAAATATTGTATAATATTGACCTAGCTGAGCAGACAAATGACCCAAGACTGTTTAAAAAACTAAAGAAAGAGATTTGGGAATTCAGGACTAAGTACGAGGGACTTCAGGTCAGACTTTTAGCATTTTGGGACAAGACAAACAACGAGGAGACTCTGGTAATCGCGACTCATGGGTTTATTAAAAAAGTTGACAAAGTCCCAGAGAACGAAATTGACAGAGCAGTGAGAATTAGAGAGCAGTATTTCAGGACTAAAACGAAAAATTAAATCATTATGGCAAAGAAAATGAAAGTACGCACACTTGCCGACATGAAAGACAAGTACATCGGTAAAGTTGGGAGCAAGGATAGAGACGACTATGAATATGAACTTCGTATGGACGTACTTGGGAAAATGATAAAGGCCGCAAGACAAGAGCGCAACTTGACACAAGAAGAACTCGGAAAACTTGTGGGAGTACAAAAAGCACAAATATCAAAACTTGAGAGCAGTACAAACAGCGCGACAATTGACACTGTGCTTCGTGTTTTCAAGGCTTTAAAGGCGGACATAAACTTCAATGTAAAAATTGAGGACAGTTTTGTTAGACTAGCTTGATACAAAAAGCCGAACGCACAACAGCATGTTTCTTCAATGGTGCCGTGACGAGTTAATTTAAAGTTTTATCTTCGTTCAACGCTTGGTTTCGTGGGACAGGACGCGGCTTCGGAAGCGCACCACTGAAGAAACACAAACGTTGTGTGTAACAATCAAAATCTCAATCAAATGAAAAATATAACCTTCATGTTTGTGTTTTTAATAACTTCATTTTACTGTTTTGCTCAAAAAATTGAAACGGTAAACATAGAGTCAAAAATTTATGGAGGTCGAGAAATTATGATTTATACACCAAGGTTGTATGAAGAATATCCTCACAAAAAATATGAGGTCGTATATGTTTTTGACTCACAAGCGCGACAATATTTTGACTATGTACACTCTAGCTTGACTTTTTTGAATAGTGCGGTGCCCATGATTGTTGTTGGAGTAATTTCTAAAGAACGAGATGATGATTTTTTACCTACCTATATACACGATGAAACAGCCAAAATGATGCGGGATAATAAAGGCAGGGCAAACGATTTTATGAAATTTCTTAAAAACGATATTTTTATCTACGTAGATAAAAATTACAAAACTTTACCCACCCGCCTCGCAGTAGGTCATTCTAATGGTGGTGTGTTTATAACATATTGTATGGTTAAAGACCCTACCTTGTTTAATGGATATATTGCTATTTCACCCCATATGCGTTATGATAAAATGCAAATGGTAGACAGTCTCCAAAAATTCGACCCCGGTAAAGTTAAAAGAGAACTCTTCTATTATATGGCAAAGGGAAATGAATCGGCTACAGATTGGGAAAAATCAATTAACAGGACAAGGGAATTTTTTAATTCAGAAAAAACTAATAAAGTAATTCATTTTGAGTATGAATATTTTCCGTCAGAGACGCATACCACAATTTATCCAAAAGCAGTTATCAATGGGTTTAACAAGTGGTTTGCTTATCAATACAATAATTTGAATAGATGTAAAGAATATTATACCTCTTTAAAAGAACGTAACAATTATACACTTTCTGAGGAAGATTTGCTTGGGCATATTTCAAATCATTTCTGGGCTAAGGATTATTCCACTGCAAAAGATTTTATGGAATGGGGGAAAAGTATGTTTCCAAATTCAAGATTGCTTGCTGATTTTGATAAAAAATTGGGGATGGTTCAGGAAACAAAAGCACCTTCAATTTTTCCCGAAAAATGCTTAGGTACTTGGGAAGGTACAATGAAAATTTACAGCTACAACACATTACGTGATAGCGTAAAAGTTAGGTTTACAGCCGCTAAAACAAATGTTAAAGGTATTTACACCTGGAAAACCGAGTATTTATCAGCTACTACACCTATGATTAAAGACTATAAATTAGTTATTGACGATTTAGATAAAGGTCGATATAAACTTGATGAAGGTGACGGTGTAGAATTGATTGAGTACAATGTTAATAATAAACTCTATAGCTTGTTTAAAGTTAATGATATCTGGCTAACTGCGACTACCCAATTACTGGATGATAAATTAATCTTTGAGGTAACATCGGGTAAGGAATCGAATGAAGTCAAAGCAATTACAAACTATTCTTTTACTAATGTACAAAGAGTAATAATGACAAAGATTGAGTAACACATTACTACACACAACACAATGTTTGCGCAATGGTGGGGTGACGAGTAAGTTCAAAGTGTTATCTTCGTTCAACGTTTGGTGTCGGGGACAGGACACGGCTTCGGAAGCGCACCACTGAAGAAACACAAACGTTGGGCGCCATTGCTGGGAAAAAAGACAAAAAGAACAGACTGTGGGAAAGAGTTTTATCGTTTTCAAGGACAAAGGATTTTGGTCTCACGATAGTACCTTGTGTGTTTTGCTTTACCTCAACGTGAGACGGCTAAACAACGGCAAGGACAGGGACGATTGGACGCAGTCCGTTGTCAAAGATTGGACGTTCTATTACTCAGCGGGTTTTGTCGGTTGTATCCCCATTGACCTTGACAAGAAATTGCCAGACGAGAATTACAAAAGAGTCATTGTTGACAGCCTTCGAACTATTTCAAAAAACCTCCATCAGGACTCGAACTATTTTCCTGTTGAAGAGCTACATCTAAATTTGGTTGGTGGAAAAGGAGTTACATGGCTTGAAGTGACAAACGACTTCAGGAACGAACTCATTAGAATTTCTCATATGCTAATAGACTTAATCGAGGGACGGTTAGACATAGATGTGAGTAGTAAAATAGACTATTTGAGAGAGAAAAGTATTTCAAACTCTGCAACGGACGCCCAACAATGTATTTGCGTCAAGCGGGGTTGACGCGTAATCCAACGTTTTCGTATCTTTAATGCGTTCGTTGTCGTGGACACCGCGCGGCTTCGGAAGCCCCGCTCGAACGCAAATACTCACGTTGTGCGTCATTTGCTTTGGACAGAGATGAACAAGATAAAAGGACAGTTGGACAAGAGTGACTACGAAGGGTATTCCGACTTTGTAAATTTTCGTATTGACGACTATTTACTAGACGAGAAACTGGACGAGTTGTATCCAGGACAAATGTACAAGGGACTAATACCGACTCTGGACTTCGGACTTTCAAATGAGAAAGAAAAACAAATTGTCTGGGAAAGAATACTACCTAAGAAAAACGAGGTAACAATCTGCCCAATACTTATGTGCCCAGACGACAATGACTTTTCATGCACTTTAATTTTGGCTGAGATTGAGAACTACGGAGACTTTGTGCAGTGGAAAAGAATCGGACTTGACGAAACTAGAAATAGGTACGAGGAAAGATTTGGTAAAACTATCAAGTGGTTTGACAACTTTGGGACTCTGAACTTTGAGATTAAGGACTACTTGGAGACAATCGAATCATTCAAACAACAGTTGACAAAGGATAAAGAAAAATTCGAACTCCAACGACATAGTGCGGACTAAAGCAAACGAACGCACAACACTGTATTTGCGTCAAGCGGGGTTGACGCGTAATCCAACGTTTTCGTATCTTTAATGCGTTCGGTGTCGGGGACAAAGCGTAGCTTCGGAAGCCCCGCTCGAACGCAAATACTCATGTTGGTGGCAATGCAGCTCGAGCAGTGAAGGCTTCGAAATTAACCGCCTCTTGACAGGAATCAATCATTACAGTTTAATGACAAGAAAATAAATATCTAAGTTTACCGTTATCATCCCCATTAACAATGACTAAAATGAAACGTATAATATTTAGTATCCTACTGGGTTTTACAATTTTGCATTACGAACTATATGGTCAAGAAGGCAAAAATATTCTAGATAATTTGACTCCAAGGCAGATTACTTCAATAGACCCATTTAACGAAGACTTTAAAGACCTACAATTCTTAAAAGAAACTTTAAAGGATAACAGAATTGTGCTTCTTGGAGAGCAATCACATGGCGAGGGTGCTACTTTTGAAGCAAAAGTTCGACTAATTAGATTCTTGCATAGAGAGCTAAACTATGAAATCGTAAGTTTTGAAAGCGGACTATACGATAACTATAAGGCTTTCGAGAGAATCAAAGATTCAAATTATCAGGACAGTCCCCTAAAGGAAAGCATTTTTAGAATTTGGTCAGAAACGAAAGAGTTTGAACCGCTATTAAAGTATGTTCACGATCAAAAGAATTCAACAAGTCCGCTGATTGTGACAGGGTTTGACTGTCAGGCTGATAATATCTTTAAAGAGGAGTTTCTGGAAGACTTAAAAGATTTTTTGCGCCCCACATTGACACTAAGCGAACCAGAACTTAATATTCTAGAGCAAGTTATTTCTGCTGGACCTGAATTTATTGTTTCTAATGAAAATGACTCATCATTGTTTTTTTTAACATATAAGAAAATACGAACCAGCATAGAAAAGCTGCCCGATTTTAAAAATAACATTAAGGCAAGAATACTATTACAATCTTTAATCGGTTGGATTGAGATTACGAAGTGGGAAATTGATATTCTGAATAATATAGATGTGAAAGTTCAAAATCCGAGAGATTTACAAATGGCTAAAAATCTAATCTTCCTTTCTGAACTTTACCCGGACAAGAAAATCATTGGTTGGGGTGCATCTTATCACTTCGCAAATAAAATTGAGTTATTTAAGAACACTGAACTAACAAAACGATATGCTCAAAAGTTAGACAGTCTTGAAAATAGTTACGAGCCAACTGATCTGGAAAATGAATTAGCTGGCGCAGTTCCGATGGGTAGAGTGTTGAAAGATAAATTTGGATCATCTCTATACAGTATTTCCTTTTCATCTTTTGAAGGAGAATTTGGAATGCTTGGAACTGCATCAATTTCTATGCAATCAATTCGCCCTCCTGTCGAAAGCATTGAAAGCAGACTTGCAGACCGTCCCAATGATCATACCTTCATTGATTATCGCGAAATTGGTGATCAAACCTATTTTTATTCATCTGTTTTAGGAAACCTTCCATTATTTGCACCTTGGAAAGACATATTTGACGGATTATTTTTTACTAGGAAATCGTTTGCCCCATCTTTTCCAGCATTAAAGGCTACAAATTTAGATAGTAAGGTTATCCAAAAACCATTTAAATCAGCTCAAAAACGCCAAAATGTTGGTACTAAACAAGTTATTGATAGGGAAACAAAACTTGGAGTTAGCTATGCAAGTTGAGGTGGTCTTGTTTAGGCGGACACTTTTTTTGTCAGATTTCCAAACAGATATTATTCAAAACGGAGGATGGTGAAACCCATCCCCTCGCAGTGAATCGGTCTGTATTGGGGGGTGCTCGCAAGGT
>Ga0209985_10001813_pt1 | contig 20159 bp, 16 predicted proteins | sample NOAtaG_FD_187305 | JGI IMG/M metagenome (GOLD analysis project Ga0209985, IMG submission 187305) | Freshwater lake microbial communities from Lake Erie, under a cyanobacterial bloom - NOAA_Erie_Diel6S_1000h metaG (SPAdes) (version 2) | ecosystem: Environmental > Aquatic > Freshwater > Lake ...
TGTCCCGGAGGATTTTGGCCATCGGTACGATAATCTCGTTTTCTATCGCTGCAGAAATCCGGTAATAGACAAACCAGCGGTAGAGTTTGCGGCAGATAAACTTAGCGACTTCCTCTTCGCGGAAGATGATATCCACGATTGTTTTATACTCGTTTTCGTTTTGGTTGGAGATACTCGCGTTCCCAAAGCGGTGGGAGAGGGTTTTGGTACCGGTATCGTGGAGGGAAGCTGTGAAATAGGCACCGGGCTTTACACTGGCATTAGTGAAGCGGTAGCCTGAGTCGCGCCATCCTGTGAGGATGCGTGCGATCTCGCTGACGTCTTTTTCGGTATAATAGGTATAATCCCCCGGGCCTGCAAGTGGTCCTTTGCCGATGGTGAACAGCTCCAGTAATTCCCGGGCATAGTTTTCGTTTCTGCCGGTGCGGGTATTCTGATTGCCGTTGAGGAACCTAAGCATGAGCGGGTCTATGGTCATGCGTTTGACGAGCTCTTTGAAGTTGCCCCAGGCGAATGTACGCAAAAGATTGAGGTGGTGGTATTGGAAGATGGGGTCCACTACTTCATTGGTAGAAAAGTGGTTGTGCCAGAAAAGCGTAAGTTTTTCGCGGATAGAGATGCCATCCTGGAGGATCAGGTCATACAGCCAGGCACGCAGGCTGACGTTTCGGTAGTTCAAAACCCCTGCATCTGTGGCACTATAGGGCTGATCCACCCAAGTCTGGCCGATAGGGACGAGCGGATCATTGGTATAGCCCAGGTTGAGCGGCTTTTCGGGCTGAGGAAAGGCTACAAACAGCATTTGCAGGGTTTGCTGTAACCCGATTTCCGCCGACAGCCGGATATCCTTGACGGTGGGGCCAAAAGTCGTACGGCGGAGGAGGTGGGCAGCCTGGGATTTTGTCCATGGCCCGGTGTAAGGGGTCAGTCCTCCGCTTACAGGAAGGGTGTCCATTTGGGCAGTACTGCCTTTTTGCCCGGGCTGCCCTTTGCTTCCGCCAAAAAACATGGAAAGGGTGGTTCTCCGATCTATTTGCATAACAGGTGCTTTTATTAACTTTGGCAACGTTCTCGACAAATCCGACGATTGGCTGCGAAAACCTTCATAATCTGAACCAGGGTTTTCCCGTTTATGGAGTAAGCGGGCTGAGGGGTAAGGGGGGGGCAGTGGTGGTATACAAAGCCACTTTCTTTAGACGATCTAAAATTAAAAAGTTTAATTCTAACTTCGAAAAAATCTGTTAATTTTGAACAGATGAGAAAAAAAATATGATTAGTGCATGTATCTTGGATCTGGAGGGGGTTATCCTGGAACCCGGCAGGCTGCCGGATCTCCCACCGGATTTTAGTCAATGGGTGCCAGGCGGCCGGGAGGATTCCGAATGGTTGAAAGAGGTCCATCATTTGATGCCCGACGACCTGCGGGACGGGGTATTCATTTTTATCAAAGAGCTTAAGAACAAAGGGCTGAACCTTGCGGCGGTATCCTGCTGTCCCCATTTGCGGGAAATCCTGAACCGTCTTCAGGTGAGGCACTATTTTCATGCTTTTCTTGAAGGTGGGAGTGTTGGGCCCGAGGCGCAGATGTACAGCAGGGCGGCAGCGGCACTTGGGGTGTCCGCCTCGCGGGTGGTGGTATTTTCTGCGACAGGGGCAGGGGTGGAAGCAGCGATAGCGGCTGGGTGCAGGACGGTGGGTATCGGCGACGCAGAAACGCTCTTCAGCGCCGATTTATCCCTGCCGACTCTGGAGCGTGCCCGGTTCTCAAAAATCCTCTCTGCAATCGGGGAAGAAGAGGAATAATATTTTTTGCACCCTGTAACCTAGGCGTATTGTGGTGGAGCCCAAAATAACAGGCTGGCATATCATAGAGCAAGGATTCAATCCTGACCGGCAGCGCTGGGCAGAGCGTATCTTCAGCCTTGGGAACGGCGTAATGGGGCATAGGGGTTCTTTTGAAGAAACTTACAGCGGTGAAAGTTATGCGGCCAGTTATCTGAGCGGGCTTTCTGCGCAGGAGCCTTTTGATCAGCGACCTTTCTTTCCCGGTTATCCTACGCAGCGGGCGGTATTAGCCAATGCACCGGCCTGGATTGGCCTCGGGCTCGAATTCGATGGCGAGTCCCTGGATCTTGCCCGGTGCGAAGTCCTCCATTTCGAGCGGATATTGCATTTGAAGGAAGCCCTGCTGGAACGTTCCTTTACGGTGCGGATGCCTTCTGGACGGAAGGTGGCTGTCGTGGCCCGGCGTTTTTGTAGTGCAGCGGACAGGGACCTCGGTGTCCTGCAGTATATCGTGCAGCCCCTGGATTTCTCCGGCACCCTTGCATTGACTACAGGTGTGGATGCCAATATCGAAAGGGGAGGGGATGAAGCGGCCGTTGCACAATGGGCAGAGGTAGAAGCCAGGCAAAGCCGTACCCAGGCATATCTGCTGGCCGAAAACAAACAGTCGGGCGTTCTGGTGTGCTCGGGTATGAAACTTGCCATCTTGCTCAACGGTACTGCCACGGAGTACCATTCTTTTCGGATTCAACGCGACCGGTATGCGGGTCTGAGTGTAGATATGCCATGTAAAAAAGGTGATCGCATCGAAATCATAAAGTTTGCAGCCTATGCGACGGCCCATCAGGATAAAGATCCCGCTGCCTTGTTTGGCCGATGCCGGCGTACGTTGCGCACGGCGGCACGTGCGGGATTTCCGGCCCTGTTCAAAGCTCATGCCGATATTTGGGCTGCTTCCTGGGGTAGTGCCGATATTCAGATAGAAGGGCAAGGCGAAGCCCAGGAGGCAATCCGATTCAGCGTTTTTCATTTACTCCAGGCTTATCATGGCAACGATGAGCGCCTCGGTATCGGGGCTCATGGGCTTACCGGGGATAAATATGGTGCTGCCGCTTCCTGGCCCTCGGATATTTTCCTCCCTCCATTCTATGCTGCAGTGGACAAGCCGCAGCTGGCGAGAAGCCTGTTGTTCAACCGTTACCGGCAACTGCCAAGGGCGGGCCAGGCAGCAATGGTGATGGGTTTTCAAAAAGGCGCCGTGCTGTTCCCATTTACAACGCTGGATGGCGAAGAGGCCACCGCGCAATGGGAGCTGACTTTCGAGGCTGTCCACCGCAATGCCGCTGTCGCCTATGCCGTTTATCGCTATGCTTTACAGACGGGCGACCGGGACTATCTGCATACCTTCGGCCTGGAAACCCTGGTGGGTATTGCGCGTTTTTGGGCGCAGCGGGTGCAATTGTCCCATGAACGCGACAAATATGTGCTGCAGGGGGTGACGGGGCCCAATGACTACGAGGTCAACGTCAATAATAACTGGTACACGAATTACATGGCCGCCTGGTGCCTGCGCTTCGCTGCCGAAATCGTCACTGAAGCCGCGCAGGCTGCTGCAACCCCTGCCGATCCGGCATTCGAAATGCCTGCACCAGAAGAAACTGCCCAGTGGTTGGAAATAAGCCAGGAGATCTGGCTCCCCTTCGACCAGGAGCATGGTGTTTTTCTTCAGCAGGAGGGCTTTTTGCAAAAACAGCACCTGCGTAGGTCAGATATAGCCCCCGCTGATATACCTCTTTGGAAGCACTGGACCTGGGACCGCATCCTCAGATCACCCTTTTTACGGCATGCCGATGTCCTGCTGGTATTTTTTTTGTTCGAAAATGAATTCACAGAAGAACAACTGTCCAGACATTTCGATTTTTATGAACCGTTGACAGTGTATGAATCCGGCCTGGCCTTTGCCGTACACGGATTGCTTGCAGCCCGGATGGATAGGCGGGAGATGGCCCATTCCCTCATTATGCGTGCCTTGCGGCTCGATCTCGACGATTGGGGAGGAGATACAAAAACAGGGTGCGATCTCCCTGCAATGGGCGCAGCGTGGTGGTCGGTGATATTCGGTGTCGCAGGGCTTTCCACAGAGGATACAGGGATTTCTTTGCGCCCCTCGCTTCCTTTTTGCTGGAAATCTTTGCGTTTTCCTTTTTGCTACCGAAATTGCCGCCTGCAAATCCATATCACCAAAACCCAGTGTCATCTGGTGAATCTAAGCGGACAGGATTTAGCGGTAAAAGTATTTCAAAAACCCTACACCCTGCCCGCCTGGGGAGAGATCATCGCACTGAATGCCGAACGCTTATAAATAAGTGATTAATAAACATCATACGTTATGAAAATGCGAATTTTTGGTTTGACTCTACTGATTTTAGCTTTGGGGCTGGCTGCTTGTAAAAAAGATGCCAAAAACGCCGGCAGCCCGGCAGGTGTCGCAGGGGGAAATCCCCAAAGCCCAATGGGTACCAGGGTAGGCTCCGCTGCCCCGCCCCTCACCCAGCCAAATTCCCGCGAAACCCAGTTGCTTACCCGCAATATCTGGGTAGCCGAATTTTATGTGCTCCCGGGAGGAGAAGGTAAGCTGATCCCCTCCAGGGAAAATAAAGGTCTTTGGTGGCAGTTTAACATGGACGGAACCTATGCCGGGGGCCAATGGGACAAACAACTGGACTACGGTACCTGGACCTGGCGCCCTGGCAGCAGTCAGTACGATAAAAGCGGGATACTCTTCGTTGATTCCGCTACGGACGATATGCGCGATGCCGAGTTCCAAATGCAAGGGATCGAATCCACCGGAGATGTCATGTCCTGGGTCAAAACTGAAAACTACGGCGACCGTCAGGCGGCGTTGCTGAAAGTAATCCAGATGCTCAGCTTACCAACAAAAAAACAGTTTGGGGTCGAATAGGGGCGGGGGAAAGAGGCTGTCCTGTAAGTCCTGGGGTGTGTAAAAAGAATTTTGCCGCCAAAGGCGGTAAAATTAAATTTTTATGAGGCTGTCTATGAAGGCCTCCGGCCTTTTTACACAACCCCATTCTTTCCGGGCAGCCCCCGATAGTCGGGCATAGCGGCAATCACCGCTATGCCCAACCCTGCAGATATCCCCATGCCGTGAATTTGATGAAAAAATTGATTCAATTATTTTTTAAAAAAGCAATATGTGCATCTTGAATAGAAAACAATTCGTGCTGTTCCTCGCTGCTGTTATTGTAGCAGTGAGCCTCTGGGGCTGTAAAAAAAGCCCCGCTTCGGTAGGCGTTGATACGATCGAAGCAAGTCCCCGTGACTGGATTAAGAGCGCGACGATTTACGAAGTCAATATCCGGCAGTTTTCCCCTGAAGGAAATTTCGCCGGTGTTGCACAACAGCTGCCCCGCTTAAAGGAAATGCAGGTGGATGTCCTCTGGCTGATGCCGATTTTCCCCATCAGCACGACGAAACGCAAAGGTACTCTGGGCAGCTACTACGCAGTATCGGATTATCTGCAGGTCAATCCAGACTATGGTACCATGGACGACTTTAAATCCCTCGTGAACCAGATCCATGCCCAGGGTATGAAGGTCATCCTCGACTGGGTGCCGAACCATACCGGATGGGACCATGTGTGGATGAAAAAACACCCTAAATTTTATACCCGCGATACAAAGGGAAAGATGACAGATCCTCTGGATGAAGCGGGTAAAAGTATGGGCTGGACGGACGTGGCCGACTTGAATTACGACAACCCGGAATTGCGCAAGGCTATGACGGACGCGATGCTTTTTTGGGTCAATACCATAGGCATAGATGGTTTTCGTATGGATGTGGCCGAAATGGTACCAATGGATTACTGGCGTCAGGTAATCCCCCAGCTTAGATCGGCCAACCCGGCCATCATGATGCTCGCTGAATCCGAATACCCGCCACACCGAAATGAAGGGCTCTTCGATGCTACTTACGGATGGTCGCTGCACCACCTCTTGAAAGATGTTGCACAGGGAAAAAAAGGGCCTGCCGATATCGAGGCGTGGCTTAAAGCCGACCGTACCAAATTTCAGAAAGGCTTTCACATGAATTTTGTTACCAACCACGACGAAAACTCCTGGAGCGGTACTGAAGAAGAGCTTTTTGGCCCGGCAAAAAATGTCCTGGCGTTGCTGGCATTTACTTTGGATGGTATGCCCTTGCTGTATAGCGGTCAGGAAGCCAATCTCAACAAGCGGCTCAAGTTTTTTGAAAAAGATCCTATCGAATGGGGGGATTATGGCCGTACCCGGTTTTTTTCCTACCTCTTTGGCCTAAAACACCGGCAGCCTGCATTGTGGAATGGCGAAGCAGGGGGTGAGCCTGTGCGCGTGAAAACCAACAGCGATGATCATGCTTTTGCGTTCAAGCGGGAAAAAGGCAACAACCGGGTAATCGTACTGCTCAATCTGAGCGGGGAAACCCGGGAGGTCGCTCTGCAAGACCCGGGGATCGAAGGTAAGTACCGCGATGTATTCGGCGCTTACGATATTATCATAGCCGAAAATGTTTCGTTTGTTATGCAGCCGTGGGGGTATGCGATTATGGTGCAAAACCCCGATCTCGCCCCCGGGAATTAACTACCTAAAATCCATACGATGAAAACAAAACCTGTACTTTCTTTTTGGGATATCTGGAACATGAGCTTCGGGTTCCTCGGTATCCAGTTTGGCTTTGCACTGCAAAATGCCAACGTCAGCCGGATATTTGAGACCCTCGGCGGGGCTACGGATAAGCTGGCGATGTACTGGCTGGCTGCGCCGGTGACGGGGTTGGTCGTACAGCCGATTGTCGGATATTTCAGCGACCGCACCTGGCACCCGCGTTGGGGGAGGAGGAGGCCTTATTTTGCGATAGGGGCTATCCTGGCTACAATTACCTTATTCCTGATGCCCAATTCGCCGTCGTTGTTCTTTGCAGTGGGCATGTTGTGGATTATGGATTCGTCCATCAATATTTCTATGGAGCCGTTCCGGGCTTTCGTAGGGGATAACCTGCCCTCAGAGCAGCGCGCGATGGGCTTTGCTATGCAGAGTTTTTTCATCGGTATCGGTGCCGTGGTGGCTTCTGCTCTTCCCTGGGTGTTCACGAATTGGATGGGGATACCCAATACGGCACAGGAGGGTGCTATCCCCCCTTCTGTGAAGTGGTCTTTTTATATTGGTGCTTTAATCTTCCTGTCGGCAGTGATGTGGACAGTTTTGCGTTCCCGGGAATACGACCCGGAGACACTGGCATCGTTTGAAGAAAAAACGGTGGCCTCGTCTGTTGCAGGGGACGTACAGCAGCAGGGCGACCCTGTCGTTCAGGGGAAACGGCAGGTGGCCATAGGTGGTTTCGCACTGTTCATCGGATTGCTGCTGAGTGCTCTGCTGAATAAAGTACAGGCGAGCGGCGAAGTCTATATCCTGGGAGCAGGCCTGGCCCTGTTCGGCCTGCTGATGATATTGTCCGGAACGCTCCTGCGCACCGGATCGGGGGATAATGGGTTTGTCACGATCATGAGCGACCTGCAGACGATGCCAAGGACGATGCGCCAATTGGCAGTAGTCCAGTTCTTTTCCTGGTTTGGGCTATTCGCAATGTGGATATATACGACTTCCGCGGTTACGTCCAGGATTTTCGGCAGCAGCGACCCGACTTCCGAAGCCTATAACAATGGAGCTGACTGGGTGACGGTGTGTTTCTCGGTTTACAATGGGGTGTCGGCGTTGGTGGCATTCTTACTGCCGGTCATCGCCCGCTATAGCAGCAGGAAGTTTGCGCACGCCCTGAGCCTGGTATTGGGTGCTGCCGGACTTGCATCCTTCTATATCATTAAAGATCCTCAATTGTTGCTGCTGTCCATGGTCGGGGTGGGTTTCGCATGGTCGAGCATCCTGTCTATGCCGTATGCGATTCTTACGGGTACGCTGCCCGCGCAAAAGATGGGGTATTACATGGGCGTATTCAATTTTTTTATTGTCATACCGCAGATCGTAGCTGCCTCCCTGCTGGGCTTCCTGTTAAAAAAGCTTTTTGGCGGCGAAGCCGTCTATGCCTTGCTCACCGGCGGGGTTTCTTTCGTCGTGGCGGCAATTTGTACTTTCCTGGTGGACGACCGCGATGACCCCAACCTGATAGGTTAGGCCTGGGGTTGTGTATGAAGCCTCCGGCACGTCCTTTGGCGGCTTATGCCGCCAAATAATATTTTTTCAGAGCCGCGTTTTCAACGATTTTGCGAAGCAAAATCGTTGAAAACGCGGCTCTGAAAATTTTGCTTTTGCTGCCGTAGGCGGCAAAAGCAAAATACTTTTCACACAACCTCATAATATTTTGAAAGAACACTGTTTTCACTGATTTTGCGAGCAAAATCAGTGAAAACAGTGTTCTTTCAAAACTTTCTTTCGCCGCCGTAGGCGGCAAAATACTTTTCACACAACCCAGGGACTTTTGAGGCAGCCGCCACTTATTACACTACCTTTAACTTGTGGGATACCCTCCAAAACAAATATTTAGCGCAGGCCGCGCCGGCGGAGGTTTTCGCGGAAGCGCCCGACGTTGTTCAGATGTTGGTCGTATGTTTCGGCAAAAGCATGCAGGCCGCTTTCGTCGCCAACCGCGCAAAAGTAAAGGTAGTTGTGTTTTTCAGGATTGAGTACGGCGTCAATGCTGGCAATAGAAGCCATGGCGATGGGGCCTGGCGGCAGGCCCGGATATTTGTACGTATTAAATGGTGAGTCGAATTTCGTATGGTATTCTGTAACCCTGGTAGCTGCGAAATCGCGGGTAGCAAAAACGGCAGTAGGATCGGCCTGCAGGGGCATACCGATACGCAGGCGGTTGAGGTAAGCCCCTGCAATCCGGGGCTTTTCTTTTCCGCGTAGGGTTTCTTTCTCTACTATAGATGCAAGCGTATATACTTGTTTGGGCGTCAGGCCCAGGGCCCTGGCTTTTTCCAAACGCTGGTCATTCTTCCAGAATTTATCATGCTCCTGAACCATGCGGGCGATAAATTTCTCGGGAGTGGTATTCCAGAAAAACTGATAGGTATTGGGGATGAACAGGCTCATCAGGTCATCGGTGTTAAAGCCGATGCCCGCCAGATAGGTATTGTCCGTGAGGAGCTGAAGCAACTCCAGGGAGTCGGGTTCGATGAAACGGGCAACTTTGCCTGCAACATCTTCGGTGAGCCGCTCATTATTGAGTACGACGTTGACGGGGGCCTGTGGGCCTCCGCGCAGGTGTCTGACGAGCTGGAGCGTCGTCCAGCCGCCTTTTATGACAAACCGCCCGGCACGCATGGGGTCTCGTTCGTACTTCAATAAAGCAGAAAGCCTTCGGAAAGCAGTTTCGTTGCGCAGCACCCCCTGGGCATTCAAAAGTGCGATGACGGATTCGAAATCAGTGTTGGTCGGGATCAAAAGGACGTACTCACGGCCGGGATGTGGCACGGAGCCCCCGGCGACAAACTTGCGGAAACCAATGTAAAGGGCCAGCACAAGGAGCGGTAATACAAGTAATGTGGCGCGGAGTTTATCCTTCAATGCCATAAACGGGTATTTTTATATTTTAATCAGAATCGTCCAATTTCGCACGGCTGCCCTGCTGTTTTTACAAAGCTGGTTTATGCACTACATTCCTTTAGCACCGGTTGCCCGGTCCTTTGATCACGTGTAAAGCACTCACATCATCGGGAGCCGCTTGATCCGCCCGTTTACCAGCCCATCCAGTAAATGGTAAAGGGCGCGGGGCGCAAAAGGACGCCAGTTCAACGTATTGTAAGGTTTTCCGAAATGTAAATAATGGTGGAGCTGGGTATCGCGCATTTCCTCTTCGACATGAGGCAGGGCGCTCAGCACACAAATCCAGCCATCTTCGTCACAGATATCTTCATACCATTCTTCATAATAACAATCCTCGCTGCCGTGAAAGTTGAGGACGTTTTCCCCGATCAGGATGAAACGGAAAACCCCCTCCCCGACCATAGGCTCGATGACTTCCCTTTTGAGGTACATGATATCATTGCCGATGCAATCATTCCATTCCCCAATGAACTCAATAATAGCAAAGCCTTCGTCGTAATCGGTAAACAAAACCTTGAGATAGAGAGTTGAGGAACCGAAATCGTCCCACTGAGGATGGATAAAATAGTTATAGACTTTCTGGGTAAAGTAAAATTCATCGTATGTCCGGCCATAGAAGGGCGACCGATCATCCTCTGCCGCGATGTATTCTTCCCTCCAGTTATAAAATGGCTCAATATCGTGCATAGCTGTCCACCATTTTTTTGAGCTTCCTGTTTAATAAGAAAGGCATAAATTCGGGGCCAAATTTCGATATTTTTTTGAAGCTGTAGGTACAATTTACAGGTTTATAGGGTTAATTATACATTTGTCTCAACAAGAACCGGGGCTTTAGGGATGGAAAAAGGACAAAGGGTGTATAAAATCGCTGTTACAGGTCCGGAGTCGAGCGGCAAGACTACCTTGTGCCGGGCATTATCCGGATATTTCAGGACAATCTGGACCCCGGAATATGCGCGGTACTACCTTCCGCTCCTGGGCCGCAAGTATAGCTTTGCCGATTTGACGCGGATTGGGAAGGGTCAGTTGCAGTGGCAGCAACGCGATGCCGGCAGGGCGCGCGGCATATTATTTTGCGATACCGACCTGATAACGCTCAAAGTATGGTCGGATTTTCGTTTTGGGGCCACCGACCCCTGGATACTCGCTCAGCTTCGGCAAAACCCATACGATCTGACTTTGCTTTGCCACCCCGATATTCCCTGGGAAGCCGACCCTTTACGCGAAAATCCACACGACCGGGAAGATTTACTTCTGAGATTCCGCCGGGAATTGCAGGAATGGGATATCCCTTTCTGCGAGGTGTCGGGCAGTGGCCATGCGGCCCGCCTGGCCACTGCTACGGGGCATATTGCAAAAAAGGTTACCCTTCAAAATGGAGGGAAATGGTAAAAGTCCGGGAAAGGATTTTTTCCAGCACAGTGGACTCCTCCAGGTTCGAATTGAATATCAGGGTGTTGCCGATACCCTGGGACACCTTGAATTCCGGAGAGAAAATGAAGAACGGGAAAAATATCTGGATGCCCGCACCATACTCGAAGGAAAAGTCGTTTGGCGCGATCTTTACGAGTGTTTCTGCCTGTTTCGAGCGGGAATCGCTGGCCACATCAAACCCGTATTTTACCCCGGCGATAATGAAGAGGCGTTTATCCCGGTAGGGGGCCGACTTATAGCGCATCTGGAAGGGTATTTCGACAAATACAGACTCTACCGTCCGTTGGCTGACTGGGCGCAGACGGCTGGCTTTGCTGTAATTGATATTGCGTTCTGCAAAAGAAAGCGTCGGCAGGAAACGGAAATCGAAGTAGTCCCCAATTTTGAGATTGGTCACAACCCCAAGGTTGAACCCTGCCCCCTGAAGCGATTCCACGGTGCGTATGCTGTCGCTCAGCAGAAACTCCCGGGAACGGAATGGTTTGAAATTTGAGGAATTGACCCCCAGGGTAATCCCAAAATAATAAGCTTTACTGTCAAATTCCTGGAAGTTGTAATTGCCTGTGTTGTATTTCTGGCCAAACAGGCAAACGTTCCAGGTACCGCACAGGAGCAGGACCATTCCTATTTTGAACTTGCGTAGATCGAACATATTCCAAGCGTTAGCGGGGTATAGAAAGCCTCCCTGAATCCAGCCTCTACGAGCATTTCTACAAATTTTCCACCATCGGGAAATGCCTGGACCGACTCGTACAGATACTGGTATGCACGGGGGTCTTTGGAAGTTAAACGCCCGATTATGGGCAACAGGTATTTAAAGTATGCAGTAAATATTTGCCGGAAAGGAAAAATTCTGGGTTTCGAAAACTCCAGTACGATCAACTTTCCGCCGGGCTTTAAAACCCGGTAGATTTCTTCAAGGCCGGACACCGGCCGCTCAAAATTGCGCACCCCAAAGGCTACCGTGGCACAGTCAAAGGTATTATCGTCAAATGGCAGTCGTTCAGAGTCTCCTTCGTGTAGCGAAATGCTGTCCTGCCAGCCTTTTACCTTTATTTTCTCCCGTCCTATCCCCAGCATCTCTGTGGAAATATCCACACCGGTGACGTAGGCAGTGGGTTGTTGCCTGCGGATTTCCAGCGCAAGGTCCGCAGTCCCGGTTGCAACGTCGAGTACTTTTAGGTTTTCCCTGCGCGGAAGCATGCCTGCTGCCCGCTTCCTCCAGTAAAGGTCTATCCCTGCGGAAAGCAGCCTGTTGAGAAAATCATAATAAGGGGCGATCCGGTTGAACATCCGCGATACCTGTTCCTTCTTTCCTTCCTGTGCCGTGTATGGCTTTACTTCATGCTGTTCCATGATCCTTACAATTTAAAGCTCCCCTGGTCTGTAGGGGCTGTCTAAACGATTTCCGGGATGGTGTAGATTCCGCCACCTTTTTGGTAAAAGCGCCTTTGTACACAACCCCGGAACCCTCTATTAACAGACCGCCTTGCAAGGTTGTTCGAAAACGTGCAAAAGTAAGGACTTATTTCCAGGTTATCTCCTTCAATAAAAAGAAGGGATTTTTGTATCTTTGCGTGCCCGGAAAATTCCGGTATCAGACCAGGTTAATTTCTTAGGATAGAAAACCGAGACTTATCATCCCTTGCATGGCAACAGATCAGAAAATCGTCCCCGTAAATATTGAAGATGAAATGAAATCGGCCTACATTGATTATTCAATGTCGGTCATCGTTTCGCGTGCGCTGCCTGATGTGCGGGATGGGCTCAAGCCCGTCCAGCGCCGGGTATTATTCGGAATGACAGAGTTGGGTGTTTCGTACAACAAACCCTTTAAAAAGGCCGCACGGATCGTGGGGGAGGTGCTGGGTAAGTATCACCCGCATGGGGACAGTTCCGTTTACGATACGATGGTGCGTATGGCGCAGGATTGGTCCCTGCGCTATCCGCTCGTAGAACCACAGGGCAACTTTGGCAGTATTGACGGCGATGGGCCGGCGGCCATGCGTTATACGGAAGCGCGGTTGCGCCGTATCAGCGATGAAATCCTCGCCGATATTGAAAAGGAGACCGTTGACTTCACGCTCAATTTTGACGACTCTCTGGAAGAGCCGACCGTGATGCCTTCCAGGTTGCCCAATTTGCTGGTGAACGGCGCTTCGGGTATCGCGGTAGGCATGGCTACGAATATGATGCCGCATAACCTCAGGGAGGTGGTGGATGCCGTTATGGCCACTATTGACCAACCTGAAATCAGTATCGCCGAGATCGGGCAGTATATAAAAGGACCTGATTTTCCCACCGGCGGGATCATCTACGGGATCCAGGGTATCCAGGAAGCCCACGAAACCGGTCGCGGAAGATTGGTAGTGCGGGGAAGGGCAGAAATCGAAACGACCAAGACGGGGCGGGAGCATATCATCATTACCGAAATCCCCTATCAGGTTAATAAATCCGCATTAGTGGCGCGGATCGGCGAGTTAATCAACGAGCGCAAACTGGAAGGGGCAAGCGATGTGCGCGATGAATCCGACCGCCAGGGTATGCGGATCGTAGTCGAAACCCGAAAGGATGCGCTCGCAAAAGTGGTGCTGAGTAAGTTGTATAAATATACGCCGCTCCAAACTTCCTACGGGATCAACAATGTCGCCCTGGTGGGTGGCAGGCCAATGCTCCTGAATGTTAAAGACCTTATCGAGGAATTCATCCTCTTCCGCCTCGAGGTGATCGTCCGCCGTACCCGGTACGACCTTCGCAAGGCCGAAGAACGTGCCCATATCCTCGAGGGCCTGCTCATTGCGCTCGACCACCTCGACGAAGTAATCGCGCTTATCCGGTCTTCAGCTACCGTGGACGAAGCCAAAAATGCCCTCATGGGCCGTTTTGGCTTTTCTGAAATCCAGTCCAAAGCAATATTGGATATGCGCCTCCAGCGCCTTACCGGCCTGGAGCGCGATAAGATAAAGGAAGAATATCGCGAAATCCAGGAAAAAATCAGCTACTACAAGGCGATACTCGACGACCCGTCCCTGCAGCGCAGTATCGTAAAGGAGGAACTCGCTTCCCTCAGGGCTAATTTTGGCGATGAGCGCCGTACGGAAATCGTAGCCGCCGAAGGGGAGATCAGTATGGAAGACCTCATCAAGGAAGAAGAGGTGGCCATCACAATTTCACATCTCGGGTATATCAAACGCACTCCCGTCTCGGAATTCCGCACCCAGGGCAGGGGAGGGAAAGGGGCCAGAGGCAGCAAAACCCGGGAGGAAGACTTCATCGAGCACATGTTTGTGGCCAATACGCATCACTATCTCCTGTTCTTTACGGAAATGGGCAGGTGCTACTGGCTAAGGACTTTCGAAATACCGGAAGCGGCCAAAACCGCCAGCGGAAGGGCAATCCAGAATATCCTGGCCATCGGAAAAGAAGATAAGGTGAAAGCCTACATCATCGTCCCTAACCTTACCGATACGGATTTTATCAATAACCACTACATCGTTTTCTCTACCCGTCAGGGAATTATCAAAAAAACAGCGGTCGAAGCGTTCTCCCGGCCCCGCTCCGGTGGTATCAACGCCATCACCATCAATGAAGGCGATCAACTGCTGGAAGCCTGGCTGACTGGTGGCGCCCATGAGGTGTTCCTTGCCAGCAAACGCGGCTTTGCAGTGCGCTTCCCGGAAAAAAATGTGCGCCCGATGGGCCGATCGGCAGCAGGGGTCATCGGCATGACGCTTGCAGATGAAAACGATGCCGTGGTCGGGATGGTCTGCGTCGGCCCCGGAGATAAGGACGCTTCCATCCTCGTCATCTCTGAAAAAGGCAACGGAAAACGATCAGAAGTCGAAGATTACCGCCTGACGAACAGGGGCGCAAAAGGGGTCAAAACGCTGCAGGTGACGGATAAAACGGGCGAACTGGTAGCCATCAAAATGGTGCGCGATGCCGATGACCTCATGATCACCAGTAGAAATGGTATCGTTATCCGGATCTCTATGGCAGAGTTGCCAGTGCTCGGAAGGGCCACCCAGGGCGTGAGGGCTATCCGGCTGGACGAAGACGACAGCATCGCGGATGTCACCGTGGTATATGATACCGAAGAGGTCGGGGATGTGCCCCAGGAATAATGTGTCCAGGGGATTAGCGTGGCGGGAAAAACGTGGTTTTCTTTCCCCTTACAACGTTTTTTGAAGAAACGAAGCCTCTGAAAATAAGCATTTGCAGCCTTCTATCCCTTCAACGCATATCAAAAAACAATTCTCGCGGAGCGAAATTTTTGACGTGCGTTCCAAAGGATATTTTTTGCCAAAGGTGGCAGGCAGGGCTTTTTGTACAACCCCGGTACATCCTGCCACAAATAAAGCCTACCCTGATCAGGTAAATTTTAACAAAAAATTATTTATTTTTATACCAACTTTCAACGGGTTTTTGTGCCCTTTAATTTTAATTTCTGAGCATACATTCAAAAAACTTCAAGGATTATGAAAAATTTTTTGTTCCTGATGCTGCCTTTTCTTATCCTGGCAACCAAAGTAAATGGCCAGGAAGATATCAAGAAGGACCTTGGTGCCGCGAAAAGGGCATTGGCGGCTTTTACGCTCGACCAGGCAAATAACAAACTTAAGTTGGGCGAGGCAAAAGATGCGATTGACCGCGTGATGGCAACTTCAACGGGACTGTCCACAGGTGCCGCATGGCAACTGAAAGGCGAGATTTACAACGAAATCGCTTCTCAGATTATCCAGGTACGCCAGGTAGGCTTTGGATCCATCGACGATCTCCCCAAGGCCGACAATCCTTCTGCCGATGCTTATTCTGCCTTCGTTAAGGCCTACGAAATGGCCCTTAAAGGCGTTGAGAAAAAAGACGCGCTCAAAGGCCTCCAGCTTTGCCAGAATAACCTGAGCAATCTTGGGATTTACGCATACGAAGAGCAAAAGTATGCCGCAGCCTATGAGTGCTTCAACGACGTACTGGGCGCGCATGATCTCCTGAAAAAAAATGGCGAAGCCAGCTCACTCGACGCAGAGGCCGATTATCTTAACCAGGTCTATATCACCGGCCTCGCTGCCATGAACAGCAGCAAGAAGGCAGAGGCTAAAGTCCTGTTCGGAAAACTCTTCGATATCAAATACGACAAAGGGGTCGTATATGAAGCCCTGTATCAGCTCTATGCAGAGGAGGATATCGAAAAAGCTTACAGCTTCCTTGTTGAAGGCCGCAAATTATTTCCCCAGGACGTATCTATCCTGTTCGGCCTGATCAACCACAACCTCAAGACGGGTAAGCTCGACCTGCTCCTGACCGACCTCAAGGAAGCAATTGCCAAGGAACCGGAAAACGTCACCCTCTACAGTGTTATGGGCAACGTCTATGACCAGCTGTACCAGAAAATGCTGGAAGCTAATGATAAGGCCAAAGCAAGCGAATATTTCGACCAGGCACTGGCATATTACAGCGATGCAATCAAAAAAGACCCGAATTTTGTAGATGCGGTCTACAGTATCGGTGCCCTTTACTACAACCGCGCCGCCCTCCTGACCAAGGAGATGAATGCCCTTCAGGATGACTACTCTAAAGAAGGGATGAAAAAATACGAAGATCTGAAGGCAAAAATTTATGCGGAGTTCAACCTCGCACTGCCTTTCTTCCAGCGCGCCGAGGCAATCAACCCCAACGATGTCAATACGCTGATCGCCCTCAAGGAAATCTATGCGCGCGAAAACCAACTTGAAATGTCCCAGGAATTCAAAAAACGACTGGAGACTGTACAGGATGGAGGGAAAAATGCGACCTCCTATTTTAAGAATTGATACGCAGACTTTGGTATCGAAAGAAAACCGGTGTTGTATAAGAATACTTTGCCGCCCAAGGCGGCAAAGTATTCTTTGTTCTGGGGTTGTGTAAAAAGCCTCCGGTCTTTCATTTGGCGGTTTGCGCCGCCAAATAATACTTTTCAGAGGCGTGTTTCCAACGATTTTGCGAAGCAAAATCGTTGGAAACACGCCTCTGAAAAAATTAATTTTTCCGCCGTAGGCGGCAAAATTAATTTTTTCACAACCCCAGAAAGCCGTCATTTCAAAAATATTTCGTCCCCATAGGCAAATTTCGTACGTTATGCAGCAAGTCGCAGTCATTGGAGCGGGTACAATGGGCAATGGTATTGCGCATCTCTTTGCCATGAAAGGCTTTTCGGTGCACCTCGTGGATATTTCTGCAACAGCGCTTGAACAGGCGCTGGTAACGATCGCCGCTAATTTGGGGCGGATGGTCGGAAAGGGTACGATCAATGAAGCGGATAGACTGGCTACCCTGGAGCGCATCCAGACATTTACCGGGTTGGCAGAGGGGGTGGAGGCTGCCGATCTGGTAGTCGAGGCGGCGACGGAGCAGGAAGCGCTCAAGAAGAAGATTTTTTCGGAGTTAGACCGCTATGCGCCTGCCGGGTGTATCCTGGCGAGCAATACTTCTTCTATTTCGATTACGGCGATTGCGGCTGCGACCGCCCGCCCCGGGCAGGTCATCGGTATGCACTTTATGAACCCTGTGCCCATAATGCCCCTGGTAGAGGTGATTCGCGGGTATTCGACAACGGATGGGGTTACTCAGGCGGTGATGGAGACAGCGCGGCAATTAGGGAAAACGCCGGTCGAAGTGAACGACTATCCTGGTTTTGTGGCGAACCGTATCCTGATGCCGATGATCAATGAGGCGGTATATGCCTTGTTTGAGGGGGTGGCAGGCGTAGAGGAAATAGACCAGGTAATGAAACTTGGCATGGCTCACCCGATGGGCCCGCTGCAATTAGCCGATTTTATCGGTCTGGATGTCTGCCTGTCCATCTTGCGCGTATTGCACGAGGGCCTTGGCCATCCTAAATACGCGCCTTGCCCGTTATTGGTGAATATGGTGATGGCGGGTAAGCTCGGGGCTAAATCCGGAGAAGGATTTTATACGTATATCAAAGGGAGTAAAACATTGAACCCATCGCCGCGCTTTGCGGGTTAGGCGTCAAGCGGGCAATATGGAAAAAATAACAGTAGATCGGTTATGGTCGGAAATGCCGGGTCGGGTCTTATTCGACGTTCGTACCCCGTCGGAATATGCCTGCGGCCACATCCCGGGAGCGCTGAACCTCCCGCTTTTTACCGATGAGGAAAGGGCGGTGGTCGGTACGGCGTATAAACGACAAAGCCCCCGTCATGCATTGCTCAGGGGATTAGAATTTGCAGGTGCACGGATGGCCTGGTATGTCCGGGAGGCCATGACAATGGCTAAAGGGGAAAAAATCGCCGTTCATTGCTGGCGTGGGGGGCAGCGCAGCGGTAGTCTTTCCTGGCTGCTCGAATTTGCAGGTTTTGATGTGCAGGTACTGTCCGGCGGGTACAAAGCTTACCGCTCCCACATTCACGCAGAATTTTCCCGTCGGCGCCTCCGGCTTGTCATATTGGGCGGTCCTACTGGTAGCGGTAAGACCCAACTGCTCAAGGCGCTTGCCCAGGCTGGCGAACAAGTGATAGACCTGGAGCAGATTGCCTGCCACAAAGGCTCTTCTTTCGGAGCACTCGGCGAGGCTGCACAACCTACCATAGAGCAATTTGAAAATGATTTTTACGAAGCGTTCCGGCAAACCGATCCTGGCCGTAGGGTATGGGTCGAAAATGAAAGCCGTGCCATTGGCCGTGTTTTTATTCCCGAAGGTTTCTGGGAACAATTCAGGACAGCCCCGCTCATTGAGGTAGATGCCCCCTTTGAGTCCAGGGTTAACTACCTGGTGAGCACCTATGGGAATTTCCCCGGGGATTTATTGAAGGAAGCTTTCCTCCGCCTGGAAAGGCGACTGGGTGGACAACACTGTATCGCCGCCGTAAAAGCACTGGAGGATGGAGACCTCGCTACAGCAGCGGCGATCGCCCTGCGCTACTACGATAAATCCTATGCGCATGCGAACTCGAAATGTGCGTTTCAGCCTGTAATACAACTACCAATAGCGGCGCCTGCCGATCCCGGTGCAGCATCGTCTTTAATCAAAACAGCGGATGAATACCGAATTTAAACTTACCCAATATAGCCATGGTGCAGGATGTGGTTGCAAGATTGCCCCGCGCATCCTCGATAAGATCCTCTCGGATGCAGGTCCTGCTGCTCTTTTTTCCGGCTCGCTGCTCGTAGGTAACGAGGCCCGGGACGATGCAGCGGTAATGGTATGGAACGACGGAGAAGCCGTGGTGAGTACCACAGACTTTTTCATGCCTATTGTGGACGATCCGGAGGATTTTGGCCGTATCGCTGCAGTGAATGCCATCAGCGATATCTATGCGATGGGGGGTACTCCCCTGCTGGCGATTGCTATTCTGGGCTGGCCGGTTAACGTCCTGCCTCCGGAAATTGCCAGCAGAGTGGTTGCTGGTGGGCGAAAGGCCTGCGAGGCCGCTGGTATACCGCTTGCCGGCGGGCACAGCATTGACGCCCCCGAACCCATCTTCGGACTTGCGGTGACGGGAAGGGTGCGCGTGGAGCACCTCAAACGGAACGGCGGGGCTGTTTCGGGGGATTTGTTGTTCCTCACCAAGCCGCTGGGCGTAGGGGTCTTGAGTACGGCACAGAAAAAAGGCGCTTTGAAAGAAAGCCACGCACGGCTTGCCCTGGAAAGTATGACACAACTCAATCGCGCTGGTGAAGCATTTGGCAGATTATCTTTCGTACGTGCCATGACCGATGTCACGGGCTTCGGGCTGTTGGGGCATTTGACGGAAATGTGTGAGGCTTCCGCAGCAAGTGCCAGGATATATTTTGACCAGGTACCTCTGCTGGACTCCGGCGCTATCCGTGAATACATCGCAGCAAGCTGCGTCCCGGGCGGCACTCAACGCAACTGGGACAGTTACGGGCATAAAATTGGCCCGGTAGATGAATTTCAGAAAGCTATATTGTGTGATCCACAGACCAGTGGCGGGCTATTGGTAGCTGTAGATCCAGCTTATGAAAATGCTTTTATGGAGGCGGCAGCGGGGGAGGGGATGGCACTCCGCCCAATAGGGGAAATCATTCAGAAGGGCAATTTTACAGTAGAGGTTAATTAGCGATGGTTTGAGGTGGTGCAAAGAGGGGGCTTATTCGCCTCCGGAGGCAGAATACAATTTTCAGAGCCGTGTTTTCAACGATTTTGCTTCACAAAATCGTTGAAAACACGGCTCTGAAAAATATTACCTGGCGGCGTCAGCCGCCAAAGGATGTGCCAGGGGCTTTTTACACAGCCCCAGAACTTTCGTTTGCGGCCCCGGTATTGTTGATTTTGCTGCGCAAAATCAACAATACCGG
>Ga0209985_10001814_pt1 | contig 20157 bp, 15 predicted proteins | sample NOAtaG_FD_187305 | JGI IMG/M metagenome (GOLD analysis project Ga0209985, IMG submission 187305) | Freshwater lake microbial communities from Lake Erie, under a cyanobacterial bloom - NOAA_Erie_Diel6S_1000h metaG (SPAdes) (version 2) | ecosystem: Environmental > Aquatic > Freshwater > Lake ...
GTCGGCGTCGAACAGACAGTGGAACTCCCCCGTGGCCACCGTGGCGCCATGCGCCAGCGCCCCCGCCTTGTACCCCGTCCGCTCCGCGCGTCGCACTACCTGCACCGTGACGCCGCGCGCACGCCAGTAGGCGGCCCGTTCGTCCACGATGGCCACGGTCTCGTCCTGCGAGTCATCCAGCAGCTGCAGCTCGAAGCGGTCGCGCGGCCACTCCAGCGCCGCGCAGGCGTCGATCACGAGGGCGGCCACATACTGCTCGTTGTACATGGGCACCTGCACCGTCACCCGCGGCCAGTCGCGCGGGTCCGCCGGCAGCGGCGGCGGGGCCCCTCGACGCGGACGGCGCACATAATACCAGAGCAGGTGCGCCTGCCCCGCCCCATAGAGGACGAAGCCGGTCGCCCCCACGAGGTGCAACACCAGGGCGGCCACGGCGCCGGCCGGACTGGCCAGCAGGGCCAAGACGGTGATCAGTGAACCCGTGAACATCCTGCAAAGATGACCACCTCCGGCAGCTCGCGCATCGGACTAGCTTCGAGCATGCTGCGCCCCGTCGCCCTGTTTCTGCTCACCGCCCTCGGGTGCACCCCGGCCGCACGGATCACCGACAGCGGCTACAACCGCGAGACCATCGCGATCATGCGTCGGGTGATCCCCGCGACCGGTACCGGCGTCGACGTGGGCGCCTTCAAGGGAGAGCTGACCCGCGGGCTGCTCGAGGCCGCTCCGCAGGGACGGCACTGGGCGATCGAGCCGCAGCCGGAGTATGCCGCCAAGCTCCGGCAGGCCTTCCCGCAGGTCACGGTGCTGCAGCTCGCGCTGGGAGACTCGGCGGGCACGGTCTCCTTCGTGCAGGCCGTGCAGGCGCCGGCCCGCTCCTCCTTGCGGCGGCAGGACTATCCCGCCGGTGAGGAGCAAACGCGTGAGATCCGCGTGCGCCTTGAGCGTCTGGATGAGCTCATCCCGGAGAGTCAGCCGGTCCATCTCATCAAGGCGGACGTCGAAGGTGCCGAGTATCTGGTGTTCCGCGGGGCCGGCCGGACGCTGCAGCGCTGGCGCCCAGTGCTGGTCTTCGAATACGGGCATGCCGCCCAGGCCCAGTTCCAGGTCACGCCGGCCATGATGTGGGCCCTGCTCACCGAGACGCACGGGTACCAGCTCTACCGGCTGCGCGACTATCTGGCCGACCGCCCTCCGCTCACCGCAGACGGCTTCAAACAATCCTTGGCGCAGGACTGGATGTTCGTGGCGGTGCCACGCTCATGAGCTCCGCGGCACCGCTGCAGGCCCTGATCCTCGCGGCCGGACGCGGCACCCGGCTCGGTGTCGCCGATGGCCGACCGAAGTGTCTGCTCCCCATAGCCGGTGTCCCCCTGCTGGACCGGTATCTCGCCGTCCTCGGGCGCCTGGGCATTCCCACCACCCTCGTCACGGGCTACGCCGCCCCCGTCATCGACGCGCATCTCGAGTCGGCACGCGACCGCCTCCGCGCGTCCTGCCGCACCGTGGTCAATCCGGCGTTCGCCTCGGGGAGCATCGTGTCACTCGCGCGCGGGCTGGAGGCCGTTGAGGGGCCCCTGCTGCTGCTCGACGGTGACGTCTGCTTCGCGCCCCCGCTGCTCGAGCGGCTGGTCACGTCATCGTGTCCCAATTCCCTGCTCGTCGATATCGGCACGGACTTCAGCGACGAGGAGTACATGACGGGCATCGTGGACGGGCGCGCGCGCGCCCTGCGACGGGGCCCGATGCCGGAATACGCGACGCGCGGCGAATGGGTGGGCTTCGCCCGTCTCGATGGGGACGCCGTGGTCGCGTTGCGGCGCGCCATCACTTCGCAGATCGAGGCCGGCGCCACGCAGGGCGGGTACGAGGATGCCCTGGCGTCGCTGCTCGACCTGATCACCATGCAGGTGATCGATGTTGCCGATCAGCCGTGGGTGGAGATCGACTTTGCTCGGGATGTGGCCCGCGCGGAAGCGCTGGCGGCGGCGGGCCGGCTCTGAACGCGACGCCGCGAGGCAATGGCTGCGCGACCGGGCCGGCGGTGATCACCCATCCGGCAGGCGCGGCCCCAGGGGGCGCGGCTGTCCCACGCCCAACCCCAGCCCCCAGGGGGCCGTAATCCCCACCCGTACGCGCGTTCCGCGCTGCAGCGATGCCCACAGGCCGAGGGAGTGTCCGGCCACGCGCAGCACCCCGGGAAACACGTTGAGCGTCGCGATCGCCTGGTCATTGTCCTCCCACACGAGGGACGCCAGCAGGGACCCCTCGCGGTCGAGGAACAGACCGGCGCGTGGACCGATGGTGATGGTGCGGAAGTCACGCACGGTGTCCGCCACGGTCACCCGCTTGGCGCCCGCCCCTACGCCCCACGACAACGCCCGGCCGCCGGCGAGGGGATGCGACAAGCCGAGCACGTGCGTCACTCCCCAGAGGTAGAAGCCGCGCACGTGGCGGTCGGCGCCCGCGCCGTCGGCGTGGCGGCGCAGCGGAAATCGCAGCACGAAGGACTGCCCGGCGTTCTCGACGGCCCCACCAGGGCCCGTGAGCACCGGTTGCCAGGCCCAGCTCGTGAACGCCACCCGCTCGCTGAAGGCGCGCTGCACCCGCGCATTCCGGAAGAGCAGGAAGCCCAGGTTGTCGAAGATCACGAGATCGGAGATCGCATCGACGCTGCGCGGGTTCGGCTGCTCGACGAGTTCGTTCAGCACGTGCGAGGCGGTCATCGCACCGTAGGACCACCAGGCCGGGTGTGCGAAGCCGTGCGCCGCGAACCACTCCATCATCCGGACGGACACCATACCGCTGCCGAGCAGATGGTCCTGATAGTTCGGGACCCACTGTCCGCCCTCGCGCCCCGTGAGGGGAAGCAGCTCGTTGCGAATCACGCGTGACCAGCCGGCGCGACGGTACGCGGGCAGGATGTTGCCGAGCGAGCTCGACAGGTTGCGCCACGCCGTCGTCCACGGTTGGCGCGTCAGACCGAGATCGTCATTGTAGAGGACGAGATTGTTGAAGCCCTCGTTGACGAGCTGGCTCAGCGGATTGAACTGTCGTTCGGAGCCATAGGGCCGACGCCCGTAGAAACGGCCCCGCCAAGCGGTGTCGGCGGGTGTCCGAGCGGTGTCCCTCGCGCGGGCGTCGCGCGCGGGGGGAGGCTGCGCCGCCAGCGGGCGGGCGAGGAGCAGACCGGCAAGGAGTCCGCCGGCGGCCACCAGGCGGAGGGTCACAAGGGCAGTCCGCATACATCCATTGGATGAAGATAGCAGACGCTCTCCCCGTACCTGGTCCTGTGCGTCGTGGAGGAATCCCGGGCCGGCCCTACCGCCCGTCCGGATCCGGCTGGACCCGGTTCCCCTCCACAAGCGCCCCCCAGTAGCGGAGCCACCGTGCGAGCGCTGTTGCCTTCGGTGAGGCACCGGTGCCCGGTTGGGGCGCCTGGCCGGTTGCCCACACCCACCAGCGGGTGGGATCGCCGGCGCTGACCAGCAGGCCGCCCGCCGCGTCCTGCCGACGATAGCCACGGCTGTTCACCGCCACGGGCCACCGCGCCGCACTCGCCGGATCGAACAGGTCGCGCCCCATCCACACGGCGGCGGCCGAATCGGCGAACCAGGCGCGCACCGTCGGAAACCAGTCCAGGTGGCCCACCGTGCTCGAGTCCACCCGGGGCGCGCCGACCAGACGCACGGGCCCGAGAAGGATTGCCGACGTCACGATCATCGGGTCGGTTGGAAGCCCGCGCAGCACCGGATCGGCATCGTCGTCGGTGCGCTCGCCATGGTCCCCCACGACGAGCACCACGGTGTTCTGCCAGCGGGGTCGCGCGCGCAGAGCGGCCAACAGGCGGGCGATGTGGCGGTCGGTGTCGCGCAAGGCGAGGTCGTAGCGCCCCTGCCGCGTACCGGGATCCCGTTGCCCGGCCGGCACGGTGAAGGGCGTGTGGGTCCCGTCCGTGGCGAGATAGAGCACGAACGGGCGGTCCGACCCAGCCGGCGCCCCCGAACCGGCGCCGGCCCCCGCGGCGTCGTGGGCCCGCACCCACTGCACCGCGCGGTCGACCGTCACCGAGTCGGGGACCGCCCGGAAGTAGAGGCGCTGGCCGGCATCGCGGTCGAACAGCGTCTCGTCGTACCAGCGGCGAGCGCTGCCGAGCTGATTGTCGAAGCTCGGACTCGCCGACCAGAGCGCGACGGCGCGATAGCCGCGCCGCCGAAGGAAGGCGGGGAACGCGTCCGTGCGCAGGTTGGGGAAGTTGGCCGTGAGGAAGAGCTGCGGATGCTCCCACAAACCGGTGTGCAGCGTGATGAACCCGCGCGGACTGGGCTCACCGCCCGCCGTCCACGTGGGATAGCGCACCCCCTGCTCGGCGAAGGCGTCAAGCGCCGGGGTGGGGGAATCGGCGCCGCGACGGCCGCCGTAGCCCCATCCAGTGTCTCGCCCTCGGAGCGACTCGATCGCCACCACGACGATGTCCGGTGGATCGGCGACGGCCTGTCCCCAGGCCGCCCCGCGGGCGTGGGGGGCGGGGCGCCGGAGCAGCGGATACGCCTCGGACAGCCACTGGTCGGCACCGTTTGGGTCGAGGGCGCGGCGGAGCTCGTCGCGCACGGCACGCGCCTCGGTGGCTGACAGCGCCGGGGGCGGCATGCGGGTCTGCCACAGGCGCATCATGGCGGATTGCAGCATGTCCCGCTGGTGATACCAGGCGAGCTGCCCGAGCCCCCACGCGAGCGGGAGCGCCATCAACCACCAGACAGGCTCGCGAACAGAGACCGCTGGAGTAACGCCACGCATTGACGGCATCAACGCCCATACGACGCCAATCACGACAAGAAGCGTGGCCAGCGCCGGTCCTCCCTGATCGACCACCGGACCGATCCAGTTGCCGTTGACCACCCCGGTACCTGCATACGCCGCGAGGTGATTCCAACTCAAGGGCTCCGCTCGGAACCGCTGCATCCCGAGATCGAGCACCGTGAGCAGCAGCGTCACGATCGTCCACGCGCTGCCGGCGAGCCGGACACCGAGGTGCAGGGAGTTTGCGACTTGGCCCTTTCGTGGGCCGCTCGACGAACCGCCCAAGGCCACCCCGATGACCGCGTGAAGCGCGGCCCACACCGCCGTGCCGGCGAGGAGCGGCAGGGCATGCAGCGGGAGCTGGATCGCGAGGGCCACGAGTGGGCTCGACTGCAGTGGATGTCCGCCCGGATCCCTCCCGAAGTCCTGCAGCAGCAACAGCGCGGTCGTCGCGGTCGCCGCGATCACGAAGGCGCGGCGGTGCGGGAGGTGCGGTGCCCGGATGCGGCCCCACCAAGTCGGTTGCATGATCGCGCATGATATCGCCATACTGGGACGTGCGCACCCACGCCTTCGCGCAGCCGGCCTGGCTGATCGCCGCCCGGCGGCATCCGCTGGTCCTCAGCATCTGGTGCGCGTGTGCCGGGATCGGCGCGTACGGCGCCATGTATCTCTTCCGCAAGCCGTTCACCGCGGCACTGTTCGCGCAGGCCCCCTTCGCGCCGGGGATGAAGTCGTGGTTGGTCACGGCGCAGGTGGCGGGATATATGACGGCCAAGTTCGTGGGGATCCGCGTGGTCTCCGCCATGCCGCTGTCGCGGCGGATCGGCACCATGCTGGCGCTGCTCGCCGGGGCTGAAGCGTCGCTGCTGCTCTTCGGCATCGGCCCCACCCCGGTGCGCCTGGCCGCCCTGTTCCTGAACGGGCTGGCGCTCGGGATGCTGTACAGCATGGTCGTGGGCTTTCTCGAGGGGCGGCGGATGACGGAGGCGTTCGTCTCCGGATTGGTCGCGAGCTTCATCGTGGCGGACGGGGTCGCCAAGTCGGTGGGTACCTGGGTGCTGGCACATGGCGTGTCCGAGCAGTGGATGCCGGCGATGGCCGGGCTGTTCGGCGTGCCCCCCGTGCTGCTCTGTCTCTGGATGCTGCAGCAGGTCCCGGCGCCGGCAGCCGCCGATATCGCCGCACGTGCCGAACGCGTGCCCATGACCCGTGCCGATCGCCAGCGCACCTTCCGGGCGCACGCCATTGGGCTCACCGGCCTCATGGTTGCGTTCCTGCTGGTCACGGTCCTGCGGAGCCTCCGCGCCGACTTCGCGCCGGAGCTGTGGGCGGCGCTGGGTGCGTCCGGTGATGCGAGCCTCTTCACGCGCTCCGAGGTATGGGTCGCAAGCGGCGTCCTGCTGGTGAACAGCCTCCTCGTGACCATTCGCGACAACCGCCGGGCATTCTTCCTGTCCTTGGGGTCCGGAATGGCCGGCATCGGGCTCGTGGCCTTCGCCCTGCTGGCGCAGCGGGCGCACCGCCTCGATCCGTTTCCGTTTCTCGTGCTGATGGGGCTGGGGCTCTATCTCCCCTATGCCGCCGTGCACACCACCTTGTTCGAGCGCCTGCTGGCCACCACGCGCGACCGCGCCAATCTGGGGTGGCTCATGTCGATCGCCGACGCCTTCGGGTATCTGGGGTATGTCGCGGTGGTGCTGCTCAAGTCATTCGTTCCAACCGTGGCCATCCTCGACGTCTTCACCGTCACGGCATGGACGGTAGTGGTGGGAGCGGGAGGAGCGCTGGCCATGACCGGCGGGTTTTTCCTTCGCCGGTGGCGCGCGGATGCGGCGACGACGGGCGCGGGGTGATCGCCTTACCGATCGGAAGCCGGTTCGGGCGCATGTTCAGGAGCTGGGGACGGCAGCATGACTCCGGCGGGAAGCCATTGGCGAATGATCGTGAGGGGGTCCGGTGCGGGGCGCGGATTGCGGCCGCCGGCAAGGCAGAGCCGGGCGTGCGTGCGCAGCAGGACGCTCGGGAGCGGACAACTCGGCTCGTGCTCAGTGACCGCGCGGATGCCGTAGGCTGCCAGGTGCAGGTCGACGTGGCCGAACGGGGCGCCCGTCTGCGACACCAGGGCGGGCTGGCCATCGGCATCGGCCGCGAGATCGCGGAGCTGGCGGCGGTGCAACCATTGATCCATCGCGGCCGCGCCGAGCGCCGGGACATCGACGAGCACGAGGTTCAGTCCAAGGACTGCCGTCAACGCGAGACGGAGGGAACGGGGGCTCGTCCGTGCGGCGAGCGGGACCACGGCGGTCAGCCAGAGCTGCGGGGCGTAGCGTGCATAGAAGCCGAATGGCAGGGCGAGCGCTGACGCAACCGGCAGCAGGGCGAGCGCAGCCAGCGGGGCATTGCGTGCCAGGGCGAGCATGAGGGCGGCCACCACAAGCGCGCCGCCGAAGAGGGGACCCCACCCGCCGATGCGGGCGTCGGTGGTGAAGGTCCCCAATTCCGAAAGCCGCACGGTGAAGGGGATCTTCAGTTTCGGCGGTGCGTAGGAGTCGTCACTGGAGATCGCGAACGCCGACCACGCGACCTGGAGTGGTCGAGGCATGGCGCGGAACGCGGCGTCGCGGTGGGCCCACTCCGCAACCGGTTCGGCATCGGGGCCAGCGGCCGGATACCCCGGGTGCCCATGGCGCATGGTGTTGGTGACGTACGGATTGATGCCCATGAGCAGCGCCAATGCCCCCGCGCAGGTGACGCCAAGGACCACCGGGCGCACGGCCGTGCGCGCGCGCCAGCAGCTCCAGGCGATCGCCGCGAGGGCGATTTCAGCGACAATCGCCGCGCCGGGGAACTTCACGTTGGCAAGCCATGCGGCCTGCAGCACGAGTGCCACCCGCCACGCGCGGATCGGCGTGCGCACCGCGAGGATCCCCATCGCGAGGAGCGTGACGGTGCCCGACGCGACGACCCCGTCGAGATAGTACGTCGGCAGCTGTTGCAGGGTGACCGGATTGAGCGCGAGGAGGAGCGCCCCGATGCGCGATTCCGTCCGTGTGCGGTGGAGGGCGCGCAGGGCATCATGGGAGAGCAGAAGGGCTGCGACCAGACTGATCAGCTGCGCCGCCTTCCCGGTTTCGATGCTCCCCGTGACCTTCGCCCACAGGGCGGAGTACAGCCACATCCCTTTGGGGAGTCCGGTCACGTGGTAGTGCACGGGGACCGTCTCGGATCGGGCAGGGTCCCACACGGGATTCCAGCCGTCGATCAGCAGACGGATGCCCGTTTGGTGATAGGTCTGTCCGTCGAAGCTGAGGTCAAGCCAGGCCGTGGCCCACCCCACCGCGACCGCGAGCACGAGGGCGACGGCCCACCATTCCCGGGCGGCATGGAGGGGACGAGCACGCCAGCCCCAGACCCCAAGGGCGATCGTGGACAGTGCCAGGGGCAACGCCGTCACCGGGAGTCCCACGGCAATTCCAACGGCGGCGGCGGCGACCGGGACGCTGAGTGACAGGGCGAGCACCAGCCCCACGCGTCCGGCCGGTCCCGGGGCGGCCGTCATCGAAATTTCAGACGCCAGAGCCCGAACCACGTCATCCGCAGCAGGAGCAACCCATGCCGCCAGCGCTGGATATTCGTGGTGCCGTAGGTGCGTTCCCGGTAGCGTACCGGCAGGTCGGTAATGCGCAGACCGAGCTTCGCCGCGCCGAAGAGCAGGTCGAAATCACCGAACGGATCGAAGTCGCCGAAGTGGGCGCGATTGGCGGCGATACGCGCATAGTCGCGGCGCCAGAGCACTTTGGTCCCGCAGAGCGTGTCCTTGACGCGCTGACCCAGCAGCCAGCTGAACGCGAGACTGAAGAAGTGATTGCCGAGGAGGTTGAGAAAGCGCATGGCCTCCCCCTCCATGGGATACACCAGGCGGACGCCGTTGATGAAGTCGCCGCGCCCGTCGAGGAGGGCCCGATGAAACCGTGGCAGGTCTTCGGGCGGCATGGTGAGGTCGGCGTCGAGGATCATGAGGATGTCCCCGCGTGCGTGGGCGAATCCCAGACGCACGGCGTCGCCCTTGCCACGGCCCGATTGGCGCAGCATCTGGCATGACCAGTCGGGGTGGGCGGCGACTTCGCGGCGAATGGTCTCCCACGTGTCATCCGTCGAGTGCCCCTCGACGAACACGAGCTCCAGCCCCGGTGCGAAGCGCGGCACCCGCTCGAAGACGGCCGGGATGTTGCCGGCCTCATTGCGGGCCGGGATGATCACCGACACGCTCGGCGTGGGCTCGAGCGGAACAGCGCGCGCAGCCCGCGCGATGTGCACGTTGGCCAGCGTGAGATGGCGCAGCAGGGGCAGGCGCGCCAGCACCCGGTTGGCCAACGTGGCGAGCCCGGGCATCGGCAGGGGGAGGAGAATCTCCCGCGAATGTCGCACGACCTCGAATCCTTCCAGGGCGAGCAGATCGCGCAGGTCGCCGGGCGACAGCCAGTTCTGCTGCAACACCGGTCGGGCCAGGCCAAGCCGGCGGGCGAGGGTCAGCACCGGTTCCCAGAGACGGCTCTGATGGTTCACCACCACCCGCGTGTGGGGAGCACACAGGGAGGCCACCTGGCGCAGCAGCTGCTGCACATCCCATGCGTCATTGACCAGATCGGACAGGATGATGACGTCGAAGGGCCCCGCGAGCGGCAGGGCCTGCGCATCAGCGACGAGGAAGTGGAGCGACGGGTGGCGACGGCGGGCGTGCGCGATCATCCCGCTCGAGAAATCGAGGCCGACCCCCAGCGCGGGCTGCAAGGCAGCGAGGAGGTCGCCGGTACCGCACCCGATTTCGAGTACGCGTTGGCGTGGGGCGATCCAGAACCGGTAGCACTCGGTGAGTCGACGATGGTAACTCCGCGCCCACCACGACGCCTCGGGCGCGGTCTGCGCGACCGTCTCCCAGTGCCGACGACGGGTGTCCCGGTCCCGGCGCTCGGGGGTGCTCACGGGTGGGCCACCGGCCCCTGCGCGCGGTACCAGGCCACGGTGCGCGCGAGGCCGTCGGCAAAGGCCGTGGTGGCCTCGAAGCCGAACAGTTGGCGGGCGCGCGACGTGTCGAGGCGGCGGCGTGGTTGTCCGGCGGGCTGCGTCTCGTCCCAGCGAAGGGTTCCCGTGAACCCGGTGGCCTCCGCAATCAAATGCGCGAGGTCGCGAATCGCGATCTCGGTCCCGCTGCCGATGTTGACGGGCTCGGGTTCGTCATAGTGCGCGGTTGCCCGCACGATGGCGTCGGCCGCGTCCTCCACGAAGAGGAACTCCCGGGTCGCCGAACCGTCACCCCAGACCGTGATCTCCCGGACGCCAGCAGCCACGCCCTCCACACACCGGCGAATGAGCGCGGGAATGACGTGGGAGGTGGCCGTATCGAAATCGTCCCCGGGGCCGTACAGATTGACCGGCAGCAGGTGGATGGCATTGAACCCGTACTGGGCACGATACGCCTGCCCCTGTACCAACAGCATCTTCTTCGCCAGTCCGTAGGGGGCGTTGGTCGGCTCGGGATATCCGTCCCAGAGCGCCTCCTCCCGGAAAGGGACGGGCGTATCGCGCGGGTACGCGCAGATGGTGCCCAGACCCACAAACTTCCCGACCCCGATGCGGCGCGAATACTCCAGCAGGTGCGCGCCCATCACGAGATTGTCATAGCAGAACTCGCCCGGCCGCTCGCGATTCCCGCCGATGCCCCCGACCACCGCGGCGCAATGGATGACGACCTCCGGCCGGCAGGCGTGCAGCAGACGCTCGACGGCGAGCGGGTCGCGCAAGTCCGCCTCCGCCCGCGTGGGCACGGTCACGTCACGGCAGCCCGCGTGGGCAAGCCGACGGACCACGTGACTTCCGAGAAAGCCGTGCCCGCCCGTTACGAGGATGCGTTGTCGCGTGAGATCCATCATGCCCGAATATCGGTTCCGAGACGTCGGGACGGGAGGCGGTAACGTGGAGCGGCGGCCAGGCTCGCGCGCGCCGTGCGCTGCTGGTGGTGGGCCGGTACGGGTGCCGGGCATAGATTTGCCGGGTCCATGGGTGATTCCTCCTCTTCTCGCTACGAGTTCACCGACGCCTCGCTGGCGCGCCCCTGGCTGACGCGCGTCTGGTTCGCGCGGCTGTTCCCGCTGCTTCCCCGGTGGCTCGCCGCCAACGTGGTGACGCTGCTGTCGACCGGCCTGCTCCTCGCCGTCCTGCTTGGCTCGCTCGTGGTCGACCGACTGGGTGCGACCGCCTTCGCCCTGCTCCAGCTGGTGTGCATCCAGTTGTATGTCGCCGGCGATCATCTGGACGGGATGCAGGCGAAAGCGACGGGGACCGCATCCCCGCTGGGCGACTTCCTCGACCACCACTGCGACTATTGGGCGGGGTGCATTCTCGTCTTCGGGTGGTGTGCCATGACCGGAGCGCTCACAACGCCGCTGCCGGCGCTGATGACGTGGCTCATGGTCACGGGCTTCACCATCACGTACGCGGAGCGCGCCCTGCATCGTCGCCTGCACTTCACGAGCTGGGGGACGCTGGAAGCGATCGTCATTGCCACCCTGTTCTACGGTTCGTGGGCGATACCGGTCGTGCGCGCGTGGTGGGCGGTCCCACTGTGGGAGGGCGGGTGGCCACGTCATGCGGTGGTCACGGCGATCGGCTGCGTGATGGCCATCGGGGTGAGTGCCACGATCATCCGACGGGTGCGTGGACTTCCCTGGCGGGTGGCACTGCAGCTCGCCGCGTTGGCGGCACTGGCCGCGTGGGGCGCGGGCGGCACCGTCGCGCCGCTATGGGGGTGGCTGCTGGTGGCGCTATGCGGCGCGGAGATGGTTGCGCGGTTGATGCAGGCGCACACCACCACGGGCGGACGTCCGGCCCCCACATGGGCCGCCGTGGCGCTGGCGGTGGCCGTGTGGGTCCTTCCGCTGCGTGAGGCCGAGTGGGCGGCGTGGGGCGGCGGCGCGGTGGTGCTGGGGACCTACGTGGTGGCGCTCTGGCGCATCATCGGCGGCTGGCGCCGCCATTGGGTCTGGATCAACGCGCCCCGCTGAACAGCGCCTTGATGCCGAAATACCCTACGGCGTCCTTGATGTTGGAGACCACCCGCTGCGCGACCCCCATGTGCCGGTCGGTCACGTACTCCATCGAGAGCACCACGCGGTCATCCCCGGCACCACTCGGCGTCACCTTGTGCCAACAGCGATCGCCGTTGAATACCACCAGCGTCCCCGGAAGGCCCGCGATACGCCGCTCCTCGACTGGGCGTGCACCGCTCCGGTGGTAGAGCCGGGCCACCAGCTCGCTGCGGGAGCGTTGGACCAGTCCGAGCAGGACCGTGAATCGCTTGCCGCGATAGAAGCTGGTGTCGTAGTGCCACCCGATATGGTCACCCGCCTCGGTGTAGTAGTAGAGCGCGCAGGCGTGGGGATCGGAGTCGGGGCAGGTCAGCAGCGGCTCGCCCGTCAGCGCGCGCAGCCAGTCGATGAAGGCGGGCGCGTGATAGAGCGCATGAATGGTGGGCGCGTGGCGCCGAATGTCGAAGGCGGAGACTGATCCCCCCTTCTTCTTTCCCGGGACGAAGTTGCGGTTGATGTGGGGCCGGCAGCGCTCCGCCTCCGCGATCAGCGGAGCCAGGGCCTCGGCGCCAAGGAACCCCTCGAGCGCCGTGAACTCCTCGCAGTCGAGGTGTGCCGCGCGGAGCGTCGTGGCATCGGGGGTGAACGCGAGGGACATCAGCGGGCAGAGGCGGCAGAGACGGTGGGGATGACAGGGCCGCGGGACGTGCGACTCCACCCCCACACCACGACGGCAATGACGAAGGTTGCCAGATACGCGCCCTGTTCAGCAAGCGGCCATACTTCGGCCGTAGGCGCGCCCGCCAAACGGGCGACCCAGACTGCCGCAAACCGGATGGCGGCCATGGTCATCACCACCTGACCGAGCGCCCGATCGGGCGTGCGGCCCGCCGCGAGGAGGGTCAGGACGAGAAGGAGCGGAATCTTGGCCAGGATGACGGGGAGGAACCACTGCACCTCAAGCTCGACCAGATGGGCCGGGAAGAGCGCATACAGGAAGCCCCATTCCAGATTCCCGGCCAGGGCGCCGCACGACAGCGCCCACGCGCCCCCAACGAGGAGCACATCGCGCAGCACGCCACGCCCCGCCGTGTTGGCGCGCGGAGACAGCGTGGCCGCCGTCAGCAGAAAGACATCGATCCACGCGTACAGGTAGAGCGGAAGGCGCACGGTGAAGTACAGGGCCAATTGGAGCAGCGCGAGCAGGGCCAGTCGATGATGGGGGTGGTCTCCCGCCCGCTTCGTGACCGCCAGCAGCGCGCAGGCGATGACGGCAAGCGCCGCCAGCCACCGCGGATCCGCGATGACGCGAAACTCGACCAGCGCCAGGACCAGGGTGGCTGCCAATACCGCGGCCCATTTCACGCGACCACCATCACGGAGCAGCAGCGCCTTGGCCAGCACGCCGGCGGCGTAGGTCAACACGACGGCCGGGAGTCCGTCGACGCGCAGCGGTTCACCCAAGGGGGGAAGCGCCAGCCCGGTGAGCAGGCCACCGCTCAGCAGCACCACCCCAGAGAGCATGGCGGTAGAGCCCAGCGCAGGGGCCGGGAGTAGCCACCAGCACCAGGTGGCGACCGCGACGGCAGCGATCAATACGGCCAGCGCGAGCAGATACTCCGTGGGCCGGCGGCTTGGCGTCGGGTTGATCCCCTGGGCGATCGGCGCGGCGGGTCCATCGGCATCCGGGACGGGCATGGCGAGCCGAAGGGCGGCCACATCGTATGGCGAACCGCGGAGGCGAATCCCCTGCGCGTAGCTGGCGACAAACCGGAGGGTGGTCATCGGCAGCGGCGGGAGTGCGGCCCCTGCCGTCACGTCGGGGCCGAGCAACAGCCAGAAGGCCGGGATGTCATAGCCGGTCTTGTGTTCGCCGGTTTCGGTATGGCCATGATCCCCGTACACCAGCAGGTAATCGGTGGGCGCTCGGGCTGCGGCAAAGGCGGCGATGACCGAGTCGGTCTGGCGCGCCGCCGCCTGATACCGCGCCGTCGTGATGCCCTCCTCGTGCGCCACCCAATCAAATGACTCCCAATGGCAGACGATCACATCGAACGGCTCCTCCCGGTACGCACGGAGCGCCATCTCGGGACGGAGGCGGTCGGTGACATACATGTCCCGGCCGTCGTGCGGGGGAAACCGTTCAGTGAAGACCGGGCCGAACTGGGTAAACGGCTCGCGAGCCACCACCAGCGTCCGGCGGCCGAGTCCGTGCACGTCACGGAAGAACGACTCGATGGGGAGCGCGCGGAAGCGGAAGTTCCGGACGAGGTTCACGAGCTGCGTTTCAGCGTGGCCGGTGAAGGCCGCTCGCACTGCCGGAATGGTGAATCCCTCGTACACCCCCAGCAAAGTCCCCGACGCGCCCGCCCGGCGAAGCCGCGCCACCGTCGGAAAGAGCGTGGAGTCGCGCGCCGCCTGATCACGCCAGCTGTCCACATGCAGGATCAGCAGACGCGCGCCCCCCTTCGTGGAGTCGATGGCCGCAATGCCGGGATCCACCGGACGGAGGGGACGATTCACGCGGTCCACCAGCAGCAGCGCCCCGACGGCGGCCCCGAGGACCACGACGGCAACCGTGATCAGGCGCCACGTGGTGCGAAGGACCGGTACGAGACGATGCACGATCCGCGTCATCACCGGGTGCGTCTCGCTTCGTCGATTCGCCGCCGGAGATCGTTGCGCATCCACTCCTCGATCGGTTCACGGGTCGGCAGCTCCCGCGCAATCCGCCACTGCTCTTCCGCTTCGGCGCGCCGGCCGGACTCGGCGAGGAACCGGCCCAGATCGTTTCGGTACTGGATCGCGTTGGGCGCGAAGCGGACCGCCGTGCGATAACTGCGCTCGGCGTCCGCGAGCGTAACGCGCCGAAGCTCGGCGATCCCCGCCACGGCCGCGGCCATGGTCCGCAGTGGCCACGCCATGCGCGCGCCATCTTCCTGGAACCGCCCGATGAGCGCGTGTGCTCCGGCATGGGTGGAATCAAGGGCCAACGCCCGCCGGGCTTCGCGGTACGACTCGCGTCCTGCCCGCAGCGCCCCCGTGATGTCGGCGCGCTGGGTACGGCGTCCCAGCGCAGCGGCCAGCCAATAGTGAGACTCGGCATCCTGGGGCCACTGCGCAACAGCCAGGCGCCCGTGGCGAATGGCGTCGGCGATGAGGCGGTTGATGCTGTCGGTATTGGCCGAAAGGTACGCCTGGATGATGGCGGCCTTGGCCTCGGTTCGAGGGTCCACGGCTTGGCCGCGCGCGGCCGACGCGGCGCACAGCAGACTGATCACGAGGCCCATCACCAGCTGGAGTCGCATCGTCGGAAATGTCACCTGACAGGCCAGACGCTACAATGCGGAGCCCGCAATGGCGCCCCGGCGCCGAGGTCAGCGATAGGTCACGGTATAGCCCTCGCCCACCCAGCGCAGCCGGCGACTGACGAGCAGCGAGAGCGGGATGAACACCACCGCAACAAGCTGGTATGGTTGCAAGGCGGCGGTGAGGCGCCCCGGGGTTTTCCCGCCCAGCCGCCGAGAGAGTGCGCCCAGCAGCAGCCACTCGCCGCCGAGTTTCCCACCCATCCAGAGCAGCCAGGACGACACGGGGACCACACGCCATCCCGTGAAAAGGAAGGCGGCACATCCGAGGCCCCAGACGAGGGCGGCGGTCAGCCCGAGGAGATAGGCAGGATGCTGCTCAATGCCGCCCCCCAACCACCGGCGCAATTGGCTGGCCAGCAGCCCCGGGCGGGGCACGGGAGACACCTCGACCGTGGTCGCCGGATCGGCGTACTGGCGGATATGGCCCGCCGCCGCCGCGATGCGAAAGAGGGCCAGGTCCTCGGCCACCCGAAAGCGCTGCGCGGAGAGCCCACCGGACTGCCGATAGACGTCACCTCGGATCCCCATGTTGGGGCCGACGCAGATGAAGGGCCGGCGGAATCCGGCGGCGGCAAGTGAGAAGGTCATGAGGAAGAGCTGCATGGCCCCCTCGAACCATCCCCACCAAGGGGAGGTGCGGACACGAAGCGCCCCGGAGACCATGGTGGTCTGCGCGTCGGCCTCGCCCAGCAGGTGGCGCACCCACCCGGCGGGTACCGCGCCGTCGGCATCGGTGATGAGTAGCCACTCCCCGGTCGCCCGGTCGAGCCCATGGGCCAGCCCGCGGGCCTTGGACTCGAGGCCATTGTCGGGAAGACGCTCGGTGTGAAGCACCACCGCGTTGGGGTGCGCTGTCGCAAAGGCCTCGAGCAAGTCCCCCGTGGCGTCGGTCGACCGATCGTTCACCAGCACGAACTGCAGCTTCGCCGCCGGATAGTCGAGGGCCGCCAGCGCCGACAGGCAGCGCGGAAGATCCCGGGCCTCGTTGCGCGCCGTCACCACCACGCTCACGCTGGGCGCCTCCGCATCGGAGACCGGTACCGAGCGGCGCAGACGCGCGAGCCCCAGCAGCAGCAGCGCGAGCACGGCGACGTAGCTCCACGGCCAGAGGAACAGCAGGCTTACCGCCGAATTCAGAACCATCCGGCAAAGATCGCCACCCACGACGGTTCGTGCAGGTGGCCAGCCGCTGGCTAGCTTTGGATATGCTGCGCCGACGTCTGCAATGGATGCTGCCCATGGGGCTCCTGCTGCTGGTGCATGCGCCATCTCCCGTTGCCGCGCAGCGTCTGGTGCCCGTCGATTCCGCCCAGCAGTGCCGCGGGGAGCGGATTGCGTCCATCAGCTACCGGGTGATCCGGCGTCCGCTGCTTGGCGAGCGGCTCGGGGCCGTTACGGGGCTGGTCGACGGCGCTCTGGGGCTGCTTCAACCCCCCACCCGCGTGCGCGTGCTGGGACGCTATCTCCTCGTGCGCGAGGGGGGCGTCTGCGCCGAACAGGCGCGGCAGGAATCGGAACGGCTGTTGCGGGCCCAGCCCTTCATCAGCGACGCAGCCATCCGGGCCATTCCCGTGGCCCCGGGGCTGGTGCGCCTGTCGGTGGAAGCCGTCGACGAGTACGTGGTCTACGTGGAAGGGTGGGGGGTGAAGGGCGTCCCGGCCGGGCTGGAGATCGGCAGCGGCAATGTGGCCGGTTCCGCGCTCTCCATGCGGGGCCTCGTCGAGATTGGTCGGGGCCAGGAATTCGGGTGGGGGCTCCGCTATACCGATCATCAGTTCCTCGGTCGCCCCATCATCCTCGATGCGCGGGTCCGGTCTCGACCGCTGAGTGATGTGCTGTCCGTGTCACTGACCAAACCGTGGTTCACCAACCTGCAGCGGGACAACTGGCAGCTGGTACTCAGTGACAGCAAGGGGCTGTACACCTTTCGTGATCCCGTGGTGCGCGACATCTCCATCGACTATCGACGCCAGCTGGCGGCGGCCCGATGGGAGCATCGCCTGGGCGATCTGGGGGCCCCGCTCACCATTGGCGCCATCGCGGACTATGAGATCGCCGAGGGGGTGCGCGCGCTGCTCATCCGTGATCGGCCGATTGGCGTTCCGACTCCTGCGCCACTGCAGCGATATGGTCGATATGAAGCGGCGCGGGTTGGCGTGACCATGGGCGTGCGACAGATCCGCTTCCGCCCCATCCGCGGGTTGGGGGCGCTGAGTGCCACGGAAGATGTCCCCATCGGCATCGACGCCGTCGGTGGCGTACAAGTGGCCGTGCCGAAGCTGCTCCCCGTCCCTTCCGATCGATTGAGCATGCTGGCGGTCACCGGTGCCGTTGGTGGTGCCTCGTCCCTGCTCCGTTGGTCCTTCAAGGGGGAATGGATCAGCGCTCGGCGCGACGGTACTGGGCGCGATCTGTTCCCGGCGCAGACCAATCTCGAGGGGCGGCTCGGTTGGAGCGGCAAGTTCACCGAAGGTCACCTCTCCCGACTGGTGGTCCATGGCGCCACGGCGCGTCACGTCCGGTTCCCGCTGCAGCATACGCTGCGCGATGATACGGATGGCCTCTTGGGTTACCGGACGGCCAATCTGGGTGGTGGATCACGCGTGGTGGCAGCGTTCGAGGAGCGACATCGGCTGCCGATCCCGGGGAATCGTCTGGAAGTGGCGCTCTCGGCCCTCGCGCAGACCGGACGGTTGTGGGCCGGCGATACGCCCTACGGCACCACGACCCCGTGGTATCAGGCGGTCGGAGGGGCGGTGATGCTCACGTATCCGGCGGGGGCCAGGCAGGCGTTGCGCATCGAGTACGGACGGCCGCTCAACGCGCCGCCCGGGCTGCAACGGAATGAAGTGCGGCTGGTCTATGCCGACGTCACGGGACGGTTTTAGCGGTCTCGGCGCTTTCACGGATGAGGGGAGCGAACGCTTGAGGGCCAACCGATCGGCAGATCGATCAGAGCCATCCGTTGGTGCGGTACCACCGGGCGGTATCCCGCAGCCCGTCGGCCAAGGAAACCGTGGGGTGCCAGCCGGTGTCCGCCGTGAGGGCCGCTCCACTGGAGAGCCACCACGGTTGGCGTCCGAGGATGATCTTGTCGGGCGAGGCGAGTGGCACATGGCCCGTGAGCCGTGCCCAGAGCCCGCCGGCGTGTCCGGCCATCGTGAGCAGCGGGGGTGGGACGGGAAGCGCTACACGTCGTCGTGATGACTTGGGTGTGCATGTATCGAGGGCGGCGGCCACCGCATCGTACAGGCCATCCCACGTGACATCGTCGCCTCCCAGGTGGTAGACCCGTCCACGCGTTGACGCCTGGTCGGCCGCGAGGAGCAGCGCGGAGACAACGTCGTGGACATGGGTGATGGTATGGGCGTGCCACCCGGGGGTGGCGCGCCAGTGCATGGGGCGTTGGAGCTGGCGGAAGAGCGTGAGGAAGTCGCGGTCGCGCGGGCCGTACACGCCGGGGGGGCGGAGAATCGTCCACGGCAACCGCTCGCCGGCAGCGGCGGCGAGTGCCTGCAGCCGACGTTCCGCCGCCAGCTTGCTGCGACCGTAGCCTTCCACCGGTGTGGGTGGGTCCGTTTCGCGCCGCGGATGGCCCCAGGCGGGTGATGGTCCGGCTGCCGCCAGTGAGGAAACGAAGAGCAGATGCGGTGGCACCGGCTGCGCGGTGGCCGCGGCGATCAGGCGCTCGGTGAACCGGACGTTGGCCTCGTGAAAAGCGGCGGCATGCGGCGCCCGCGTGCGGGCGGCGAGATGAAACAGATGCGTGACGCCGTGCCAGAGGGGATCGCGGGCCAAGTGCTCGTCGGGAGGCAGCGGACGGGCGAGCGTCCGCACCTCCACGCCGCGCGCGCGCAACGTGGCCACGAGGTGGGAGCCGATGAACCCGGAGCCGCCGGAAACGAGAGCGATCACGATGGCAATCTACGAGCGCCTCCACGGGGGGTAAGTTTCGAGGTCCTTCTCCCGGAGTTTCGATGCGGCGTCGTGATCCGTTCACCCTGCGCACGGTCAATTGGCGTGCGTTGATGGCCACTGTTCTCGTGGGGGCCTCGGTTGCCCCGGGTCGGCTCTCCGCGCAGCCGCGGTTGACGCAGGAACGCTCGGCCACGCCCCAGGGGACCCTGTCGCGGGGAACGGCGACGGTCGACGTGCACGAAGCCTCGGTGGCCACACTGCAGGAGGCCCTGTCGGCGGGGCGAACCACCGCCGTGGCCCTCGTGGATGCCTACCTGGCCCGGATTGCCGCATACGATCAGGCCGGCCCGCAGCTCAATGCGATCATCCGCGTGAACCCCAAGGCGCGCGCGGAGGCGGCAGCGCTCGATCGGGAGCGACGCGCGGGGCGCGTGCGCGGGCCGCTCCACGGCATCCCGGTGATCATCAAGGACAACTACGACACCGGGGATTTGCCCACGAGTGCGGGCTCGCTGGCCATGGCCACGTCGCAGCCGGCGGCCGACGCGTTTCTGGTGCGTCGCCTTCGAGAGGCAGGCGCCATCATCCTCGCCAAGGCCAACCTGCACGAACTGGCGGCCGGGATCACCAACATCTCGTCTCTCGGTGGGCAGACGCGGAATCCGTACGACCCGGCGCGCTGTCCCGGCGGCTCGAGCGGCGGCACGGGGGCGGCGATCGCCGCGAGCTTCGCGGCCATCGGCTGGGGGTCGGACACCTGCGGCTCCATCCGCATTCCGAGTGCCTATGGCAATCTGGTGGGGCTCCGACCCACCATGGGGCTCGTGAGCCGCACCGGGATCGTCCCGCTGTCACACACGCAGGACATCCCGGGGCCGCTGGCGCGCACCGTCCGTGATCTGGCCGTGGCGCTCGAGGTGAGCGTGGGGCTCGACGACGCCGACGCCACCACGCACGTCCTGCGCACACGCCCGCGCCCG
>Ga0209985_10001816_pt1 | contig 20152 bp, 17 predicted proteins | sample NOAtaG_FD_187305 | JGI IMG/M metagenome (GOLD analysis project Ga0209985, IMG submission 187305) | Freshwater lake microbial communities from Lake Erie, under a cyanobacterial bloom - NOAA_Erie_Diel6S_1000h metaG (SPAdes) (version 2) | ecosystem: Environmental > Aquatic > Freshwater > Lake ...
GCCCGCCGAACAAGGTGCCGGACCGAGAGGGCGACGCCCTGCTCTCGCGCGCCGGCGTGGCCGTCGCCGTCGCGATGAACGTCATGACCTTCGCGCTCGCGGAGTACCTCGGCCTCTCCGCGGGGCTGCTGCTCGACGCGCTGCGGCTGCTCTCGATGGCACTCGCCGGCCTCGCAGTGCTCGTCGCGGCGCCGCCTTTTCTGCGCGGCGCGGTGGACTCGCTGTCGCGCGGGGTCCTCTCCCTCGACGTGCCGATCTCGCTCGGCATCGTCCTCGCGTCGGCGGCCGCCCTGCACGGCTACCTCAGGACCGGCGAGCCCCGCTTCGCCGACACGCTCTCGGTCTTCGTGGCGCTCATGCTCGTGGGCCGGGTCATCGAGCGGCGGGCGCTTGGCCGCGCGAGGCGGCAATTGCTCGACGTCGGCGATGTGCCCGCGGTCTTCGTCCGGCGCATCGAAGACGGCGCGATCCGCGTCGTGCCTGCCTCCGTGCTGAAGGCCGGCGACGAGCTCGCGATCGCGCCGGGCGAGGTGGTCCCGGTGGACGGAACGCTGATCGACGAGGCGGTCGACATCTCGCTCGATTGGATCTCCGGCGAGAGCCGGCCGGAGCCCCGCCGCCGCGCGGAGATCGTGCCCGCGGGGGCCTTCGTGCAGAGCCGAACCGGCGCCCGCCTCCGCGCCCTCTCCACGTTCGACGACTCGCCGCTCCTCGCGCTGCTGCGCCGGGCACCGGAGGGCGACGGCGGCGCGCGCTTCTGGGACCGAGTGGCCCGCCTCTGGGCGGCCCTCGTGCTCGCGGCGAGCACCGCGACCCTGCTCGGCTGGGGCTTGCTGCTAGGCGACTGGGAGGGCGGCATGGCGGCGACGACCGCGGTGCTCGTCGTGACCTGCCCGTGCGGCATCGGCATCGCGAACCCCCTCGCGCACGAGCTGGCGCGGGCCACGCTACGCCGGGTCGGTCTCTTCGTCCGCACCGCGCGGGCGCTCGACCGCGCCGCCGAGGTGGCGTCGGTGATCTTCGACAAGACCGGCACCCTCACGACGGGCGCGCTGCGGGTGGCGCACGTCGAGGCCGCCTCCCAGGGCCCGAGCGAGGACGAGCTCGCGATCGCCCTCGCGCTGGCCTCGGGCAGCACGCACCCCAAGGCCGAGGCCGTGCGGCGCCACCTCGATGGGCGCACCGCGCGACGCACCGACGTCCGCGCCACCGAGATCGTCGGGCGCGGCATCGAGGGCCGGGTCGGTACGCGGCGCTACGCGCTCGAGCGAAGCGGCGAAGACACCTCCTTCACGGTGGACGGAGCGCCCTTGCTCGTCTTCACGTTCGCGGAGGAACTCCGCGCAGGCGCCGCGGCGGAGATCGCCCGGCTCCGCGACGCGGGCCTGACGGTGAGCATCCTGAGCGGCGATGCGCCAGCGCGGGTGCAGGAGCTCGGCGCGCGCCTCGGGCTGCCCGCGGAGCGGTGCATCGGCGGCGCGAGCCCGGAGGACAAGGCCGCATGGCTCCGCGCCCGATCGGGCGAGCGGGCGCTCTTCGTGGGCGACGGTCTCAACGACGCCCTGGCCGCCTCGGAGGCATTCCTCTCCGGCACCCCAGCGATCGACCGGCCCTTCCTGCCGGCACGGACGGACTTTCACTTCACCGCGAGCGCCACCGGCGGTGGACTCGCGCCGATCCGCGGGCTGCTCGAAGTCGGCAGGCGCCTCCGGGCCGTGACCCGACGGAACCTGACCTTCGCCTTCGCCTACAACGCCGTCGCCATCGCCATCGCCACGAGCGGCGCGATGCACCCGTGGCTGGCGGCGCTGCTCATGCCGCTCAGCTCGCTCGCGGTGATCGGGAGCGCCGCGCTCGCCTTCCCGCTCGGCGGCAGCGCGTCCGAGGCATGCCCCGTCCCCCTTCCCCTCGGAGCGGCATGGAAGTCCTGATCCTCACCTCCTTCGTGAGCGTGGTGCTCGCCGCTGGCGGCGTCGCGCTCTTCGTCTGGTCGGCGCGCGAGCGCACCTTCGACCAGAGCGACCGGCTCGCGCTCCTGCCGCTCGACGAGCCGGACCCGATCCGCCCTGCAACCGCCCCCGCGGCCGCCTCTCGTCCTTCCTCCCCGAACGACAGCACGGAGAAGTCACCCTCATGAGTACGGACATCCAGACAGCGCGCGTCGTCTACGACGACGTCACGGTCCGGCGATTCATCTTCGCATCGGTGATGTGGGGAATCGTCGGCATGCTCGTCGGCGTCATCATCGCGCTGCAGCTCGCGTGGTGGCCGGCGAACGTCGATCCCCATCTCGCCTTCGGCCGCCTGCGGCCGCTGCACACGAACGCGGTGATCTTCGCGTTCGTGGGGAACATGATCTTCGCGGGGATCTACCACTCCACGCAGCGCCTCCTGAAGGCGCGCATGGGGAGCGACCTGCTCTCGAACCTGCACTTCTGGGGCTGGCAGCTGATCATCGTATCGGCCGCGCTCACCCTGCCCTTCGGGCTCACCCAGTCGAAGGAGTACGCGGAGCTGATCTGGCCCATCGACGTCGCGGTGACGCTGGTGTGGGTCGTCTTCACGGCGAACCTCTTCCTCACCATCGCGAAGCGGAACGAGCGTCATCTCTACGTGGCGGTCTGGTTCTACATCGCGACGGTCGTGACCATCGCGATCCTCTACGTCACGAACAACCTCGCGATCCCGACCTCGCTCACCCACTCGTACGGGGTCTTCGCCGGCGTGCAGGACGCGCTCGTGCAGTGGTGGTACGGGCACAACGCGGTCGCGTTCTTCCTCACCACGCCCGTGCTCGGCATCATGTACTACTACGTGCCGAAGGCGGCGGATCGGCCGGTGTTCAGCTACCGGCTCTCGATCATCCACTTCTGGTCGCTGATCTTCCTCTACATCTGGGCCGGCCCGCACCACCTGCTCAACACCGCGCTGCCCGAGTGGGCGCAGACCCTCGGGATGATCTTCAGCGTCATGCTCTGGGCGCCGAGCTGGGGCGGCATGCTGAACGGCCTCCTCACGCTGCGCGGCGCGTGGGACAAGCTCCGGACCGATCCGGTCCTGAAGTTCTTCGCCGCCGGCGTGACCTTCTACGGCATGGCGACCTTCGAGGGCCCGCTGCTCTCGATTCGCTCGGTCTCGACGCTCGCGCACTACACCGACTGGATCATCGGGCACGCGCACGGCGGCGCGCTCGGCTGGAACGGCTTCATGGCTGCCGGCGTCTTCTACTACCTCGTTCCGCGTCTCTACGGGCGCGAGCTGCACAGCCGCAGCGCGGCGAACTTCCACTTCTACCTCGGCACCTTCGGCATCCTGCTCTACATGGCCGCGCTCTACGTCGCGGGCATCCAGCAGGGCCTCATGTGGCAGGCCGAGCGCGAGGACGGAACGCTCGTGTACGCGCGCTTCCTCGAGACCGTCGACGCGATCCTGCCGATGTACTGGATGCGCCTGGTCGGCGGCACGACGTACCTCGTGGGCTTCCTGATCATGGCGTGGAACCTCGCGATGACGGTGCGGGGCGCGCGGCCCGTGACCACCGAGATCGAGGTGACGCGCCCGGTGCGAGCGCCCAAGGCGCCGTGGGGCCGGCTCGTCTTTGCACCGCCGGTGCTGCTCACCCTCGTCGTGGGTGCGCTGCTCGGCGGGGCGCTCTTCGTCGACGAGGTCGCCGGCGTCTTCCTCGCCTCGATCGCGGTGGCGGTGGCCTTCGTCGGCCTGCTCGTCCTGCAGGTGCAGAGCAAGGGTCAGAGCGGCGCGTGGCACCACCTGATCGAGGGGCGCGGGGTGATCTTCACCGCGCTCGCCGCGGTCGCGGTGCTGGTCGGCGGGGTCGCGGAGATCCTGCCTGCAGTCGTGATCGGCGAGGCCGAACGCGCCGTCACCGATCACCGCCCCTACACCGCGCTCGAGCTCGAGGGGCGCGACGTGTACGTGAGCGAGGGTTGCTACACGTGCCACTCCCAGATGATCCGTCCCTACACCTGGGAGTCGGCGCGCTACGGCGCGGTCTCGACGCCGGACGACTCGATCTGGGATCACCCGTTCCAGTGGGGCTCGCGACGCATCGGCCCCGACCTCGCGCGGGAGGGCGTGCGGAACGCTGATCCGCGCTGGCACTGGCGGCACATGATCGATCCCCGCGACACCTCGCCGGGCTCGCTCATGCCGGCGTACGCGCACCTCGCGGACGAGACCGTCGACTTCGGAGGTACGGCAGGGAAGCTCCGGGTGATGAGCTCGCTCGGCGTCCCCTACGACGACGACGACATCGCGCACGCCGAGGAGGACGCACGCGCGCAAGCGGACGAGATCGTCGCGCTGCTCCGCCCCGACTACGAGCCGGCGCCGGACTCCGCGCTGATCGCCATCATCGCGTACCTGCGTCGCCTCGGGCTCGACGAGAGTCCGTTCGTTCCCGAACGCGATCGACCCACCGACGTCGCGCACCTCGCGCCGTCTGCGTCCCCCGAGGAGGAGGAGAACTGAGATGCGCGCCCTCGCCAGCGATTTCTTCGCCCGCAGCCCAGTGATGTCCGGACCGCTCCTGGCCATCGCGCTGTTCTTCACCGTGTTCGTCGGTGTCGCGCTGTGGGTCATGTGGACCCGGCGCGAGGCGTTCGACGCCCTCGCGCGTATGCCTCTCGACGAAGGCAAGAAGGAACAGGAGGTGCGCCGTGGGTGAGTCGAAGAAGGTGGACCCGATCCAGGGAGAGATCCTCCACGAGTACGATGGCATCCTCGAGGCCGACAACCGCTTGCCGAACTGGTGGCTCGCGACGTTCTTCGGCTCGATCGTCTTCGCCGGGCTCTACTGGGGCTACTACGAGGCCTTCGTGGTGTCACCGAACACGAACGGCGCGTACGCGGCGGCGATGCTCGCGCGCGCCGGCGACATGACCGAGCCGACCGCCGAGGTGCTCGAGGCGGCAGCCGGCGACGGCGGCACGGTCGAGGCGGGCGCCGCGACCTTCGCGGCGAACTGCGCGGTGTGCCACGGCCAGCGCGGCGAGGGCGTGGTCGGTCCGAACCTCACCGACGACGCGTGGATCCACGGCGGCGATGCGATGAGCATCTACGGGACGGTGCAGAGCGGCGTGCTCGCGCGGGGCATGCCCGCCTGGGGCGAGCAACTGCCGCCGCGTGCGCTGCTCGGCGCGGTAGCGTTCGTGCTCTCCATCCGGAACACGAACGTCCCCGGCCGTCCGCCCGAGGGACCGGCCAGCGGCGCCTCGCCGAGCGAGTCCGCGCCCGCTCCCAGCACCGGGGCGCTCGAGGCCCCCTCGGGCACGACCGAAGCACTCGCCGCTGCACCCGCGGTGCACTGAGTGGACGACCGCGAAGCGCAGGGCACCGGGGCCGAGCCGGCCGAAGCCCACGAGGCCGAGCCGTCCCATCGCGCGCGGCTCGACCGGCAGAAGATCCGGCTCGCGGTGTACGACCACCGCTCGTCGTTGAACCGCGACGGTTCGCGAGCGAAGGTGGTGCCTGCCGACGTGGCCGGGCGCTTCACGACCGCGCGGCACGTCGTGTTCGCGCTGCTGATCGGGATCTGGGCCGCGCTGCCGTGGATCCCGATCGGCGGCCATCCCGCGGTCTTTCTCGATGTGCCGGCACGCCGCTTCTACCTGTTCGGCGCTTCGTTCAACGCCCAGGATTTCTGGCTCGCGTTCTTCCTTCTGACCGGCGTGCTGTTCGGCTTGATCGTGCTGACGACCACGCTCGGTCGGGCGTGGTGCGGGTGGGCGTGCCCGCAGACGGTCTTCCTCGAAGGCCTGTTCCGACCGGTGGAGCGGCTTCTCGAGGGACCGCGCAACGCGCACGTCGCGCGGGACGCCGGCCCGTGGAGCCTCGAGCGGCTGTGGCGCAAGGTGGTGAAGCACTTCGTCTTCGTTGCCCTCGGCCTCTTCGTGGCCCACGTGTTCCTCGCGTACTTCGTCTCGGTCCCGTCCCTCTTCGAGATGGTGCTCGAGGGCCCCTCCGCGCACGGGTCGGCGTTCTCGTGGACGACCGCGGTCGGTCTCGTGCTCTACGGCAACTACGCGTTCTTCCGCGAGCAACTGTGCCTCGTGATCTGTCCTTACGGGCGCCTGCAATCGGTGCTCACCGACGACGACTCCCTCGTGGTCGGCTACGACGTGCAGCGAGGTGAGCCCCGCGGCCGAGGCGGCAAGGGCAAGCGGGAGGGACTCGGTGCCTGCGTGGACTGCGGCCGCTGCGTCGCGGTGTGTCCGACCGGCATCGACATCCGCAACGGTCTGCAGGTCGATTGCATCGGTTGCTCGCAGTGCATCGACGCGTGCGACGAGGTCATGGACAAGCTCGGAGAGCCCCGCGGGCTCGTCCGCTACGACTCGCTGCGGGGCCTGCGGCACCAAGCGCGGCGCTTCTTCCGTCCCCGCCTCGCGCTCTACGGCATGCTCGGCGTCATCGGGCTCGCGGTCGCCGCCGTCGCGCTGCGCCACCGCGTGGTGCTGCACGCGCAACTGCTGCGGATGCCGGGGACGGTGTACGTCGTCGATGGGGCGACGACGCGCAACCAGTTCGAGGTGCACCTCGTGAGCGCCGACGACGCGCCCCGCCACGTCGTGCTCGCGGCGAGGACCAACCTCGAGGGCGCGGAGTTCCTCCTCGCCGAGACCGTGGATCTCGGGGCGATGCGCGATCGGCGCGTGCCGGTGGTCGTGCGCGTCCCGACCGACCGCATCCGCGAGGACTCCGAGCTGGAGGTGACGGTGACGACCGAGGGCGAGCCGCCCGAGGTCCTCCGTGCGCCGCTCCTGGGCCCGCCGCGCTGAGGGCCGGGCAACGCGGGCGCACATCCTCCGACGAGCGGCGCATGCTGCCCACACTGCTCCGCGCCGCGCTGCTCGCCTCGCTCGTCCTCGCCTGCGCCTTGCCTCGGCCCACGCATGAGACGGGCACCGATGCCGAACGCGCCGTCGCGGATCGGGACGCCGACGGGGTCCTCGACGAGGACGAGGGCCTTTCGGATCGCCGTGACACCGACAGGGACGGCCGCCTCGACGCGGAGGATCAAGACGCCGACGGCGACGGCGTGCCCGACGCGACCGAAGCGGGCGACGGCGATCCGCGCACGCCGCCCGTCGACTCCGATCGCGACGAAGCCCCCGACCTGCGCGACCTCGACAGCGACGGCGATGGGGTGACGGACGCGGTCGAAGGGGCCGAAGACACCGACCGCGACGGCGTGCTCGACCTGCGCGACCCCGACAGCGACGGCGACGGGCTCGGCGACGGGGACGAGGTCGCGTCGTATGGCTCCGACCCGCGCCGCGCGGACACCGACGGGGACGGTGCGAGCGATCTCGTCGAGGTCGCGGCCGGCACCGACCCAGGCAGAGCTGCCGATCATCCCCGCGCGCGAGGCGACTTCGTGTTCGTCACACCCTTCGACGCCGCGGCCGAGCCGGCGCGCGACACGCTGCGGTTCCGGACCCGGGTGCAGCGCGCCGACGTGTACTTCCTCTTCGATCGCTCGGGCTCGATGCTCGGTGAGCTCGCAGCGCTCGGCGGCGCCGTCACGACGCTCCTCGGCGAGCTGACCTGCGGCACGAGCGAGCGGCCGTGTGCGCGGGACGTCGAGTGCGCAGAGGGTCAGCTCTGCGCTGCGCACGGGCGCTGCATCGAGGACCCGGCCCTCCGCGGCTGCATTGCGAGCCCGTGGACGGGCGTCGGACACTACCTCGATCGCCTCACGAACGTGGTCGGTCTGCAGCCCGCGCCCGAGCGCACACGGGAGTCCCTGCGCTTCGGCGTGACCGGCACCACCGAGGCGCTCTACCGCGCCGCCTGGGGCGTAGCGGCACCGCACGAGGCACCGGGCGCCGAGGTCGCATGCCTCGGCTCGGGCGTCGGCTGTCCCGGCTTTCGCCCCGACGCGATCCGCATCCTCGTGGCGTTCACCGACGAGGACTCGGACGGCGGCGAGACCGCGCTCGAGGCCGGGCGGGCCCTCCGCGGCGCGGGCATCACCCTGGTGGGCGTCTGGACCGGGACGCCCACCGATCCGACGCGGCGTGCACTCGAGGCCCTCGCCGCCGCCTCGGGATCCTTCGATCGCGCCGGCCGACCGCTGGTCTTCGACGGCGCGGACGACGCCGTCGTGCCGCAGGTCCGTGCCGCCATCCGCGAGGTCGTCGACGGCGTGCCGCTGCGGGTGGAGATCGAGGCCGAGGACATGCCCGATGACGACGGCGATGCGCTCGCGTTGCTCGGCACGCTCGAAGCGCGCGCCGAGGGCTGCACCGCCGCGGAGGCACGCGACGAAGACGGCGACGGCCTCGACGAGGTGTATCCCGCCGTGACCCCGGGCACCGCCGTCTGCTGGGACGTCACGCCGCGACGCAACGACCGCATCCCGCCCGCGGAGGCGCCGCGCCTCTTGCACGCGCGCGTGACGGTGCGCGGGGATGGCTCCCCGCTCGACGTGCGGCACGTCTACCTCGTGGTGCCCCCAGCGCCCCCGCAGATCGAGTGGCCCGACTGAATGGCGGCTCAGAGGCCGGGCGGGAGCCAGGCCTCGGGGAACTCCCCGCGCTGCGTGAGCGCGGCGAGGTCCATGGAGACGGCGACGCTGACGTGGATGAGGAAGCCGCTCCAGATGGATCGCGTCTTCATCGCGAGCGTGCCGAGGAACACCCCCGCCGCGATGGCCGCGATGGTCTCGGGGAAGGGCTTGCCGAAGTGGATCATGCAGTAGGGCACGACCATCGCGAAGATGGCGTGCGAGCCGAGGGCGCTGCGCATGGAACGGAGCCACCAGCCGCGGAAGAAGAACTCGAGGGAGAAGAACTGGGCCGCGTAGAGCAGCTCCCAGATGCCGAAATCGAGCCAGCTCCGGCCGGCCCGCGAATAGAACGGGTAGTACGTCTGGAAGTTCTCCTCGAAGCTCACCGCGGCGACGAGGATCAGCACGCAATAGAAGCCCAGCGCGTAGATCCACGCGTGCTCGCGGAAGCCCTCGGTGGCGAGCCCCTGATCGCGCAGCTTCTGGCCAGTGACGCGCACGACGAGCGCAGGCAAGAGGAAGTAGCCGAGGACGCGCCAGACCGCCCACCACGCGTGCCCCGAGAGCTCGAACCACTCCGAGCGGCGGTACGCGCGGCCCTCGTCCTCGGCCGCCGCCTCGACGAGCTCGAAGAGCACGTTCGACTGGCCGAAGTACTCCATCAGCGCGAGGCACACGGCGCCGGTCGCGAGCGCGACGAGCGGTCGGTAGTCGTACGTGCCCGAGGGACGCGCGGCGCGCTCGGCCGCCGCCTCGGCGTCGAGCTCGCGCCACGCCTCGAGGAAGAACACGCGGGGATGGAGCGAGGCGACGTACGGCCGGCTCGCGGGAAAGAGCGCGAGCAGGACGAGCAGCCCGAGCGCGATCGTGGCGAAGCCGCCACCGTAGACCAGGGCCGGCAGGACGTCGTAGGCCCGGCCGAGCCCGGCCGCGAGTCCGCCGAGGACGACGAGCAGGACACCAGCGCGGCGCAGCTGCCCGAGGTCGCGCTGCCACGCGGGCTCGCTCTTCGCGGGTGCGCTCATCCGCGCGCGCGGGCGATGCCGCGGTCGAGGCGCGCGAGCGTGCGCTCCTTGCCGAGGACCTCGAGCATCTCGTAGAGGCCGGGGCTCTGCGCTTTGCCGGTGAGGGCGACGCGCGCGGGCTGGGCCACGTGCTTGAGCTCGAGGCCTTTCTCCGCGAGCCACGTGGTGGTCGCGGCCTCGAGGGCGGCGCGGGAGAAATCACTCTGCGCCGCGAAGTGGACACGAAGGCCCTCGAGGTGCGCGACGTTCTCGGGGACGAGGAATTTCGCGACGGCCTTCTCGTCCTCCGCGGGCGGCTCGCGGAAGTAGAAGTCGACGAGTTGCGCGGCCTCGACGAGCGTGGTGGCGCGGGTCTTCACCGTGCCGAGGGCGAGCGCGAGGTGCTCGTCGCTCGGGACGCCGCGGATCTCCTCGGCGAGGAAGGGCCGGACCCACTCGACGAGCTCGGCGTCGCTCCGGGCGCGGAGGTGCGAGGCCTGCACGAAGGCGAATTTCTTGAGGTCGAACTTCGCCGCGTTGCTGCCGCAGTGCTCCCAGTCGAAGAGGCGGCAGAGCTCCTCTCGGGTGAAGACCTCCTGATCGCCGTGCGACCAGCCGAGGCGCGCGAGGTAGTTGAGGACCGCGTCGGGCAGGTAGCCGGCGTCGCGCCACTCGGTGACGCTCACCGCCGCGTGCCGCTTGCTGAGCTTCTGTCCGTCCTGGCCGAGGATCATCGGCAGGTGGGCGAACTTCGGCACCGCTGCGCCGAGCGCCTCGTACAGAAGAATCTGGACCGGCGTGTTGACGACGTGATCGTCGCCGCGGGCCACGAGCGTGATGCCCATCGTGACGTCGTCCACCACCGCGCCGAAGTTGTAGAGCGGCACTCCGTCGCCGCGGACGAGCACGACGTCCTGCTGCTGGTCGTTGGGCACGTCGATGCGGCCCTTGACCACGTCGTTCCAGCCGGTCGAGCCACTCTTCGGTGCCTTGAGCCGCACGACGTAGGGCTTGCTGTCGGGCCAGTCCTTGGGGCCCTTGTCGCGCCACCAGCCGGGGTACTTGAAGTAGGGGTTGCCCGACTGCTTCTGCCGCTCGCGCTCGGCGTCGAGCTCTTCCTTCGTCGCGTAGCAGCGGTAGGCGAAGCCGCGGTCGATGAGGCGATCGGCGAACTGCTTGTAGAGTTCGAGGCGCTCGGTCTGGAAATACGGGCCATTCGGGCCGCCCACGAGCGGGCCCTCGTCCCAGTCCATCTCGCACCACTTCATCGAGTCGAAGATCGCCTGCACGCTCGCCTGGGTGCTGCGCTCGCGGTCGGTGTCCTCGATGCGGAGGATGAACGTGCCGTTCGTGCGCTTGGCCCAGAGCCAGTTGTAGAGCGCGGTGCGGACGCCTCCGATGTGGAGAAAGCCCGTGGGAGAAGGCGCGAAACGGACGCGGTCGCCGGTCTTCGTCATGGCAGGGCCGGTGCGGTAGCACCCTCGGCCGGATCGAGCGAGGACCAGCGCGAAGCCGGCGCGGAAAAAGCAACGAGGCGGTGCCGCTCATCGCAGCACCGCCCCGCTTCGTCGGCCGCGCGATGGCGCGACCCGTCACGGACGTCCGGCGTCAGAGGCCCTTCACGACGACCTTGATCGTCGCGGTGACCTCGTAGCCGAGCCGGACCTCGAGGTCCCGCTCGCCGACCGACTTGATCGGCTCGTGGAGCTGGATCGCCTTGCGGTCGACCTCGTGGCCCTTCTTCTTCAGCGCGTCGGCGATGTCCTTGGTACCGACCGAGCCGAAGAGCTTGCCCTCTTCGCCGACCTGCACCGCGATCTCGACGACCGCGCCGCTGAGGCGCTTGGCGACCGCCTCGGCGTCGCCGCGCAGCTTCGCCGCGCGGGCGACGGCGACCTTCTTCTCGTGCTCGACCTGCGCGATGTTCGAGCGGGTCGCGACGGCAGCGAGGCCGCGGGGGATGAGGTAGTTGCGGGCGTAGCCGGGCTTGACCCGGACGAGTTCACCGCTCTTGCCGAGCTTCACGACGTCGTCCTTCAGGACGACCTGGATGTGCGTTGCCATCGTGCGGTCTCCTTCAGGTCACTTCGTGGCGGTGTAGGGCAGGAGCGCGATCTTGCGGGCGAGCTTGATCGCAGTGGTGAGGCGGCGCTGCTGCGCGGCGTTCAGGCCGCTGATGCGGCGCGGCACGATCTTGCCCCGCTCGGTGAGGAAATGGCGCAGCGTGCCCGGATCCTTGTAGTCGAAGACGAAGTCGGGATCGGAGGCGAAAGCGGGCGCCCGCTTCTTGCCGCGGCGGCGGAGGCCGTCGTCACCGCGACCATCGCGGTTGAGGTCGCCACGATCGTCGTCGTCCATCGCGGAGTCGTTGTTCTTCATGTTCATGGTGCTGTTCTCCGAAGAAAAATGGATGTTCGGGGCTCAGGCCGTCGGGCCGCCCTCGGCGCCCTCGGCCGGATCGGCGGCCGCCTCCTCGCCCATGCCCATGCCCATGTCGTCCTCTTCGACGCGCTCGCGCGGCTTCTGGAGCAGACCGAGGCGCTCCTCGAAGGACGGCTCGGCCTCCTCCTCGGGGCTCGCGGCTTCGACGCGCTGGAACTTCACTTCCTCGGGGTCGACGGTGACGCGCTCGACCTCGAAGGTGCCGTCGCGGCGCACGGTCTGGAAGCGAATGACCATGTCGGCGTTGCGCAGGTTCCGCTCGAGCTCGGCGACGAGGCCCTCGTAGCCGACCATGCGGACGCAGACGAAGACGCCGCGGCTGAACTTGCCGATGTGGTAGGCGAGCTTGCGGCGGCCCCACTGCTCGACCTTCGTGATCTTGCCGCCGAGGCGGGCGACGATGTCCTGCACGCGCTGGGCGATGCGGTCGGCCTCGTCGGGATCGACCTGGGGGTTGAGGATGTAGACGAGCTCGTACTCGCGCGCGAGACGCTTCGCCTGGGTGGCTGCTTCGGTCATGTCTGTCTTCTCTTTCCTCTTGGACGCCCCGTCTCCGGGGTTGGCCCGGGGCCCTCACAGGCCTCGAGCGAGGAGCCGGGTCGGAACCATTCCTGACCGGCCAACCGGGCCGAGCGGAGGCTCGGCCCACCGACTCACTCCTTGCCGGCCTTGGGGGGCTTGGGCTTGGCGTTCGTGCGGTTCTGCGCGGCGGCGGGACCGTCTTTCACCACGGCCTCCGTCGCGAGGGCCGCGGCGTGTAGCACATCCGGTAGCTGCGCGCTGCTCACTGGATCGAAGGAGCCGAGGACCCACGATTCCTGGGTGCCCCGCGCGGGCCGCCCGATGCCGATGCGGACCCGGACGAAGTCGGCGCCCGCGTGCTGGATCATCGACTTGAGGCCGTTGTGGCCCGCCGCGCCGCCCCCGACCTTCACCCGCACCTCGCCGAAAGGCACGTCCATCTCGTCGTGGATCACGACGACCGTCGAGACCGGGATCTTGAAGAAGGCCATCGCCTTCTGGGCCGACTCACCGGACAGGTTCATGTAGGTGAGCGGACAGAGCAGGACCGCCTCCTCGGCGCCGACCGCGGCCCGCGACCACACGCCGGAGAACTTCTCCTTCATCGCGGGCGCCTTCCAGCGGTCGAGCAGGCGCTCGACGGCCATGAACCCGACGTTGTGCCGGGTCCGCGCGTACTCCGGGCCGGGGTTCCCCAGGCCGACCACGAGCCACATGCGTCCGCTCCTCGCAGCACGGGAAACGGCCCGATCGGAGGGTACCGACCGGGCCGTCTCGCCGGAACGCGTCGGTCAGAAGACCGACGACGGGATCACTTCTTCTTCGCGTCCTTGGCCGGAGCGGCCGCCTTCGCGTCCTTGCCGCCCGCTGCCGGCGCCGCAGCCTTGCCGCCCGCTGCCGGAGCCGCCGCCGGGGCCGCACCCGCCGCCGGGGCTGCACCTGCCGCCGCCTCGGCGGTCTCTTCCTTCTCCTTCTCCTTCGTCTCGACCGCCACGACCGCACGCTCGGGCGGGATGGCCGCGCTCACGCCCGCGGGGAGCGGGATGTCCTTGGCCTTGATCGACTGGTGGAGCTCGAGCGAGGTGATGTCGAGGACGATCTTCGCCGGGACCTTGTCGGGCGCCGCGACGACCGGGAGCTGGCGGTAGATGACGTGCAGCACGCCGCCCGCCTGCACACCGACCGAACGGCCGGTCGTGAGCACCGGGATGGTGGTGCGGATCGGGCGATCCTTGGCGACCGAATAGAAGTCGACGTGGAGCACCTCGCGGGTGAGCGGCTCGACCTCGACGTCGCGCACGACGGCGAGCTCCTTGCCGCCGCCTGCGATGTCCAGCTCGATGAGCTGGTTGCGCCCGAAGTCGCCCTTCAGCGCGCTCGAGACGTCCACGGGCGACACGGCGAGCATCTTCGGCTCCTTGCCCGGCCCGTAGAACACCGCCGGGATCAGCCCCTTCATCCGAAGCTGCCTCGCCGGCCCCTTTCCGCTCAACGTGCGGACCTCAGCCTTCAGCGTCTGCGTTTCCATCTCGTACTCTCTTTCTTCTGCGTTCTCAGACGAACAGCGAACTCACCGAGTCGCTGTTGTGAATCCTCTTGATGGCCTCGCCGAGCAGGCGCGCCACGGAGAGCTGCACGAACTTGCCGCTCGCCTTGGCCTCCTCGCGGAGGGGGATGGTGTCGGTGACGAGCACCTCCTCGAGCGGGCTCTCCTTGATGCGGCTCACGGCCGGCCCGGAGAGGACCGGGTGCGTCGCGACGGCGAAGACCCGGCGCGCGCCCCGCTCCTTGATCGCCTGGGCCGCGTTCGTGAGCGTACCGGCGGTGTCGATCATGTCGTCGACGATGATGCAGTCGCGCCCCTCGACCTCGCCGACGATGTTCATCACCTCGCTGACGTTCGCCCGGGCCCGGCGCTTGTCGACGATCGCGAGGTCACCCTTGAGGCGCTTGGCGTAGGCCCGCGCGCGCTCGACGCCGCCCGCGTCGGGCGAGACGAAGACCGCGCCCTCGCCGAAGCGCGGGCGGAGGTAGTCGAGGAAGACCGGCATGGAGAAGAGGTGATCGAAGGGCACGTTGAAGAAGCCCTGGATCTGGCCGGCGTGGAGATCCATCGAGACGACGCGCGAGACCCCCGACGTGGTGAGGAGGTCGGCGACCAGCTTCGCGGTGATGGGCGTGCGGGGCGCGACCTTCCGGTCCTGCCGCCCGTAGCCGTAGTAGGGGATGACCGCGGTGATGGCGCCGGCCGAGGCGCGCTTCAGTGCGTCCACCGTGACGAGCAGCTCCATCAGGTTGTCGTTCACCGGCGCGCAGGTCGGCTGCACGACGTAGCAGTCGACGCCCCGCACGTTCTCCTGGATTTCGCTGAAGACCTCGCCGTCGGAGAAGTTCGCGATCTTGAGGCGGCCGACCGGGAGCTGGAGGTAGTCCGCGATCTGCTCGGCGAGAGCGGGATTGGCGTGGCCGGAGAAGATGCAGATGGACTTGAACATCCGGGGGGCCTCCAGCGGAGCCGGACCTGCGCCCGGCGAGAGGGCGGCGGACCTAGCAGGGACCTTGGGCTGCGTCAAAACGGGCGCCCCGACGGAGCGGCGCTACCTTCCGCCCTCCGATGTCCGCGACCTCGCCGCCTCGCACACGCGCGCACGTGGTCGACGCGGTCCGGGGCCTGGCCTGCGTGTGGATGATCGGGTGGCACACCGCCGACGCGTGGCTCGAAGCGCCGCTGCGCGGCACGGACGTGTTCCGTCTCGCCGAGATGATCGGCGGGCTCGCCGCGCCTTGGTTCTTTCTGCTCGCCGGGGTCGCGGCGGGCCTCACCGAGCCGAGCGCGCCGGAGCGCAGGCGCGCAGCCCTCGGCGCCGGGCTGCGGCGCGCCGGTCAGATCACGGTGCTCGGATACGCGCTGAAGCTCTTCGGGCTCGCGGTCGATCGGGGCGGCCTCGTGGATGCGCGTGCGCCTGCGATCCTGCTGGGCGCGCTCGGACTCGCGGCGCTGCACGAGGCGCTCGGCGCCCTGTCCTGGCTGCCCGCGCGGTGGCGCAGCCCTGCGGGACGCGGGTTGATGGGCGTGGCGGCGCTCGCCTCCTTCGCCGGCATGGTGATGTGGCTACGCGGCGATGTGGTCGCGAGCGAGCTCGTGCTGCGGCTCGACGTGCTGCAAGGCATCGGCGCCGCGCTCGCCGTGCTCGCGTGTGTGCTCGCGCTGCCGGTCCGCGGCGTCGCACGCCTCGCGCTGCCGGCTGGCCTCGCGCTCGTGGTCGCCTTCGCGACGCCCCTGATCGCGGCCCACGGGAGCGCCCCCCCAGCGGGCCTCGAGCGCCTCGTCGACTACGTCGCACGCCTGCCTCCCTACCCGGCCCCGAGCGGCGCGCGCTTCCCGCTCTTGCCCTGGCTCGCCTACATGCTGCTCGGCGCAGCGATCGGCCGCGCCCTCGCGGGCAGGCGCGCGGAGCGAGACTTCGATCTGCCCCACGTCGAGGGCGCGCGTATCGGGCCGAGCGCGCACGCCGGAGGGGTGGCGCTCCTGGCAGGTGGGCTCGCCGCGCTCGCGTTCGAGGCCGGCCCGACCGCCCAGGCGCTTCTCGCGCACACCGAGCTCGTGCGGAACCTCGTGCGCCTCGTCTACAACGCAGGCCTCGCGGTGTGCGCCGCCGCGATCATCGCGCTGCTCGCACGGCTGCACGAAGGGCCGGCACGCGGCCTGGCGCTGCTCGGTCGGCACTCGCTCCTCGTGTATGCGGCCCACCTCGAGATCGCCTACGGCCTCGCGGGGATTCCGGTCGCGCGCGCGCTGGGCTGGGGCGCGTGGATGATCGGTGCGGCACTCCTCGCCCTCGCGATGGCCGCGCTCGCGCGGGGGATCGAGGCGCCACGCTCGGCAGACACGATCACGCTCCGATCGCAAGCGTGATCGTGCGACGGCGTGCGATGTGATCCCGCACCGCACACGAAACCGTTCGGGGTACTTGCGGGTGGTCCTCGCTTGTGGCTCCATCGGCTCGCGCTTCGCGCCACGAGGGCGACGGTCGAGCGAGACGACGAACGAGACGGTCCTTCGAGCAGCCCCACGAGAACGGAAGCGAGAGGACCCGAGAGACGAACGCATGGGAAGCGGCGAACGCATGGCTGGAAACGACAGGTACGGAGAGGCCCGGCAGGTTCCCACCGGGGCAGCGCGTGGCCACGGCAACGCCCAGAGCAGCGTCGGGACCCTCCCCGCGGACGCTCCGCGTGATGGCACCGAGCGACCGGGAATCGAGCGCCTCGGTGCAACCGCGCGCGCTGCAGCCCGGCCTGGCACGGTGACGCTCTTCACCGATCGCAGCGAGATGGATCGCCGGCTCCGAAGCGAGCTCGAGCGTGCAGGCGTGCCGCGCAGCAGCGTCGCCGTGACCACCGCCGCGCCCGAGCTCCTGCCCGAGACGCTCGAGGCCCGCACCGTGGTGGTGATCGACGCGGGCGCCTCCGGTTACGACGCCGACGAGGTGCTCGCGCACCTCGGCCTCGCGCGCGCGGTTGCCGCCGTGCCCGTCGTGCTGGCGATCGATGACGAGGGACGGCTCGCGGACGTCGACGAGCTGGTGGACGATCTCTGCGGAGGGCTCGTCGCGCGGCGGCCCGAAGAGCTGGCGAAGGTCGCGGCGGCAGTGGCCCGCAAGGCGGCCGCGCTCGCCCGCCCACGCTTCGAGTACCTCACCGTGTCGCCCCGCACGGCACGCCGGAGCATGACCTCCTCGGCCGGAACGATCGCAGCCGAGACGGCGCTTCGCTCCTCGCCAGGCACCGTGACGGCGGCCGGTAGCGCGGCAGACGCGACGCCCTTCCTCGCGATCTTCGCCGATGGCACGTGCGCCCTCGCGACGCGGCCGGTGGCGATCGAAGACGACGGCTCGGAGGTCGTGGCGATCTCGATGGCGGAGGACGCGCGGAGCGCGCGGGTCGAGCTCGGCTCAGGCCGCGAGCTCACCCTTCTCGCGAGCGAGCTGTTTCAGCGGGCCCTGCCGGCGGACGACCCCAAGCCGCTGTCCGCCGAAGAGATCCTCGCGCAGATCGACGGGCCGACGCTCGGATCTCGGCTGCGGACCCTGCGGCTGGCTGCGGGCCTCACCCAAGCGCAGCTCGCCGAGCGCACCGGCATCCACCGCCCCAACATCGCGCGGGTCGAGGCTGGGCGGCACACGCCCTCCCTCGAGACCATCGCGCGCCTCGCCGCCGCGATCGGCGTGCACGCCACGCGCGTCCTGCAGGGCTGACGAACGGCCTCTTCCCGGTCCGGCACAGGGATCCGGCGGCTGGGCGGAACGACGGGCACGCATCGCCTCGGCTGGCCGCTCGGCCGCGGGGGCCGGCGGTCCGTGTGTGTCCGGCGCTGCACCACGGAAGCGGTTTTGTTGCTCGGGTCCGGGGCCGATGGCATCGAAGCGCTCATGGGAACCCTGGCCTCCCGGTCGTCACCTGTCGGCGCGGCGCTCCGCGCGCTCGCCGCGGCGCTGCTGCTGCTCGGGTGCCCACGGAGCGGAGGCGCCTCGGACCTCGGGACGCTGCCGCCAATCCACACCGACGACCCGGTCGCCGAGGCCGATCTCCGGCGCGCCGACGAAGCCGCCGACGCGGGACGCCTCGACGATGCGCGCAGCGGCTACCGTGCGTTCATCTCGGCGCACCCCGCCGATCCGCTCGTTCCGCTCGCGCACCTCGGCCTCGCACGCGTGGAGCTCGACGCCGGTCACCCGACCGATGCGCTTGCCGCGCTCGACCCGGTGATCGCCCACACCGACCCGGTCATCGCGGAGCAGGGACGTTTCTGGCGGGGCATCGCGCTGCACCTCGCGGGTCGCAGCGCCGAGGCGATCGAGCTGCTGGCGCCGCTCCGCGGGCGCACGACCGACCCGGAGCAGACCTACTTGCTGCTCCAGACCCTCGCGGCCGCGGGCGAGACGACCGCGGACCACGTGACCACCCTGCAGGCCCTCGACGAGCTGCTCCGGACGCGGACCGACGAGTCCGAGCGCCGCGAGGCGCGGTCCCGCGCCGAGCAGACGGTGGCGAGCGAGCTGGTGGAGGCCGACGTCGCGCGGGCCTACGACGCGCTGCCGCGCGATGGCGAGGTGTGGCCGCTCGTGGCGGTTCGCGCGCTCTCGCTCGCCTACGATCGCGGCGACGTCGCGGCGGTTCGGGCCATCGCGGAGGCGATGGGCGGCCGGGGCGTGACGCTGCCCGAGGCGGCGCGCGCGCTCGTCGAGCGCACCGAGCGGCTCGAGCGCGCCGACCCGAGGGTGATCGGCGCGATCCTGCCGCTCACCGGCGAGGGCCGTGACGTCGGAAGGCACGCGCTCGAGGGGCTCATGCTCGCATCGGGGATGCCGGGCACCGGCCCCGCGGCGCCCGACGCGCCCATCCTGGTGTTTCGCGACGACGCCGGCGATCCGGCGCGGGCGGCCGAGGCGGTGGAGGAGCTGGTGACGGTGCACAGCGCGATTGCCATCGTCGGCCCACTGACCGGACCGGCGGCACGTGCGGCCGCCGAGCGGGCCGCAGCGCTGGGGGTGCCGCTGCTCACCCTGACGCCGATCGCGACGCCCTCCGAGGCTGCGACGATCTTTCGTCTCCTGCCTTCGGTCGCGGAGGAGGCTCGCGAGTTGCTGCGGGCCGCGCGGACACGGGGAGCGACGCGGGTGGCGGTCGTGCATCCGCGCGGTGGATATGGGGCCGCGATGCGCACGGCGGTCGAGGCGGAAGCGGCCGCCGCGGGCCTCGCCTACGCGGGCGCGGAGGCCTACGAGCCGGGCGCGACGAGCTTCGGCCCGACCATGACGGCCCTCGCGGCGCGGAGCTTCGACGCGCTCGTGATCGCGGACGCGAGCGCCCGCGTGGCCCTCGTGGCACCGGCCCTGGCCGCGGCGGGGATCACCGCGGCGGTAGGGGCTCGGTCGACACCGAGCCGCGCGGTGACGCTCTACGTCCCGAGCGCAGGCTTCGATCCTGCCCTCGCACGCACGACCGCGCGCTACCTCGAGGGCGCGGTCTTCGGCACGCTCTTCGCGGCCTCGCTCGCCTCGGGCGAGGCCGCGCGCTTCGTGGAGGCCTACCGCGCGCGCTTCGGGGCCGAGCCCGATGCGTTCGCGGCCTACGCGCACGATGCGTTCACGCTGGTGCGCCGCGGCGTGCTCGCGGGTCGGGCGACCCGGAGCGAGCTCGGCGCGTACCTCGGCACCACCGCCGGCACGCCGACGCTCGGCGCGAGCGGGGGCCTCGGCGCCGGACGGGCGGCCGCGACCGCGCTGCGGCTCCTGACGATGACCGGCGGCACGTTCGTTCCGCTGTGAACGAGGGCCACGAGGGGCAGCGAGACCGTTGAAGGCCGAGCGTGTTTCGTGCGACACCGGCCCGCATGGACGAGAGCCGCGAGCGCTACGCCGTCGACCGACGACACGGGCTCGCGGCCGCGGCGCTCGTCGCGGCGACCCTCGCGCTCCTCGCCTCGTACGGGCGGCGGTGGTGGTGCGCCTGCGGCAGCCCCGTGCCCTGGTCGTTCGACATCAACGGGTCGCACAACTCGCAGCACTTCCTCGAGCCCTACTCGGTGAGCCACTTCGAGCACGGCCTCTTCTTCTTCCTGTTCCTCTGGCCGCTCCGTCACCGGCTCACG
>Ga0209985_10001817_pt1 | contig 20137 bp, 19 predicted proteins | sample NOAtaG_FD_187305 | JGI IMG/M metagenome (GOLD analysis project Ga0209985, IMG submission 187305) | Freshwater lake microbial communities from Lake Erie, under a cyanobacterial bloom - NOAA_Erie_Diel6S_1000h metaG (SPAdes) (version 2) | ecosystem: Environmental > Aquatic > Freshwater > Lake ...
GAGGATTTCCCGGCGGACCTTGCCCTCGGAATCGGTGCGGTCGATGACCATGAGGTCGGGGTGGGCGTCCTGGGCCACCAGGCGGCTGACGGGATCGCCCGGCGAGGCGCCCATGAGGCCGTGGCGCGGATCCGGTGCGGCGCCCAGCAGGCGGCGGGCGATGCGGTAGGCCAGGGTGGCCTTGCCCAGCCCCTGGGGCCCGCTGATCAGCCAGGCGTGGTGCAGGCGCCCGCGGGCCTCGGCGTCCGCGAAGGCGGCCTCGGCGACCTCCTGGCCGATCAGGTCGAAGACGTCTCGGGGATGGGGCGGCGCCTCGTTCATCCGGCGGCGACTCCGAACCCGGGAAGGTCCTGCAGGGCCTCCAGCACCCGGGCCTCCACCGCATCGGGATCGCCCGAGGCATCGACGATCCGGCAGCGTTCGGGTTCATCCCGGGCGATGGCCAGGAAGCCCGCCCGAAGGCGGCGATGGAAGTCCAGGCCCTTGGATTCGAAGCGCGCCTCGGCGTCAGGCCGACCGAGGGCGCGGGCGAGGCCCAGCTCGGGTTCGAGGTCGAAGATCAGGGTCCGGGCAGGCCGGACATCCTCCAGGATGAAGGTCTCCAGGGCCTGGATCAGCTCGGGATCAGCGCCCCCGGCGGCCCCCTGGTAGGCTCGGGTGGAGTCCGCGTAGCGGTCGCACAGCACCACGGCGCCCCGCTCGAGGGCGGGCCTGAGAGTGCGCTCGATATGGTCCCGCCGCGAGGCGTACATCAGGAGGGTCTCGGTGACCGGGCTCCAGCGGTCGGCGGACCCGTTCAGGACCAGGTTACGGATGGCCTCGGCGCCCGGCGAGCCCCCGGGCTCGCGGGTCGTCACCACCTCGCGCCCGGCGGCCTGCAGGCGCGCGGCGAGGCGCCGGACCTGGGTGGACTTGCCCACGCCCTCGCCGCCCTCGAACGAGATGAAGAGACCGCCGCTCATGGCGCCTGAATGACCCCTTGAGCGCGCCGCGTCCAGCCCTTCGGATAGCTCGGGACGCGGGGGATCAGACCCCCTCGCCCCGCTCGTAGCGCCACAGGGCGTCGCGGTCGCCGGCGAAGCGACGGGCCGCCACGTAGAAGGCGGGGATGGCGACCAGCGACGCAGCGGTCATGACCAGCATCATGTCGGTGATCGGCCGGTCACGTCCGGCGGCGGCGAAGGCGTCGATCATGAAGCCTCCGACCGTGGTCGAGACCCCCAGGCCGACGACATTGACGCCCATGATGAAGAGGGCCACCGCCGAGGCCCGCACCTTGGCCGGCGCAAGTTCCTGGATGGTGGAATAGGCGCCGCCGTACATGGCCGCCAGCTGGAAGATACCCGAGCCGATCCCCAGCCAGAAGATCAGGCCGTCATGGTCTGTGAGGCGGTAGAGAAACTGGAGGGGCGTCATGACGATCAGGATGATCACGATCAGCATGGAGCGACCCTGACCGGTCTTCTTCAGCCACCAGTCGCCGAGCGCCCCGCCGATAATGTTCCCGGCCACGCCGACGGTGGCGTACATCAGGGCCACCTTCATGAACAGAGGACCGGTCTCCAGCCCGAGCTCTTCCTTCCACCAGATGGTGTCGAACTGGGCCGCGCCCACGGCCAGGTGCACGCCGATCCCGCCGAGGATGGTGAGCACCAGGGCCGGCGAGCGCTTGAGGGCGGCCATGAGCTCCGGCAGGAGGCTCAGCATGCCCTTCACGGCCTTCAAGGCCCCCTGCCCGCCATGAGGCGAGGGCGGCCGCGTCTCCCGGAATGTCGCCAGCCAGACGGCGAGGAACAGACCGAGGAACCCGATCAGCAGGAAGCAGTTGCGCCATCCGATCAGCGGGCCAAGCGCGGCGGCGACGAAGAAGGCGAGGCCCGAGCCCAGGGGCACCCCGGCGTAGTAGAAACCTGAGGCGAACCCGAGCTGGCGGGCGGGGAACCGGTCCGCGATCATCGACAGCGCCGTAGGCGTCAGGGTGGATTCGCCTACACCGATCAGCACGCGCGGCACGGCGAGGGAGACAAAGCCCTTGGCGAGGCCCGAGGCCGCGGTCAGCAGGCTCCACAGGCCCACCCCGAAGGCGGCGAAGCGGGGCCGATGCACGGCATCGGCCACCAGGCCCATGAAGGGGCTCAGTATGCCGTACAGCAGGGTGAACATGATGCCGGTGAGGAGGCCGAACTGGCCGTTGGTCAGGCCCAGGTCCGCCTTGATCTCGGGACCGAAGGTCGGCAGCAGCTGGCGGTCCAGAATGTTCAGGATGTTCAGGACCATCATGAACACCAGGAAGGCGTAGGCGCTTCCGGTCGCCTTCTCCACGCCGTTGCCGGCTGCGCCGCCCGTCTCTGCGCCTGGTCCCATGGCCCTTCCCCCCTATTTGTGTTCCCCAACTGACAGCTTGGACGCTCCAGGGGGGAGGTGTCCAGCAAGGAAGCCCACCGTGGGTTCGAATCCCACCTCCAACGTCAAGGAGTCGGCGCCGCCGCCGCTGGATCACTTGGCCCGCTGAAGGCCCAGTCGACTCCGCAACTCCGCGTTTTCCGCCTCCAACGCCTCCAGTCTGACGCGCAGCGGTTCGACAGCCTCTGCCATTTCGGCCTCGGTGAAGCGCGGGGTGATATGCTGCGGGCAGTTCCAGTCGAACGCTTCAAGGTGGAGCAGCATGACCCGTTCCGGCCGTGCCTTGTAACCCGGATCGGCAACCTGTTCCGCCAGAGTCGGATCGGCATCCAGCGCCGTCAGCTCGATCCTGGCGAAAACCTTCAATCTCGCTCGGTTTGCATAGTCCATCAGGATCAGAGACACCCTAGCGTCGGCTGTGAGATTGCCGACGCTGATATACTGCCTGTTGCCGCGGTAATCCGCGAACCCCAACGTGCGATCGTCGAGCACCTTGAGAAACCCCTGAGGGCCGCCGCGGTGCTGTACATAGGGCCAGCCGGTTTCCGACACCGAGGCCATGTAGAAGCTGTCACGCGCGGCGATGAACGCTCGCTCTGCGTCGGTGAAGCGGTCGAAGGCGCGGTTGCCCTTGAAATCTTTCCAGAACTGGTCGGTGCCCATCGCCGCCTGCGCGGCGCGGACGCTGGTCGTGCTGGCGATGTCGAGAAACCCGTAGCTCATTGTTCATCTCCCTGGAGCGGGCAGGTGGCGCATCGTGATGAAAACTACGGATTTCCGTCAGAAGTTATTATTGTGGTACAGGTGGATACATAATTTCATTTTTCGGAATAATTATGGATCGCCTCGACGCCATGTCCGTTCTGCTCCGCGCCGTCGAAACGGGCAGCCTGTCCGGTGCGAGCCGATCGCTAGGCATGCCGCTGGCAACGGTGAGCCGAAAGATCAGCGATCTCGAGGCGCATCTGGGGACACGCTTGCTGATCCGCACCACCCGGAGCCTCGCGCTGACCGAGGCCGGAGCGGCTTACCTTACCGCGGCTCGGCGTATCCTCGCCGAGGTGGCGGAGGCGGAGCGCGCGGCGGCCGGCGAGTTCGACATCCCCAGCGGCCAGTTGGTCGTGACCGCGCCGCTGCTGTTCGGCCGGCTTCACATCCTACCTGTCGTCATGGATTTCCTGGCGGCCTATCCGAAGATCGGGGTTCGCATGCCGCTGTCGGATCGAAACCTGCACCTCGTGGACGAGCATGTAGATATCGCCGCCCGCATCGGCGCGCTGCCGGACAGCGGCATGATCGCCACCCGCGTCGGCGGAATGCGGACCGTTGTCTGCGCTAGCCCGGATCTCTTGGCCGCCTATGGCGCGCCGAAGGAGCCCAGCGATCTCACGGAGCTTCCCTGCATGAATTTCGAGCCATTCTCGATCAGGCCCGTCTGGCGGTTTCCGCGGGAGGACGTCGCCATCCGGTCCCGGCTGTCGGTATCGACCGCCGAAGTCGCCGTGGCGGCGGCCGTCCGTGGATTTGGCGCGGTGCGCGTACTGCACTACCAGTGCGCCGAGGCGGTGCGGGACGGATCGCTTTGTATCATTCTTTCCGACTTTGAACCCGCGCCCCAACCCGTCCACTTGCTGCATGCCGCGCGTGGCGTCCTGCCGCTCAAGATGCGTGCGTTCCTGGATTTCGTTGCACCCAGGCTGAGGGAAAGGCTGGCGTCGATAGGATGAGGTTGGCCCGCCCAGCCGAGGCGCGTGGCGGTCCTGGTTGGCCCCGCCGGGGCGAAGCTTGAAGAGCGAAGGCTGGTGGGGGAGGTTGGACTCGAACCGACAGATCCGCAGGGACGGCGGATCTTGGGTCTGCTGCGTCCGCCAATTCTGCAATGCCTGCGGAAAGTCCCACGGCTTCATGGCCGGGACACGCGCCGGGCCCCATGCCCTCTTCTCTCCGGAGTCGTGATTGTGACTCGCAGATTGGACGCTTCCGGCGCGGAGTGTCCAGTATCCTTCCACCGGGCCCGCGCGCTCCTGGCCCCTCCTGCTCGCGCGGATTGCAGCCCCAAACGGAGACCCTTTGGAGTAAACCTGAAGGCGCGCGATAGGGCTGTTTCCAGTACCTGAATCTGGCAAGAGGCGTCGTCCAGACACAGGATCCCCGCCGGGCTCCCCTGCGCCCCCAATCCTTTGACAAGAAGGGGTTCGGCCAGGCCTTCCGGTACCCCCCGAGAGAGCTGAAGGTCTCAACGCCATGACAGTCTACCAAGCCAACCGTGCGCTGCGCCCTGTAGTGGCCGTCTGGGCCTTTGCAGGCCTCATTGGGATTCCCGCCGCGGTCTATTTCGACCTCTTGGGAGGTTGGCGCTGGCCACCCTACAACGCGATCTACGACCAGATGATGGTCAGCGTCTACTTTGCGCTGGGGATCTGCGCCCTGCGCGCCATCAAGGACCCCGTCCGGCACAGCAGCTTCCTCTGGTTTGTCGCCATCTCGAGCTTCACGCACGGCGCTGTCATGCTGTTCCATGCCCTGCAGGACCCCATGCATCTGAACCACCTCTTTGGGGATGTCTGGATCCTGGCTGGCGGCGGCGCCCTGGCCTGGCCCCTTTGGCGGCTCAGGCGATCCGACGACCAGGAATGACGGCCGTCGCTGGTCCGCCTTGATCTGAGGCCTCCATGTGGGCCGCAGGGGCTGGGGCAGGACGCCAAGGACCCTGTTTGAGGCCCGGAACGGCTGGGCGCCAAGTGTCGCCGTTTCCACGCCAATGCCAGGCGCGCTGCCGATCTTGGCGCAAGGTCCGTTTCCCTCGCTTCCCCGGCGTTCCCGTTGTGGCGCGCTGAATGGAAGCTTACCCGCCGAAGCGCCCAATATCCGTCCACCATGTCTGGCGGGCCCCGGCACCCCCTGCTATAGCCGCGCCGCCGGAAGGGTGGCCGAGTGGTTTAAGGCAGCGGTCTTGAAAACCGCCGTGGGTGAAAGCCCACCGTGGGTTCGAATCCCACCCCTTCCGCCACTATCGGCCCTCCCCTACTCTGATCTTAGTTGCAGTGGAGGCGTTCGTGGGCGCGCGGTTTCAAGGTGCTGAACCGTGTGCTGTCGGGCGTCGTACGGTGCTCGGCGCCCTTGTCGGCGGCTCTGGGCTCACGGTCGCGACCGGTTGTACTGGGAGTCCAGACGTTCACCATCTCGCAGCCCATCCCCGACCGCCTGGGACAATCGTCTCCCTGAAGCCCCTTGGCTGGTATCCCGCCTTTGTGAACCGCATGGTTCTGGGCCTTGCGAAGGTCGCTCCCGCCATCCCGGTGGAGCATGGCTTCAAGCCCTATCGCCTGGTCTATTGGTCGACGACAAATGGGGAGCCCGTCCTCGTTTCGGCGCTCGTGAGCCTACCCACCGGCGCCCCGCCGCGCGGGCTGGTGCTGTGGATGCATGGCACCAATACGGATCGTTCCAACTCCATCTCCCGGCCCAGTCTTCAGGAAGGGATCGCGGTGTCAGCCGCCTTTGCCGGCGGCGGTTATGCGGTGATTGCGCCGGATCTCGTCGGGCTGGGAGTGTCTCAGGCGCCTCAAGCCTATCTGCATAACCCGAGCACGCTGGCCGTCACCCTTGACCTCCTGGACATCGCCGCCCGCGGCCTGGGTGGACTCCTTCGGCAGCCGGGCCGGGACCTCATGGTCGCGGGCTTTTCGCAAGGCGGGCATGCCGCCGCCGTTATCCACCGCGCTTTGGAATCCGACCCCAGCCCAGTGATGCGGGTGCGGGCGACCGCAGCGATCGCCGGCGCCTTCGATCTCGCGGGAGTTTCCATCCCCTTCGCGCTGGAAGGCCGGTCAGCCAGTTCGTCGGTCTACCTGGGATTGGCGGCGCAGTCCTGGGCGACCTACTACGGCCACTCCCTGGAAACCCTGCTCACCGAGTCCGGCAAGGCGAGAGTCAGCCAGGCGCTGGATGGTTCTCACGGTGCGGATGTCCTGGAGCTCTTGCCCCGCAATCCGCGTGAGATGTTCAGGGCGGACTTCCTGCACGCCCAGGCGGCCGGCGGTCAGCACTGGTTCCTCGATGCAGCGCGCGCCAACCAGGCGTTCGCCTGGGCCCCCAGGGCGCCGCTGCGCGCCTATTTCGGAACCCGGGATGTCGATGTCACCCCGCAGGAATCCGTGGCCTTCGCAAAGGCCTCACGCCATCGTGGGGGGAATGTCGAGGCCCTGGACCTGGGGCCCTTCGACCATGGGGAGTCCCCGCTTCGTGCGGTTCCCCTGATCCGGAAGTGGTTCGACCAGTTGACGTCCGCCGCCTAGTGAGCGGCTCTCGCGAGGGTTTCGCCGCGCAGGTGACGTCCAGCGTCCTGCAGGCCCGCCCCCCGGGTTGCGGCGTCAGGCCCCCTGGCCAGGATAGCGAAAACCTTGCCGGACCAGTCGCCGCCAGCGCGCCTGGCGGTGCCGGTAGAACACCTGCGCGAAGAGCCAGACCCCAAGGGTGAGGACCCCCGCCCGGACCTCCACCTCATCGCGGTAGGCGGTTCGGCCGTCGGCTACCGCCTCGATCACGATCAGGTGGTCCCAGACCTTGGCGATGTCGCCCACCCCCTTGTCACGAATGTGGAACACGCCCCGCGAGTGATCCTCCGGCTGCGGCGTCGACGTGACGATCCATTGCCGCCCAAGGGGGATCAGGCCCAGAAACCGCATCCTGACGAGGTAGCGTCCATCGCGCCACTGGGGGGGCAGGCTCGGAGGATTGATGAGATCGAAGATGATGAGGGGCGCCGCCACAAACCGAAGCAAGGCGGGCGTCTTCACCTCCGCCCAGATGCGCTCGACCGGCGCATCCAGAACCGTTTTCACGACGACTTTCACGCGGCCCTCCTGGCGTCGGGGTTGTATCTTCCTGTCGGCGCCTGAGGATGATGCTGCGGCGGCTCTTGGCCGCGTACTCTCCAAGACGCTTGGAACGTCCCGCGGTGAACTCGGTTCTTGAAGCGGGATGCCGGGATAGAGCCGCAGCGGCCCGATGATCTTCGAAATGACGTCAACGAAACGCTCCCTTGGCGTAGGGGTCCTGACGCCGCTGATGGCGCCAGTGATGGCGGCGGGCAGCGACAGCGAGCTTGCGCCAAGCCATCCCGATCCCGCAGGAGATCAGGCCCGCGCTGGACGCCGCCCGAGGTGAGACCTTCGCGACTAGCCGTTCGCGACCGCGGCCTCGAGCGCTTCGATACGCCGACCATCGGCCGGATGGGTCGAGAGAACTTCAGGGGGCCGCCCCTGGCTGCGCGCCGCCCGCGCCATACGCTCCCAGAAGGTCACCGCCGCTGCGGGGTCCATGCCGGCCTTGCGCATCAGGTCGACACCGATGCGGTCGGCCTCGAGCTCCTGACGTCGGGCGTAGGGCAGGATCACGCCGAACTGGGCGCCCAGGCCCAAAGCCGCGCCCACCTCGTCGGCGAACCGGGCGTTTTCGCCGCTCAACATCACCAGCTGGGCCAGGGTGACCCCGGCCTGAGCCGCTAACTGATGGCTGACCCGCTCGGCCGGATGGCGCGCCAGGATATGCCCGATCTCATGGCCCAGGACGGAGGCAACCTCATCATCGCTGCGCGCCAGGTCCAGCAGCCCCTTGAAGAATCCCACCCGTCCATTGGGCAGCACGAAGGCATTGAGCTCCGGCGACTCCAGCACCGTGAAGGACCATTTCAGGTCGGGCCGGTTTGCGGCCAGCGTCAGCGGCCGACCGATCCGGGCCAGCCGCGCCTGAACGTCGGGGTCGCGGACGGGCGGCGCCTGCGCGACGATCTCAGCCCAGGGCGCATCGGCCATCTCTGCAAGCTGGCTGTCAGACACCAACACCAGCTGTCGCCGGCCCGTCGCGGCGTTCTCGCTGCACCCCGTCAGGCTGACCGCCGCCAAGCCCGCCAGAAGACCGCGTCGGGACAGCCGCGCATCACAGAAGCCGCACATCGGCCAACCTCAGAGGATGAACTTCGACAGGTCCGCGTGCGCGCCAGATCGCTGATGCGCTCAGGGTCTCGGCGTTCTTCATGTCCGCCCAGGAGCTGTCAAGGCGATAGGCCGCCCCGCGTGTGGAGGGTGACAGCTTCGGTATTGTCAGGCAAACGACAAGATGTCTCCAGGGGGTGCTGACATCCGTGGACGGCCCCTGCCCTGCAAGCGTGAAGATGGGTCGACGTCGAGATCTGTCCAACCGGGCATTTGTCATGTCTGGAAACCATGTTCCGTCCCCTCTCCCGCCCCTTCCAGTTCGCGTGCGTGACGGATGAACTCACTGTCGCAGGTGAGCCGGTTGGCGATCTTGCCGCCCGGGTCGATGACCTGCCAGAAGGGCGTGACCGACTCCACGGGCAGACCCTGGGCCAGGTCCTGCAGCGCCGCCTCGGCGACGACCTTCAGGTAGATCGCCGTGGTGACCGGGCAGGTCGCTGTCGCCCCGTTCTTCCGGGGCGGGATCACCGCAGTATCTCACTATGCTTGGACGCGAGGGACAGGCTTAGACCAGCCGTTAGCCGCCTCAAGGAATGCGGGTCGGTTGGCTTCGCCAATCATGCGGATCATGTCGGCCGTCGTCGCCGGGAACCAATTTTCAATAGCCACCTTGTAAGCACGCCGCTCCTTCGCAGCTGCGAGCCACCGCGCCAGATGGAAACGCTGCCCAGTCCACAGAACATCAAGGCCAAGACGATTTAGTCTGTCGACATAGGGAATGGCGGCGCAATCGACGAGACTGAAGCGTTCGCCACAAATCCAAGGGCTGGTCGCAAGCGCTCTGTCGAGATCATCGAGGAACTCGACCAAGCGCGTTACTGCGCCCCTGAAACTCGGAGCCTCCGCGCCCAGTTCGAAGATCTCTAGGCGTGCCGAGCGTTCGTTCCCGTCAGCCACCTGCGCGATCTCGGCCAGAACCTCGTCTCGCGGTCTCTGCAGCATGAAGGTTCGAAAAACGGTGGCGAGGGTAATCGCACCCATCGCCGGGTGCACCGTTTCCTCGATCCTGCGAACCCAAAGTCGCCCATGAGCCTGACCAAGCGGCCCATCGGGGCGGAGTTTCAATTCTGGAGCCAGATCAGCGATGAACTCGTTGATCACACTTGATTCAATCAGAATCCCACCATCGACCGCCAGGGCCGGGACAAGGCCCCGCGGATGGATAGCCAGATAGGCCGGGTCCTTTTGCTCACCGGCAATCAGATTGACCTCGCAGCTCTCCCAGTTGCATCCGGACTCGGCGAGCGCCAGTCGGACCTTCTGCGAACAGGTCGAAAGACCATTGTGCCAAAGGGTCAGCTTCATAGCGATCCCTCAACGTTGAAAAAGGGCGGCTTCGGGTTCATCAACCACCCGATTTTCGATAGCTCCGATGTGGTCGATCTCGACCCGCACCAAATCGCCGGCCTTCAGGAGGACGGGAGGGACCCGCAAAACCCCATTTCCAACAGAGGTCCCGGTTGTAATCACATCGCCAGGCTCAAGAGTGAATGCCTTCGATAGGTGCTCGATCTGCTTGAAACAGCTGAAGACCATGTCCGATGTGGAAAAGTCCTGACGCGGTTCCCCATTCACCCAGACACGCACGCGCAGGTCTTGGGGGTCCCCCACTTCATCAGACGTGACGATGGCCGGGCCAAGCGGTGCGTGGGTATCGAAAGACTTCCCCATGGTCTGAGTCGGTGTCGCCATCTGCCAGTCGCGCACGCTGACGTCATTGCAGATCGTGTATCCGGCGATGACGGATGCAGCCTCAGATTCGGAGACGTGACGGCAACGCTTGCCGATTACAATCGCCAGCTCGCCCTCGTAATCGAGAAAATCAGAAACCTTAGGCTTGTGGATCGGATCGAACGGCCCAGTCACCGAAGTCACCTGCTTGTTGAACCAGACCTGAGTATCGGGAACGACAAAGGCCGGCATCAGCGCCTTCATCTCCGCGATGTGCTCCCTGTAGTTGATGCCCAGAGCTAGGAGCTTCCGAGGCGCTACAGGCGCACGCAGTTCCACGGTGGCGACGTCGAAGCGCGGCGCGGTGGTGATGGCGGCGCGCGCCGCCGCCAATCCGCGCTCCCCGGATTCCAGAAGGTCGATCATTGCACGCGGTAAGCCGGGGTTGACGGCTGTGACGTCGCACACCTCGCCACCCTCAAGAATTCCGATTCGAGTAGCGCCATCTTTGGTGAAGGTGATCAGTCGCACCTGGATCTCCGTTTGCCTTGGGGGGTCGAAGGAAGCCCCTTCCATTTTTCTGTTTGACTAATCAAAAAAATCGAAAATAAAGTCAAGAAAATATGGAGCTTCCCCCACCGTGACCGTCAAAAAGCCTGACACAGGTCCCCGCGGACAGTCATACGCGGCGCAGGTCGGTATCATCGGAGCGGGCCCGGTCGGGCTCAGCCTCGCTATTGATCTGGCGCAGCGCGGCGTGAAGGTAAGCGTGCTGGAGCGTCGGTCGCACCTGCACGCAAACCCCCAAGCGCACGTCATCAACACACGGACGATGGAAATCTTCCGCACGCTTGGGGTTGAACGGGCCGTCCTCGCCCTTTCTCCGCCCATGTCGCAAATGCGGTGCATCCCGTGGTGCGAAAGCCTGGCCGGCCGGGAGTTCGGCCGGCTATCGATGCTCGGGAGGGATTCCGGCGCCGCAGTTGCGCGCATGTCCTTAAGCCCCACGATCTTTGCGAATGTGGCGCAGAACCGTCTGGAGCCTATCCTGCTCGACCGTTGCCGCACACTTGAGGTCGACGTTCACTTCCAACACGAGGTGTTCGAGGTCGAAACGAACGGTGAACGTGGCGTCTCAACCACTTTCCGTTCAGGGGCGGTGGTGCGGAAGCAGCAATTTGATTACGTTGTCGCCTGCGATGGAGCTGGCAGCCTGACTCGTCAGTCTCTCGGGATACCGATGCTTGGGCCCGAGACCCTTCAGCGGTTTGTTACAATCTATTTCGAGGCCGATCTCGGGCGTTATCTCGCTCACAGACCGGGTCCGATCGTGTGGCTTGCAGGACCAGACGTCCGCGGTGTCATTATCGGCTTTGACCTTCAGACGACCTGGGCGTTGATGTGTCCGTTCTCCGAGCCGCACCAATACGAGGACTTCACCCCGGCTCGGGTGGAGGGCCTGGTGCGCAAGGCGATCGGCTCCGACCAGACCCCCTTCCGCATCATCTCGACCGGTCATTGGAACATGAGCTCACAGATCGCAGAGCGCTACCGGCAAGGCGCGGTCTTCCTGGCGGGCGACGCTGCGCACCGCTTCCCTCCCACCGGCGGGCTGGGCATGAACACCGGCATTCAGGACGCCCACAACCTGGCCTGGAAGCTCGCAGCGGTGCTAGGCGGACACGCTCACCCACAACTGCTCGATACCTTCGAAGCAGAGCGGCGGCCGATCGCAGTCGCCAATGCGGAACACAGTCTGAGCAACGCCTTTCGCATGGCGGAAGTCGGCATGGTGCTTGGCGCCTCGACAACAGACCCGGTTGACCCTGCTTCAGGTGAATCGGCGCCGAGGCCAGCCCCGGACCTCGGACTCGAGGGCGACTGCGAGGCCGCCCGCATGCGGCGCGCCGAGATTGACCTCGCCATCGAGGCCCAGCGGGAACACTTCGACTCGATCGGGCTTGATCTGGGATTTCGCTACACCACCGGCTCAGTTTCGCCCGACAGGTGCGATCTACCCCAGCAGGTTGGAGCCTATTTACCTTCGCTCAACCCGGGATGTCGCCTGCCCCACGTTTGGCTCGAGGTCGCCGGTAGACGCACATCGACACTGGATATCGCGAGGCCTGACTGTTTGACGCTTCTGGTCGGCCCCGCCGGCGCCCTCTGGGTTGAGGCCAGCCGAACCCTTGCTTCGGAATTCCCTCTGCGGGTCGTCCGGGTCGCCGACGACGGTGACGCGATCGATCGCAAGGGCGAATGGGCGGCGCTCAGCCAAGAGACCGGATCCGCTATCCTGGTCAGACCAGATGGTCACATCGCTTGGCGGGACGATGCACCTGCAACGCTCGGAGCCGCGGAGGCCGCCCTTTCGGCCGTCTTGTTCGACATCCTCGGACAGACTTCCGCACGAGCTCAGATGTAAAGTAGGGCGTTTATAGTTGTTGCATCGCCCCCAATTCCCAGTGGTCGCTAAGCGTCGATAGGAGAAATACAATGTCCGACAAGACTCCAGTTCGACAACGTCCCGCGGCCGTGCCGCGCGTCGGGCGCCCGTCCCTGGGTGCGGACCAGCATGGAGCTTTGCTTGATATCGCCCTTCAGATCTTCGCGCGGGATGGATTTGATGGTGCAGTGGTCAGCGACATAGCTAAGCAAGCGGGCATAGGGCAGCCTCTCGTCCATTACCACTTCGGTTCCAAGGAAAACCTGTGGCGGGCCACCATCGCCCACGCTTTCGGAGGACTCGAACGAATCCTGGAAACTATGTCCTTTGCCGTGGAGGGCCTCGAGCCGACGCCGGCGCTTAAGCTCCTTACTCGGATGTTCATTCACTTTGCGTCACAGCATCCGAACCACGCCGCCATCATCATGGCGGAATCTCGTTCGCAGGAGCCGCGGTTCACCTGGTTGGTCAACACATACCTAGCGCCACTACACCGTCTCGCCGATGAACTTATCGCCCGCGCCGTCGCTGCAGGAGAAATCCGTCCGATCCCCGCGGTCCATCTCACCACAATCCTGGTGGGGGCGACGGTCCTCTACTTTGGAGGAAGACCAATAATCGAGCGACTTTATGGAGTAGAGCTTGCCGATGCCGTGACAGCTGAAAGCTTCCCTGACGCAATAATTGATGTGTTCTTCAAGGGGATCGAGCTCCCGAAACCCCCGGTGAGAGGAGATGACGCATGACCCAAGTCCCACTCAAGTTACCTTTCCGTCGACCAGGGCAGATTTCGCCCGCGAAACTAGCACATATTGTTTTCCGCACACCACGCTACGCGGAAATGATGGCTTGGTATCTCAAGGTGCTTGACGCCACGCCTGCCTTCGAGACACCAATGATTTCGTTCATCACCTATGACGATGAGCATCACCGCGTGGCGTTCCTGAACCTACCGATGCTGGCGGACATGGACCCCGGCGCTGCAGGCCTGGACCATGTGGCCTTCACCTACGCTTCGTTCGCCGATCTCGCGTCGACCTATGAACGCCTTAGGGACGAGGGCATCCGGCCCTCATGGTGTATCAATCATGGACCGACAACGTCGTTCTATTATCGCGATCCTGACGGCAACCAAGTCGAACTGCAGATCGACAACTTCGATAGTCTGGAGGCGCTCGAGACTTGGTTTTCCTCTGGAGTCTTCCAGAATAACCCGATCGGGGTCGAGTTCGACCCCGAGATCCTTGTGGGCCAGTTCAGGTCTGGCGTCCCCGTCTCCGAGCTTATCAAGCAAGGCGCGACCACGGGGGCATAGGGCTTTCGAGTCATTCCGAAGCTCGAGGGCCGAGCCCTACAAACGAAAACCTCGCTCTCAGAACGGTCGTCCCCGCGCTCGAAACTGGTCGGCGTACAGGCGGTTCTGTCGCAAATTCATTTCAGGACAACCCAATGGCCACACCTACTGCTGTCATCATCGGAGTGGGACCGGAGAACGGCCTCGGCGCCACTCTGTGCCGTCGATTTGCGAACCAGGGCCTTCATACCTTGGTTGTGGGCCGTACTCTCGCGAAAGTGGCGGAGGTCGCTGAAAGCATTCGCGCCTCTGGGGACGCGGCCACTCCGTTCGAGGTTGACGCCACCGATGAGGTCGCGATCCAGACGCTGATCGAGGAGGCCGAAGCGATCGGGCCGATCGCCCTCGCCATTTACAACGCAGGAAACAACATGCCCGGCGATTTCCTGACCATGGAGAGCGCCTACTTCGAACGGTGCTGGCGGATCGCCTGCTTTGGAGGATTCGTGTTCGCCCGGGAGACGCTAGGGCGCATGGCTCCACGTGGAGCTGGTACGCTTCTATTCACGGGAGCCAGTGCGTCGATCCGGGGCAAGCCAAACTTTGCGGCCTTCACTGCGGCCAAGGCAGGCCTGCGTGCGCTCTCTCAGTCGCTTGCTCGGGAATTTGGACCGCTCGGTATCCACGTCGGACATGTTGTGATCGACGGAGGGATCAACGGCGATCGCCTTGTTAAGGGGCGCCCCGATTTTGCGGCTAAGGCGGGTTCTGACGGCCTGATTGGACTTCAGGGTATCGCTGATCTCTATCAGTTGCTTCACAACCAGCCCCGTGACGCTTGGTCGCATGAGATTGATGTACGGACGCACAAGGAGGCTTTCTGATGCGTCTGGTCGGGGCATTCATTTCGCCGTTCGTCCGTCGGGTCGCTGTCGCATTGAACGCACTGGAGCTACCGTTCGAACATGAGGCGCTCTCTGTGGTGGAAAATCGCTCGGAGATCTCAGCTTACAACGATCTGATCAGAGTCCCCTCGCTCGTGCTTGATGACGGTGAGGTGATTATCGATAGTCACCAAATCCTCGCTGAGGTGGATCGCATGGTCGGGCCAGAGCGAGCACTGAGCCCTCGACGATCGGATAACCTTCGCGCCTATGGTCAAGTCCTTGCGTACGGTACAGGCTCCCTCGAGAAGTTCGTAGCCGCCTTCTACGAGGTTTCGCGGCGACCGCCGGAGACGGTCTGGCCGGAATGGGCGGCCCGGTGCAAGGTCCAGGCGATCGGCGGGCTGATGGCGATGGAAGCCCGTGCACCGGAGGGGCTGGGGGACGGCGCCTATTTTTTCGAGGGTAGGCTCACACACGCCGACATCGCCGCCGTGATCGCATACCAAACCGGCGTGCGAACGGATCCTGGAGGCGTCAGTCCGGCAACCCTGCCGCGCCTCGCGAGACTCACGACCGCCTTGGGGTCGACGCCGGCCTTCGCGGCGACGATCCCTTGAAGCCTTAGGTTAGTCCTCTGGGGTAAGGCCATCGCGTTCCTCGCGCTGAACCCGCAACCTAGCCCCACGGGGCCGCATATGTAGAGATCAGAAAAGGTGTCGAAGCCAGACATTGAACCCGAGCCGGCTCCCCGCCGTCGGATGGGCCAAGAGCATCCGACCATCGCTCAAGCTCGCGCCGCAACGCCGCTGGGGGATCCTGTCAATCTCTCGAGCGACTGGCTGCATGCGCTCTGTGTTGAATGCAGCGCGGACGACGCCGCCTTCGTTAACATGGACCACCCAGACATCCAGGATCAGAGGTCGAACATTTCTGAGGTACCTGGCTGAATACTCCAGCGCCGTGCTGGCGCATCGAACCGATCAGACTGCAGTGGAAATCCTATCGTCCAAGGCCACCGGCAATCCTGGCCCCGTCGGCCCCTCCCGCTAAAGGACCCGATCATGACCAAGCCCGTCTGCCTCATCCTTGGCGCTGGCGCCGGCATCGGCGGCAACGTCGCCAAGCGCTTTGCGCGGGAGGGCTACCACGCCTGCCTGGCGCGCCGCAGCGACAAGGCCGGGCTGGACAGGCTGGTGGCCGAGATCGAGGCGGAGGGCGGTTCCGCCACCGGCTACATGATCAATGCGGTGGACGAGGGCAGCATCGAGCAACTGGTGACCGACATCGAGTCACAGGTCGGCCCGATCACGGTGGCGGTGTTCAATCTTGGCGCCCAGATCGGCGACCGGGGCCTGGGGAGCACCTCGCTCAAGGCCTTCGAGATGGGCTGGCGAATGGCCACCCTGAGCCTCTTCCGACTGGCCCAGGTGCTGTTCCCCTACATGGAGGCGCGCGGTTCGGGGGTGCTGCTCGTGACCTCCGCCACCTCAGCCATGCGCGGCAATGCCGGACAGCATTCCCATGCGGCGGCCATCGGCGGGCGGCGCATGCTGTGCCAGTCGCTCAATGCGCAGTTCGCGGGCAAGGGCATCCACGTCGCCCACATCGTCGTCGATGGCGCCGTGGATGCGCCAGACACACTCGGCAAGCTGCTCGGTCCCGAGCGTTTCCAGGCGCTGAGGGAAACCAAGGGCCTGGAACATGACGGCCTGATCCTGCCCGCCGAGGTGGCCAACACCTACTTCCACCTGGCGCACCAGCATCGTTCGGCCTGGACCTTCGAGCTGGACCTGCGGGCCTTTTCGGACCTGGCTTGGTGGAACCACGCCGGCAGCCCCGACCTGAAGTAAGGGACCAGGACGCAGGCCGAGGATGATTTGCGCCCTGTCCACGCCAACCGGAGAGTGACGTGAGCAAGACCCTTGAACTGATCTTCGATTTCGTCAGCCCGAACGCCTACCTGGTCTGGGGGCCCCTGCGCGAACTCGCCGAGCGGCAGGGGGCAAGCCTCAAGATCACGCCGGTCTTCCTGGGCGGGATGCATAAGCTGACGGGAAACGCCCCGCCCTTCATCCGGGACGCCGAGGTCAAGGGCAAGAACGCCTATGCCTCGCTGGAGATGCAGCGCTTCATCAAGAAGCACGGCCTCAGCCGCTTCCGGATCAACCCGAAATTCCCCTTCAACCCCGTAAACCTGCTCCGGATGCTGGTGTCTCTGGAGGGCGATGACCGGATCCGGTTCATCGAGGCGCTGAATCCCGCCATCTGGGAACAGGAACTGGATGTCGCCGACGCCGGTGCGGTCGCCGCCGTACTGACCGCGGCGGGCTTTGACGCCGAGGCCCTGGCGGCGCGAACCCAGGATCCGGCCGTCAAGCAGGCCCTGATCGACAATACGGAACGGGCGGTCGAGCGCGGAACCTTCGGCATTCCCACCTTCTACGTCGGCGACGAGATGTTCTTCGGGAAGGAACGCCTGGGTCAGATCGAGGAAATGCTGGCGGATAGCGGATCACACTGAGACGTTTTCTGATCTGTCCGACTGCCTGCGCCAGTCTCCCAGCCCGTGTTCGCGCCAGCTGCATCAGTCGCGCAACGCTCCTGACCGAGGATCTTGGACCGGAAACCGCCTTCGGGCGCCAATTCCGGTTAGAGCCGTTGGAAACAACGTCAAATGGCGCTTGGGCTCGTCCGATTCCCTGTCATGATGCGCCCGCCGCATGCCTGCCATCCCGGAGACCCGGGACTGCGGCCCCCGTTCGCGGCCAGCGCGCCGCGGGGCCGGGTGTAGACCCTTGAATGGAGCCTGCATTGTCGACCGATCCGACCCAAGCCACGTCCGCTCGCCCAGCCCCCGGTACGCCCGGACAGCCGCTCACTCCAGGCCAGGTGCGTTACGCCCTCTGGCTTCTGCTCATCATCTACACGCTGAACTTCCTTGATCGCCAGATCGTCAACATTCTGGCCGGCCCCATCAAGGCGGAGTTCAATCTCTCGAATACGCAGATGGGCCTGCTGACGGGCCTCGCCTTCGCCTTTGTCTATACGGTTCTCGGCATCCCGATTGCGCGCTACGCGGACCGTTTCTCCTCCAATCGCGTCGGCATCATCGCCGGAGCGCTCGTCCTGTGGTCGCTCTTCACCGCCCTGTGCGGCCTCGCTCAGAATTATGTCCAGCTTCTCCTGGCGCGGATCGGCGTCGGGATCGGCGAAGCAGGATGCACGCCGCCCGCCCACTCCCTGATCTCGGATACGGCGCCGCCCGAGAAGCGCGCCTCCGCCCTGGCCTTCTACTCCATGGGCGTGCCCATCGGCACCTTCTTCGCCTTCGCCTTCGGCGGCTGGATCGCCCAGGCCCTCGACTGGCGCTGGGCCTTCCTGCTGGTCGGCCTGCCCGGAATACTGCTGGCGGCCGTGGCCTGGTTCACCATCAAGGAGCCTCGCAGGTTAGGCCTCGTAGCGGCGCCGAAGGCCGATGCGCCGACCCTGAGCTTCGGCCAGTCCCTGAAGGCGCTCGGGTCCATCCGCTCCTATTGGTACGCCAGCTTCGGCGCCGCCGTGCTCGCCTTCATTGGATACGGCCAGATCGCTTTCCTCGGGATTTTCTATGGCGAGGTCCACACCACGCCGCTCGCCCAGATCGGCCTTGCCCTCGCCGTCGTGATCGGCATCGGCGGCGCGATCGGGACCTATGCCGGGGGGCAGATCGCCGATGCCGCGGCCAAGAAGGACACCCGGGCCTACTTCAGCGTACCCGCCATCGCCATGATCGCATCGACCCCACTGTTCTTCGCCGCGATGATGCTGCCGAGCGGCCCGCCGGGACTTTCGGGCGGCCTCGCCGACCCGACGCTTTGGTCGCTGGCCCTTCTGATCGTGCCAGTCCTCCTCAACTCGCTCTGGTACGGGCCGGTCTACGCCTCGATCCAGGGTGTGGTCGGGCCGGACCTTCGCGCCTCCGCGGTCGCCATCATGCTCTTCATTGTCAACATGATCGGCCTCGGCTTCGGACCCACCCTGCTCGGCATGCTCGCCGATGGGCTCAGCAATTGGCGGCTCGCAGACCTCATCGCTGTCGGCAAGGACTTCAATTCGGCCTGTCTTCCGCTCTTCGCTGACAATCGCCTGATCGCCGCGGGCCAGGTTGGGCAGGGCCTCGCCGCCGCGAACCCGGATCTCGCGACGGCCTGCGGCCTCGCCCGTGATGACGGACTGCGCTGGGGCCTGATCGTGAGCGGCCTTATCGGCCTTGTCGCCGTCGCGCTCTTCTGGCTCGGTCGGGGTTCAATCCGCGAAGATCTGGCTCGCGCGAACGCTGCGGCCTGAGAAGCGGGGGCCGGCGTCATGAATCCGTCTGCGTTCTCTGGCAGATAAGCGTCATGAAGCTCACAGCCCCCGTTTCCGCCCTTCCCTCCCGCCGCGGCCTGGTCCTGTCGGCCACCGCCCTCGCCTTTTCCGGACTGGGGGCCCGCGCCGCCCAGGCGGCCGAGGGTGGAGACATTGTCGACCAGGTCCGGGGATACGGGCCTCTGAAGCGCGATCCTCTGGGCGTGCTGGACCTGCCCGAGGGCTTCTCCTACCGGGTGCTGTCGTCGGCGGGCGAGACCATGGACGATGGGTTCATCACGCCCGACCACTTCGATGGAATGGGGTGCTTGCCCCTGCCCGACGGTCGGTTGGCCCTTATGCGCAACCATGAGCTGGATCCTGACGAGACCCGGCTTGGCCCATCAGGAGGCCGGCCGGAGCTGGAGACCCGGCTCGCGGACGTGCCCGCCTTCGACCGCCGGCCTGACGGGCGCGTCCTGCCCGGCGGGGTGACCGCCCTGGTGGTCGATCCGGCGACTGGCCGGCGCGAACGCCAGTTCCTGGCCCTGACCGGGACCGCAGTAAACTGCGCCGGCGGCGCCACCCCCTGGGGCAGCTGGCTGACCTGCGAGGAGACAATGGTCTCTGCCCCGAAAACCGGCGCGAGCCACGGCTGGATCTTCGAGGTCTCGGCGAGCGCAACCGGGCCGGTCGCGCCGGTCCCTCTGGTCGCCATGGGCCGCTTCCGGCACGAGGCGGCAGCGGTCGATCCGGGGTCGGGGACGGTCTACCTGACGGAGGACCGGGATGACGGTCTTCTCTATCGCTTCTTGCCAAGATCGCCCGGCCGGCTTGTCGAAGGCGGGAGGCTGCAAGCCCTCGCCTTTGAGGCCGGTGGGACGGACAGTCGTAACTGGCGCCGGGCCGACATGGCCGTCGGCGAGATCCGGACAGTGCGATGGATCGACCTCGACGAGGTCGAGAGCCCGAAGGACGACCTGCGCCAGCGGGGCCACGCGGCGGGGGGTGTCCTGTTCGCCCGGGGCGAGGGTGTCCACCTGGCAACGAGGCCGGATGGCGGCTGCGACGTGTTTTTCACCTGCACCTCGGGAGGCGGTCGGCGGCTTGG
>Ga0209985_10001819_pt1 | contig 20134 bp, 11 predicted proteins | sample NOAtaG_FD_187305 | JGI IMG/M metagenome (GOLD analysis project Ga0209985, IMG submission 187305) | Freshwater lake microbial communities from Lake Erie, under a cyanobacterial bloom - NOAA_Erie_Diel6S_1000h metaG (SPAdes) (version 2) | ecosystem: Environmental > Aquatic > Freshwater > Lake ...
ACAGTGCCAGAATCCGGGCAATGGTACTGCACAGCAGAGTCTTTGCGAGCCCCGGCACACCCACCAGCAAACAATGCGCCCGGCAGAACATCGCAATCAGCAGTTGATCCACCACCTCGTCCTGACCGATGATCACACGGCCAATCTCCTGACGCATCTTCTGATACGCCGCCGTCAAACCGCGAATCGCCTGCTCTTCAAGACTGTTGAGCGGCTGCGCGGATCGCTCGCCACTCGCTGACTCAGCTTCTGACATGGAACCCACTTGTCTCTTTCCGAACTGTCCCGATCGGCAAGTCCGCATTTTCCTGAACGTTTCAGGAATTCCGCCTGCTGGTCCGGGCAAATTCTCCTGGAAAAAGGCAGAATATCGTCCGCCGGCGAAGGATGCCAATTCGCCGCCCGGGGAAAGTTCTGAACAGCGCCGCCAGAAGGCAGTCCCTGCACCCAGTCAGAACCTCCCAACTTTCACAGGATCTGCCATGAGCGACGTCAAATACCTGATTTTCGACATCGAAACCGTCGGCGACGGAGATCTCATTCGCAAAGTCCGCTACCCCGATGAACAACTCACACCACGCGAAGCCATCCAGCGCTACCGCAGCCAGCTGCTGGAAGAATCCGGACGCGACGTCCTGCCACTCACCTTCGTACTGCCAGTCTCCGTCGCTGTCGCCAAAGTCTCACGGGACTGGCAACTCCTCGACGTCTCCGTACTCGATGCTCCGCAGTTCCGACCGCAGGAAATTGTTCGCCGCTTCTGGCAGGGCTGGACCCACTACAACAAACCTACGCTCGTCACCTTCAACGGACGCTGCTACGACATCCCTGTCATGGAAGTCGCCGCCTTCCGCTTCGGAATCAGTATCCCCCAATGGTTCAATGTCGATGCCCGCTCCTTCGAACAGTCCCGCAATCGATACAACCAGGATGCACACCTCGACCTGCAGGACCTGCTCACCAATTACGGCGCGTTTCGCATGAGCGGCGGACTGAATCTGCTGGCCAGCCTGATTCAGAAACCCGGCAAGTCCCTGATCGATGGCTCGCAGGTCCAATCCCTCTACCACGAAGGCAAAGTGGACCTGATCAACGACTACTGCCGCTGCGATGTTCTCGATACCTACTTCGTCTTCCTTCGCACCCAGGTCCTGCTCGGCCGAATCTCAGCTCAGGAAGAACGTGACCTCACCAGCTCAGCCCGCGAACTCCTGCAGTCCCAGGCCGCAGATCACCCCGCCTATCAGCACTACCTGAAAACCTGGGACGAACGACTGCAGCAGCAGCACGATATCTCCACCGCTCTCGGCCACAGCACCTGAACCGCACCCCCACACCACAAACACAACAGACGCCGCTGATAAAACCACAGCCCGAACCTTCCAGCCCAAACACTGTCCCCCCAACACACTCAGTGCCGTGCGTGGTTCAAAAACTACGCCCCTGTGAGTATCCGTCACCGTTCCGTGTTCATCGTGACACCCCTCGCCCCCACCGGGCTGGAAGGGGCTGGAGGTGAGGGGGCCGTGGCATCCCTGCCACAGAAAGTAGATTTGAGAAAGTGGAAAGGAGAGCCGAACAGGACGTCACACCAGTCACCTCAAGCCGAGCCTTTCCCTTCGCGGTTTCGCGTGAGACCAACAGCCAACAAAGCCACCCAGCCTCTGTGCCCTCTGTGCCCTCTGTGGTTAAAAAAACACTCCTGCCTTTCAACTCACTGCTCACCGACCTCAGCCGGCCTGTAAACTCCCAAATCATACCGCTTCCAGAAGTCCGCCGCAGACATTGGTTCGTTAATGCTGGTCTGAATCTGCTTCAGTGACTCCATGCCCCGCAGCACCTCCATACCCGCCGTAATCCGCTCCGGTGACAACGTGATCCGCTGCAGCCGCAGCCCCTGCAATGCCGCCAGATCCGTCACCGCCGACTCCGCAATATTCAGTCGCACCAGGTTCCGACTGCCCGCCAATGGCGCCAGACTGGAAACCGCTGTCCGCTCAATGTCCAGACTTTTCAGCCCGCTCAACGGCAGACCAGTCAGGTCCGTCACTTTTGTCCCAGCCAGCCAGATCGTCTCCAGCGGTGACTCCTTCACAAACAGCAGATCGCTGTCCGCAAATGGCAGGTCCAGCACATTCAACTGCTCCAGTCGCAGGCTGCCCAGCACCGCAAAATCCGATACCTTTGACTTCTGCATCTTCAGCACCTTCAGCGGCATCCCGCTCAGCACCGAAATGTCCGTCACCGGCACATTCTCCAGATCCAGTCGCTCCAGCTTCATCCCCTGCAAAGGACCCAGATCCGTAACCTGAGTAATGCCCAGATCCAGCGCCCGCAACGGCAGGCCCCGCAGCGCCGAAATGTCACGCACACCCGTCTGAAACAGACTCACCTCCACAATTTCCGTACCCTGCATCTGAAACTCCGCCTGATAACAGTTCAGACGTCGACGCAGTTCCTGCGGAGTCACCGAAATGACACCCGCCGCAGCACCCGATTCCGACTTCGCTGCAGACGTCACAGAGCCCGTCGGCTGCTTTTTTGACACAGCCGACAAACCCGACGAACCCGACGAACCCGCATCGCCACCACCGCAGCCAGCCACAACGCAGACCACCACAGGCATCAGAAACACCAGCCCGCACGCCACACTCGGATTCCGCAAACTCTTCATGCTTCTGCACTCCACTCCCGAGCCAGTATCTCAAACTGCTGTCCACGCTCACGAAAGTCACGAAACCAGCCGTAACTGGCACAGCCCGGCGAAAGCAGCACAATATCCCCGCAGTCCCGCATGGCAACTGCCAGCTCAAACGCATTTCGAAAATCCGTCGCCACCGCCAGCCCGATCGATCGCGAATTCCGCAGCTCAATCTGACCCCGCAACTGTTCAGCCGTCTGTCCCATCAGCACCGCTCCCACAGCATGCTCAGCAATCGCTGCCGACAAATCACTCAGATCCTGACCCTTGTCGTACCCACCCGCCAGCACAATCGCCCGACCGGAAAAATGCCGCAACGCCGCCACAGCGGATTCCGGAGTCGTGGCGATGGAATCATTCCAGAACTGCAGTCCCCCACCCTGAGCCACACACTGCAATCGATGCGGCAAAGGCTGAAAACTCTTCACCACACCCGCAAAACCCTCCGCATCCGCTCCCGCCAGCCACGCAGCACACGCCGCAGCCGCCACGTTCCGCCGATTATGGTCGCCCGGCAAACGCTGCGGCAGCTCCAGCCGCACACAGTCCTCACGCCAGCCATCTCCCGTTCGCAACACCAGATGCGAACCGGAAAAACAGGCCCCGTCACCTCCCTGATCCTCCAATCCAAACACATGCCGACGGCCGCGCACCCGCCACTGCGGATCCTCTGATAACTCCTCCGGTAATATACTGATGTCCGTCGGGTGCTGAGCTGCAAAGATGCCGTACTTCGCTCGCTGATAAGCCTCCGGCGTGCCATGCCAGTCCAGATGATTCGGACTGAATCCCGTCAGAATCGCCGACTCACATCGAAAACGTCGCTGACGCAGCAGCTCCAGCTGAAAACTGCTCAGCTCCAGCACCACCCAGTCCGTCGCCCGAATCTCGTCCAGCCGGTCCAGCAGACTGACCCCGATATTGCCTCCCAGCCACACCCGACCGCTGCCGGCACCGCACTGCAGGAATCCCTGCAGCAGTGCCGACGTCGTGGACTTACCGTTACTGCCCGTCACCGCCACCACTCGACCAGCCTGATGCCGCAGAAACAACTCAATCTCCGTCGTCACGTCCAGCCCCCGAGCCCTGGCGTGCAGCACCAGCGGATGATCCGGACGCACCGCCGGATTCACCACCAGCAGCTCACAACCCTCCAGCACATCCTCCGGATGCCCGCCAAGCGCCAGGCGCGCCAAATTGACACCATCCAGCAAGCCCAGAGACTCCGCCAACTCAGACTCCGACTTCAGATCCGTCACCGTCACTCGCGCACCACAGTCCGCCAGAAACCGCGCTGCGGCCACCCCACCCCCAAAACTGCCCAGACCAAACACCGTGACCGCCACACCCCCGTATTCCGATACCACCATGATTACCCAGTCCTTTCACGCAAGCCACTCATGAAAATCCCACCCACCGGGGATGCTGCACAGCCGGAGACCGGGATGTTTTGCCCCCGTCCCTGCAGAAGCACCCGATTCTCCCGCCTTTACCGGGACCCCATGCCTCTTTTGGCGAATCCCGTCAACGCCACAGCATCCCACCTTGCAACTCAAATCGTTTTTTTCGATATTCAGATTCTCGCAGGATTATTGAACGGCGTCATCTGCACCAAAGGTCTGCAACGTGCCCACACCGGACTGGAATGCTCTCACGGCCCTTCTTCAAAAACATTCATCGTTCATCATCACCAGCCACGTCCGGCCGGATGCTGACGCCCTTGGATCAGAACTTGGACTCCGCGCCATCCTCCTGGCGCTCGGCAAGACCGTCACCATCCTCAACGCTTCTGCTCCCCCTGCCAATCTGGAATTCATGACACCTCCAGGTGTGATCCTGAAGTTGAATTCTGACGTGCCCAAATCTTCTGTTCCCGCCGCCGACGCCATCATCGTGGTCGATACCTGCGCGTGGCAGCAGCTGGGCGCCATGACCGACGTCATTCGCAGCTCTTCCGCCCCCCGGATCGTGATCGACCACCATGTCAGCTCAGACCAGCTTGATGCGCACGAATTCAAGGACGTAACCGCCGCTGCCACCGGTGAACTGATCTTTGAACTGGCGGCCTCGCTCGGAATCACCTTCGACAGCACAACCGCCAACTGGCTGTATGCAGCCATCGCCACAGATACAGGCTGGTTCCGCTTCCCATCCACCACGTCCCGCACCATGAAAATCGCGGCATCGCTGATGGAAATGGGCGCCAGTCCGCACATGGTCTACGGACTTGTGCACGAACAGCTCTCACTGTCCCGGCTGCGACTGGGTGGCCGCGCACTGGCTCGCACCGTTTCCGATGCCGATGGTCGCCTCATCTGGCTGCAGGTCGATGCCCATGACCTTGCCGAAACCGGCGCCGTCGCCGCAGACACCGAAGGACTCGTCAATCAATGCCTCACAATCGGCGGTTCTCAGGCGGCCTTCATCGCCGTCGAACTGCCCTCCGGACAAATCAAGTTCAGTCTGCGCTGTCGCAATCCCCACGACGTTGCCGCCCTCGCTGAAAAATTCGCCGGCGGAGGCCATCACCTGGCCTCCGGCTGCACACTCCCAGGACCCATGCCCGCAGCCGTCGAAAAAATTCGACAGGCCTTCATCGAAATGCTGCTGCAGCCAGGCTGACGCAACCCCGCAAACACGCAGGGAACTCACAAACGCGAACCAGGGGCAAATTCGAGTACGAGCACGAAGAACCAATCAACGATTCACCGAATCAGCTTCCGCTCCCGCAACGACGCCTTCCATTTGCCCGCCTCCGCCGCAAAGCCTGTTCGCTCAAAAAAATCCACCGTACTCTGCAACTGCCGCGGAATACTCTCAGGCTTCACTTCCGTCTGAACACCCCAGCCCTGCAGCTCCTCAGCCGCTTGCTGCGCCGTCGCCAAAAAACCGTCCACTGCCGCAGACCAGCCCGAGATCTGTACCTGCACACTGGCCAGATGACAGTGCAGCTCCAGCACCTGATACACCAGTGAAGGAGCCCGAAAACCGAGCTCGCTGGTACGCTCACACACCGCCACTGCAGCACTGTAGTGCTCAAACGCCTTTTCCCGATCGCCACCCATATCAAACGTGTGGCCGGCTGTATGTCGTGCCCCCAACAGGAACACCAGGTCCCGCTCTGTCTCTGTACCCTCACGCAGTAACCGCTCAGCCAGATCAATCCACCGCTGCGATACGTCAAAGGCCTCCGTCTGCCGTGACAACTGCATCAGCTGCTTTTGCAGCTGCATGGAGGTACTGCCATAAGCGTTCCGCAGTTCATGACTGGCAGTGAATGCTTTCACACCAGCCTCATCCGCAGCCAGCTGCTGCTGCAGAACGGCCAGCGATTCAGTCCCGCGATTCAGCTTCTGCAGCAACCGCACGCGACTGCGAACGGCTTTCGAACGCATCGACAGTAGCTCCAGCCGCTGCCCGGCAGACATCGCTGCCGCCATCTGCTGTTCAGCCAGATCAGCCGCCTGTTCCGCCAGCGCCAACTCAGACAGCGACTCCTCCGTCGCACCCGTGGACTCCAGCAACAGCGCCAGATTGCCGTGCAGCTGAATTCGAGTCATCGCGTCCTCAACTGATGCCGCCGGCGCACTCAGGCCAGACTGCTTCACCTGCTCCGCCAGCACAATCCCCTCCGCAGCTTTCCCCACAGCACCCAGCTGCAGCGCCAGTGTCGCCATCGCACGCACACACAGCCTGTCAGCCTCAACACGCTCCTCCGCAGACAACCCCTGATGCCCTCTGGCCGCCTCCAGCAGAGCCAGCGCCTCTCTCAACTGCGGACCTGCCTGATCAAACCGGCCATAACGCGCCGCCAGCTGCCCCTGCTGGCTGATCAGTCTGCCCAGCTGAAAACTCAGCCCCACATTCAGTGCTCCGCCCACTGCCAGCTGCTGCGATTCCCGCAGCTTACGCACTGCTGCCTCCAGCCGCTGCACCGCCTCACCCTGATGCCCCAGCTCATGCTCCAGACTCGCCAGCGACAAGGCAGCAGTGGCCAGCCTTATCGCCGATGAGTCACTGGGAATCAGCTCCCCTTCAATCTCCTGATAAAGCCGCTCGTAAAATCGCCGCGATCGACGCAGTACGTCCTCACGCACACCCGACAGCTCGGCCGATGACCGCAAATCCGCACGCTCGGAAAACACTTCATAAAACTGCGAAATCGCATGAAACGCCATGGCCTCACGACGCTCCGCCCGGTCACGACTGGCCTCACCAGCCACCCGCTCACGCTCTGCCAGCTGCCGCGCCTCAGTGGCATCACGCAACAGACCGTCCGATCTGCTTAAAGCCTGCTGCAGCTCAATCGAACGCTCAGCCAGCCGATTCTTCTGCCGTGTCGTTACCGCCAGAAACGCAGCACCACCCACCACTGAAATCAGCAAACCACTGACCAGAGCCGCAGTCGCCAGACGATGCCGACCCGGCCAGCGCTGCAGACGCTCACTCCAGCCCTCTGCATACGCCCGCACAGGTTCGCCACCCAGCCAGCGTTCCAGATCGTCACGAAATTCATCCGCTGATGCATAACGCCCCGCCGGCTCCGCGCACATTGCCCGCCGGCAAATCGCCACCAGCAGACGCAGCTGCAACTTGCCACCAGCAGACTCCCGCACAGCTCGCGGATCGCACTGAACTTCCCCAGCCGTTGCGGCCGCAGACCAGACTCCGTCCCGATCAGGTGTCCGCCCGGTCACCAAACTGTGCAGAATCGCTCCTAAGGAATACACGTCCGCCAAACGCAAAGTCACTGCATCCCACACCTCGCCACGCAACTGCTCCGGAGCCGCAAAACCAGGAGTCCCAATGCCGCAGGTCGCGGCAGCGGCCCCGGGTCGCCGCCGCTGAGTGTCCTCGATTGCCTGACCAAACGGAGCCGAAGACCGTGCGCCAGCAGCAGCAGACTCCCGTTCAGCAGTACCCATCGCCGGGTTCCGACCAGACACAGACTCCGGCAGCGGCTCAGCAGCAGCCCGAGCAGCGGGGATATCAGCACACCTGCGAGCCAGTCCCCAGTCTCCAATCAGTGTCTCACCATATGGACCAATCAGAATATTGGCAGGCTTCAAATCCCGATGCACCACCCCGCGACTATGCGCATAGGCCATCGTATTCGCAACATCCAGCACGCGGTGAACCAGATCGGAAAACGCTTTCACCTGCGATCCAGTCCGATCTGGACCCGCCAGGTCGGCATGAAACCGACGAATGGACTGCTGCAGCGTCCCGGCTCCGGCGCCAGCAATCAATCGCATCACGTACCAGGACAATCCGCTCTCATCCACACCCCGACCATAAATCGGTATCACTCCCGGATGCTCCAGACCAGCCGTCAGCTCTGCCTCCTCACGAAACCGACGCTGCACGTCCGCATCACCAGACAAATCCGCGCGAATCTTTTTTACTGCAACTTCGCGACCACACTCTGTATCCAGTGCCCGGTACACCTCACCCATGCCGCCACGCCGTAACAGCTCCAGCCGCTGATAACGTCCCGTGGAAATCAGCGGAATTCCCGCATCACCGGCGCACGCTGAAACACCCAACGCACCAGCCTGCAGCTCGCTGCAAAGTGCAGCCAGTTCGGCATCCAGAAGACCCGGCGGCAAATCGCCGTACATGCGTACGAACTGCTGCCGATCCGGACGCTCGCCACCCAGCCACAATCGCTCAAACTCGGCTGTCGCCTGCATCACCTGCAGCCAGTCTGACTTTGACACAGTCGCCGGCTGATAACAAATTCTGTCCTCGCCACTGTCACTCATAGTTGCTCACACTGCTCCCAGATCAGCCGTATCAGCTGAATCTTCTGCAGCACTATCGTCTTGCGCCGCTGCAATGCCCGCGCAATCTCGTCAGCAGTCCGATGTTCCATCCGCATCAAGGCAATCGTGCGCAGTTCGCCGGACGGATCTTCAGCATCCAGCCGCTCCATCCAGTACGCCAGCAGATCCGACATGACCGTCGCTGTCTCAGGCTGCCGCAGATCATACAGCGCCAATTCTCCCGACAATTCGACCAGTTCGCCCCTTTCCAGCTGCCGCTTCTGAGCAGTACTGTCCCGGAAATGACGCCGTACCCGATTCAGCGTATACACGATCAAAAGATTCCAAAGATCCTCACGATCATTGAGCTCACTATATCGACCGGTCATGATCGCCACACAGCAGCGGCGAAAGGCACTGTGCGCTAAATCTTCGCTGTCCACTGCACAGTCCGGGTTTTCTCGCATGCGATGCTCGGCAAACTGCACCAGCTGCTGATAATACCGACCCCAGATCTGCTGCGCCGCCACCGCGTCACCAGACTTCATCCGCTGCAGCCAGCGAGTTACCGAGCCGGCATCTTCAGACATCAATAGTCCCTGTCAATATGCGAACACTGCACACGCCGAACTAACCCAACCGAGCACAAACCGGCGAAACAGAGTTCTGACGCAGGCCAACGAAAAAATACTCGCGAAACACCGTGACTCACAACCCCGCCGGCGATGTTCCTGGTGCAAATCCTGAGGGAATACGTGCATTGCGTGCCATAAACAGCACCAACCGCACCGTAATCCAAAACACAGATTTCCGGTTCCCGGATTCTCGTTTTTGAAACCACCTTCACACTCGCAGGAATCAATGCCCGCCTGATCCCATTTTTGGCGGTGCGGGAACCCACCGCCCACAGTTCCGGATTCTTCATCTCGTACTGCCAAAGCTTTATCGCCTTCGCAGTGCCTCCGGGGGGGGGCGATCACGAAACCGGGTACTAATACCCATCATCGACCGATGATCCGGTCCGCGACAGCCTGTTGCTGTGCCTGCGGCAGCCTGTCTTCCCCGTGCCCAGGGACCACAGGATCTTCGCATGCCACTTTTCAACAGCCACTCCATCGTCCGCAGCGTTCAGCAAACCTTTGCAGCTGCCATCAACAGGGTGCGACAGCACCAAATGCCGCTGCGGCAGCAGCTGGCTGCCGTGTTCACCTTACCCGCCACTACGCGCCGCCAATTCAGCAAACACCGCCGTGGAATTTCCGCTGCAGTAACGGCCTTCGAATCTCTGGAATCCCGAGTCCTGCTGGCAGCCTACGCAGGCAGCGGCACCACCATGACACTGACACTGAACAGCAACGAGACCGTGACGGTGGTTTCAACCGGATCGGATACGTACACGTTCACTCTGAGCAGTGGCACATGGAGCGGGTCCGGAACCACTACCGGCATGTCTGCTTCGGGCACTACTCTGACCGCCAATGCCACCGCGAAGTCCACCTTCAGCGATTTTGTAATTACCAAGGCCAGCGCCACCGCCGGTACCGATGTGATCTTCGCCAACAGTGCGTCAACCTACTCCGACAACTTTACCGTAACTCAAACCGGCACCGGGCTCGCCGACATCGTCAGATTCAACGGCTCAACCTCTTTTGCCAGCGGCAGCACTCTGACGGTCACCACAAACACCGCTATCGAATTCACTTCGGGCGCCGTCGTGCAGTCCGTCAACGGCAACATCAGCATGACCGCCAATTCGGCCGGAACTTCTACCGGCACCTTCGTCGGCCTGTTAATGAACAGCGCCACGCTAAAGTGCACCGGCACCGGAAGTATCTCCATCACGGCAAAAGGCGGAGCTACTGTTGTGACCGTCGGTGGAAACGAAGGTATCACCGTCAACAGCTCGACCATCAGTACTGTTTCCGGAAACATCAGCCTGACAGGCAGTGGTGGCAGCTACAACGGCACAGACACCAATGTGACGGTTGCCGGAGTCAACCTTGATACAACAACGGTGCAATCCACATCCGGCGGCAACATCACAATTACCGGTACCGGAGCCACGGGAGCCGCCAACAACGGAGACTGTGACGGAGTCAACCTGGAACAACTGTGCACAGTGTCCACCACTGGTGCCGGCAGTATCAGCATTACGGGAACCAGTAGCGGCAGTGGTGAAGGGATCGATATCGAGGACAACACAAACAACCAGATACGCGCCGGTTCAGGCGGACTCACAATCAACGGAACAGCCCCCTCCGGGGTTGGCCTGCACCTTGCCGGATCATCCAATACGTGGCTGCTGCTGGACGCCGTAAATGGCCCAGTCAGCATCACGGCCACCAGCCAGACCGACGATGCATTGGACCTGCGTGACGCGAGGCTGGGCACGGACAGCGTCACCAACCTGACCATCAATGCGACTGGCGGCAGTGTGACGGCCAGCGGAGATGACGACGGGATTTATATGTCGAATATCGCTGCTACCATCACTGGAACACTCAGTCTGACGGGCACAGCAGGAGACAGCGGGGAAAGCACTGAGATTGTTAACTCGGCCTTCACTGCCGCCAGTGCCACTCTGACCGCAAACAAAAATATCACACTCACGTCCACTTCTGTGACAACTCTGTCCGGGGATCTCAGTGTGTCCGCCAATAGCGCCGACGCATCCACCGGAACCTTCGTCGGGATCAGCCTCAGCGGCGCCACTCTCAGTGCTCAGGCTGCCGGAAACGTAACTCTGACGGGCCGAGGAGGTAAAACTGTCGTCACGGTTGCTGGAAACGACGGGATCACAGCCTCTGCAAATACCGTCATCGAAACCGTCAGTGGCAACATTTCCATCACCGGTACGGCTGGCAGTTATAACGGCACGGACACAGACGTCACCGTCGCTGGGGTCTACCTTGATACGACCACGGTCCGTTCCACAAGCGGCGGAAACGTTTCCATGATCGGTACCGGGGCCTTCGGGGCCGCCAGCACCGGAGACGCAGATGGTGTCACCCTGAACAATGCCTGCCTGATTTCCACCAGCGGCTCCGGCAGCATTTCCATCACCGGCAATGCCAAAGCCAATGGTGAAGGGATCGATACCAACGACAACCTGAAAAATAATCAGATTCTGGCAGGGTCCGGTGGTCTCACAATCACAGGTACTTCCGAACGATCCGCTGCTGTGGATCTTGAGGGATCTTCCAGTACATGGATTCTGCTGGACGCCGTGAACGGTTCGGTGGGAATTACCGGAACTTCCAATCTTGGTGATGCCGTCAACATGGTCAACATGCAGCTTGGTTCCGGCAGCATCACCAATTTCACTGCCAGCGGTACCGGTGGCAGCGTCACGGCCTCCGGCGATGATGACGGCATCTACTTCAGTACTGTTGTCGCCAGTGTGACCGGGGCGTTCAACCTCACCGGGATTGCAGGCGATTCTGGAGAAGGCCTGGAAATCCTAAGCTCCTCCGCTCTCTCCGCAGCCAGTTTCTCCTTCATCGCCAGCACCGGTAACTCGGATGTACTGACTTTCAGTGCCAGTACACTCACCGCCACGGGTGCAATTACGATGTCGGCCACCTGCACGGGGGGAACCGGTGACAATGATGCTATCTCCTTTGCCAGCAGCACCGTCACCGCCGGTACTACGCTGTCACTGACAGGTGTCGCCACAGACGCCGGTGAGGCGGTCCAGTTGAGTAGCTCAACCGTGTCGGCAGTAACATTTCTGTCCAATGGTACCGGAGTGAACAGCAACGGCTTTGAGATGAGCGGTGGATCCATCTCCGCCACAACAGTCACCATCACCGCCACCACCACCAGCGGTTCCCCCAATGCCGCTCGCGCGTTAAGCTCCGCCGCGATCACCGCCACAGGCAGCTCCGGACTTACCGTCAATACGACGGGTGGTCTGAATGGCCTGCAAATGGAAACAACAGCTGCCCTCCGTGCTACAAATGGCCCGGTCACCGTTACAGCAGACAAAAGCATCTCCATCAATACCGGTACCGTCACGTCCAATGGCTCCGGTACCATTAACCTCACCGCAAACGCCTTCGGCTGGACCGGGGTCGGAGCAGCCGTCAATGCCGGTACCGGGACCGTCACTCTCGCCACCACCACCTCCAATTGGCCCATCGTGCTGGGAGCCGCTGACACCGGTTCCGCAGTCGGACTGGATTCCGCTGAACTCAGCATCATCACCGCCGGCACACTGCTGATCGGCACCACGGCCAACACACAGCCCATCACCATCTCCAGCCCCGTCTCAGCTGCCACCGCCGGTAACCTCACTCTGCGATCGTCCGGGGGCATCGCCCCAACAGCCAGCGGTACCGATATCACCCTCGGCAGCGGCAAATCCCTCAACTTTTCTGCCAGCACCTCCATCCTGATTGCCGTCTCCGGCAATACGGCCGACACCGGTTACAGCCAGCTGAACGTAGCCGGAACTCTCAACCTGACCGGCACCATGCTCAGCCTCAGCGGCAGTTACGTCCCCGTCAGCGGTGATGTCCTGACCGTCGCCAGTGCCACCTCCGTCAGCGGCACATTCACCGGACTGGCCAACAATGCCGTCACCTCACTCAACAGTGAACCGCTGCTGGTCAACTACAACGCCGGCACCGCCACGCTGACAGCCTATGTCGCTCCCGTTGTGACCACACACCCGGTCAGCACAGGAGTCACCGCGGGCACCGTCGTCAGCTTCACTGCAGCGGCCACCGGCGTCCCCGCACCCACAGTCCAGTGGCAGGTCAGCACCAACAACGGCAGCTCCTGGTCCAATATCTCCGGTGAAACGTCCGGCACCTACACCTTCACCGCCGCTGCCGGAGACACCGGGAAACAGTACCGCGCCGTCTTCACCAACGCGGAAGGTTCCGCGAACACCAACGCCGCCACTCTGCTCGTCGGCACTCTGCCCGTCTTCTCCAGCCGCAATGTGATGGCTGCCGGCGAAGGCGTCAGCACCGGACTGTACATCGCAGCAACCGCCTCACCGACACCCACCTTCTCGGTCTCAGCGGGAACATTGCCGGCCGGACTGACACTGGATCCCGTCACTGGCCTGCTGTCCGGAACCCCGGCTGCCGGGACAGCCGGAGGCTCCAGTCAGAATTACTCCGTCACCATCCTCGCCTCCAATGGCATAGGCAGCGGAACCACTCAAAACCTGACCATTACCATCACAACCGGAATCATTTCATTTGACGTCTCCAAAGGCCTGTCGCAGCGGTCCTACATCCGCTACGTCGACCTGACCCTCGCCAATGCCGCCACGGCCTCGGCCATCGTCAGCAGCGGCTCGCGCATCAGACTCACTCGAACTGATCTCGACGGAAACAGCCCCACCACTGTTGCCCTGAATGGTTTCGTCTCCACCGTCGGCGGTCGCATTGCACTCGACTTCGGCACCGTCGGAATCGGCAACGCCCGCAACACCAGCCTCGCTGATGGCTACTACACCCTCGCAGTCGACCTCGACAATGATGGCCAGCGGGAAGCCGAGTTTGCGTTCTTCCGTCTGTTCGGTGATCTCAACGGAGATCGGCAGGTCAACAGCACTGACCTGGCAATCGCCAACAACGGAGTCCGCTCGGCCTACTCAGCCGAAGCAGATGCCAACGGCGACGGCTTTGTGACGTCGTCAGACGTGCTGTACGTCCAGCGCACTCTCAATCGCCGACTGCGAAACGGCCTCTGGCTGGCTGACTGATCCAGCCCGGCCGTCGCACGCCCGCAAACCTGCACTCGCTGCAAATCAATTATTCTCTGTGTCTTCGTTCGAGGAATCTCTGATGTCTGTGCTGCGTACTCTGGCCGCCTTACTGCTGGCCACCTCCTGCTGCTCCCAGGTGCTGGCTGACCCCATCACTCTGCTGCAGGCCGAAAACCTGTCCATCATCGCCGGAAACAGCGGGCAAATCCGCATTTTCTGGGAAACTCCGGATCCCGTCGGCATCAATTACCTGCAGACAGAATTCATTCTGACACCAGTCACCGGCGCAGCCGGCGGAGTCTCATTCGCAGGCCCCTCACTGCCGCCGTTCAGTGACAGCACCTACATATACGCCGGTAACAGCTGGCAGCAGGACTATTACAACAACCCCCCCCCCAACGCTACCGCATCAAACCCGGCCACCGTCTACATGACAAACTGGTCGAATGACACGTACGACTACAACGACTCCACCCTCAACGGTGCCAATGCTCCGCAGGATGGCACCCGACTCTGGACCATCCTCGACCTGTCATCCATCGCCGGAACCTCCGGCACGTACCAGCTGACCGTCGGCAGCAGCGAATATGACTACAGCGGCAACACACTCGGCCCCATCCCGATCCTCACCTCTGACCTTTCCGGAGGCCTGATCACAGTCACTGCCGGAGGGGGCGGAGGTGGTGGTGGTGGTGGCGGCGGTCCAGGCACCCTGTCAGCAGTCCCCGAACCTGGTTCACTGGCTGTGATGGCCGCTGTGATCGGGGGCCTGAGTCTTCGTGCGCTGCGCCGTCGCCAGCAATCACTGGCCGCCTGACAAATCGCAGCTCGGGCTTTAGCCCGAGTTCTGCCCGGCAACAACACCTCGATTGCGCACACCGCTTGTGCCGCCTCGCGGCACAAGCGGACCAGCGTCCTCAGGAAACACCCCAACCCGACTCAATTCGTGTCCATTCGTGTTCATTCGTGGTTCAAAAACACCCCGCAAAGCCCCTTCGCAACAGTCCTCACGCTAAACCCCAACCCCCCTCAATTCGTGTCCATTCGTGTCCATTCGTGGTTCAAAACACCCCGCCAAAAGCCCCTCCACAACAGTCCTCAGGCTAAACCCCAAACCCCTTCCATTCGTACCCATTCATGTCCATTCGTGGTTCAACAACACCCCGCCAAAAGCCCCTCCACAACAGTCCTCAGGCTAAACCCCAACCCCCTTCCATCCGTACCCATTCGTGTCCATTCGTGGTTCAAAAACACCCCGCCAGCGAACATCAGCTCAAACGCGAGCGACGCCACTGCCCCCACCACCGCAAAAACAACCACACCAACACACCACTCACCGGTGCCGCCAGCACCCACAGCAGCAGTCGCACTGCCGAACCCTCAATCCACAACAAATCCGTATCCTGATTTCGCTGCACCAAAATACTGATGCCCGTGCCCGGCACCCGCGCCGATCCCACAACCCACTCGCCACTCTGCAGCGGATCACGATACTCCGTCATCGGCAAAAACGGGGCCGCATCAGCATCCCGCTCAGCCTCAGGATTCACCGGCAGGTTGACCAGCACCGAGCGCTCCCCGGACTTCAGCTTCGGATGCACAAAAATCACGTGCGTCGCATCACTTGCCGAAAAACGCCCTTCAGGGTCCGATGACAAATCCGGCTCAGCCACCAGACAAACCGTATTCCCTCCCGCACTCAGACTGCCCGTTTCCAGATCCAGATCGGCGTCCGTCAATATGCTGGCTGAAAATACCCAGAAGTCCTCGCCGCCCCGCGAAATCCGAATTGAAAACGGCAGCTTGCCGAAATGGTCCACCGAGGATTCATACACCCGACCGACGTATACCTCTCCGGAATTGTCCGCACGATTCTTCCAGTAATCAAAGTAATCCCGCTCACTGTACTGACCATCCGACGGCGGCTCAAACCCCTTCGATGACCACTGAATGCGACCCTGCGAATTCAGCAGAAACGCATTCTGGAAAGCCTCCGGACCTGTCACCATGCCGTCCAGCCACTCCTGAATTCGGACCCCATCCTCCGCGCTGACCGCGCCCTCCGGAGGAATCGTCCGCAGCAGTTCAGCACGCTCCCGCAGCCGCTGGGAATACGTACTCAGCTTCTCCTTCACCAAACCGGCCAGATGCCCTGACAGATATCTCGTCTGCTCCTGCATCGACTGCAGCACCGTGGGCCGCAGTCGCAGTACCAGTCCCACATAACCGGCACTCATGACCATCAGCAGCACCAGCATGGCTGTACTGACGGCTGCCATGGCCGGAGCCCTGCGGCACCACCGCAGTAACCGCTCCGTCGGACCAGTCCTGCGCGCCCGCACCGGCTCATCCCGCTGCCAGCGCTCCAGATCCCGAGCCAGTGCGGCTGCCGATTCATACCGCTGCCCGGGTTCCCGCTGCAGACACTGCAGACAAATCGCCTCCAGATCCCGCGGAATGTCGGGCCGTATCAGACGAGGCCGCCGCAATTCACCCGACAGAATCGCACTCGCCAGCTCCCGATACGTCGTCCCGCCAAAGGGACGCTCACCTGTCAGCAGCTCATACAGTACGACTCCCAGTGACCACACATCCACCGCCGTCGTCAGCACGGCCTCCGATCGCTGACGTCGCTCAAATGGCGGCAGGCGGCTGAGCTCCACAATTTCCGGAGCCAGCCAGGGGAGTGATCCGGCAGTCGGATGATCTGTCGCTACACCGCCAGCCTCACTCAGCCGCACCGCCAGCCCAAAATCCGCCACGTGCGGCTCACCATCCTCGTCCAGCAGAATATTCGATGGTTTTAAATCCCGATGCAGGACCCGCCGCTGATGCGCAAAATGCACCGCCTGGACCACCTTCAGCATCAGCTCCACCACCAAACCCACAGGACCACCAAACAGCTCCCGACGCTCAGTCAGACTGCCACCGGAAATCAGCGCCATCGTGTACCACAACAGACCGTCCGTCTCGCCCGCATGATACACCGGCACAATATTTGGATGACGCAGACCTGCAGCAGCATCAATTTCTGCCAGAAACATCCGCTGCTCAGTCGCCTCAGTACGCCGCAGCTGCTTCAGCGCCACCTGCACGCCCGTGCCCAGCAGTCGAGCCCTGTAGACGACACCCATGCCACCAGTGCCCAGCGGCGATCCCAGCAGCTCATAACGATCAAACACCTGACCGGTCGCCGGTACAGCCTGCAGCACTCCGCCACCAGCATCACACTCAGAAACACTCAGTGCTGCCACCCCTGCCGGATCAATCAGCGTGGCATCACAGTCGGTCAGTCCCGCCGGCCGGCCATTCAGCAAACTCAGATCCTGCACAAACCGATGCAGCTCCAGAGCCTCAGCGGGATGCCGCGCCAGAAAATCTTCCAGCGACACCTGCTCACCACGCTCCAGCCGCAGCAGCAGCTCCGCTATCAGCTGATCCAGCCGCGTCTGCGAATCCGTCATGACAGCTCCTCACCCAGCTGCTCACGCAGCGTCGCCAGTCCCCGCCGCAGCAGACCAGCCACCGATGCCGCCGTCCGACCCGTCTCCTCCGCAATCTCCTGCAATCCCAGACCACGACAATGCCGCGCCAGCACCACCACCCGCTGCTCCTCCGGCAGGCACTCAATTGCCTCAGCCAGCCGCTCCGCTCGCTCGCCACGCTGCACCCGCTGACTGACAGACGTCTGATCCGCCTGCAGCATCTGATCCAGACGATAACCGCTGGCATCCAGCTCCTGCTCCAGTGACTGCTCCGCACCCACATTCCGCCGCGCCTGACCCCAGTGCCGCAGCTCATTCGCCAGAACCCGGTTCAGAATCTGACGCAGCCAGCCCGCCAGCTCCGCATCACTGCCTCCCCGGTACTGCTCACAATGCTCGTACGCCCGCACAAATGTCTTCTGCACCAGATCACTGGAATCCAGCTTGCCCGCCAGCCACGGCCGCGCCGAAAGCTGCAGCCGCGCCAACGCGTGCAGATAACCCCGAAACTCCTCAATCCGCTTCTGATCTTCCGTCGCCATGACCACCAGCTCCTCACAAATTCCCTGTTGCCCTCTCCCGCGCTCGTCCTCCTGCCCGTGCTCGTGCTCGTGCTCGCCCTCGGCCCAGCCCGTCGCCCCAACTCACCCCGGCCCCTCCCCACCACAAATCCGGTTCAGCAGATTCGCCGTAATCCGCTGCACCCGCCGGTCCACACCGCGAGGCTCCGTATACACCTTCGGTCGCAAATAACCCGGTGGCTCTGACAACCCGTCACACCACCAGCACGTCGCCGCATTAAACACAAAATTGCCCCGCGGACCAGGATACATCGTCGCCGTGTAAAATCCCTCTGAACCGGAACGGCCGCTGCCATGAGTCGTCCGGCCGTTCGCCAGCACCTCCAGGCCCTCAATCTCCGCCGGCATCCCCATCCACTCCCAGCCCACCAGCCCCGGTATCCCCTCGCCCTCCACCATCCCCGTACCCTCAAACACCCAGTGCTCAGGCAGACGACAAATCCAGTCCGCACCACCCGTGACCGGCGGCACATTGCGCGCACCAATCAGGGCCGCTTCACTGGGAGTCTGATACGGGAAGCGATCGGCACCCGGCCACTGCTCGGCACCAGGCAAACACGGACCAAACGCATCCACCCGACTGAAAATACGACCAGCCCCGCCATGCGAACCAGGCCGCGGATCAATTCTGCCCCAGCACGTATCCCCCGAAAAGAAACACAAATTCACTCCCGCATCCCGCGCTGACAGCAAATGCCGATACATCTCCAGTGAATAATACTCGTCATGACCAATACTTAAAAAACCCTTCGCACGCAGCAGACCGGCAGGGTCGGCATGAGTATCCAGGCAGGAGATGTAGCTCACGTCATAACCCTGCTGTTCCAGCCAGTACGCAAACGGATACTCCCACAAAAACCACGAACCGGAACCGGTGGACAGCGGAGCATCCAGAATCTGACAGTAACGCCCATACGGTCGATCAAAGCTGACGTCGACATCCGGGCCGCAATACCACTTCTGCTGACCGTCATCATACAAAGCAAACTGATCGGGCCAGCGGTTATAAGCCTGCCACGTCGTATCAGCACACTGAAACAGCAGATCTGCCGGTCGATCGTCCCGCACAATAAAGATCAGATAACTCTGCCAGCCCTCCCGCTCAGCCGTCAGACGCCCCACATATACGCCGCTGACCCAGTCCTCAGGAATCACCAGCTCGACACAGGGCTCCCAGCGACACTCACGCAGACGCCGCGGGCCCGTCTCAGGATCCGGCTGCACCACGCCCTCGAACGGCCCCAGCTGCTGCATCAGCCGTCCACCGCGTCCCCCATAAAACCCCATGCGGAAAATCTCAATCCGAAACGGTGACGCCGGATTCGTACTGACAAAAAACTGAATCGATTCACCCGCCCGCACACTCGTCCGCGAAGCAAAACCCTCAATCCACGGACAACGATACTTCGTCTGCGGATCCACCCCCGTCTTCGTCAGCCGCCAGTCCGCTGTGCCCTCCAACGCATTCTCGGCAGCTATCACCCCGCGACCCGCAGCCGTAACACCACCACCCGCTGACACAGCACCGGCAGCCAGCGGACCACCCAGCACCCAGCCACCGGATGCCAACAGAAAATCACGCCGCGGCAAACCCGGATCAAACTGCTGACCACCCACGCCACCCGCCATCACACTGCTCCTCACCGCAGCCACCGCCCCTGCCCGCCACGCCCTGATTCTCCCAGCCCGGACAGCCGAATACAATCACCCACATTCTTCATCACAGGCAAATCTGTGGTTCCTGTGGGCCCGCCTCACACCGCCTCGGGAGGGCGAAGCTGGGATGGTGAAACGGTGATAAGGACACTGGCAGACAGGACGAGAACATTCCACTTTGCCGGCTCTCAAGCGTCTGCCGATTCCAGCTTTTCACCTCA
>Ga0209985_10001820_pt1 | contig 20131 bp, 16 predicted proteins | sample NOAtaG_FD_187305 | JGI IMG/M metagenome (GOLD analysis project Ga0209985, IMG submission 187305) | Freshwater lake microbial communities from Lake Erie, under a cyanobacterial bloom - NOAA_Erie_Diel6S_1000h metaG (SPAdes) (version 2) | ecosystem: Environmental > Aquatic > Freshwater > Lake ...
TCGGGCATGGCCCACATGCCCTTGCCGATCTGCGCCCGCCCGCGCAGGCCGCAGGCCAGGCCCGTGAGCACGTTGCTGCGCTCGTACGCGGCAATCCACTCGGTGGTCTTCATCTCGCCCTTACGGCGCATGGCGCCCGCTTGCATGGCGGTGTGCATCTCGTCGCCCGTGCGGTCCAGGAAGCCGGTGTTGATGAAGGCCACGCGGCTGGCCGCCGCGGCGATGCAGGCCTGCAGGTTGACGCTGGTGCGGCGCTCCTCGTCCATGATGCCCAGCTTGACGGTGCTGTCGGGCAGGCCCAGCAGCTTCTCCACGCGGCCGAAGAGTTCGGCGGCGAAGGCCACCTCGGCCGGGCCGTGCATCTTGGGCTTGACGATGTAGACGCTGCCGGTGCGGCTGTTGCGCACCCCGTTGGCGCCACGGCCTTGCAGGTCGTGCAGGGCGATGGTGGTGGTGATCACGGCGTCCAGGATGCCCTCGGGGATCTCCTGACCGGCCTCGCCCCACAGGATGGCGGGGTTGGTCATCAGGTGCCCCACGTTGCGCACGAACAGCAGGGAGCGGCCGTGCAGCGTGACGGTGCCGCCGCCCGGGGCGGTGTAGACGCGGTCGGGGTTCAGGCCGCGGGTGAAGGTGGTGCCGCCCTTGCTCACCTGCTCGGTCAGCGTGCCCTTGAGGATGCCCAGCCAGTTGCCGTAAGCCTGCACCTTGTCGTCGGCGTCCACCACGGCCACCGAGTCTTCCAGATCCAGGATGGTGGACAGCGCGGCCTCGACCACCAGATCGCTCACGCCGGCCGCGTCGTCACGGCCGATGGCGGTGTCGCGGTCGATGCGGATGTCCAGGTGCAAGCCGTGATGCTGCAGCAGCACGGACGACGGCGCAGCGGCCTCGCCCTGCCAGCCGATGAGCTGCGCCGGCTTCTTCAGCCCGGCGGTGCGGCCATCGGCCAGGGTGACGACGAGCGCACCACCCACGATGGCGTAGCCCTTGGAGCCCACGTGCGAGGCGCCGCGGCCGGCCAGCGGGGCGGTGCGGTCCAGCACGTGGCGCGCGTACTCGATGACCTTGGCGCCGCGCTTGGCGTTGTAGCCCGTGCCCTTTTCGCATCCATCGGTCTCGGGCAGGGCGTCGGTGCCGTACAGGGCGTCGTACAGCGAACCCCAGCGGGCGTTGGCGGCATTTAGCGCGTAGCGCGCGTTGGTGATGGGCACCACCAGCTGCGGGCCGGCCTGCTTGGCCAGTTCGGCGTCAACGTTCTTCGTCGTCACCTTGACCTTGGGCGGCACCGGCACCAGGTAGCCGGTCTTGCGCAGAAAGGCCTGGTACTTGGCCATGTTCTTGATGGGCCCCGGGTGCTTGGCGTGCCAGGCGTCCAGCTCGGCCTGCAGGCGGTCGCGCTCGGCCAGCAGGGCCGCGTTCTTCGGTGCCAGGTCGTTCACGATGGCCGAGAAGCCGGCCCAGAAGGCCTCGGACTGCAGCCCGGTGCCCGGCAGCACCTGCTGGTCGACAAAGGTCTTGAGCACGGTGGCCACCTGCAGGCCGTGGGTGGAAGTGCGGTCGCTGGCGGAGGTGTTCATGGCAGCAAGAATTCGTGAGTTGAGAGGGAGGACGGGCTGACGCGGGGGCCCTGGGGGTGGACGAGAAACACCCAGATTGACCAAGAACTGTATTGCCACCCTGGGCGCGCATTGATGAACCAAATCGACATGCATTTGTGCACTGAGTGCACATAATCTGCGCCCATGGACAAGCTCAAGCAGCTCGAATCCTTTGTCACCGTGGCCACCAAGGGCAGCTTGACGGCCACGGCGCTGGCCGAAGGCGTGGCCCCGGCGGTGATCGGCCGGCGCATCGACGCCCTGGAAGAGCGCTTGGGCGTGAAGCTGCTGGTGCGCACCACCCGGCGCATCACCCTCACGCACGAGGGCAGTGCCTTCTTGGAGGACTGCCAGCGCGTCCTGGCGGATCTGGCCAATGCTGAGGCGAGCGTCAGTGCGGGGGGCGTGAAGGCCAGCGGCCATTTGCGTATCACCGCGCCGGCGGGCTTTGGACGCCGGCATGTGGCGCCGCAGGTGCCGCGCTTCATCGCCCTGCACCCCGACGTGAGCGTGTCCTTGAACCTGTCCGACCGCGTGGTGGACATCGTCAACGAGGGTTTTGACTGCGCCGTGCGCGTGGGCGACCTGCCCGACTCCAGCCTCATCAGCGTGCGCCTGGCCGACAACCGCCGCCTGTGCGTGGCCACCCCCGCCTACCTCAAGCGTGCCGGTGTGCCGCAGCACCCCTCAGACCTGGCGCGCCACGAGTGCCTGACCTTGAGCTCGGACGCCAGCCAGACCCGTGGCTGGGCCTTCCGCGTGGAGGGCGAGGTGACGCACCTGCGCCCGCACGGGCGCCTGGACTGCAGCGACGGCCAGGTGCTGCACGACTGGTGCCTGCAGGGCCTGGGCATCGCCTGGCGCAGCACCTGGGAGGTGCAGTCGGAAATCGCCGCCGGCCGCCTGCAGGCGGTGCTGGAAGACTACGCCGCCCTGCCCAACGGCATCTTCGCGGTGTTTCCCCACGCCCGTCACCTGCCGCTGCGCGTGCGGCTGTGGATCGACTTTCTCAAGCAGACCTACGGCAGCGCCGCGTACTGGCGCGGCTGACGGCCGATTTCGGCAGCAGCAGCGCGCCTGGAGTTGACGGCGGCCTTCGGCAGGCTCGCCGCCGCCCTCACTTCTTCGGTGCGGCGCCTGCACCGGCGCTCTTGGCGTCCTCGATGCACTTCTTGACGTGGGCGTTCTTGGCGGCGCCGGCCAGCTTCTTGTCGGCGGCGGACTTCTCGCACACCTCGGCTGGGTCCGGGGCCTTGGCCAGTGCCTTGGCCGGTGCGGCTGCGGGGGTGCCGCCGGCGTCGGTGACGCACTTCTTGACAAAGCTGTTCTTCGCCGCGCCGGCCAGCTTCTTCTCGGCTGCCTGGGCTTCGCACTTGGTCTCGGCGGGGGAGCTGGCCTGTGCGGTACCGGCCATCAGGCCGAAGGACAGCAGAGCGGCGGTGATCAAGGGAGTCTTCATGCGGGGTCTCCAGTAGCGGTGGGTGGGAAGTCGCAAGGCGCTGGTGCGGACCTGTTCGTCAATAAGGCTGCGCGGGGCGCCTGCGTTCAGGCTGCCTTGGCCACCCTATCCATGGTCTGCCAGGCGGTGTGCAGGCGGCGCACCAGCACGCGGATGAAGGCGGCATCGAAGAGGGACCGCGTGGCCAAGCCCATCTGGCGCAGCGCGTCGGGGGTGAACGAGATCATCGTGGACGAGCTGGCCACGGTGACGTCGGCGCTGTGCGTGGCCATCTCCGGGTTGGGCGCTAGGTAGGCCATCTCGCCCACGCAGGTGCCCGCGTTGAGCGAGGCCACCTTGTTGCCGTCCCGGTACACGTCCACCATGCCTTCGGCAATGATGTGGAAGGCGTTGCCCTTGCCGCCCTTGCGGTACAGCGCGTACCCAGGCTCGTGCCGTTCCCAGCGGGCGCGGTGCACCACCTCCCACAGCTCCACATCGCCGAAGGTGCTGAAGAACTCCAGCGAGCGCAGCAAGGTGAAGCGCTCGGAGTCGAGCACGGCGGCATCGGCCGCGCGCGGCACCTCGCGGTTGCTGATCAGCTTGGACAGCTCGTTGGCAAACTCGTCCCAGCTGGCAAAACGGTCTTCGCGCTTGCGGGCCATGCCCTTGCGCACCAGCGCGTCCAGCGCGGGCGTCACGCCCTCGCGCAGGCCCGTGAGCGGTGCGGGTGTGGCGTTGTAGATCTGGTGCATCAGCGCCGGCTGCTGTTGCGCATCAAAAGGCGGCCGGCCGGCGATCAGGTGGTACAGCACCACCGACAGGGAATACATGTCGGCGCGGGCGTCGAGGTCGCTGCCGTCCAGCTGCTCGGGCGACATGTAGGCCAGCGAGCCGACGCGGAAGACTTGTGTGCGGTCGGAGTCCAGGTTGAGCACGCTGCCGAAGTCGCTGATCTTCACGTCGCTCACGCGCTCGCCGTTCATCAGCGCCAGGATGTTGGCCGGCTTGACGTCGCGGTGAATGAGGCCCTGCTTCCAGCAGTAGCCCAGCGCCATGGCGCACTTGAAGCCGACTTCCGCAATCTGCTCCAGCGACAGCAAGGCGTCAGCCCGGCAGAACTTGCGCAGCGTCAGGCCCGGCACGTACTCCATCACCAGGTAGGGCGTGGGGCCCTCGGGCACCGCGTCCATGATTTGCACCACGTTGGGGTGCTGCAAGCGGCCCACCAAGGCGGCTTCGGAGGCGAAGAAGGCGGCTGACAGGCGGTCTTCCGAGTCGTCACCCGCCACCCCCGGACGCAGGCGCTTGATGGCCACGTCCAGGCCCCGAAACTCGTCACGCGCCAGGAACACCTCGCTGGTCGCGCCTTCACCCAGGCGGGACGCGACCCGGTACTTGCCGATGTGGCTGGGCAGATCTTGGGGCTTCTGGATCATCTCTGGCGGCACGCAGGCCCAGGAAGGCACTGACGTCAGGCATTGTGCCGCGCCAGCCGCCGCGCGACATGGGAGAAACGAGCGGATGGCGGCCGGGGTGGCGCTGGCACACTCGTCTGACAACACCGCCCAGGCGTTTTCTTCTGAGGCACTGCCCGCACCACCCACCATGAACGACTTCTTTCAACTGAACCTGGACGACATCACTGGCGTGGCCACGCTGGAGCTCAACCGCCCCGAGCGGCTGAACACCCTGGCGCCGGCCTTCTTTCCTGCCCTGCGCGACGCGGTGCAACGCCTGAGCGACGAGGGCCGCACACGCGCCCTGGTGCTGCGCTCCACCGGCCGGCACTTCAGCGCGGGCATGGCGCTGGAGGTGTTTGCGGGCGACTTTGACTTGCTGCGCCTGCCCACGGCGCGCCACCGCCTGGCCTTCCAGGACGGGCTGCGCCGCCTGATGGCCTGCGTGGACGTGCTGGACGAGGCACGCTTCCCCACCATCTGCGCCGTGCAGGGGGGCTGTGTGGGCGGCGCGCTGGACCTGGCTGCCGCCTGCGACATCCGCGTGTGCAGCACCGACGCCTTCTTCACCGTGCAGGAGATCCACATCGGCATGGCCGCCGACCTGGGCGTGCTGCAGCGCCTGCCCAAGATCGTGCCCGCGGGCGTGGCGCGCGAAATGGCCTACAGCGGCGACCGCCTCGGTGCCGAGCGCGCGCTGGCCGTGGGACTGGTCAATGAGGTGCTGCCGGATGTCACCGCGCTGCACGCCTATGCGGAGGCTCTGGCGAAGCGCATCGCCGCCAAGAGCCCGCTGGCCGTGGCTGGCAGCAAGCGCGCGTTGAACTACGCACGCGACCACGGCACGGCGCAGGCGCTGGAGCAGATGACGCTGCTGCAAAGCGCCATCTTCGACATCGACGAGATGACGGCCGCGATTGCCGCCTGGAAGGACAAGCGCGAGGCGGCTTTTGAGCCGCTCGCGCCCGTGCAGGACCCTTGACGGGCCTCCCCCGGCAGACCCGGAGGACTCGGTAGAGACCCCTCAGGCCGCCTTCAACGCCGTGAACAGCGGGTCGTGCAGGCTGCGCGGGCGGTAGGCTGACACGCGGCGCGCGATCTCGGCAATGTGCTCGGGCGTGGTGCCGCAGCAGCCGCCGGCGATATTCAGGAAGCCGCTCTTGGCAAAGCCCTCCATCAGCCCGCCGGTCACTTCTGGCGTCTCGTCGAAGCCGGTCTCGCTCATCGGGTTGGGCAGGCCCGCGTTGGGGTAGCAGCTGATCCAGGTGTCGCCGGCCACCTTGGACAGCTCCTCGATGTAGGGCCGCATCAGCGCCGCGCCCAAGGCGCAGTTCAGCCCCACGGCCAGCGGCCGGGCGTGCCGCACCGAGTGCCAGAACGCGCCCACCGTCTGCCCGGACAGGATGCGCCCCGAGGCGTCGGTGACTGTGCCGCTGATGATCACGGGCAGGCGCTCGCCCGTCTCCTCCATCAACTCGTCCAGGGCGAACAGCGCCGCCTTGGCGTTGAGCGTGTCGAAGATGGTCTCCACCAAAAAGAGGTCGCAGCCGCCTTCCAGCAGGGCTTGCGCCTGCTCGCGGTAGGCCGCACGCAGCTCGTCGAAGCTGACGTTGCGCGCGCCGGGGTCGTTCACGTCCGGGCTGATGCTGGCCGTGCGCGGCGTGGGGCCGAGCGCGCCCGCCACGAAGCGCGGGTGCTCGGGCGTGCTGTAGCGGTCGCAAGCCTGGCGCGCCAAGCGGGCTGCGGCCACGTTCATTTCGTAGGCCAGGTGGGCCAGGCCGTAGTCTTCCTGCGCGATGGAGGTGGCGCCGAAGGTGTTGGTCTCCACCAGGTCGGCGCCGGCGGCCAGGTACTGCTCGTGGATGCGCTCGATGACATCGGGCCGCGTCAGCACCAGCAGGTCGTTGTTGCCCTTGAGGTCCTTGGGGTGCTCGGCCAGGCGAGCGCCGCGGAAGTCGGCCTCGGTGAGCTTCTCCCGCTGGATCATGGTGCCCATCGCGCCGTCCAGGATGACGATGCGTTGTTGGAGAATGCCGGGCAGAGCAGCCGCGCGGGTGTAGGCGATCCGTTGAACGTTCATGCGGTCGATTGTAGGAACCGCCCTTTCCCTTGATGAGACACCTGACCCCGACCCAGACCTGGGACTTCCTGCAGCGCACGCCCGAGGCGCTGTTCGTGGACGTGCGCATGGAGATCGAGTACCTCTACGTGGGCCACCCCCCGGGCGTGGTGCATGTGGCCTGGTACGAGTACCCCGAGATGCAAGCCCACCCCGAGGCGTTTGCGCAGCAGGTGCTGCGCGAGGCCGGCGGCCGCACCGACCGGCCGGTGGTGCTGATCTGCCGCTCCGGCAAGCGCACGGTGGAAGCCGGGCAGGCCCTGGAGGCGGCGGGCTTTGGCGATGTCATCAATGTGCTGCACGGCTTTGAGGGTGAACTCGACGAACACTTCCAGCGCGGGCGCCTGAACGGCTGGCGTTGCGACGGGCTGCCTTGGGAGCAGCTGTAGGGGCTGGCGTTGTGCCTCTGCGGCCCGCCTGCGCTGCGGCCGCTGCCGCGCGGCGCCAACCCTCCCTCCGCGTTCAGCTCTCATCCCTCAGCCTCAGCCCCCTCTCAGCTGCCGGCAAGCGACAGCTCCAGCGTCTCACCCCCAGGCAGCACCGTGAGCCGCGCGCGCACCGGCAGGTGGTGCTGGGCCGGGTCCAGCCAGGTCTCCACCTGGGTGTCGTACGGGCGGCGCGGCTCGCGCGTGAGGCGCATGGCGTCGGTCACGGCACCGCCGGGCAGCGTGAGACGCTGGCGGCCCTGGACGATAAAGGTCCAGGTGTCTACGTCGCCCCGAGCACCCGACACCGAAAGGGCCACGCGGCTGCCCACCTGGTAGCGCTCGGGTGCCGCGTCGATGATGGCGGCCAGCTGCACCATCCAGCTCAGCCGGTCTTGCGCGCCGGGCAGCAGCGGTTGCGCCCCTGACGACCCGGAGTAGGTGATGCGCCCGGCCGCGTGGTCGAAGTTGGCAGCCAGGCGGTCCTTGCCGCGCCGCCGGTCCACAAAGCGTTCGGGCATGAAGCCCAGCGCTGCGACGCTGCCTCGGCTGGTCATGCCCAGCACTTCCATCCCCAGCACGTTGCCTTTGAGTTCGAGCTCGTAGCCGGCACCCGGCCGCTTCAGGCTGAGCTCCGCCTGCCCGGACATCGCGCCGCGCCGCAGGGCGTAGGTCCAGCGAAAGGGCGGTGGCATGCGGGTGGCGTAGACGGGTGGGGGCTGGGTGTCGTCGTCTGCGGTGGCGGCAGCAGTAGGTGGGGCTTTGGCGGCGTCACCAGGCTGGCGAGTGGGTGTAGTGGGGGGTGCGGTGATGGGTGTGGTGGCGGTTACCGTGGCGAGAGCGGTGAGCGGGTTGGCGGGAGCCAGCGCCTGCGTCTGCCCGGTACTGCCCGGCGCTGTGGGCACGCTGTCCCTGGTGAGGCCGGTGGGCAGCGCCGGTCCGCCGCTGACGCTCGCTGCGGGGGCGGCCGCTACGGCGGGCCTGGGCGCATTCGCGGCCGGGGCCATTCCTTGGGAGCGTTCTGTCGCGGCGCTGATGGCCTGGTGGCGTGTGGGTGCCGCTTCGGCGCCGGCGCTGTCTGCCTGGGCTGCCACGCCGTTGGGCGTGCGGTCCTCCTTGGCGGGTGTAGGCGCGGGTGGCGGCGTCACCAGCGCCACGGTGGCGCCTCGCGATGAGGGGGCGCTCTCGGATCTTTCGGGGATTGCTACTGAAGCGGGTGGCCCATGCTCCGGCAACGCCGTCAGCGCCCCTAGCGCGAGCACATGGGCCAGCAACGAGGCCGCCAGCGCCCAGGCGCCTTGCCGCCAGCGGACGGGCCATGGGCGTGCGGCGGCCGCTCCGGCGGGCGCGGAGGCACGGTCCTGAGTGGGGCGTTGGCGCATGGGGGTGATGGTGCCACCAGGTGAGCCCTTCTGCGCCCCACTGCTGCCCCTGGACCCCGATGGGTGCAGCCACAGCCCGGATCACCGCCGATGTCGGGCGTTCCACGTCCCAGATTGCGAGTACGCAACCTGGGCGCTGCCCCGCCTAACCTTTGGGTCATTGCCCTCCATCGCCAAGAGGGAGATCATGCGGACACATCAACGAGACATTCAGGGTGCTGTGATGCCGATGACACAAGCGCTGTCCTTTGGCTTGGCGCAGGCCACGATTCTCAGCTCATCCGCCGAAGCACCGCCGTTCACGGCATTGGCTACCCGAGAGTTGCAAAACGCCCCTGCCTTGCGGGTGGCTTTGCGGGCTGCTCGCATCGGCGTCTTCGACATCCATCTGCCCGATGGCCAGGGGTACTTCTCCCAGGAGTGCCTGGAAGTGCTGGGCTATGGCCTGGAAGACCTGGAGACCTTCCGGCTGGGCTGGGTCCCTTTGTTGCATCCTGAAGATGTGCCCACGTTTCTGGCCAACCGGCGGCGCACCTACAGCGGCGAGACCAACCGTTTTGAGGAAGTCGTGCGGCGGATGCGCCCTGACGGCCACTACGGGTGGGTGCGCATGGTGGGTGAGGTGGTGGAGCGCGACGCGAAGGGCGCTCCCTCCCGCTTGGTGGCGATGCTGGAAGACGTGGACGCGCGCCAACGGGGCGAGGCTGAGCTGCGCGAGGCCCAGCAGCAGATCCAGGCCCTGTCGGCCCACGTGGAGGCTCGTCTGGAGGCCGAGCGCAAGCTCATCGCGTCCGAGGTGCATGACCAGTGCGGCCAGTTGCTCACGGTCCTCAAACTGGAGCTGTCGGCGCTGCGCGGTACCGTGGCGCCCGATGGATCGCAGGCGGCTTGCCTGCAGCGGCTCGACGCCAGTGTGGACGAGCTGGTCGGCATGAGCCGCGATCTCATCGCCCGGCTGCGCCCGCCCGCGCTGGATCTGGGCCTGGTGCCTGCGCTGGAGTGGCTGGCCGGGCAATGGACGCGCAAGACGGGCATGGCCTGTGAGTTCTCCTGCGCGCTGGACGATCTGCCCTTGCCCGATGAGCAGGCCACGGCCCTTTTTCGGCTGGTGCAGGAGTCGCTCACCAACGCCACCCGCCATGCCCGGGCGACTTGGGTGCACATCCGGCTGGGTGTGCGCCAGGGCGAGTTGGATCTGCGCGTGGCCGACAACGGCTGCGGCTTCGACCCTGCAGCGGACCATGCCGGCCACTACGGTCTTCTGGGCATGCGCGAGCGGGCGCTGCGCATGGGTGCCCGGCTGGAGCTGAACAGCCGGCCCAGTGCGGGTACGGAGGTGCGGGTGGCCATGCCTTTGCCTGCCGTTGCGGCCTGAGCGCCTGTGAGACAGCCCCGCGCGGCTGCAAGCTGCAACCCGCGTTGTCTGTCACCCGTCTGAGGCCCCCCGCTGATCTCCTGCCTCCCCCAGCCGATCCCCTGTCTATCGTCTGTACGCCGCGCTTTCGTCGCCGCACAATCAGATCATCCCGTTCAATCAGGAGCCCTCCCATGGCCGTGGCACACGATTTCTCGAAGATGGTCCCGGGTTTTGACTTTCTGCAGGGGCTGGTGAAGAACGCCAGTTCCGCCTTGCCCAGCCTGGGCCAGTGGGTGGCCCCCACGCTGGACCCGGAGGAGCTGGGCAAGCGCATCGAGGAGCTCAAGACCGTGCAGTTCTGGTTGGAGCAGAACGCCCGCATGATCGCCACCACGGTGCAGGCCCTGGAAGTGCAGCGCATGACGCTGTCCACGCTCAAGACCATGAACGTGCAGGTGGCTGACCTGGCCCAGGCCTTCAAGCTGAATGATCCGGTGCCGCCCGCCCCGGCAGCGCAGCCGGCGCCCGCACCCGAGCCGGCCAAGCCGGCGCCCCGGGCATCGCGCCCGGCGGGTTCGGCATCGGCGGCCTCATCAGCTGCTCACTCAGCTACTGCCTCCAGTCCCGCGCAGCCTGCCGCAGGCGCGGCACCCGGCGTGGTGGACCCGATGCAGTGGTGGGGGGCGCTGACGCAGCAGTTCACGCAGCTGGCCGCTCAGGCCATGAAGGACGGCTCGGTGGAGGTGGCCGGCCAGCTGGCGGGTGCCATGGTCAAGAGCTCTGCCGAGGCCGTGGGCCAGGCCATGCAACAGGCCGGCCTGCCCACGGCGGCCGGTGCGGCGGCCGCTGGCAAGGGTGCCCGCAAGGCTGCCGGCGCGCCGGCGCCCTCAGCCGCGTCAGCCAACGCCAGCCCGGCCCGGCCCGCCCGCAAGGCCGCGCGCGCACCCACCCGCCGCCCGGCGAAGCGCTCGGCGTGAGCGCGCCTGCGGGCGGGTTTCTCGTCGGACACGCCACCCATCCTGACTGGCGGATGGCCCTGGCGCTGGCCGCTGCCCAGATCGACGCCGCCCGTGCCCAGCGGCCCGGGCCCACGCCCTCGCCCACGGCTGGCGCGGCCGCCGGTGAGCTGGGGTCTTCGACAGCAGCCGAGGCCTTGGCTGATGCCACGCTGGGCTTGGTCTACTTCAGCGACCGCTACGCCCCGCACGCCCAGGACTTGCTGGACGAGTTGCGCCAGCGCTGGCCCGGCGTGGCCTGGGTGGGCTGCCCGGCAGTGGGCATCGCCGCGAGCGGCGTGGAGTACTTTGACGAGCCGGCGTTGGCGCTGATGCTGTGCGAGCTGCCACCGGGCAGCTTCGAAGTGTTCTCCGGCGCCCGGCCTTTGCGCGGCGACCGCGGCGACCCCGGCCTGGTGGCGCACACGGCCCTGGTGCATGCCGATCCGGCCACGCCGGACCTCACCGAGTTGGTGGCCGAACTCAGCGAGCGCGTGGACACGGGCTACCTCTTTGGCGGCGCGGTCTCGGCCCGCACGGGTGGTGCCCAGGTGGCCGAGGGCTGGTGGCAGGGCGGGCTGTCGGGTGTGGCGTTTGGCCCGCAGGTGGCCCTGGTGTCGCGCGTCACCCAGGGCTGCCAGCCGGTGGGCCCGGAGCGCATGGTCACGGCAGCGCAAGGGCATGTGGTCACCGAGCTGGACGGCCAGCCGGCGTTGCCCTTGCTGCTGCGCGATCTGGGCATCGACCTGGCAGACCCGCGCAAGGCGCTGCCCGTGCTGCGCGCCACGCTGGTGGGCCTGACCGATGCCGACAGCGCCCTGCTGGGCCGCGGCGGCCAGTTCGGCCCGGATGTGCGGGTGCGCCACCTCGTGGGCCTGGACCCGGGCCGCCAGGCGGTGGCCGTGGCTGGGCCCGTGGAGACCGGCATGCGCCTGGCCTTCTGCCAACGCAACACCGAGGCTGCCCGGCGGGACCTTGTGCGCATCTGCAGCGAGATCCGCGAGGAGGTGGAAACGGCCGCTGAAGAGGCCGCAGCCGCAGCCCATGGGGGTGCGCCCAACACCGCCGCGGGCCAGGCGCCTGGGGTTGCGACAGCGCCCGCCATCCGCGGTGCCGTCTACATCAGCTGCAATGGCCGCGGCGGTCCGCACTTTGGCGCGCCATCAGCTGAGTTGAAGATCGTGCAGCGCGCGCTGGGCGACGTGCCGCTGGTGGGCTTTTTCGCCGCAGGCGAGATTGCGCGCCGCCATCTGTATGGCTACACCGGCGTGCTCACGGTCTTCAAGGGATGAAGACGCCATTGCATGTGTCCGGGTCAAAAGCGTGATGACGCCTCGCAGCCGCGGGCTTTGTCGGGCAGGGCGTGAACACCGCGCCTTGGCGGGTACAGTCCTTTGCGCTTGCATTCGTCGCCCCCTGTCTGTCACCTGATCGCGCCTCATGAACGCCCCGCTTCCCGCCGCCGCCCTGGACCGCGCCGCCCGCCAGCGCGAGATCGTGGCCGCCCTGGCCCCCGTGGTGCCGGCCCACGCCCTGCTGTGGCAGGCCGAGGACACCGTGCCCTACGAGTGCGACGGCCTCACCGCCTACCGCCAGCAGCCGCTGGTGGTGGTTCTGCCCGAGACCGAAGGCCAGGTGGCCGCCGTGCTCAAGGCCTGCCACGCCCTGAAGGTGCCGGTGGTGGCGCGGGGTGCGGGCACGGGGCTGTCGGGCGGCGCGCTGCCGCACGCGCTGGGCGTGACGCTGTCGCTGGCCAAGTTCAACAAGATCCTGAAGGTGGACGCCTACAGCCGCACCGCCACCGTGCAATGCGGCGTGCGCAACCTGGCCATCAGCGAAGCGGCCGCGCCACACGGCCTGTACTACGCACCCGACCCCAGCAGCCAGATCGCCTGCACCATCGGCGGCAACGTGGCCGAGAACTCCGGCGGCGTGCACTGCCTGAAGTACGGCCTGACGCTGCACAACGTGCTGCGCGTGCGCGGCTTCACGGTGGAGGGCGAGGCGGTGGAGTTTGGCTCGCTGGCCCTGGACACGCCGGGGCTGGACCTGCTGCCGGTGGTGGTGGGCAGCGAGGGCATGCTGGCCGTGACCACCGAGGTGACGGTCAAGCTGGTGCCCAAGCCGCAACTGGCGCGCTGCATCATGGCCAGCTTCGACGACATTCGCAAGGCGGGTGATGCCGTGGCCGCGGTCATCGCTGCCGGCATCATCCCCGCGGGCCTGGAGATGATGGACAAGCCCATGACCGCAGCGGTGGAAGACTTCGTCCACGCCGGCTACGACCTGGAGGCCCAAGCTATTCTGCTGTGCGAGAGCGACGGCACCCCTGAAGAGGTGGCCGAGGAGATCGGCCGCATGCTCGACGTGCTGGCCGGCGCCGGCGCCACCCGCATGGAGGTGAGCAAGGACGAGGCGCAGCGCCTGAAGTTCTGGAGCGGGCGCAAGAACGCCTTCCCCGCCAGCGGCCGCATCAGCCCCGACTACATGTGCATGGACTCCACCATCCCGCGCAAGCGCCTGGCCGACATCCTGCTGGCCATTGCCGAGATGGAGCGCAAGTACCAGCTGCGCTGCGCCAATGTCTTCCACGCCGGTGACGGCAACCTGCACCCGCTGATCCTGTTTGATGCCAACGACCCCGACCAGCTGCACCGCTGCGAGCTCTTTGGCGCCGACATCCTGGAAACCAGCGTGCGCCTGGGCGGCACGGTCACGGGTGAGCACGGCGTGGGCGTGGAAAAGCTCAACTCCATGTGCGTGCAGTTCGCGCCGGGCGAGCGCGAGCAGATGTTCGCACTCAAGGCTGCGTTCGACCCCGCCGGCCTGCTCAACCCCGGCAAGGTGATCCCCACGCTGCAGCGCTGCGCCGAGTACGGCCGCATGCACGTGAGCAAGGGCCTGCTGCCCTTTCCGCAGCTGGAGCGGTTCTGATGACGGGAGGCGAGGTGGAGGGCGAGGTGGACGGCACGAAGGCCGCAGACCCGGCGCTGCAAGCCTTGATCGAGCAGGTGCGCGCCGCGCGCGCCGACGGCACCCAGCTCGACATCCGCGGCGGCGGCACCAAGGCCTGGTACGGCGAAGCGCCGCAGGGCGTGCCGCTGGACGTGACGGGCCTGCGCGGCATCAGCAGCTACGAGCCCACCGAGCTGGTGGTGACCGTGCGTGCCGGTACACCCCTGGCCGAGCTGGAGGCAGCCCTGGCCGAGAAGGGGCAGTGCCTGCCCTTCGAGCCGCCGCGGTTCGCCAGAAATGACGCGGTGGGCGGCACGGTGGGGGGCATGGTGGCCGCCGGCCTGGCCGGCCCGGCCCGCGCGGCGGTGGGCGGCGTGCGCGACTACGTGCTGGGCGCTACCTTGCTCAACGGTCGCGCCGAGGTGCTGAGCTTTGGCGGCCAGGTGATGAAGAACGTGGCCGGCTACGACGTGGCGCGCCTGCTGGCGGGCTCCATGGGCACGCTGGGGGTGATCTGCGAGGTGTCACTCAAGGTGCTGCCGGTGCCTGTGGCGCGCACCACGCTGCGCTTTGACGTGGCCCAAGCCGACGCCCTGCGCATGCTCAACACTTGGTGCGGCCAACCCTTGCCCCTGAACGCCAGCGCCTGGTGGCACGGGGTGCTGGTGTTGCGCCTGGCCGGCGCGGCTGCGGCGGTGGACGCGGCGGTCGCCCGCCTGGGCGGCGAGGTGGTGGATGCGGCCATGGCCGACAGCTTCTGGACTGGCCTTCGTGACCAGACGGATGAGTTTTTCATCGGCGCCGCTCAGGCCGTCGACGGTGGCGCGGCGCTGTGGCGCATGTCGGTCCCCCAGGTTGCCGCGCCGTTGGTTCTGGCCGACGAGCAGCTGGTCGAGTGGGGCGGCGCCCAGCGCTGGCTGATCAGCAGCGCCCCCGCTGACCAGGTGCGCGCTGCTGCGGCAGCCGCTGGCGGGCACGCCACGTTGTACCGATCGCTGGACAAATCGCCGGGTGTCTTTGCGCCGCTCAGCGCCCCGCTGGCACGCATCCAGCGCGATCTCCAGACCGCCTTCGATCCCGACCGCGTGTTCAACCGCGGCCGCCTGTACCCCGAGCGCTGATCAGCAGCCTCGACCGCCTGCCCGCACGCCCCCCGTCCCTCCGCCCGACCCGCCAAAGCCCGCGCCGTCCTCGATGCAAACCACCCTCGCCCCCGAGTTCAAGGACACGCCCGACGGCCGTGAGGCCGAGGCCATCCTGCGCAAGTGCGTGCACTGCGGCTTCTGCACTGCCACCTGCCCCACCTACCAACTGCTGGGCGACGAGCTCGACGGCCCGCGCGGGCGCATCTACCTGATGAAGCAAGTGCTGGAGGGCGCTGCGGTCACGCGCAAGACGCAGGAGCACCTGGACCGCTGCCTGACCTGCCGTAACTGCGAGAGCACCTGCCCAAGCGGCGTGCAGTACGGACACTTGGTGGACATCGGCCGGCGCATCGTGGAGCGCAAGGTGGAGCGGCCCACGGGCGAGAAGGCCGTGCGCTGGCTGCTCAAGGAGGGCCTGACCTCACCGCTGTTCAAGCCGGCCATGAAGCTGGGCCAGGCGTTGCGCCCGCTGGTGCCGGGCAAGCTGCGTGACAAGGTGCCCGCGCCCGCCCCGGCACGAGCCCACCGCTGGCCCACGCGCGAGCACCCGCGCAAGGTGCTGATGCTGCTGGGCTGTGTGCAGCCGGCCATGATGCCCAACATCAACGCCGCCACGGCGCGCGTGCTGGATGCCGCCGGCATCCAGACCCTGGTGGCTGACGGCGCCGGCTGCTGCGGCGCGCTGCGCACCCACCTGAACGACCACGACGGCGGCCTGGCCGACATGCGCCGCAACATCGACGCCTGGTGGCCGCTGGTGGAGGGCCTGACCAGTCAGGGCTCTGTCGAGGCCATCGTGATGAATGCCTCGGGCTGCGGCGTCACCGTCAAGGAATACGGCCACGCCCTGGCGCACGACCCGGCCTACGCCGACAAGGCCCGGCGCATCAGTGAACTGACGCGCGACCTGAGCGAGCTGCTGCCCAGTGTCTTGCCCGCTTTGGCGCAGCGCCTGGGCCGCCCGGCCGGCGCGGCCGGCCTGCCCAGCCGCGGCCGCCTGGTGTTCCATCCCCCCTGCACTCTGCAGCACGGCCAGCAGCTGCGCGGCGGTGTGGAGCAACAGCTGGCGGCCTTGGGTTTCGAGGTGCGCCTGGCCGGCGCGGAGAGCCACCTGTGCTGCGGCTCGGCCGGCACCTACAGCGTGCTGCAGCCGGAGCTCTCGAAGCAGCTGCGCGACCGCAAACTCGGCCACCTGGCCCCCGCCGACGACGAGACCATCATCTCCGCCAACATCGGCTGTATCCAGCACCTGCAATCCGGCACGGCCACGCCCGTGCGCCACTGGGTGGAAGTGCTGGATGATGCGTTGAACCGGGGTTGAAGGGGCTCGTAGGCCTGATGGCTGCCGCTCTCAAGGCAGTCGATGACCTCGGCCGGGCGCGTCAGCCCTGGCCCATCGCCCGCCGCCGCTCGTGCCAGATGGTGAACAGCCCCGCGGCCACGACCAGGGATGCGCCCCACCAGACGTGGGGGCCGGGCCATTCGTTCCAGAACAGCCAGCCGAACAGCGCTGCCCAGACCAGCTCGGTGTACTGAAACGGCGCCACGGCCGACACCGGGGCCACGCGCAGGGCGCGGAAGGTCAGACGCTGGCTGGCCAGCAGCACGGCGGCGCTGGCGGCAATCACCCCCCACATCGTGGGCGAGGGCATGGTGGGCGGCACGAACAGCAGGCCCACCAGGCCGGCCAGGCCCATGCAGGCGTTCTGCGACACCATCATTGACAGGTCCGACTCCGTGCTGGACAGCCAGCGCACGCATGTCATGGCCCCGGCATAGAAGAAGGCGGCTGCCAGGGCCAGCACCGCCCCGATGCCCAACGAGCCCTGGGCCACCTCAGGCCCGACGATGACAAACACCCCGCACAGGCCCAGCACCACGGCGGCCCAGCGCGCCGGGCCTACGCGCTCACGCAGGAGGGGCACCGACATGAGCGTCATCAGCAGCGGGGACGCGAAGCAGATCGCGATCGTGGTGGCCAGCGGCAGATGGCGCAGCGCCTCGAAGAAGGTGAGCATCGAACACACCGACAGCCCGCCGCGCAGCAGGTGTCCGAGCGGGCGCTGCATGCGCAACACCGCCAGCCCGCCGGCTCGCACCACCATGGGGGCCATCAGCAGCATCACCACCGCCGTGCGGCAAGCGATCAGCACCGGCGTGGACAACTCGGCCACCGCCACCTTGGTGAGCGTGTCCATCACCGACAGCAGAAACACGCCGGCCACCATCAGGGCGATGCCCTGCAGCGGGCGGTCCGGCCGTGGACTGCTGGTGGGCTGCAAGGCCGTCGGGCCGGCGGTGGCTTCCTGCGGTTTCTCTGTCATGGGGCCGCCTGTCCTGCAGGAGCGATCTGCTCGCCCTCGGCCCAGACTTGTTGCACGCTCAGCTGCTCGTCCAGCACCACCACATCGGCCCACGCGTCCGGGCAGAGCTGGCCCCGGTCAGTGAGCCCCAGGTGCTGGGCGCCGATGGTGGCGCAGCGGCGCGAGGCCTCGGTGAGCGACAGGCCCAAGCCCACCAGATTGCGCAGCGCCTGATCCATGGTCAGGGTGCTGCCGGCCAGGGTGCCGTCGGCCAGGCGCACCCCGCCCAGGCACTTGGTGACGGTGTGCCGCCCCAGCCGGTATTCGCCGTCGGGCATGCCGGCGGCAGCCGTGGAGTCGGTGACGCAGTACAGCTCGGGGATGCAGCGCAGGGCCACCCGCAGCGCGCCCGGGTGCACGTGCAGCAGGTCCGGGATGACTTCCGCCCGCTGGGCATGTGCCAGGGCCGCGCCGGCCATCCCAGGCGCGCGGTGGTGCAGCCCGGTCATGGCGTTGAACAGGTGGGTGAAGCCGCTGGCGCCAGCCGCCAGCGCGGCCACGCCGTCTTCGTAGCTGCCGGCACTGTGGCCGATCTGCACGACGAAGCCGTGCGCCCGCAGGGCCACGATCAGCTCCAGATGGCCCGGTACCTCGGGCGCGATGGTGATCAGCCTCAGCGGCGCCAGCGCATGCAGCGCGAGCACGTCTTCCAGACGCGCGGCGCAGGCGAAGTCGGGCTGCGCCCCCAGGCGTTGCGGGCTCAGGTAAGGGCCCTCCAGATGGACCCCCAGCACCGCCGCACCGCCGGCCGGGCGCTGTGCGCACGCCGGGGCCAGGGCGCGCAGCGCCGCTTCGATCTCCTCGCGCGGAGCCGTCATGGTGGTGGCCAGCAAGGCCGTGGTGCCATGCTGGGCATGCGCGCGAGCGATGTGAGCAACCGCTTCAGCGCCGGCCATGGTGTCGTGACCGCCGCCGCCGTGCACATGCAGGTCGATGAAGCCGGGCAGCACCCAGGGCCCTGAAGTGGCGGCGGCCTCGGCCTCGGTCACCGCCTGCCCCTGCACCTCCACCACCCGCCCTTGGGCGTGGTGCAACCGCCCGCGGACAAAGCCGGCGGGCGTGAGGATGCAGCCTTCGATCACCTGTTGCATGTCACGCCGCCCGTGGCGCCCCGCTGCGCAGCGCCCAGGCCACGCCGGCGACCAGCAGCGCCGCACCGGCCAGGGTGAAGCCGTCGGGCCAGCGACCGCGCAGCACCCAGGCGTAGCTCAGCGCGGCCAGGGTCTCGAAGACGATCAGCTGGCCCACCAGCGACGGTGGCAGGCGCTGGCTGGCCTCGTTCCAGCACAAGGTGCCCAGCCAGGAGGCGAACAGGCCGATGGAGAACATCAGGCCTAGAAACAGCCCCGGCGTGGGCCCGAAGGGCATCTCGAAGGCCTGCTGGCCCTGCGCGCCCTGGGCCTCGCCCCCGGCCTCGTTCCAGGCCCAGAACAAGGCGAAGCCCAGCGCCGCCAGCGGCAGCGTGGCCAGGCCTTGCGCCGTGGCCCAGGCACGCGGCGAGCGGTCGGCGTGGGCGCGCAGCCAGTCGGCATTGCGGATGGGGTACCAGGTCCAGCAGGCCACCGCGCCCACGGCCAGCAGAGCGCCCAGGGCGTAACGGCTGAGGTCCTGCGCGGCGCTGGCATTGGCGGCGGCGTCAGCGATCGTACCTGCCCCCGGCAGTGGTGTGGCCACTTCGGCCTGCAACCGCGCCAGCTCCACATGGTTGACGCAGGCAATCCCCGCCGCGATGAGCAGCAGCGAAGGCGCGAGTCGCCGCCAGGGCAGGCGCCCATCGCGCAGCCGCACCACCTGCGAGCCGCGCAGGTTGGAGACGATGGCAATCACCACCGGCAAGGTACCGATGATCATGGTGGGCAGCGGGCCGCCTGCACGCTGGATGGCCGCAGCCAGGAACAGGTAGTACAGCAGGTTGCCCACCACCGAGAGCTTGAGCGCCTCGATCCAATCCTCACGGGTCAGGCGGGCCAGCTGGGTCCGGTCCCACCAGGCCAGCGGCAGGGCGATGAGGCCGAAGGCCAGGTAGCGAGCGAAGGACTGCAGCGCCGCTGGGTAGTCCGGCAGCAACAGCGGTGCCACGAACACCAGCCCCCACATCAGGCCGGCCAGCAGGGCGAAGAGGGTGCCTGTGACCAGCTGGGCGGGGGCCATCAAGGCGTTGGCCTCAGCGCCGCGCGCGGCGGGCTGAACACCTGGGCCGGGCCTCCTCGTGCGTTCATGCCCGCGCGTGCTCCGGCACTTCCATGCGCTCCATCCAGTGCCGGGTCAGCGGGGTCACGGGCTTGGCCAGGCGGCGCTCGTTGAGCAGGGCGCGGCCCAGGGACCGACGGCTGCCGCGGGCGCTGGCGGCCAGCAGGGTCTGGTCGATGAGGTCGCGCTGGGCGTGGCTGCCGCCCAGGCGCTGCGCCCCGGCGCGCACCGGGTACAGGGTGTCGGCCGCGCCATCGGCATCGCCGCGGGTCAGCGCCAGCAGGGCGCGCATGAGCGGCAGGCCCACCTCGCGCGCCATCTTGTGGTTGGCGCGGCGGGCTTCTTCGGCGGCCATCGCCCGCTGCGCGCAGCGCGCCAGCCAGGACTCCGCCCGCCCCACCTCGCCGGCCATCAGCAGCGCGGCCATGGCGTGCATGTCGTTGAAGGCGTAGTAACCGGCATGCGCGTCGTTCAACGGCCAGCCCTCGGCCAGCGCGCGCGCCGCGGCCTGAACGTCCTCACCCAGCAGGTGCAGCCGCCACAGCAGGGCGGCGGCATCCACGCGCTGCAGCGTGATCTGCAGCGCCTGCCCGCTCAACTGCCGGTCCATGATGCGCAGCACCCCCGCGGTGTCCAGCCCCTCCAGGCGAAACAGCGCCTTGTGCCACCACAGGTGCCCGGCAAAGCCATTGCCTTCGGCC
>Ga0209985_10001821_pt1 | contig 20129 bp, 23 predicted proteins | sample NOAtaG_FD_187305 | JGI IMG/M metagenome (GOLD analysis project Ga0209985, IMG submission 187305) | Freshwater lake microbial communities from Lake Erie, under a cyanobacterial bloom - NOAA_Erie_Diel6S_1000h metaG (SPAdes) (version 2) | ecosystem: Environmental > Aquatic > Freshwater > Lake ...
GCCGATTGGATGGCAGACCGAATGCAGAGTATTGCTCAGAGCAGGGCAGTCTTCACAATGTGAACCTGGACCGGGTGGAGATATTCTCTGAGGTTCTTATCACTCGGTAAAAATACGGTGTGATTCAGTAATAATGCCGTGCGATTGTGGTAGAAAGGTATGACAAGATGCCGGATAGATGTACATTTGCTGACCTAATCTAAACACTATGTCACAGATTGAAGAATTCGCAAGCGGCATTCCAATCCATAACGCGATTGATGAGCTGCACAAATTTCACAGCGATGGCAACATTGATGCACTCGCATTCTACATCACTCTCACCAGACTCGGCAGGCACATTGACGGCTTGAAAGAAATCGTCAAGGCTGCTGCCATCCAGGAGGCAGACAAATGGGCTGAGAAATCATTCTCGTATTTCGGTCACACTGTAGAGAAGAAGGCTGCACCAGGCAGATGGGATTTTAAGGGAGTCAAGGCATGGAGCGAGGCCAAGGCCAATCTCTCCGCGATCGAAGAGAAGGCCAAGGCAGTTTACAAGATGCAGCAATTCAACAGCCAGGCTGTCAGCGAAGATGGCGAAGTATTGGAAGGCGCACAGTTCACTCAAGGTTCCGACATTATAGCAATCAAGTGATGAGGACGAATAAGAGTTCAATTCCGAAATACGAAGAGGTCATCAAGATGTATAATGGCCAATCCATTGTGTTGTCAAAAACACTGAGGGAAGCCAATCTTCAACATAACATTAAAGGATGGATTGAGACAGGAGTGGCAATTCCTGCAACCGGCTATGGTATTTACAAGGTGATGAGCAATGATCCGCGGAAGGATGCAATCCGGATTCTTCGCATGAACAACAAGCTGCGCAGAATGCAGGAAGAGAAGAAGATAAGGCCATTGATTTCAGATGCTAACCCTAACAAGCCTAACACTGACAAGCCTCAGACATCGAAGAAGAAGATATCCATCCTGTGGGGAATGATCAAGATTGAGCAATGAGTAAGGACATTCACTTCATAATCATTGGAAGCCAGAAGGACTTGCATTCGGTCTATCCATACGCATATCTTCACATGAGCGAACACACTGACCCAAACTATTTCATTCACATCCGCAATCACAATATCTCAGAGGCACAATCATGGGATGGTATCATTGATGAATTTGGATATGAGCCGGAGGCAAGGCAGGAGATTCACAATGACTCTCTCAATCTGGATGGCATACTCATTCAGATGGTGACAGCGCATGAGGCAATGGAATGGCTGCGGGAGTCTGAAGTGTATAAGGCAGGATTGGATTTACATGAGGATTGAAGAAATCAGAGCCATGCCAGGAACCTACATCAAGGACGGATTCGATATCGGTGACCTTGTGGCATTTTGGGATGGAGAAGATCCGGAAGAGTGGACGGTGGCAAGGTACAGCCACAGTGAGCGCACCACACCTTTCGACCGACATTGGACGGAAGGCAGGAAGTATTTCGCACACATGGGCCGATTGGGCGCATGGCGAAAAGGCTGTCCTGCCCACATTGAGATACTTGCTCCGCAGGAGGGTGCTTGACTTAACCGATGACGATTCGTAAACTTGCACCTATGGAAAATCAAACATACACCGAACTTGAGGAGCTGGCACACGGAGTGCCAGCCATGAACGAACTGACCCGCCTTTACCAGACATGGGAGGGCGGCAACATCGACGCGCTTGCGGCTTACATTGCATTCGACCGCATTGCGAAGGCCGCTGAAGACTTCAAGAACCTACTGAAGGACAACGCGCTGGCTGAGGCTGACAAGTGGGGTGAGAAGACTTTCAAATACATGGGCGTCGAGGTGCAGAAGAAAGCCGCTGCTGGCCGCTGGGATTACAAAGGCGTTAAGCAATGGGCGGAAGCGAAGGCGAATCTTTCCGCCATCGAGGAACGCGCCAAGGCGGCTGCTGAAATGTACCTGAAGTTCGGCACGCAGGCCGTAAGCGAAGACGGCGAACTTATCGAGGGCGCACGATACACAGCGGGAAAGGACACGCTTGCGATTAAGGCATGAAAATCAGCGAACTACCAGAACCATACCGCAGCCTTGCGCAGTTGCGGGAGAGGCAGCCGCAGTATGAAGGCAAAAATGAAAAGGAAGATTTTCTGATTGACGCATTTGAATTTGATTACACGCCTGAAGGTTGGGATTTTTGGCGAGATGTAGATGAAGGCAAACACCCCGCCATCCCTGAAATATCACTTGCAGAATTAGACCAGATCATGACCATCGAAGAAATCGCAGCTATGCAGGGCAGCTACACCATGCCCGGCTTTACCCCCGGCAACCTGTACGCATTTTGGGACGGCGAAGACCCGCAGGAGTGGACGGTGGCCCGCTATTCGCACAGCGAACGCACAACGCCGTTTGACAGGCATTGGACGGCGGATAAGCGATACTTCGCACACATGGGCCATTGCCTTTTTACCGTCGGCAACAAAAATCTTACATTGCTTCAGGTTGTGGATGGGTTTGAGCAGGCAGTGAAATCGCGTGAGATATTAGCCCCGGAAGAGGGGGCGTAATTACACCGGGTAAACCTACGGCTGCGACAGCTAATCGCGGTGACTGTGGCTCAGTCTTAAACGTGGGTAGTGGTTCGACTCCATGCCCGGTTCAAACCGCCCCGAATGCTGCCGCGAGAGATTCGCGGAGCGGAGTGTAGTTGCGTGCCGTGAGGGCGCGTAGATGTGCCGCATGAAACAAAGGGATGGGAGGGGTGGCGAAAGCTGCCCCTTTGCTTTTCCGCAATTCCCATTTTCAGCCATTGTAAGTAATGGCTTATTCATTGCAGCAGTCACCGGGCGAATACACGGCGGCCTTTAACCCGCTGACCTTCGTCACGCGCGAAACCGATACGGCGATAACCGGAGCGGCAAACTTCCGCTACCTGTGCGAAATACTGATAGGCGGTTCGGTCATTGCCAAGCTCAAGGCACCGATACGGTACGGGAGTGCCAACAACGAGGCGGTCTTCAATGTGACTGAGATTTTAGCGTCTTACGTTGGAACCGACTTTACGCCGCCATCCTCAACCGCGATAACCCGACAGCCGCGCCTTGTCGAATGGTCTGCCCGGTTCGGATACGAAAACGGCACGGTTCCGGTGGAAACTACGGGAGTGGTCAACTTCAACAACAAGTTCTCATGGGCCGCCTGCCTACCGATCTACGATTTCCCGACCTTCCTACCCGCCGACTACCTGACCGCATCCGGCGGCACAGCGGGGGCAAAGTTCCTGAACACGCTCAGCACCCGCAAGGTTCAGCCGTCGGAGCCGCACACGCTACACGCGCTGTTCGGTACTGACACGGCTAACAAGGTATTTGAGTTCAAGGCCTACGGCCCGACCGGAACGCTGCTCGACACCGAAACCAAGACGCACAACTACGCCGCCACGGCTGACAGGTTGCTGGCCGTGGATTGCACTTTCGAGGATGTGGGCTTTTCCGTAGGCTGGCCCGATGTCGCATATTACACCGTGCAGGTCTGGCCGTCCGGTTACACGGGCAAGGCTTCGGAGCTATACCGATTCGATCTGTACGCGGAATGCAGCAAGTACGACCCTGTGACGCTTCACTTCCTCAACACCTTGGGAGGCTTCGATTCCTACACGTTCACCAAGCGCACGGTTGAGCGGCTCAATGCTGAGAAAAAGACCTATGAGCGCGACCCGTTCACATACAGCGCGGGCGCGTATTCGTACAACCTAAAGACGGGCGGGGTGCAGAACTTTAACACCTCAATCACCGAAGAATGGGAACTGAATACCGATTGGCTGACAGACGACGAAGCGCGGTTAATGGAGCAGTTGCAGTTTTCCCCTGTGGTTTACATGGGCGCGAATTGGTCCACACTTGAGAAAGTAGTCATGCCGGGGGCTGAGTTTGAACGACGCTACAACCGCGACGGGCTGGTGCAGTACACCGTGCGAATGCGCCGCGCCTTGGTGGATCGGAGGCAAAGGTTATGATGCGCTTTTTTATCGAAGGGCGCCAAGTTGACCTGACAGCCGACGAACCGCTGCTAATTACGCGTGAAATCGCAGACATACGGGAGCCGGAAAAGCGGTCGAGCGATTGGAGCAAGACGTTTCGCATACCCGGCACCGCGAATAACAACCGGGTGTTCGGCCACATCTTCGACATTGCACAGGAGCAGCTCAACACGGGTACCCAGTTCGCGCCGGACTTTAACCCGAACAAGAAAGCGGCGGCCCTTATTACCGTCGATGAAGTGGAGCAGGTGCGCGGGTTTGTGCGGCTGCTGAACATCGCAATCGTGCGCGGGGGTGAAATCGAATATGAAGTGAGCGTTCACGGAGTAGCGGCTGACTTCTTCGCTAAGATTCGCAACAAGCGCCTGTCTGAAATAGACCTTTCCGACCTGAACCACACCCTGAGCCGAACCGCAATTAAAGATTCATGGTCGCATGATTGGGCGGACGGGTACGTTTACCCGATGATTGACCGCGGAAGGCAAGAACGACCCTACTCCATTTGGGCCGTGGATGATTTCTTACCATGCGTGTTTGCGAAGCGTATTGTTGATGAGATTTTCGAGGATGCGGGGTACAGCTACACGTCCGACAGCTTCTTTAATTCCGACGAGTTCAAAAGCAGGGTAATACCTTTTCCCGGTTATGCGCAACTGAGTGAAGACCAAGTAAACGCCCGGTATGCACAGGCCACCCGGTCCACGGATGCGACTTATACCGCAGGGCAAACAATCGTTTTCAATAACGAAGTGAGCGACGTCGGCGGCAACTATAACCCTGCAACGGGTAAGTATACCAGCCCGGCGGGCGGGGCAAAGTATGGGATATCCGTCGGAATCAAAATAAACGTATCGGGCCTTAGTGATGTTACATACCCTTACCTATCAGCCGCATTTGCCTGTTACGTTGGAGGCCGATTTGTTGAGCGCTTCACAGTAGGAATCATGGTCAATCAGGCCGTTGTAGGAGCCAGCCGCGAAGCCCCTTATGATGTATTTGACGTATATGCAGGGGATGGCGAAGAAATTGAAATCAGGCTTGAAAATGTTTACGATGCCAGCCTTACCAGCCGCGCAACAACAATTCTTTCCGGGTTTACTTTAACCATTCAGTCGGGTTCTTCACTAACTATTCGGGCGCTACAACAATCCTACGGCAAAGACCAAACGGTAAACTTTAACAGCTTTTTTTCAGCCGGACCTTGGCAGCAGGACAAATTCTTGCAAGACCTTATTCGGTTTGATAACCTATACATTGAGGCAACGGACCGAACTAATGTTTTACACATAGCGCCCCGTGATGAGTTTTACCGCGATACGGTTGTGCATGATATTACCGGGATTATTGACAGGAGCCAGCCTTTTGAAATTACGCCTATGGGAGAGCTTGACGGCAACCCGTATGTATTTACATATACGCAAGGCAAAGACATTGACAGCGAAGACTATTTCAAAGCGATTGGAACCGTTTACGGCGAAGCTCGCATATTAGTCGATAACGAGTTCATACAGCAGGAAAAGAAAATCGAAACATCATTTGCATCCACGCCATACATTCACGCTGGGGGCGAGTTTCGTATCGCATCCATGACCACGGCTGACAAGGCGGCTGCTGAATTGCGGCTGCTTTATTGGTCCGGTAAAATTACCACGGCAACTTGGCTGCTCTGCGACCAATTCACATACCTAAATAATGTAAACTGTGAAGTAATTGAAAACGGCTATCCGCACGCGGGCCATCTGGACAACCCATTTACGCCTACAAAAGACCTGTGCTTCGGAATGCCCGCTTACATCAATTTGCCAGCTGGAATCAACTACACAAACAACAACCTGTATAATCGGAATTGGCGTAAATACATTAACGAGATTACGGACCGCAACAGCAAACTTGTTCGCGTTCGGGTTTACATAACCCCCGCGGAGTGGCAAAGGTGGCTATTTCGAGACCTTTACTTTTTTGACGGTCAATACTTCAGACTTAATAAGATTACCGATTACCCCGTGGGAGGGTCAGACCTTGTTGTGTGCGAGTTCCTTAAACTCAAAACATCGTCGGTATTTACCCCGCAAACAGGAACAGCAGGCGGGGGGTTTGATATTAAGGACGACAACAATGACCGATTTCCTGACCTTCGCGGCGGGTTTGACCGCCCCGTACGTCGCTTCGGCTGGGCTTCAAACGATGGCAGCAACGCCCGCAACCTGAAAACATTTGTAGACCTTACGCGGGGGCTTACAGATATGAATTACGCAGACATTGGTAACCCATCCACGGGTGACAAATTCCGTCCTGCAATCGAGTGGAGCGGCGCGGATTGGAACATAGTTTTAATTCAAGAACCATAATGGCAAAGAAGATAGTAACCCCTGTTGAGGTGCAAGCCTCTGTAAAGGGAGATGAAAGCGTTAAGTCGTTTCGTGCTCAACTGAAAGAAGCGCAGCAGGAAGCTTTCCGATTAGCTCAAGCGCTCGGACAGACCAGCCCCGAAGCGGTGAAGGCGGCGCAGAAGGTTGCGGAACTACGCGATCAGATGGATGATTTCAACGCTACCGTTAAGGGCTTGCATCCAGACCGCTTCCAAAAGTTCGCGAACATCACGGCCACGCTGGCCAACGGGTTTGCAGCGGCTCAGGGCGCAGCGGCGTTGTTAGGTTCGGAAAGTGAAGATTTGCAAAAGTCGATGGCGCGCGTGCAAGGAGCAATGGCTTTCGCTCAGGGAATATCCGCGCTGAAGGACGTACAATTTCAGCTTGGAAATATTCCGAAGATGATTTATTCCAAGGTTGTGCCAGCGTTTACCACGGCGGCGGGCGCGGCCCGTGCGATTGGTATGGCCTTGGGTATCGGTGTGATTATCGCGGGGGTGACGGCGTTAATCGCGCTATTCCAAAAGCTCGACCTTAGCATCGACGGCGTTTCAAAGTCGGATAAGGAATTAGCCAAATCGCAGGAAGCGCGGCTGAAGGCATCGAAGGACAACGTGGATGCCCTCGATGCACAGGACAATATCTTGAAGTTGCAGGGCAAATCTGAGCGGCAAATCCTTGAAATGAAGATTGCGGCGCTGAAGACTGCTATTGACAATCAAAGGGCGGTAATTGAAACGGGCAAGGCTCAGGCAAAACAGCAGATACAGGCGGCGCAGCGCAACAAAGACATCCTTCGCGGGATTCTGGACTTCATAACCAAGCCATCTGAATGGCTGCTGAAGCTCGTCGATAAGCTGGCGTCGATGCTTGGTTACGATACAGGGCTGGCTAAGGTGTTCAGCGAAACAAAGGATGCAATGGTTAGCCTTGTTTTCGACCCGGAAAAGGAACAAAAGGCGGCTGAAGAAACACAGCGGGAGCAGGAAAAAGCCTTGACGGACATGGAGAATAAAGTTGCAGGCCACAAACTTGCAATACAGGCCATTGATGCTAATGCAGAAAAGGAACGTAAGGCGGCTTCGAAGGCCGAACAAGACAGGCAAAAGGAAGAACAGGATAAGCTAACAAAGCAGGCTGAGGATGCAGAAAAGGAACGCATACGCATTGCCCAAGAGGCTGAAAAGAAAAGGATAGCAGACGCGCAATGGGCGGAGCAGATGCGCAAACAGGCACTCGATAACGAGCTGGCCTATGTGAAGGGCTTTTACGATGAGCAGGAATTGGCCGCTATGCGTGCTGCTACTTCAAAAGAAGACCTTGAGAAGCGCATGGCCGAAATTACAAAGCAGCGGCTTATCAACGAATTACAGGCGCTTAAAGACGCGGGAGCCTCGACCATAGAAGTTGAAAAGGCTATCGAAGGTATACGGCTCGCAGACGCTCAGGCAGCAAGCGAAGAGCGTAAGACAATAGCTAAAACCGAGGCTGAACTAAAACAGCAGCTTGAAAAGGACGTTCTTGCAAGCCTTGGCGCCATAGCACAAATAGCAGGCGAAAATTCCAAGGTAGGCAAAGCGATTGCGCTGGCTCAAATTGCATACGACACAGGCAAGGCAATATCCGGCGCGTTGGCTGTAACCCAATCCATGAGCGGCGATAACGTGGCCACGGGCGGTCTGGCAGGTATTGCTAAATTTGCAGCAATATCCGCTGCCATCCTCACCAACTCAGCGCGGGCGATTCGCATCGTGAAATCCGGCAACGTGCAGCAGGGCGGCGGCGGAGGCAACCTCGGAAACATAAACGCAGGCCGCAACCTGCAAGCCCCTTCCATGCCATCTTCAACCCTTGGCGGCGGCACTCAATTTGCAGGCTCATTCGATAACCGCGTGTACGTCACCGAAGGGGACATAACCGGAACACAGCGCCGGGTAAGGCAGAACAGGGGGGTATCGGTAATATGAACGGCAAGTTCCAAGCCATGCAGCGGGCGGCCTTCGCGAAGATGGGCAGGGCTGAAATCGAACAGCCTACCATGACTGGAGACACGCTTTCCGACCTGATGTTCGCATGGACACAGCAAACCTCGAAAGACCTTCAACAATCGCTACTGAGTAACAGGCCGAAGGGCAAAAACACCCGCCCCGGCTTCGCGTCGGGTTCGCTTTGGCAGTCTTTAGGGCCGGAAGGCACTCAGATAATCGAGCGCGGGAACGAAGTCATTGCGCGAATCACAGCACAGGAAGAATGGCAATGGGTGGACGGTGGCCGCAAGCCCACCCGCAACAGCGGGGACGGCTCGATAATCAGGAGCTTGCAAGAGTGGATAGCATCGAAAGGCATTCAGGTAAGGCAGTCAGCACAGGAAAGCAGCCAGACGGTGCAGGAGCGCAACCTATCATTAGCCCATGCCATAGCTAAGAAAATTCACGCTAAGGGCTTTTACGGCAACAACAGCGAGGGCACTGGATTCTTTAGCCGCGTCATAAACGACCAAGCCTTCGAGGATTTGGCGGAATACCTTGGCGAATCCACGGGCGAAAAAATCCGCCTTTCCTTTGAATTGGTAGCGAAGGAAAGTAAAGCGCAGCCGGGGTTCTTCTAAAAAACTTCCGCACTTTTTGAAACCCGCCATTGTAGGTAATGGAGGGCTTACCAGTTTATTACTTGGAATTGAACGAAGGTGACGGCCTGACACAGGTATCGCTTGTGTCCTCCCCTGCCATCGAGGAAAATTTCCACGCCTTCAACGCTCAAGACCAGCCGTTCACCTTCGCGATTCAATCCGAAGAAAAGCACATCATCACAGGCCCGGCCATGCTGGCTGAAAAGCCCATTTACAGGCGCGGCCCTGATGGCTCGGAGTTCATGGTGAAGTTTAGCGCGGCCACGATTGAAAAGGCTGTCCGGATGTGGGCAACCCAAGGCAAATACAACGCGGTGAATGCTGAACACAGCAGCCCCGTTGGCGGCCTGTTCCTGCTCGAATCTTTCATCACTGACCCCGTGCGAGGCATCAATCCGCCGGAAGCATGGAAAGACGCGCCCGCTGGCTCTTGGTTCCTGTCGTACTATGTGCAGGACGATGCGCTATGGGCTAAGGTTAAATCGGGCGAGTTCAAAGGCTTCAGCATCGAAGGCTATTTCACCGACCGCCCCGCCGACGAAGACGCCGAAGCGATGGCGGCAATCCACGAAATACTCAGCAACTATTCAAACAACATGGATCATAAATCAACAATCGGCCAAATCCGCGCTCTGCTTGGATTCAGCGAGCAAGCCCCTGCCGCTCCCGCTGGAGAACCCGCAAAGTTCGGTGAAGGCACACTCGCAGACGGAACCGTTATCCGCTGGCAGGGTGAAACGCTCGAATCAGGCGCACTGCTTGAAGTTCAGACCCCCGAAGGTGAGTTCGTACCCGCGCCGGACGGCACGCACGAAACAGCCGACGGCCAACTTGTTACCACCGAAGGCGGTATCGTGACTGAAATCATGCTGAAGGAAGGCGAAGAAATGCCGGACGGCGAAGACATGAAGGCGGAATTTTCCGCGCTCAAATCGGAATACGCTGCCAAGTTTGAAGCTCAGGAAGCCGCGCTTGCAAAGCTGGCCGCTGCTATTGACCGCCTGACCACCGCACAGGGCAAGACGCTTGAGGTAATCGAGCAGTTTTCCGCTATCCCCGCCGCTGAACCTGTGAAGAAGCCGCAGGGCTTCGGACGCACAGCGCAATCCACCGAAGACCGCCTTGCTAAGGTGGCCGAAAATCTCCGCAATCTCAAAAACAACAAATAAGCTATGGCATTTAACCTCAATGACCTCGACGGGTACGGCAAGGAAGACTCCCTCCCGTTACTCACAAAAGCGCTTTTTGGCGCTCCCACCGCCGCGCTCCTTCAGGGAGCCGGGCAGGTGATTCCCGGTATCAAGACCAGCGATAACCTCAACATTCTTGACTCAACAGTTTTCTTCCAAGCCAACGGCTGCGAGCCGACCACCTCTGGAACCACCACGTTTTCAAAGCGCACTCTGACCGTAGGCGATATTCTCGTTTACGAAACCCTGTGCCCGAAAACGCTGAAGACCAAGTGGATGCAAACCCAAATGGCAGCAGGTTCATCCGGTGACAACACCTTGCCCTTTGCCGAGGTTATCGGGCAGGAAAAGGTAGCGAAGATTGCCAACGAACTGGAAACAGACATCTGGCAGGGAACCATCGTAAACAACCAATTCGACGGCTTCAACACCATTTTGAGCGCACTCGGATTCGGCGGAGCAGGCGACCCCATCGAAGGCAACCCGACCACAGGCGGCGGATGGACTAAGCTCACCAGCTTGACCTCAAGCAACATCGACGACGCAATCCTGAAGATGATTACTCAGGCGCAGGAAAGCACCGACGGCAAGGCCATCCTTTCCCGCCCCGACCGTTTCTTTGCGATGGGTGTGGACACGTTCCTGCTTTACAAGCAGTACCTTGTAGGAGCAAATCTGTTCCACTACAACCCTGAGCAGGCTAACCAGTTCCAACTGATTGACCCCATCAGCGGTACCACGGTGTACGGTCTGCCGGGCCTGAATGGAAGCAACAAAATCCACTTTAGCTACTGGGCTAACTACTTCATCGGTACTGATCTGGCAGGCGAGGAAGAGTCTTTTGAGTTTATCTATGATGCGCCCAAAAAGACCTCAATCTTCAACGCTGAGTTCAAGTACGGGGTGCAGGTAGCGTTCCCGACCCAAATTGTGTACTTCTCACTGTAAACGCCCATTCATTTAACCATAACCGAAGGGGCGGGTAAATAGCCCGCCCTTTCTTTTAAGCAAAAAACATGAGCTGCATTTTAACCACCGGATTTAGCCACGACTGCAAAGATGCGGTCGGTGGCGTTTCCACCGTTTGGCTTGTCGAGTATGAGGCGGTATCGTCTTACACCCTGTCAAGCGGTGAAGTATCGGCCCTTACGCTTAACGGCGGCAAGGCTTTTTTCAAATATGAGCTGCCGAAGGACACGGCCAGCTTCACTAACACCATTACCACAAACGTAGAAAACGGAACCACCTTCAATTCCTGCGAGTTGAATATCAAGCTCCGTAAATTGTCTACTGCAAAGCGTAACGAGGTGAAGTTGCTTTCAACGGCCCGCCTTGTTGCCGTTGTAAAAACCAATGAAAATCAGTATTGGTTGATGGGCTTTACACGTGGCATGGATATGTCGAACGGAACCAACGGCAGCGGTACAGCGTTGGGCGATATGACAGGTTACGACCTGACCTTTACCCATGCGGAAAAGGAACCGCCCGCAATCGTGCAAAGTTCCGTGCTGACTTCGCTGTCTATTTCGTAAATTTGCGACACCTTCGTGTTTGAGGTGTTCGTCATTACAGGGTTTGGCCTCGCTGCAAAGCGGGGCTTTTCCTTTTTATATCCCTGCCAACACCCGACCGCGAAACAGCCTCACCACGCGCCTGATTTCTTTATCCGTTATTCCTGTCTGCCTGCTAATCTTTCGCACGCTCCAGCCGCTCAGGAACAGGTCAATTAGCTTGCGTTCGTACCAATCTAAACCCGCATAAACAGCCCCGACCGATTGCAGGGTGGCGTCTTCGCCTTCGTGCAGCTCTGGCGCTTTATCCGGTATTGATTCATGACACTCGGCCAGCCCTTCAGTAGGTATGCGCGTGCTGTGCAGGTTCATGCGGCCACGCTGGCGGGTAAGGTTCGCCGCGCATCGAATGTAAAAGTATTCGAGATAACCGCTGTCGAGTGCGGCCTGTGCTTGTGTTATTCGTTCGTCGCAGCAAAGCAGAAAAAGCTCTTGCCGCAGGTCTTGCCATGCGGTGGGGGCAAAGGTCTTGCAGACCGATTCAACCCAAGTTGCTCCTGCGAGTTCCTGCGATAGTGTCTTCACGTATCAGGTTCACGGTGTAGCCTTCTGCCTCAAGACGTTTCTTCAGGCGCGTGGCCTCTGCTATTGTCAGGAAGTGCCAGCTATCTTCCACGCGGTCGCGGCGGGCTATGATTGTATAGGTCAGGTGTTCGCTCATTGTATGCTCCAGACAGCGGCCTTGTTCACGCGGCTGCAATGCAAAGATAGGGCAAGGGCATTGACCGCATCATCGTGCAACCCATCAGGCGCGGAATAGCTTACGCCCGTGCGGCGGTATTGAAATTCAAAGTTCATCAGCTCATCCACGATTGGCCCGTCGGGAAAACCTATTTCCCGGCTGTGGATGGATGCGGCCAGCCCTTCCATCAGTTCCTGCTTAGATCGCGCAGTGTAAACGAATCCCTGCACACGGGGGCAGCGGCGTTGCAGGTCTTCGACAATCGGGTTGCCTACCCCTGTGCTATCAATCAAAGAGGGCAGCCTGCCAACGACACGCGCAACCTCGTCCGTCGTTGCCTTCCAATCCTTTTGAAACCGGGCAAAATAGCACACTTTCTTTGCGGCGTTTAGGCCGACTATTACCGTCCAGTCTTTACTCTTTGCCAAGTCAATACCGAACGATGCAACAGGGCCGGGCGCAAGGGGCAAAATGCACTGCCGTATGTGTTCGAGTCCAAACGGGTTGCTGTCATCGTCGGCAGGTTCAGCCAAATACAGCTCCCTAAACACATGAGCGGGCAAATCGCGCTCTGCCTGTTCCACTTCTTCGCGTTCCAGAATACCAGCCTCGACAGCATCCCATGCGGTTATGCGAAAGAACTTGTAATTTTCTTCGCCCTGCCGCGCCCGTTCAGCCAGCCGATAACCCCAATTCTTTTTCCCTTTCACGTTGCCAATCAACTTGCACTTCCCGCGTGTCTTGGTCAGGGTCGAACGTAGCGCGTGCCATGCTTCCTCCCGTGCGCGTGTGAACTCATCGAACACAGCCGCGAAAACGTCATCGCCGTAAAGGTTGTCGGGCTTTTCCGCGCTCTTAAACTCAATCAGTGCGCCGTTGGGTAGCTGAAGCCGTAGCTTTGATTCATTGGCGGTGAACAGGCGCGCCGAGGTCTGCTCTTTGAACCGCCGGAAAGCGATTTCCGCTTGTGCATATACGGGCGCAATCCACCAGAAACTTTGCCCCTTACGACCTTGTAACGCCTGCTCGAAAAGCCATACGATGTGCGAGGCGGTTTTTCCCCCCTTGGTATTTGCGAAGGTCACGGTGTAACGCTCCGGCGCGTCTATTATCGCGGTCTGGTACGGTGCAAGCCAAGGGCGGGTGTAGATTAGTTTCATGCTATCATGAATGGATGCCTACTTCTATTACATCCCATCCTTTTTCAGCAGCTTTCTTCTTAATGCGTTGAACCTGTTCATCGCTTACAACTTCCTCGTAATGGTGTTTTTCATACTTACGTAGGTCAATTCCAAAAAATATTTCTTCACTTCCGGTAAAAGACCTTTGCTGCATTCTACCGCTGTAATCGGTTACAAGTGCAATAATGCCAGGCTTTTTTTCAAATCCAAACTTTCTATTGGCTTGCTTTTTTGCTTGCTCAATATCAGTTCCTTTGCTTACAGCCCATTTAATATAGGCTTGTTTGCGTTTGCCAATAGGCAGTTTTTCGTCGTTAAAGTCTATGTATTTCATGGTAGCATCTCACCGATAAGCGCCGCGATATATCCCCGAACATCGCCCTTTGCCGCCTTGTTCAGCCGCTCGTTACGATCGCGGTTAATGGTCTTCAGCATAGCCGCATAGTTCAGAAACTCCATTAGCGGCATGGACATTATCGCATCCATCTTCGTAAGGTCGCGGCCTGCCATATCGTAGAACATCACAAGCCACCCCGCATTTCCTTCCTTAGCTCCCGCCTCATTTTCTTCGCCGTCCGCTCCAAATAGGTTTGGGAAACTTTCAATAATTCGGGCAAGAGCGTCGAAAAAAAAAGCGCGTAGGGGTAGCAGTCGGCAACGCTCAGATGTTCCCGCACAAGGGCAGATTTAACGTGAAACTGCTCCGCTGCCTCAACCTTTCCATACCTTACGTCCTGCCATCCCAGCCGAACCTTGCGCTGCTCAATCATCAGGCAGGCAACTATCCGGTGAAGGTTTTCGATTATAGCCCCATCCTGCGCAAGCGTTTGCAGCGTGGCAAATTCACCTGCTGACAGGCTGGCGGGGTTTGTCGTTATCCGGTACATTTTGCCCTTCACTTTGAACCGTGGCCGCTTCGGCTTGGTATCGGGGTAGCTGGCCACCCATTGCAGGCGGTTGTATTTCCCGATAAGGTAAGCGTATGGCAGGCTTTCCACCGTGTCAATATTTACGCGGGAAAGGATGGAAAGCGTCTGCGTCATTTGCTCCGTAGCATCTAAATCGGAACGTGTGCGAATCTGCTCAAGCTCGACCAGTTGGCCGAGGCTTACTTCATGCCAGCCCGTCGGTAGGTTCAAAGTCATTGCGTGCAAAGGTAGCCCTTTTGACCGCGCCCCGCAACGCTACCCGCGTAACACGCTAATAATCAGGCGGTTAAAATTTCGCTTCCGCATTTTGCAAAAACAGCCATTGTAAGTAATGGTAGTCATTACTCAGGGGCAGAACTCGACGCTTTACCTTACCGGAACGGAAAAGGTAACGCTGACCCCGCCCTATTACTTCCTGTTCAACTTGGTTAGCCGCGAATCGCGCGACGTAAGCGCATCTTTCCTGCTGACCGATACTTCGTCCTTTCCGACCCGATACAATGAATTTACGCTCACCACAGCGCAGGCGGCAACGCTGCTCACGGGTGAACACAAGTTCACGCTGTACGCTCAATCTTCATCCACCAACACTGACCCTGACCTTGCAGACGAAGCCGTCGAGGTAGGTGTAGCAATCGTAAGGGCCGCGTCATGAATTACGATTTTCAACGCATCAATTTTGCAGCGGCGCCCCCGCCTAAGTTCGTCGAGAAGCGCGGCGAAGACTGGTACACGGCTGGAAAGGATAACAGGTTCTTTGAAGACCTGCTGAAGCTTTACAATGAAAGCCCGCTGCACAATGCAATCGTAACCCAAAAGGCGCAATTTATCGCGGGAAAAGACACATCGGTTCAGCTTGAGGGAACCGTTTCCCAGCAGGCGGGCGCAATGGCTGCCCTGCAACAGGCTAACCCATACGAATCATGGCACGACCTGAAGCTGAAATGCGCGATTGACTTGGAGAATTTCGGAGGGTACGCCGTGCAAGCTATCTGGAACGCGCCGGGAACGAAGGTTGTCGCATATTACCACCTACCTTTTCAGCTTTGCCGCACTGACAAATGGGCCAGCCGGATATGGTATTGCGAAGACTGGAGCGACCGCAAAGCCGAAAAGCTGCAATTTGATGCTTTCAATCCTGAGCAGCCGGGCGGAACGCAGGTGTTTTACTTCAAACAATACCGCGCGGGAGAGGGGGTTTATCCTTTGCCTGATTGGTACCCGGCCCGCACTTACATAGAAATTGACACGCAAATACCGGACTTTCACTATAACAACATCAAGAACGGGTTTGCGATTGGTAAAATACTTCAAGTCTATAAGGGCGAACCGACCGAAGACGTAAAGGCGGAGTTTGACTATAAGTTCAAGCGCAATACAACCGGAACGGATAACGCGGGCGGGATTCTGATTTCCCACTCCGACCCTAACGAGCGGGTCATGGATTTGATAGACGTTAGCCCGACCGACTTCGACAAGCTCTATTTGCAGCTTTCGGAAACCGTGCGCGATAACATCTTCTACGCCCACCGCGTAACCTCTCCAATGCTGTTTGGTGTGCGTGTTGAGGGTCAATTAGGAGGGCGCAATGAGTTAATGCAGGCTTATGAGATTTTCGACCGCGCATATTCAGCCCCTAAACGGGAACAAATGGAGCGCGTGTTTACCAGCCTATTCCAATACAAGGGCGTTATTGGCACAATTAAGACCGTGCCAGCCGAACCAGCAGGCGTGGATATTGTCGAAGACTTCAAAGCAGGAATTGCGACCGTAGAGGAAGCCCGCGAAGCACGGGGCTACAAGCAACTGAACGTGGCCACCACCGAAGACACCGCGCAATTTTCCGAGCAAAACCCGTTCGGATGGAATGACGACCGCGATAAGGAAGTTTTCAGCCGCTATGGTGCGCCGGAAAGCGATTACGAAGAACTGCCGGAGCTATTCGCAGAACTGACAGGGCCGGAAATGCGCGTCATGGCCGTTATCCGCGATAACCCGCAGGCCACACTCGAAGACATCGCAAAGGGCGCAAGGCTCGATAGCACCGAAGCAGCCGACGTTATCAAAGGCATGGCCGAGCGTGGGGAAATTGACTGGAAAGCTGGCAGCGTAACCGTTACCGAAAAAGGCCTGCAATCCATCAACGACAGCGGCGGCCTTAAAACTGAAATCTTCGTGCTGTATAAGTACGCCAAAGCGCCGGGAATATCCGGGCCTGTTATCCTCGAAAACAGCAGCCGTGAATTTTGCAAGTTTCTTGTAGATCAGGGGAAGGTTTACACACGCGCGGAAATCAACGCAATGAGCGCAGAGTTAGGTTATGACGTATGGAAAAGGCGAGGCGGCTGGCGAACCATCAAAGGCAGTTCCCCACCGCTTCACGTGCCGCAATGCAGGCACATTTGGGAATCTAAATTGTATCGGAGGACAACGCGATGAGCTTCAAGTATTTCATTGACACGGTTTACCTGAAAGATAACACACCCATTCAGGATAATCTCGACCCTAAGCTGCTGCAAATGACTTTGCAGGAGGCTCAGCAAATCACTTTGCGCGATACGATAGGCTCCGACCTATACGACGAGATTTACACGCAGTTTCCGGGCAGCCTGAGTGCGGCAAACAATACCCTGCTCGAAGACTATATAAAGCCCATTCTGAAGTATGCCGTGTTGCAGGATTCTTTGATTCCTATGGTGTATAAATTCAGGAACAACGGCGTGATGAAGTTCGAGAGCAACGGGCAGACACCGATTAACCTTGAGGAATTGCGGGTTATTGAGGCCGGATATGCGCAGAAAAAAGACCACTTTATCGAGCGCATGAACCGATACCTGTGTCTTAACCCTGCGCTATATCCCAAATGGCAGAACCCTTCGGCGTATGCAGTCGATCAACCCAACCGCGATGGACAAAATTTCGGATTCTATTTCCCCAAAGGCTAAAGCATGGCGCCAACGCAACGAGGCCTTGCTGCTGAAATTTCTAAAAACCCATGACGTTAAATCAATTAATAGCAGCGATACGAAGGGCGGGCGAAAATCATAAGATGATACGGGCCGTTTACGTTGGCCCTGAATATGATTTGAACGCAACACAGGGTCTGGACAATTACCCGATGCTTTGGGTTATTCCAGACACGGTTACGATGCTTTCAAGCGATGACGACAGCCAGACTGAGCAAACTTTCCGCTTTGCGCTGGCCGTAGCTGACAGGGTTTACCACGACCAGTCTAACCAGCTCGACGCCCTGAGCGATACGCAGCAGCTTTTGTCGGACGTGCTGGCCACGCTGCAATACGTTTACCGGAATAGCAATGCGCGGTTTGCAGTTAATGACGATGCAGAGCCATTCTTTGAACAGCGGGCCGACACCGTGAGCGGGTACGCAATTCGCTTTGAGGTAAGCGTACCTTTTAAGCGGGACTTTTGTGCGGTTCCTTCTAACGACTACGCTTTTCCGAACATCGACGCGGAAATCCAAATCATCGACGGCGGCTATTACAATTCTACATACTCCCTGACTATTGACGGAGGCGTTTCATGAGCAACTATATCACCATAAAACTAAGGCGCGGCACGGCGGCGCAATGGACGGCCACAAACCCGGTACTTGCTGAAGGCGAAGTAGGTCTGGAAACCGATACCCGGAAATTCAAAGTTGGCACAGGCGCGGCGGCTTGGAACTCCATGCAATATTGGGGCGGCTCCGGCGGAGGCGCGGCTGACTTCATCGACCTTGGAGACGTGCCAGCCAGCTATGCCGGGCAAGGCGGCAAATATGTAAAGGTAAAATCGACAGCCGACGGTCTGGAGTTTGGAACGCTGACCGTGGCCATTAGCGACGTTACGGGCCTATCTGCTGCGCTTTCTAACCTTGTACCGTATGCAGGCGCATCCGGTGACGTAAACCTAGGCGAATGGGGAATGCAGGTCGGAAACTTGGAGTTTGACAACACCCCGACCAACACCCCCGGAACAGACGGTTCGGTATTTTGGGATTCCGGTGACGGCACACTGCAATTGCAGATGAAGGGCGGGGCCACTCAGAAGGTGGGCATGAACACATTCGCCAGAGTCTACAACGACAGCGGAGTGCAATTGGTGAAGGGCGAAGTGGTTTACATCTCCGGAGCTCAGGGCAACAGGATAGCGGCGAAGAAAGCGCAGGCCAACACCGAAAGCACGGCAAAGAACACATTTGCCATCGTGGTGGAAACCATCGCTATCGGAGCGGAGGGAACAGTTATTACAGAAGGTCCATTATATCAGCTCAACACCTTGGGCCTGACAGCGGGTGCGACTCTGTATCTTTCCCCGACCACAGCCGGAGGATACACAGAAACACAGCCACAAGCTCCAAACCATTTGGTTATCATCGGATTCGTGGAGCGGGTTCACGCTACTGTTGGCAGCATTTATGTGAAGATTTCCAATGGGTTTGAACTTGAGGAACTGCACGATGTGGACTTGACCGAAAGCAAGACCACGCCCATTGATGCAGACGCGCTGCTGCTTCAGGATAGCGCGGATAGTTCAATCTGGAAACGTCTTACATGGGCGAACCTGAAGGCAACACTACTGACCTATTTCAACGGGGAATATGTGGCGAAAAACACCGCCATCACAGGGGCAACAAAAACCAAAATCACATACGACGCGAAAGGGCTGGTAACAGCCGGGGCGGATGCAACAACGGCAGATATTGGAGACAGCACCGACAAGCGGTACGTAACCGAAGCGGAAAAGACAAAACTCAGCAACCTATCCGGCACGAATACAGGCGACCAAAACCTGTTCAGCACGATTGCCGTAAGCGGTCAATCGAACGTAGTCGCAGACACCACGGGCGATACCCTTACGCTTGTCGCAGGCTCGAATATTACAATCACCACGGACGCAACTACTGACAGCATCACAATCAGCAGCAGCGGCGGCGGGGGCGGTTCTACTGCATGGGGAACCATTACCGGAACCCTGAGCAATCAGACAGACCTTCAGACTGCACTCGATGGGAAAGTCGATGAGAATGCGGCAATCACTGGAGCGACTAAGACGAAGATTACATACGATGCTAAGGGATTGGTGACGGCGGGCGCAGACGCGGCCATCGCAGACATTACAGGTCTTCAGACAGCACTCGATGGCAAAGTCGATGAAAACGCGGCCATAACACCCGGCACGAAGACCAAAATTACCTACGATGCGAAAGGTCTTGTTACCGCAGGGGCAGACGCAACTACAGCCGACATTGCAGATAGCAACGATAAACGCTATGTAACCGAAGCGGAAAAAACCAAGCTATCCAACACCAGCGGCACGAACAGCGGCGACCAAACCATCACCCTGACCGGGGACGTAACCGGAACAGGCACAGGTAGCTTCGCGGCGACTATCGCAAACAACGCCGTATCACTTGCTAAGATTCAGGACATCACCACGGCCCGCATCCTCGGACGGGTGACGGCTGGCAGCGGCGACCCTGAGCAGCTGACAGGTACTGAAGTAACAACCCTACTTGACACGTTCACAAGCTCGCTGAA
>Ga0209985_10001822_pt1 | contig 20127 bp, 18 predicted proteins | sample NOAtaG_FD_187305 | JGI IMG/M metagenome (GOLD analysis project Ga0209985, IMG submission 187305) | Freshwater lake microbial communities from Lake Erie, under a cyanobacterial bloom - NOAA_Erie_Diel6S_1000h metaG (SPAdes) (version 2) | ecosystem: Environmental > Aquatic > Freshwater > Lake ...
TGGAGGAAGTCGGTGGACAGTGCCTGTCCGCCGACAAGGCTCCGCGGACGGTCGTTGCCGATGCAGGTGTCCACCACCAGCCGCAGGCCGGGCGCCTCGACGAGCAGGGCGTGGATGGAGAGGCGCAGGTGTCCCTCCGGCGTCACATAGTGCGGAAAGAGCCAGGGGATTTCGCGCAAAGCCGCCGGCGTCGCTTCGGCGAGGAAGGCCCGCCGGGGATTGTGGACGACCGGCATTTCCATCTCGACCACGCGGGTGACCGTCACCTCGCCGATCCGCCAGCTGAGCATGTCCGCCCTCCCCGTCTTCGGCCCCGACTAGCGGAGGCCGGCGTTGATCCGGTCCAGGGCCGCCTGGCCCGGGACGAGTTCGGCGTCCGACAGGCTGTTCAGCGGCCGATCCGTGGTGCCGAGAGCGCCGTGCAGGTCGCCGGGCTCGGGATCGACGTAGAGCAGGCCGGTGACGATCTCGCCCGCGGCCTGCCGCTCGGCCAGGTAGGCCATGGCGGCGATCCTGTCGGTGGGATCGTAGTGGTCGGCCAGCTTGTGCAGGGACAGGACCGAACCGTCGTGCTGGGTTACGGAAACGGTCGTGCCGGGCTCGTAGTCGACCTCGATAGGCTTACGGTCGGCAATCACATCCAGCCGGTTCACCGCCTCGTTGTGCTCGCGCACATAGTCGTAGCTCTTGGTCGAACCGGCGTGGTTGTTGAACTGAACACAGGGGCTCAAAGTGTCGATGAAAGCCGGGCCGGGATGGCGCAGGGCGGCCTTGATCAGGGGCACCAGCTGGGCCTTGTCGCCGGAGAAGGAGCGCGCCACGAAGCTGGCGCCCAGCTGCAGGGCCAGACTGACCATGTCGATGGCCGCATCGTGGTTGACTACGCCGCGCTTGGACTTCGAGCCGCGATCCGAGGTGGCCGAGAACTGGCCCTTGGTCAGGCCATACACGCCGTTGTTCTCGACGATGTAGGTCATGTTCACCCCTCGCCGGATGGCGTGGGCGAACTGGCCCAGGCCGATGGAGGCAGAGTCGCCGTCGCCGGAGACGCCCAGGTAGATCAGCTCCCGGTTGGCCAGGTTGGCGCCGGTCAGCACCGAGGGCATGCGCCCGTGGACGGTGTTGAAGCCGTGGGAATTGCCCAGGAAGTAGTCCGGGGTCTTGGACGAGCAGCCGATGCCGGACAGCTTGGCCACCCGGTGCGGCGGCAGGTCCAGTTCGTAGGCGGCCTGGATGATGGCGGCGGAAATCGAGTCATGGCCGCAGCCGGCGCAGAGGGTCGAGACCGACCCTTCGTAGTCCCGTCGCAGGTAGCCCAGGCCGTTCGGGGCCAGGGCCGGGTGATGCAGCTTGGGCTTGGCGATGTAGGTCATTCGGCGGCCTCCCGGAGCGGGCGCGAGCCCGGCGGCTGGGTTGCATCCATCAGGCTGGTGATGGAGGAGACGATGAAGCGAGCGGTGATCGGCGTGCCGTCAAAGTGCAGGATGGGGACCAGACGGTCTGGATCGCCGCCATTCTCCGCCATCAGCAGGGTGCGCAGCTGGGCGTCCCGGTTCTGTTCGACCACGAAGATCCGGTCGTGCGAGGCGAGGAAGTCATCGACCTCGGAGGAGAAGGGAAAGGCCCGGATGCGAAGGGCGTCCAGGCGGCGTCCCTGCCGCTCGAAGAGGCCGAGGGCCTCATGCATGGCCGGTCCCGTCGAGCCGTAGTAGATCACGCCGTCCCGGGTCGGCGCGCCGGCAGGGCGCAGCTCCGGCGCCGGGACAAAGGCCTTGGCGGTCTCGAACTTGCGCAGCAGGCGCTGGACGTTATCCACATAGACCGACCCCTCTTCGGAGTACCGGGCATAGGGGTTGCGGGAGGTGCCGCGGGTGAAATAGCCGCCCTTGGTCGGGTGGACGCCGGGATAGGTCCGGTAGGGGATCCCGTCGCCGTCCACGTCGAGGTAGCGGCCAAAGTCCCGGCCAGCCTCAAGCTCGTCATGGGTCATGACCTTGCCGCGATCCATCCGGCGCGCGTCATCCCAGCTGAAGGGCTCGGTCAGCCATTCGTTCATGCCCATGTCGAGGTCGAGCATGACGAAGACCGTGGTCTGTAACCGGTCCGCCAGGTCGAAGGCCTGGGCTGCGAAGGTGAAGCACTCGCCCGGGTCCATGGGCAGGAGCATGGGGTGCTTGGTGTCGCCGTGGCTGGCGTAGGCGGCGCCGAGCAGGTCCGCCTGCTGGGTGCGGGTCGGCATACCGGTGGATGGACCGCCGCGCTGGACATCGAAGATCACCGCCGGGATCTCGGCGAAGTAGGACAGGCCAATGAACTCGGTCATCAGCGAGACGCCGGGCCCTGAGGTGCAGGTGAAGGCCCGCGCGCCGTTCCAGCCGGCGCCGATCACCATGCCGATGGAGGCGATCTCGTCCTCGGCCTGGACGATGGCGAAGTTCGCCTTGCCGCTCTCGGGGTCGACCCGGAGCTCCTGACAATAGCTGGTGAAGGCCTCGGCCAGGGAGGTTGAGGGGGTGATCGGGTACCAGGCGCAGACCGTGGCCCCGCCATAAACGGCCCCGAGGCCGGCGGCCTGGTTGCCCTCGATGAAGATCCGGTCGCCGACAGCGTCCGCCCGGCGGACCTGCAGGCCCAGGGGGGCCATGTTGTCCCTGACCCAGTCCCGGCCCATGTGCAGGGCGTCGACATTGGCCCTGATCAGGCGCTCGCGTCCTTCGAACTGCTCGGCGAGGAGCTGCTCGATGACCTCGATCTCGATGCCCAGCAGGGCGGCGAGGGCGCCGACATAGATGATGTTCTTGAACAGCTGGCGCTCGCGCGCGACCGTGTAGGCGGCGTTGCAGATAGCGGTCAGCGGCACGCCGATGACGTTGATGTCCGGCCGGAACTTCGACGGTGGCATCGGCTTGGTCGAGTCGTAGAACAGGTAACCGCCCGGCTCGATCTCGGCGACGTCCTTGTCCCAGGTCTGGGGATTCATCGCCACCATCATGTCCACGCCGCCGCGACGGCCGAGGTGGCCCTCGCCGGTGACGCGCACCTCGAACCAGGTGGGCAGGCCCTGGATGTTCGACGGGAAGATGTTCCGGACCGCCACGGGCACGCCCATGCGCAGGACGGACTTGGCGAACATGGAGTTGGCGCTGGCCGAGCCGGAACCGTTGACGTTGGCGAACTTGACGACGAAGTCGTTGACGGCGGCGAGGGGGGCGCTCATGCGGCGCCTCCCATCTGGTCGGCGTGGGTCATCTCAAGGGTGAACCTCTGCATGTCCCAGGCCCCGGTGGGGCAGCGCTCGGCGCACAGGCCGCAGTGCAGGCAAACATCCTCGTCCTTCACCATGACCCGGCCGGTGGCCAGGGCGCCCGACACCAGGAGGTCCTGGTCGAGGTTGAGCGCCGGCGCCTTCAGGCGGGATCGGAGGTCCGCCTCCTCGCCATCCTCCGTGAAGGTGATGCAGTCGACGGGGCAGATGTCGACGCAGGCGTCGCACTCGATGCAGAGATTGTCCGTGAAGACCGTCTGCACGTCGCAGTTCAGGCAGCGCTGGGCCTCGGCGTAGCCCAGCCGGGAATCGAAGCCGAGCTCGACCTCGACCCGGACGTTCTTCAGCGCCTCGGCCTTGTCGAGCATGGGCACGCGGTGCCGGTGCTCGAGGGAGATGTCGTTGTCGTAGCTCCACTCATGGATGCCCATCTTCTGGGAGACCAGGGAGAAGCCGGGGGGCGGACGGTCATGGACGTCCTCGCCCATGCAGTGGCGGTGGATGGAGACCGCCGCATCATGGCCGTGGGCCACGGCCCAGATGATGTTCTTCGGGCCAAAGGCGGCGTCGCCGCCGAAGAAGACCCCCTTGCGGGTGGACTCGAAGGTGACCGGGTCGACCTGCGGCATGTCCCAGCGGTCGAACTCCAGGCCGATGTCGCGCTCGATCCATGGGAAGGCGTTCTCCTGCCCGACGGCCACCAGGACGTCGTCGCATTCGTGATGCTCGTCGGGCTCGCCGGAGGGCACCAGGTTGCGGCGGCCCTTCTCGTCGTATTCCGCCCGGACGATCTCGAAGGTCACGCCGGTGAGCCGCCCGTTCTCGTGGGTGAAGGCCTTGGGCACGCGATAGTTGAGGATCGGGATGTCCTCGTGGATCGCGTCCTCCTTCTCCCAGGGGCTCGCCTTCATCTCCTCGAAGCCGGAGCGGACGACGACCTTGACCTCCTGGCCGCCGAGGCGGCGAGAGGTACGACAGCAGTCCATGGCGGTGTTGCCGCCGCCCAGGACGATGACCCGGCGGCCAATCTTCTCGATGTGGCCGAAGGACACGCTCGACAGCCAGTCGATGCCGATGTGGACGTTGGCGGCGGCCTCCTTGCGGCCGGGGATGTCGAGGTCACGGCCGCGCGGCGCGCCGGAACCGATGAACACGGCGTCGTAGCCCTCGGCGAGCAAGCCCTTGAGGCTCTCGATCCTCTGGCCGAGGCGAAGGTCTACACCGCCCAGGCGGGTGACATAGCCGACCTCCTCATCGATCACTTCCTCCGGCAGGCGGAAGCGGGGGATCTGGCTGCGGATCATGCCGCCGGACCGGGGCTCGCCGTCGAAGAGGACCAATTCGTAACCCAGGGGCGCCAGATCCCGGGCGACCGTGAGCGAGGCCGGGCCTGCGCCGACCAGGGCCACGCGCTTGCCGTTTCGTTTGGCGGCGACAGGCGGCATCAGGGGGCCGACATCCGACTTGTTGTCCGCGGCCACGCGCTTCAACCGGCAGATGGCGACGGGCTCCTCCTCCACCCGGCCGCGCCGGCAGGCGGGCTCGCAGGGGCGGTCGCAAGTGCGGCCGAGAACGCCTGGAAAGACGTTCGACTTCCAGTTGATCATGTAGGCGTCATCGTACCGGCCATCGGCGATCAGGCGGATGTATTCCGGTACAGGCGTGTGGGCCGGGCAGGCCCACTGGCAGTCGACCACCTTGTGATAGTAGTCGGGACCCTCGGTACGCGTTGGTTGCAAGACCCGTTTCCTCCCAGGTCGCCCGGGCGGCGCGGCCCGGTCCTTCATAGGAACACAAGCCTGCGCCGGCCCTCTCTTTGGGCGCTGAGTCCATTCTTAAGGTCGGACGGCGGGCAAGACCAGATGTCATGCCGCCCTGAGGGGAAATTCCAAGCCTGTTCAAGAGTGCGTGAGAGTCCAGGACCGGCTCTTGGCGGCGAAAGATTAACGCGTCTTAAGTTTAGGCGTCCATCCGCTTGGGAGATTGTCATGAACTATCGTCCCTGGTTCGCACCCCTTGAGACCGAAGATGAAGACGCCGCCTTCGGCGAGCGGGAGATCGAGTCCTGCGCCGACTTCGAAGCCGTCAACCTGCGACGGGCGGCGATTGAAAATGCGGAAGCCCTGAGGCTCGCCCGAGCCCTCTGAGCTGCGGAGAGGAAGGGGGCGATGCCCCTCCGCTCCCCAAGACTCAGGTGTTGCGCGAGTGCTGTAAGCGCTGGCGCGCCTTATCCGCCTGACCTAGGTTTCGAGGGTCAGAGCGGTGCGGGAGGACGCCATGCAACTTCGTAGGCTGGGGAACAGCGGGCTTAAGGTCAGCGTAATCGGGCTCGGCTGCAGCAACTTCGGCATGCGGATCGACCGGGCCCAGACGCGCATGGTGGTCGACGCCGCCCTCGACTGCGGGGTCAACTTCTTTGACACGGCCGATATCTACGGCGCCTCCAAGTCCGAGGTCTTCCTGGGCGAGGCGCTGAAGGGCAAGCGGGACAAGGCGGTCCTGGCCACCAAGTTCGCCAACCCCATGGGAGAGGGCGAGTACCTTCGGGGCGGCGCCCGGCGCTACATCGTCAAGGCGGTGGAGGACAGCCTCAAGCGCCTGCATACGGACCACATCGACCTCTACCAGATGCACGTGCCGGATGCCGATACGCCCATCGAGGAGACCCTGCGCGCCCTCGACGATCTCGTCCGGGCCGGCAAGGTGCTCTATATCGGCAACTCCAACTTCACCGGCTGGCAGATCGCCGACGCGGACTGGACCTCCCGCTCCCAGGGCCTGGAGCGCTTCGTGTCGGCCCAGAACAACTTCAGCCTGCTGGAGCGCGGCGTGGAGAGCGAGGTCCTGCCGGCCTGCGAGCGCTTCGGCCTGGGCCTCCTGCCCTATTTTCCGCTCGCCAGCGGCTTCCTGACCGGCAAGTACCGGCGCGGGGAATCCCCGCGCCAGGGCACACGGCTTGCGGCCTGGGGCAAGCGCGGCGCCGCCGCCCTGAGCGAGAGGAACTTCGACCGGCTCGAAGCCCTCGAGCAATGGGCGGAACAGCGCGGCCGGCGAATCCTCGACCTGGCCTTCGCCTGGCTGCTCGGGCACCGCGCCGTCAGCTCGGTCATCGCCGGGGCGACCAGCCCGGAGCAGGTCCAGGCCAACGCCAGGTGTGCGGAGTGGATCCTCACGCCGGAGGAGGTGGAAGAGGTCCGGGCCCTGCTCGCATGACCAGCGCCATCCTCCCGCCCCTGCCGGTCCAACCGCCCGGCGTCGACTGGCCGACCCTGAGCTGGAGCCGCTGCCCCCTCCCCCCGTCAGTGGACGCCGAGCGTCTGGCCCGGCTGACCGATCGCGGCTTCACGGACTTCGAGGAGACCCACGCCGTCGTGGTGGTCCAGGGCGGCCGCCTCGTGCTCGACCGCTATGGTCCCGCCCATGGGCCGGAGGCGACATGCCTGTCCTGGTCCATGGCCAAGAGCATCACCCACGCCCTTGTAGGGATCGCGGTGGGCGACGGGCTCCTGGATATCATGGCGCCTGCACCGGTCCCGGAATGGCGCTCACCCGGGGACCCCAGGGGCGCCATCACGACGGACCAGCTGCTGCGGATGTCCAGCGGACTGAGGTTTTCGGAGGTCTACGAGCCCGACAAGCCCTCGGACACCATCGAGATGATGTGGGGGTCGGGAAAGGCGGACGTGGCGCACTATGCGGCCAGCCAGCCCCTGGACCACCCGCCGGGGACCTTCTTCAGCTATTCGTCGGGTACGACCAACATCATTTGCCGGATCCTGGCGGACGTGACGGGACTGCGGGGCGAGGCCTTCGCCGCCTTCATGAGGGAGCGGTTGTTCGAACCTCTCGGCATGCGCACCCCGGTTCCGAAGTTCGATCCGGCGGGAACCTTCATCGGGTCCTCCTTCTGCTTCGCCAGCGGCCAGGATTTCGCACGCTTCGGACTGCTCTATCTCCGGGACGGGGTCTGGAATGGCCGCCGCCTGTTACCGGAGGGCTGGGTCGACTACGCCCGGACCCAGACCTTCCAGCAGGCCGGCGTCACGGATGATCCCTACGGCGCCCACTGGTGGCTGGGCCTGGGCGGCGAGGGATCCTTCTCCGCCAACGGACACGAAGGCCAGTTCACCCTCCTTGCCCCGGACCTTGACCTGATCATCGTGCGGCATGGCCGGACGGGCGCAGCCCTCAAGGACGCGCTCAAGGTCTGGATGGGCGAGATGGCGGCGGCCTTCCGGACCTGAGCATAAGTGCGGCGCCCTCTGGACAGAGGCTCCGAGCGGGGGCAGCTTCACGCTAGGGAAGCATAAGCCGGGAGGTCCAGGCATGGCGAAGTTCGAGGTCAATGGACGAAGTGTCCAGAACCGGGGGCCCGACGACGCCCCTCTGCTGTGGGTCCTGCGCGACGAACTGGGCCTGACCGGGACCAAGTTCGGCTGCGGTGTCGGCCAGTGCGGCGCCTGCACGGTGCACGTGGATGGCCAGGCCATCCGCTCCTGCCTGACGCCGGTGAGCGCCATCGACGGCATGAAGGTGACCACAATCGAGGGCCTGGGCGCCGGCGGGGTCCACCCGGTTCAGGCGGCCTGGGTTGAGGCTCAGGCGCCCCAGTGCGGTTACTGCCAGTCTGGCCAGATCATGCAAGCTGCGGCCCTCCTGGCGGCCAATCCCAATCCCACCGACGCCGAGATCGAGGCGGCCATGGACGGCAATCTCTGCCGCTGCATGGCCTATGTCCGGATCCGGAAGGCCGTGAAGCTGGCGGCGGGCCGCGGACCGCGGCGCACGGGAACCCGCAAGGCGGAGGTCCGCTCATGAACCGCCCCCTGATCCCCGATCCCAGCCGCCGCCGATTCCTGATTGCAGCGGGCGCCGCAGGTGCGGCCTTCGGCTTCGCCGCCTCCGCCGAGGCGGCCGTTTCAATGGGTCCCTATTCCGGCGCCCACGCTTTCGAGCCCAGCCTTTGGTACAGCATCGACGCCCAGGGGGTTGTGACCGTCAATGTGGTCCGCGCCGAGATGGGACAGCACGTGGGCACCGCCCTGGCCCGCATTGTCGCCGATGAGCTCGAGGCCGACTGGGACAAGGTTCGTATCATCCACGTGGACACCGATCCCAAGTGGGGCCTGATGGTCACCGGCGGGTCCTGGTCCGTCTGGCAGAGTTACCCCTTCCTGAGCCAAGCTGGCGCCGCCGGGCGGATCGCCCTCATCGAAGCCGGGGCCAAGATGCTCGGCGCGCCGGCGTCGGCCTGCATCGCCCGGAAGGGCAAGGTCTTCGCCGGCAAGCGTGCGGTCAGCTATGGCGACATCGTCGCCAAGGGCGGGCTGCGCACGGGCTTCACAGACAAGGAACTGGCCGCCCTGCCGATCAAGCCGGCCTCCGAGCGCCGGCTGATCGGCGGCGAGTTCCAGGCCCGCGACATCCCGGCCAAGACCAATGGCTCGGCCATGTTCGGGATCGACGCGAAGATCGCCGGCATGGTCTACGCCCGGCCGGTGCTGCCGCCGACCCGCAATGAGTCCAAGGTCGTCGCGGTGGACGAGTCCGGCGCGAAGGGGATCCCCGGATATCTGGGCCACCTGGTGCTCGACGATCCGTCGGGAACAGTTCCCGGCTGGGTCCTGGCCCTCGGCGACAGCTTCATCGCCGCTGACCGCGCCGTCCGCGCCCTGAAGGTTGCCTGGGAGAACGGCCCGACGGCGAAGGTCTCGGACGCCGACCTGGAGGCCCGGGCGAGGGCGCTGATCGCCGACGAAGCCGCCGGCTCCCTGGTGGTCGCCGATCCCGGCGTCGAGGCGGCCTTCGCCTCGGCGAAGCAGAAAGTCGATGTGGAGTATACGACGGACGCCGCCCTGCACTTCCAGATGGAGCCGCTGAACGCCCTGGCCTTCGAGCGCAACGGCGTGTTCGAGATCCATACGGGCAACCAGTGGCAGTCTCTGATCCTGCCGACCCTGGCCAAGGCTCTCGGGCGGCCCGAGACCAGCATCGTTCTGAAGACCTACCTGCTCGGCGGCGGTTTCGGCCGCCGACTGAACGGGGACTACGCCGTGCCCGCCGCCCTGGCGGCCAAGGCCCTGGGCAAGCCCGTCAAGCTGGTCTTCACCCGAGAGGACGACACCCTCTTCGACAGTTTCCGCTCGCCCTCGGTGCAGAGGGTGCGGATGGCGTTTGGCGAGGGCGGACGCGTGACCGCCATGGACCACGCCGCCGCCGCCGGCTGGCCGACGGAGGTGATGGCGCCCTTCTTCATGCCCAAGGGCGCAAACGACCGGCCCTTCGATCCCTTCGCGATCAATGGCGCCAACCACTGGTATAGCGTCGGCGCCCACCGGGTGCGGGCCCTGTCCAACGACCTCGCCAACCGCGCCTTCCGACCAGGCTGGCTGCGCTCGGTGGGTCCCGGCTGGACCAACTGGGCCGTGGAAAGCGCCATGGACGAAGCGGCCCACGCCACCGGCCAGGACCCGCTGGCCTTCCGCATGAGGATGCTGGATGGGACCGGTCGTAACGGCGGGTCCGCACCCAACGCCGTCGGCGGGGCCAAGCGGCAGGCCGCTGTGCTTTCCAGGGTCGCGAAGGCTGCCGGGTGGGGCGGTAAGCTCCCTGCAGACGTTGGCCTGGGTCTCGCCACCACGTTTGGCCAGGAGCGGGACATGCCCACCTGGACGGCCTGCGCCGCCCGGGTCCGGGTCGATCGCAAGACCGGCGCGGTCCAGGTCGAGAAGTTGCACCTGGTGGTGGACGCCGGCGCCATCATCCACCCTGACGGCGCTCTTGCCCAGATGGAGGGCGCCGCCCTCTGGGGCCTGAGCCTGGCCCTGCACGAAGGCGCGACCTTCCGGGATGGCCAGATCCAGGAAACCAATCTGGGCGCCTACACGCCCCTGCGGATGAGCGACGTCCCTGACCTCAGGATCGAGTTCGTGGACAGCGACCATGCACCTGTGGGGCTTGGGGAGCCTGCGACCACCGTGGTGGCGCCCGCCATCGGTAACGCCATCTTCAGCGCCGTAGGCGCCCGGGTGCGGCGTCTGCCGATCCGTCCGGACGCCGTTCTGGCGGCATTGAAGACAGCCTGACGACAAGCCGTCAGGGCGCGCCGTGCGCCCTGGCGGCCGCCGCCAGCTCCTCGGTCATCTGCGTCCTCAGCCGCTCCGGGGCGAGGATCCGGATCTTGTCGCCCCAGGTGAACAGGTGCCAGGCAAGCTCGCGCATGCCGGCGGCCCGGAAGCGGGCGATCACAGAGCCGTCGGCCTGTCGCTCCAGGGCTTGGGTGGCATGAAAACGCCAGCCGAGGGCCTCCTCGGCGCCATGGGGCAGGATGTGCAGCACCACCTCCTCCACAGCGTCCTGGTAGATGCCGAAGCTGCGCGCGGCGTAGGCGGCGAGGGAAAAGTCCGCCGGGCGGCTCGCCGGGAGCGGAACCACGCGGACATCCCGGATCCGATCCAATCGCCAGTTGCGGGGCTCGCCCGGACTGGACCCGGACTCGGCGGCGACGAGGTAGTTGGACCGGCCGAACAGCAGGCCGTAGGGCGTGACCTCCCGCTCCCGCCCCGGGGTCGAGCCGCCGTCGTAGAGGAACCGGAGCCTCTGGAGGGATACGATGGCCTCGCGGACGGCGCCCAGCACGGCCTCGTCCTCGAAGGGACGCGGCCCGGGATGAACGGCCATGGTCTCGGCCTCCAGCAGGGCCTCCATGTCCGGCGCCAGGCGACGACGCACGCCGGCCCGGATGGCGGACAGGACCTTGGACTCCAGGGCGGAGAGGGCGGCGGCCCGGGCCGTGGCGCCGGACTGGCGGTAATGCTCCGCGGCGGCCCTCAGGGCGGCGAATTCCTCGGCGGTCGGGGCCTGGAAGATGCCGTCCAGGCCAGAGGGAATCCGGAACCGGACCGTCGGCGGGTCGGCGATCTCCTCCATCTGCGGGAAGGCCTCGCGGACGGCGTCGCGCATGCGCTCCACCGTCCGGCGGGAGACCTGCATGACCGCTGACATCTCATCGAGGGTCAGGCCCTCGGCCGAGGCCGCCAGCCGCCTCGCCAGTTCCAGAAGCCGCGCCGCCTTCTCGTGTCTCACACCCACCCCCCAAAATGAGAACAGATAGAAAACATACGACCGTTTCTGGCGCAGCGCCAGCGCAATCTGACCTCATCGCAAGGCGCGAGCCCCAGGAAAGGTCCTCACGATGCAGAATGTCCAGTCGATCCGCACCGCCCGTCCCGACGCCCTCCTTCGCTTTGACGCGCGTCGCCCCCTGCGACCCGCCACTCCGGAGATGATCGAGGCGGTGATCCGCCACGCCGACCGGGCCGAGCGCCTCGCGGGAGGTCGCCTGCGACTGAGGCTTTCGGAAGCCATGGCGCAGGACCTGGTGCGCCAGGGCCGGCTGAATTCGCCCGACCTGCGCCTCTGCGACCTGACCGTCGTCTGGGACGAGGTCCAGGGCGAGGTCGTCCTGGTGCGCGACGACGCCCGGCTGAGGGAGGCTTCCGCCCGCTGGGCCGAATGGGACGCCCTTTGGGACGAGGCCAGCTACACTCCCGCGCCCGACGCCCCGGCGGCCCTGGCCGCCTGAGCCGGATTCAGATGCGCACGGTCGAGAAGCGTGAGGCGAGCCCGTTCATGATCGACTCGAACTCGGCCACCATCTCCGAGATGATCTCGGCGACGGGCTTCACGGACTCGATACGGCCCGCTACCTGGCCGGAGAGAGCGATGGAGGCCTCCATGTCGCCGCCGAAGTAAAGTTCCTGCGAGCGTCGGAACTCCGGCGCCACACCATTCTCGCCCGGCTCCTTCTCAAGGAGCGTCGTCTTCTCCGTCCTCAGGGCGCGGCAGGCGGGTCCCGGTCCGAAGCGGTTAAGGAAAACGGTGTCGGTCTCCTTGGCCTGGACGATGGCGGACTTCCAGTTCTGGTGAACCGGGCTCTCGGCCGCCGAAACCATTCGGGTGCCCATCTGCACGCCCTCGGCGCCCAGGGCGAAGGCGGCGGCCATGCCTCGGCCGTCAGAGATTCCGCCTGCCGCCACGATGGGGACGTCAAGCTTGGAGCAGACGAGGGGCAGGAGGACCATGGTGGAGACCTCGCGGGAGCTCTTGAAACCGCCGCCCTCTCCGCCCTCGACCACCAGCCCGTCCACGCCGGCCTCGATGGCCTTGATGGCCGCCGCCAGGGACGGAACGACATGGAAGACCGTCAGGCCCGCTTCCTTAAGGGCGGCGCAGTACCGGTTCGGGTCGCCCGCGGAGGTGGTGACGAACTTCACGCCCTGGTCGACCACGAACGAGACGATGTCCGGGTCCCGGACATAGGCCTGGGCGATGTTCACGCCGAAGGGCTTGTCAGTCAGCCCCTTCATCTTCTGTATCTCCTCGCGGACAGCGGGAAGGTCGCCGGAAGAGGTCTCGATGATTCCCATTCCGCCGGCGTTCGACACGGCGGAGGCCAGGGCGGACCGGGCGATCCAGCCCATCGGCGCCTGGATGATGGGGTAGCGGATGCCGAGCATGTCGGTGATGCGGGTCTTGATCATGAACGTTTCCCCCGGGGGATCAGGGCCCCCTCTTGTTGATGGTCTCGAGTGAAGTTCCTGCAGGCGGTTTTCCGCCTAGAAGACGACGACGCTGCGGATGCTCTCCCCAGCATGCATCAGGTCAAAGGCCTCGTTGATGCGCTCAAGGGGCAGGATGTGGGTGATCATGGGGTCGATCTGGATCTTCCCCTCCATGTACCAGTCCACGATCTTCGGTACATCCGTCCGGCCCCGGGCGCCGCCGAAGGCCGTGCCCCTCCAGACCCGGCCCGTGACCAGCTGGAAGGGCCGCGTGGAGATTTCGCGCCCGGCCTCGGCCACGCCGATGATGATACTCTCGCCCCAGCCGCGATGGCAGGCCTCCAGGGCCTGGCGCATCACATCCGTATTTCCGGTGCAGTCGAAGGTGTAGTCGGCGCCGCCATCCGTCAGGGCCACGAGATATTGGACCAGGTCGCCGTCCACCTCGCGGGGATTGACGAAGTCGGTCATGCCGAACCGGCGCCCCCAGGCCTCCCGGGCGGGATTGATGTCGACCCCGATGATCCTGCCGGCGCCGACCAGTCGCGCGCCTTGGATGACATTCAGGCCGATCCCGCCAAGGCCGAAGACGATGACGTTGGCGCCGGGCTCGACCCCTGCCGTATTCACCACGGCGCCGACCCCCGTGGTCACGCCACAACCAATGTAGCAGGCCTTGTCGAAGGGCGCGTCCGGCCGGACCTTCGCCACAGCGATCTCTGGCAGGACGGTGTGGTTGGCGAAGGTCGAGCAACCCATGTAGTGGGCGATCGCCTGGCCCTTGTAGGAGAACCGGCTCGTACCGTCGGGCATCAGGCCCTTGCCCTGTGTGGCGCGTATGGCCGTGCACAGGTTGGTCTTCCGCGACAGGCAGCTTTTGCACTGACGGCATTCCGGCGTGTAGAGCGGAATGACATGGTCGCCCGGCTGAACGCTGGCGACCCCGGCCCCGACCTCCAGAACGACCCCGGCGCCTTCATGGCCCAGGATGGAGGGGAACACCCCCTCAGAGTCGAGGCCGTCCAGGGTGTAGGCGTCCGTATGACAGACGCCGGTGGCCTTGATCTCCACCAGAACCTCGCCGGCGCGGGGTCCCTGAAGGTCGACCTCGACGATCTCCAGTGGGCGCTTGGCCTCGAAGGCGACGGCGGCGCGGGTCTTCATGGCGATCCTCCGGCAGGCAGGCCCTGATCTTGGCAGGCCCGGTCCTGACGGTCCACCCGTCGGTCAGCCCCGGGCGGCCTTACGGCTGACCTTCTGGAGCCCGGAGAGGATGGCGGCCGTCCCCTCGGGATCCCGTGCGCCTTCAGTCCGGAGCAGCAGCTGGAAGGTGCTCAGATGAACCTGAACCGACTTATCCCCCCATTCCCCGGAGGTCCGGTAGTAGTCGAGCAGATCAGCGAGGCTCACCAGCATGCTGTCGATCGCCCGGTCCTTGCCGACAGTCGGCAAGCCGATAGCACCGTTGATCAGGTCATAGAAGGCGTTGACGAGCAGTGGGTTGAACTTGCCCTCGGCGCGGCTGTAGTAGTCCCCAGCCTTCTCCAGGACGCGCTGGAGTTCCTTCATGCTCTCGCCACGCAGCGACTGAAGGCCCTTCTCGGCGTCATCAAGGGCCTGCCCGACATTCTTGCCGCCCGGCATCCGGATCAGACGTCCCAGCGGGATGTCGGGAGTGTGGATACGGGCGGAGTCGCTCATTGGACCAGTTCCATTTCCCATCATTTGACTGCGAAGCTATCCAGTCGGCTGTCTCAAAGCCTAACCAGGAACAGAAACCCCATCTTCCCGTCGCCGCCCGACAGCAACCCCTGCAGGCAGGTCAGAGACCTTAAAGCGTCTGTCAGGGCCTGCATAGCTGTCACACTCTACAAAGCGTCGACCGGCCCGGGCCACCCAGACAATGCGGTCAAGCATCGCCCTCGGCGTCAGCGGCTTGGCCATCAGGATGTGGGCGCCGCAGTCTCTGGCCCTGGCGATGGCTGAAGCGGGGGTATGAGCCGCAGTGAGAATAACCGGGACGTAGCAGTTCGGGCGAATACCAGACCGGCGAAGCCAACGGACAAAGTCGTAGCCGGCGCCGGACCGGCCCATAGCGTCGATAATCAGAAGGTCGAGGTCCGTCTCCTGGACCACCTTCTCGGCCTTCTCCACTGTATCGCAGCGATGAATCTTGCGGGCGCCGAACCCGTTAAGAATCTGGACCAGGATCGACATGCCGAGGGAAGTCTCCTCGAGCAACAGCACGGAGACCTGCGCGAGATTGAACCTCGCTCGCGAGTCCGTGGAAAATCCCATCTCTGCTCCGACCGCGTTGCTGGCCCCCCCGGCCGGTACGTCATTGCGCACAAGCCTTTGAGGACCGATGGGGGGTTCTCCTATGAATTCACATCAGACTCAACCCTGGGCCGTAACGACCCCTAGAAACAGGAGACAGGCCCGGAGCGGGTAAAGGTCCCCGAGGCGCTGACCTTCAAGGTTGGCTCATGCTGCGCAGCATTGCTGCAGCATGAATGCAGCAGGAATGCGGTAAAATATTGAAAAAACTAATTTCTGTTGGTGAAGACAATCGTCCCTGATGCGGCGAACATACCCCCAACCCCGTGGGCGATGCTGATCCTTGCATCCTTCACTTGAGCGGCGGCCGTTCCCCGCATCTGCCGCACGCTCTCCTGCAGGGCGTACATGCCGTACATGCCCGAGTGCATGTAGGACAGACCGCCGCCGTTGGTGTTGAGGGGCAGCTTGCCGCCGATGGCGGTGTTGCGTTCGCGGATGAAGTCCTTGGCCTCGCCCGGCTTGCAGAAGCCGAGGTCCTCCAGGCCGTAGAGGGGCAGGTGAGCAAAGGCGTCGTAGATCATCAGGTGATCGACGTCGGCATGGGTGATGCCCGCCTCGTCAAAGGCCTTCTTGCCGGAAATCTTGAAGGCGGTGGAAGAGGTGAAGTCATACATCTGAGAGACCATGGGGGTCTCGACGCTTTCCCCCGTACCCAGGACGTAGACGGGCTTCTGCGGGAAGTCCCTGGCCCGGTCAGCGCTGGTCAGGATGAGGGCGCCGCCGCCATCGGTGACGAGGCAGCACATGAGCATCCGGAAGGGCCAGGCGATCATTGGAGAGTTCAGGACGTCATCGACCGTGATCGGGTCCTTGAAGCTGGCCCGGGGATTGAGGGCCGCCCACTCGCGCTGGACCACGGCCACGTTGGCCAGATCCTCCTCGGTCACGCCGTAGGTCTTCATGTAGCGGAGCACCGGGACGGTGAACATGGTCGGCGGACTGGTGACGCCGTAGGGCATCTCGAACTGGCCCATCAGGCTGGACGGCGCGCGGCCGAAACCGCCGGCGCCCACCCGGCTGCGGCCGGATTCCCCGTGGGTGATCAGGATGGTCTTGGCCAGGCCCGCATTGATGGCCGCCGCCGCATGCCGGACATGCAGCATGAAGGAGCAGCCGCCCACGCTGGTGCCGTCGGCATAGGTGGGCTTGATACCCAGGTAATGGGCCAGCTCTACCGGGGAGATCCCAGCGGTGGCGACGCCATCGATGTCCGAGGGCTCCAGGCCGGCGTCCGCCATGGCGTTAAGGGCGGCGTCCGCGTGGAGGCCGATCACGGAAACGTCCGGGATCTTGCCCATCTTGGTGGTCTCGGCGGCGCCGACGACCGCAACAGAATTCTGTTTCATGGCCAGGTTCCGCCTCAGGACTGCGCCGGCTCGAAGAGCGGCAGGGAGATGTCGTCGGTCTGCTTCTCGAAGCGGACCTTCACGGGCATGTCGAGAACCAGGGCCTCGGGAGTCTGCGGGCAGCCGACAATGTTGGTCATCATTGTCGGACCTTCGTCGAGCTTCACGACGGCGATGGCGTAGGGCTCGGTTCCCATGTCCTGGGGGGGACGGTGGTTGATGACGTAGGACCAGAGCACGCCGCGGCCGCTGGCCGCGTAGACCTCGACCTTGCGCGAAGCGCAGGACGGGCAGAAGGCCCGGGGCGGGAAGTAGGAATGATTGCAATCGGTGCAGCGCTGAAGGCGAAGTTCGCCGTCGCGGCACCCGTCCCAGAAATGCCGGGTCTCCGGCGTCGGCTCGGGCAGGATGCGGGCCATCAGGAAATCGTCCCCTTACGTCTTGGGCCAGTATGGGTGGCCGGTATTGGCGTGAAGCGCCCGCGCGAGGGCGGGCCCCCGCGAAATGGCGGGGCGCACAAGAAAGCCCAGCGGCGGCGGGTTGTCGATAGCGCCGGGTCTGATCCTGATCAGGCCAGAGCGGCGGACATCTGGCGCCGCTCGGTGGACAGGCGCAACTCCTCCCAGATTCGGGTCTCCAGCGCCCGGGCGTCCGGGGCGTCGTCACCCTCCACGGCGGCGTGCAGTTCGATCAGTGCGGACCGGAGGCGGGCGTTGGCGGCGGCGAGGACCGAGACCCGCAGGTCATCATCAATGCCCTGGGAAAGCCAGGCGTTACGGCCGGCGCGGTCGCCGGCGTCAGACAGCAGGGCGCGCAGGGCCTTGTTCTCTTCCACGAGGCGCTGGGCCGCGCCATCCCAGGCTTCGGCCGCCATGCCCAGCAGGGCGGCGGAGAGACTGAGGGCCCCTGCGCGCTCGGCGGGATCCACATCGGGAACGGCGTTGCGGGCGACGAGGCCGGCGAGTTCGGCGAGGACGGCGGGGATATCGGGCTTCACAGGCGATCCATGACTTTGAGGATGGCGCGGTCCTGGGGGTTCTGCATGCCCCAGGCGGGCAGGACCATGATGGGCTCACGGTTGCCGCCGTCGATCCAGGCCCGGGCTGAGGAGATCCAGATCGCCTGGCCCTTCACGCAGTTGAAGAGAGTCCACCAGTGCACGGCGGCGGGGTCGGCCTTCAGGCCACTGGCCGCCTCCCAATGGGCGATGGCGACGGCGTCGGGGACCAGGCCGCCAGCCAGGTTGCGCTTGAAGTTCCAGACGGGATTGAGGCTCCAGCCCAGGTCCTCAAGGGGATCGCCCAGGTGGGCCATCTCCCAGTCCAGGACCCCGTGGATGCCGCCCTGGCGGTCGTAGAGAAAGTTGCCGGTCCGGAAGTCCCCGTGCACCACGCCGATCTTCTGGGCGGGCGCCGGCGGATGGGCGCGCAGCCAGCGGATCGCCGCCCGTGTGATGGGCAGGGGCTCAGCCTGGTCCTCGTCCAGGACCTGCTCCCACATATCAAGCTCGCGCGCCCAGCAGCCAACCGGATCCGGCGGCGGCATGACCCGGTCCAGCCCCAAGGCAAAGGGATCGGCGCGGGCGATTTCACCCAGTATGGTCCACTTGTTCCGCGCCAGGCTCTCGTGTGAGGCGAGATAGGGTTCTGTCCACAAGAGCGCCGGAGCCGCTTCGAAACCTATGATCTCCTCCGCCACGGAAAACGGAAGATCGAGGGCTTCCGTCCCCTCCTCCAGCCAAATCATCTCCGGCACCGGGACCCTGGACCCGAAGAAGGCGCGATAGGCCTCGAACTCCACCCGGCGCTCGGTATCGATCAGGCTGGCCGGTGGATCCCGGCGCAGGATCATCCGGCGCTCTCGGGGTGCGCCAGCTTCGGTCCAGGTCAGCCGGAAACGGAAGGTCTGCCGCGAGGCGCCGCCGGAAATCCGGGACAGGTCCCGGACCTCGACATCCCGCGCTCCCGGCATGCGGCTGGCGGCATAGGCCGCCAGACGGGGCGCGAGGTCCGCCGAGGCCAAGGCCTCAAGCCAGTTCGAAGCGGACGGGAAGGGTCTTGGGCCCGTTCACGAAAACCGCCTGGCTCATAGCCGGTTCGCCATCGAGCTCCAGGGACTTCAGGCGCGGGATCAGCTCTTCCCAGAGGATACGCATCTCCATCTTGGCCAGGTGTTGTCCCAGGCAAAGATGGGCGCCGTATCCGAAGGCCAGGTGCTTGTTGGGCGAGCGATCCACCTTGAAGTCGTGGGGATCATCGAACACCGACTCGTCCCGGTTGCCTGAGGCGTAGCAGAGCATCAGCCAGTCGCCCTTGGACATGGCCCGGCCGCCGACCTCTGTATCGGCGGCCACGGTGCGCATGAAGGTCTTCACCGGGGTGGTCCAGCGAATAGACTCGTCCACCAGGCCCGGAATTAACGACGGGTCGGACTTGAGCTTGGCGAGCTCGTGCGGCCGCTCGGCCAGGGCCCAGAAGGCGCCAGCCGTCGAGGAGGAGGTGGTGTCGTGCCCGGCCGTGGCGACGATGATGTAGTAGCTCATCGCCTCAAGCTCGGAGATCGGGCGACCGTCGATCTGGGCGTTGGCGATGACGCTGGCCAGGTCCTTCCGGGGCGTCGCCCGTCGATCGGCGGACAGGGCGTTGAAGTAGTTGAAGAAATCGGTGATGACGCCCATGTCCAGGGGGCGGCCGGGCTCCACCGTAGCGACGCGGGAAGTCTGGCCGCCTTCGCGGGAGGCACGGCCCAGCTCGGGGTCCGCGGCGCCGAACAGCTCCTGGGTCAGGGTCAGCATCCGCGGCTCGTCGGCCTCGGGCACGCCGAGGATCTCCATGACGACGTGCAGGGGATAATGCAGGGCCACCTCGCGGACGAAGTCGCAGCGCCCGCCCGTGGCGGCCATCTTCTCCACCGAGGCGCGGGCGATCTGCCGGATGCGCCCCTCCAGGCTGCGCAGGTTCTGCGGCATGAACCAGGCCTGGGTCAGGGCGCGATACTTGGGGTGGTCGGGCGCATCCATGTGGATGAGCGTGCGCAGGAGGTGTGGGCTGCCGCCCATCATCTCGCGGATCCGGGCGTCAGCCTCCTGGCTGACCAGGGTCGGGGACTTGTCGCCGTTCAGGAACAGATCGTTCTGCCGGCTGATCTCCAGGATGTCCGCATGACGGGTGACCACCCAGAAGGGGTCCACACCTTCGACCTCGGCGCGGCCGAGGGGCTGGTTCGCCCTGAGCCAGTCATAGGTCTGGAAGACCCGACCGTCCGCATAGGCGACAGGGTCCACGAGAGTCTGAGCGTAGGCGTCCGGTATCCTCACGTCGGCATGGGGCATGCTGTTCTCCACGGGCGCCGGCGGGAGGCGCCCGCCAAGTGTCGCCTTGTTCTGCTGCAACTGATACTGACTGTCAGAAGGCGCCCGCAAGCGGCGCTTCCAAAACGAGAGATAGGCGGGCGCCGACCCGTCAGGGAGAGCCCATGCTGACCAAAGGGAGGGTGTCAGATTGTTTGTGTAAGCGTTGTGGAGGGTCCCATACTGAAGAAGGGATTCTGCGATGACGAAGACGATCAAGCCTGAGATTTTGGACGAGTTGCTGTCTGGGGTGTCGAGCCCCGA